>Ga0255087_1000215_pt1 | contig 26166 bp, 15 predicted proteins | sample Colum_Miss_RepA__FD_188561 | JGI IMG/M metagenome (GOLD analysis project Ga0255087, IMG submission 188561) | Freshwater microbial communities from Columbia River, Oregon, United States - Colum_Miss_RepA_8d | ecosystem: Environmental > Aquatic > Freshwater > River | place: USA: Oregon | collected...
ACAGGAACAGTCGCATTGGTACTGCATGATGCTATGGGTTATGTACAAACACCAAGCAAGAGAGATAGCCGATGCCCACGACACCATGTCGTTTGCCAAGGCTATGGGCGTATCAGATGGAATCAGAAAGGCATGGGAATGAAATGCCCCGTCTGCAAGACAAGGTTTACAGATGTGCTTCAGACAAAGCCAACCCCGACTAACATAACCCGGGTACGGGAATGCTTTGAAGGCCACAAGTTTGTGACCGAGGAAACCTTTGTCAGACTGGTCAAGTCCAGGAAAAAGAATGTACCGAAACAAACGGCTTCTTGAACTTGTCCGACAGGCACCCTGCCAGGCTTGCGGTTTAAACGACGGAACAGTCGTTGCAGCTCATTCAAACCAACAGCGAGATGGGAAAGGCATGGGCATTAAAGCCCATGACTACCGCATAGCCGCCTTATGCTATCGATGCCATGCTGACCTGGATCAGGGCGGCAAGATGAGCAAAGATGAGCGTCGCAATGTATGGGAAGAAGCCCACCGGAAAACTATCGGGTGGCTGTTTGAGAGCGGTCATATTACTCTGCAATCATCTTCCGATACTCCTTGATCTGGGAGGTCAAGGCGTTTTCCATCTGCTCGATGGAGAGAATGATATCTCTCTTGTCATCAGGATCCATTGGTGACGAACGGATCTGACGCTTCATTTCATTGAACTCTTTCATGGACTTGTAAAGATCGTTTACATAGTCCTTGCTTGCAATCATCGGCATGTTGTTTCTTTGATACTCGACATAGTCCTCCACCTTGCCTGTACGCTCTAGCAAGTTAGATGTCCTGACCACCTCATCCACCGCATTCTTTAGTTCATAGTAAGCAGTCACGTTGCCACGAGCATCAGGGTCTAGGGCGAATCGACGTATAAACGGCATCTGCTCAAACCGCTTGGACGGTGACTTGATATCACTGTTCGCATTGATCAAGACATCTACGGCATCGACAAAGTAGGTTCCTAGCGTCCCGGTGTAGCCCTTGATCAGGTGGTCAAGTTCAATTGGGGACAGACCAACAGACTGACCGGCGGCGGTACTGAAGGAGGTGAACTCCCCGATAACCTCTGCAAGTCTTGAGGTGCCTGGGGCAACCTGATACCGCTTCTGCACATCCTCCAGACCCTGCGGGGTGATCGCACGGCGGGTAAAGAATGAATGCCCCGTAGCCACCTCAATCATGGGTAGGATAGCCTGTGGCAACTGCAAGCCGAACGTGCTCTTGAGGTTACGGACTGTGGAGTCCATGAACTGTGCGCCCGTGTCATTGCCAAGCATCAGGGCCGTAATTCGCTCCGGTATTGTTTTAAACACAATACCAACTTCAAACGGGATGGGGATCTTTACGCCCAGGCCAGGGATGATCCAGTTGTTATCCCGGACTTCCTCTTCCTGCGCCAGATAATCCTCATCGTCCCGAACCATCATGTAGTAGAAGACGGACATAGCCATCATCAGGGTTCCCCGCTTGATGAATGCCTTGGCTACCTGCTTCTCAAACTCAGAGGCGTTGGAAGGATCGACGAACGGTTTGATACCGGCCCGGTAGAACACATCCAGACCCTGTAAACGAGCGTTCAGGAACGGTATAGCGGCGGCAAGGACACGCATCAGTGCAGAGTTACCCTTGCGCTGGAAGTTCATTATCTCCATTGCACGCTTGAGAGCCTCGGCTTGGTTGCCGGTTTCCTCCATAACGTTCTTGTAAACAGCAAGTCGGGTGGCTGCGTCGGACGCCGTGGATCCCTTCTCCAGGGCTTCCCATACTGCGGTGACCGGGGTCAGGACTTTCTCTCCCGTGGTCTTTACACCGGCTTGTTTGCGCATTCTCCTGGCGAGGGTGCGGCCTGACTCCCTGGCTTTACCAGAGAACTCATGCCCACCGATCAGGCCAAAGTTGTACAGCATTTGCAAGTCAGGATCGGTACCAGCCAAAGCCGCCCCAAATCCCTTGGCAGTATCAATGACGGGGGTGATGTTAGCCCCGCTGGTCACCCACGCAGACATGGAGTCACGCAACAGGTTAGCCAGAATGAAGTCAGGAGTCTTGGTGACAAACGAGCGAAGCAGGTTTGCCGGGGCAGAGAAGAGCCAAAGCCCCGGAATCTCTGCCATGTTTAAACCCTTCATGGCTTCCACAAAGAGCTTGTCCTTGCATTCGTAGTAGTGGGTCACGCCGTTACGCAGGACAGTAACCACGTTGGTCATGGACTGCGGACGCTTGGGTTCTCCCTTAAAGCCAACAACCTCCTTGGCATCACCCAGGATCAACTCATTCTTGATTGCCCTATCAGCGGCAACGTTCTTCATTCCAGCCTCAATTGCAGACTGGGTGTTGCGGATGACGTTCTCAAAGAAGTCACCCACCGTCATGTCTCCACCCTTGAGTTCCTTGGGAGCCTTAACGCCAGAGATGGCGCTGAACATCTTCGGCCCCTTAGCATCCTCATCCATCTGCTGACGGTAGAAGGGGAAGTAGTCGGAGTGCTTCATCCACTCCTCACCCATGCCACGGCTGATAACCCCGGTGTCGATCATGTAGTTGACCAGACCCCGGTTGTACTTGTCCCACGCCTTATCCACCTCTTGGAACAGGCCCGGAGGATACAGCGCCTCCAGTTCCTTGGCGGCTTGGATTTCGTCCTTGCCAAACTGGGTGGGCTTTCCGTTTACACGATCTAGGCGTTCGCCGCGCTGGGCGCTCTTCCAGAACTGCCAGTGCTGGAATGCTTTATCCCCCAGCTTGGCAAGCGGCTGGAAGATGTCCAGGGGGCCGGTGATCTTCCCGTCGTCGTTCCAGATCATGGTCATGCCGTTGCGGAAGACGGGGATACCGCCCTTGCCATCATGGGCACCCATGGCAGAGGCCATCAGTTCTGCGGCGTAGTCAGAATGCAGGGCGGCAAATTCTGCGCTAACATCGGCTGTGTACTGATCCAGACTGTCTTTCTGGGCGGCTTTCTTTTCTCTGGTTCCAATGCGCTGGTAGCGGTTAAAAACTGCCTGTCTAAACGCATCAGACTCCGACGGCACAATGGCTGACATTAAACGCTTCAGCCAGCTCTCTTCGTCCCGTACAGCAACCGTTTCGTTTACAACTCGCTGAAGTCTTTCTGGGACATCCGGCCCCTTGGAACGCAGGCTCTTACGAATGTCTGGATCGTTTAAACCATAAGTTCCAATGTTTCCAGTGGCAGATTTAACTTGGACAGGGCTGTAAACGGCAAGGTTCTTACGGCCCATTTCTTTGACGTAAAAGCTGTCAAAACCAAGCGAACGGATAGCCTTTTGGACAGCGTCCTCTTCCAGCTTTGTGAACAAGCCACGGGACAGCAAGCCTTTGAGTCCAGCCAGATACTTCTCCGGGAACTCCATCTTGGTAGTCACCGACTCAGGCATGTAGTTCAAGACACGACCAACAACCATGTCGATGTGCTTCTTGTTCTCATAGTCAAATGGGTTCAAGGCCCGGACAAAGAGAGGCATGATGTTGGGGCCGGTCGGCAGATAGTTCTTAGCCGCCGTTGCCAGATACCCCATGGCCTCATCGCCTAATTTTTTCTTGAAGGCGTTCTTCTGGATATCTTTGATCATGCCCTCTTTGTGGGCCAGAAGTTTTTTATAGTCTGGATCTTTCTTATCCAGCCATTCGTAGTCTTTCTCGATCTGCTCAATGGCAGTCTCTTTGGTCTTGGTCTGATCAGCTTCGCTCAGTTCATCCTTGGCGTTATTGGCAAGCCAGTTGAAGCTGTCCTCTGAAAAGATCTCGGCAAACTCAGGATCTGGGCTAACAAAGATGGCGTTAGCCACCCCCGGTTTAAACTCAGAGATGTCGCGGGCAGTGCCGTGGTACATGACCACCGGACGGCCTTCTTTGTCCACCACCTTGCTGTCATCGAACCAGTTATTAAACTCTTTGGTGTCAGGAGCACGCAGACTGAATCTCTCCATCTTGCCTTCTTTGCCGGTCAGACGGATACCATTGTCTGCGGTCAAAGCAACAGCAAAACCATCAAAGAAACCATCTACATTGAGGGCGCGGAAGATGACGGGCCACGGAGCACTTATTTTGTCCGTTCCCTTCCCTGTGCGTTTGGTAACCTCATAGCGTTCAATCTTGCTATCGTCATAATCTTGCGCACGGGTTGCGGCAATTTCCAGAGGATCACCTTTCATCAGCCCTTTGTATTCAGGCAGACCAAGTGCTTCGTTTAAAGTCTTGGCCTCTGCCGCACTGAGCATGTGATATCGATTGATCAGCTTGTAGGGGCGATCAGTTGCAGTCTCAAACACTTTGCCGGGAAGGCGTTCAACGCCAGCCTCTCTGGCAAATTTCACAGCCATAGGATCGGCTATGTTATCTGCATACTTTCTGGCAGTGGCTTCTCCACCAAAGAAGATCAAGCCACCTTCGTTAGTTGCGCCACCACTCACTCTCATCGGAGGACGGGACAGAAGGGCGTTGCCACCCCTTTCTATCTGTTCAGCCCGTTCCTTGTAAGCGCCGTGGTATAGCAAAGTATCTGCGGGTAGTATGTATGTCCGTTCATCCTGCGGCAATTCTTCTTTGTTGAATGGGCGCAGACTCTTCTTTGCAATCGGGATAACCTTCCCTTTAAACTGCGATTGGTCAGGCACGGTGACGGTGTCACCATCTGTTTTGGGATCGTAGTTAATAAAGAAGCCGCCAGTTTTTTCTGTAGCAGTCTTCTCCTTGAGCGTAGAGGCTTTGTTGCGTAAGCCAACAATCTGTCCGGTCACACCATCATCAGCCTTGGGATCAAGGAAACGAGCGTCGTACAGGTCACCATCCCATATCTGGTAGGTCTTGCCAGTCTCTTCGTCGAACAAAGACTTGGGCAGGGCAGACTTGGAGGAGAACGCCATGGCTACGCCATAACCGTCGTCCAAACGTTTACGCACTGCACCCCAGTTGTGGTCATACTGACCAGCCTTGTTCTTAAAGAACACAGGCTCACCGTTCACAATCTGGCCGAAACCAGTAGAGGAATAGGTCAGGTGGTGGTTATCAGCAATCGGATCGCCGTTTAGCTTGGTGTAGTCATAGAACATCACGCCCGGATTGGCTTCCATCAAACCAGCAAACATGCTTGGTTTAAAGTCTGATGTAACATTTAAACGAACAGCAGCGTCATAATCATTCTTTTTGGCCCAGCGTTTAAGTGAGTCAATCTCAGCCTGAAGTTTGATGGCGAATTCTTCCGGGTGAACGATCAGGGCTTCGGTTTTCAAGTACTGGAACATCCGAGCCGCCGCACGGAATGAACCCTTTTCAATGTCCCCAACGTCCTCAGATGCCGCGCCGCCATACAAGAAGTTGCCGCCTGATGTCTCTCCCAAGCACAAACCTTCGCAGATAGCAGAACGATTGCAGGTGCTGACCTTGTCAGTGATCTGCTGGGCAGATGCTAGACCAAGGCCCATAGAGGTCACGCTCTTGCCGTCATACCCTTCAATCTTAAAGTCGCCCAGACGGGTCTTCTCCAGCTTGCCGTTCTCGGTCAGCAAAGTGCCAACGTTGTGTTCCTTTTTCAGGATGTCTTTTGCTTGATCCAGTTTGGCGCGTTTGCCTTTGAAGTCCAAAGCGTTGTACTCAGCAAGAGCCGCCTTGATACGATCCTCATGTTCTTTGTAGGAGAACGTTTCTGCAATGGCTTCTTTGCGACTCTTCTGGATAGATGCCATGCGCATCTTCCGGTCAAAGTACTCACCCTGTCTCATGGGTACATAAAAGTCAATCCGACCACCGTCATAACTCTGGTCAACTTGGAGCAGAGAAGGATCGATGTTGAGGATAACTGTACTTCCGTCCAGCGTCTGGTCAAAGTTCCCACGGTTCCTGATGATAGGAGCGCCGTTGGATTCGTTGGTCAGATAGATCCGAGCCTTACCGCTGGAAGGAATTTTCTTGGACGAGTTGATCTTTACGGCTTCTTCTTTGGTCGTGTGATAGTAAACCGTGACAGTGCCATCCTTGTTTAAAGGAATGTTCAATACCGGGTCAAACTCAAACTCGGTTTCAAACTGATGCATGCCGTACTTGTCAGCAGTCTTGATGGACTTCTTCTCAATCGGCAGATCCAACGGCCCCGCAGAGATATAGGGCATGATGCCGTTCTTTTCTGCGTATTGCTCTGCTTGCTTGACCTCTTCAGGCGTGGCCTTCCAGGCATTGGCTAGGCTGGGCTTCTTGGTGGTTCCCTTTGCTTGATCAAACTGAGGTTTCAATCCTCCGCGCTCAATGCCTGCCGCGCCGAAAGCATCTTTTAAACGGGCAAAGAATTGTTTAATCTTGTTGATGATGGCAGTCAGCAAACCCGGGGGCGGCTTGTCACCAAACGCACGGAAGGCATCGGCAATGGCTTCTTCAATCAGGAGTTGTTCTAACTCTGCCTCAGACTTCTGGCCTTTGTATTCATCGACATAAGCGTCATAGCGACTGCGTGTAGCGTCATGCGCCACACCCTTCAGATACTGATCAATCCACTTCTCTTTAGCCATGCGCTCCAGCGTGGCCCATTGCTGGGGAGAGAAAAAGCCCAAGTCTTTCAGGGCGTGGATAGATTCATGGCGTAGAACACCAATAGCATCCTTGGCATCCAGGGCGATCTTGATCAGGTTGGCAACGTAGGATCCTTCGTCCTCCATGCCCTTGATGATCTGGAGTTCAATATTCCCCAAGCCAAACTTCTTGAGAATGGGGCCGAGGGTTTTAGCCAGAGACTGCGCCTCTTTTACATCTTCCTCGGTAACCTTTCCAGCGGGGGCTTCTTTGATGGCTACGGGCTTCTTCTGCGTCGGAGCGGGTCGGCTTTGACGCTCAATGCGCTGACGAGCCTTACGGGCAACTGTTCGCATGCCCGGGGTCTTATCCTGCGCCAGTGCTTCCACCTCTGCGTCAGGCATGGTGCCAACCAAGGAATCCATCGCGGCATCTACGGTGGGGTGCGTAGAAACAGGAACCCCGTCTTTAAACAGGGTAAAGCCGGTACGGTTAACCTGCTTCATGCCAACGGGGCCAGCGGTCAGCGTTCTTTCAAAGACACCTAGATTGCCCGACAGCGTGTTAATTGCTCTGCTGTTCTTCTCAACAAGAGCATCATGCTTGGCTTTGGCCTGTTTATATTCATTGGTACCGCCTTCGCCAGCGGCCTCCATGGCATCCAATTCCAGTTGGGACTTGTCTATTTCGTTTTGCTGGTTTTGGATTCGCTGCTGCATCATTTGATACTGTTGCTTGCGAACCTTATTTAAACTGTCGGCTTTTTCCTGAGCCTGCTCAAGACTGGTGTAAGTATCAACGCCTTCCAGCGGAGCATCCTTGTCGATGACGCCGTAGAGTTGCTGATCTCCTTGTTTAAACGTTCCCTTTTCCAGGGTGTAACCAGCGGGCAGATTCTCAATCTTTGTCGGAGCAATGAAATTCCCATCTGCGTCCACATCCAGATGGTTCTCTCTGACCAACTGCTTTAGCAGGGTGGCGGCATCCCGGTCTTGTTTAAGTTTGGTTGCCTTCTTGACAATACTAATGGCTTGCTCAGGGGTAACCGCTGGGCTGGTGCTGAATGCGGCCTGAACCTTGTCCAAACCCTTATCCATCTGCGCTTCTGTAAACCGAGAAGCATTGGAGCCTTCCGGCAGGATGGTTAGTCCCTGGCCTACCGGGACGCCGTCAAGCGCTTTAAACGCAGCATAGAGCTGCGGCTGCGACATGGTGTTTAAATCTGAGCTGCCGGTGGTTCGGTTCAGGAAATCAAGAAAACCCTGCGTCGTCGTATCCACCTTGTTGGTGGCGGCATTCAGGACATCCTGTGCAGAGTAAGTAACATCTGGCTGATAGCCTGACTTGGCGGCAACCAGAGAATCCAATGCGGCGGCTTCGCCAGCAGGATTCACCTGGGTCATGGCATCCTTGACATCCTCAATACTGTAAGAATTCAGTAAGGGCATGCCGTTGGCGGTGCGGTACTGCTCGATGTATCCCACAACCTCTGGGCCAAGTTCATTCTTGGTAAGGTTGCCAAGTGGGTTCTGGAGAGGATCCTTTTCCTCCACCTTCGGGGTGGGGGCAGGGAGGGACAGGGTCTGCTGAGTACCAAGGTTCTCTTTTGTCTTGGCAATCTCGGCCTGTTTCTTCTGGTACTCCTCAAACTGTTTCTTCTGCTCTTCGATCTGCTTGTTTAGCTGGTCATTGGCAAACTCCTGACGCAGTTGGCGCATCTGGAGGGGGGAAACAGCGGAACCCAGGATGGCTGCGGTCAATGCGCCCTCAGTTATGTCGCCCGCCACACCTTTAAACGTTCCGGTGTCTAAACCAGCCTGCTGCTGGGCAATGTTTGAACCTATGGTTCCTACCCCAGACTGGACAGCTTCTGGGATGGTTTCGCCCAACGTGGACTGGGTAATGGCTCCTCGCCATGTAGGAGCATTGGGGCCAGCGGAGGCACCGGGACGGGCGCGGCCAGCACGGGCAAGGAGTCCTTCAATACCAAGAGCGGCTTCTGCGCCCCCCGCTACACCAGAGGCGGCTTGGCGGGGAAGGTTCTGCAAGGAATATTCTGCGGCTTTCTGGGCGGCGGCTTCGGCTTCTTCTGGGCTGGCACCGTTCTCCAGCATGGCTTGCTTTACAGCGGCATAATCCTGGCCTTTCTGACTACCAACGCCCATGGCTGTACCCACCCCAATCCCCGGGGCATTTGTAATGGCAGTACGAGCGGCGGCGGCACCTAAGCCCGTCCGTGCGGCTAGGGCGGCAGGGATAGTGGCTTGTGGAGACAAGGCCGTGGCGGCAATAATAGGCAACGAGCCGGTTATTGCGGAGATACCACCCTGAAGAGGAGAGCGGGCTACAGAACGTCCAGCCTGTTTAATTTCAGCCAGGATGCCTTCTTCTTGTGCTCGGCGCTTTAGCTCTTCATCAATAGCCATTTCCCGCTGACGCTCTGGCGTCATGCGTTGCAGAGATTCCCTTTGGATCTCTTCCAGCTTTTGGGATGCTACGTTCCCAACCCCGAACAGATCGGAAAGCCCTTTGAGGCCGCTTGCCGTGCCGGTTACTGCGCTCTCAGCTATGTCTCGCAGAGTTGACGGAGCGGATGGAACGGCCTCTAATTCCTTGGTCGTTTTAAGCGACTCAGGGTTAGTTATGGCACGCCTAGCCGTTTGCTCAATAACGCTCTTGTCTGTTCCATCTGGGAAAGAAAGAACGTTACCATCTGGCAATTCAACTTCAATAGACATTTAAACCTCGCTCAGGGGCTAGTCTCTGCTAATTTACCATCTTTTGTCATCCGATACTTGGTTTTTGGTTCTCCCGGAGCGGCTGTTGGAGCGGGTGTAGAGGGACTAGGATTCAAAAGCGTTTCCAAGCCACCTCTTGGCGGAGTCGGCATCGGATGGGCCGCTTCAATTTTTTCAATCTTATCTTTCAATAAATCTTTGGCTTTTTGCAATTTTTGTGGATCTTTACCGCTCTTTGTATATTTATCAACATCCATCTGTAATATTTTTACATCTGGTGCTGACATTGCCTTTTGGCGATCCTCTTGCACCTTGATGCGCTGGTTTTCATAAGCCGTTTGCGCTCTTTCATCAAATCCTTTGTTGACTTTTGACATTTCCGCGCCAAGCAAAAGCAAATTCTCAGGAGACATCTTGCTTGCCATATCCGGGTATCTCTTTGAAAACTGATCAATTGCCCGGAACATTTCAGGAATATTTGATTGCGCCGTCTGGGCAATCTGCTGGGCTTTTAGTTTCAGATCTTTATTTTGAATTCTTTCCCACATATCGTGGTAACGTTTGCTCTCTGCGTTGGTCATGTAAGTGCCAACTGCGCTTGCACTGGAAGATGCCATTTGACCCAAAGCAGTTACTCCGGCTTTATTTGCCTCACGCTTTGCAGTCTTTTCATCTTCGGTTGCCTTAATTGCAGTGTTTAAATCACCAAGAATGAGGGCTTGGTTGGCTTTCTTTGCGGCAACTTCGGCGGTTTCATTGGCCTCGCGGAATGCACGGTCAGCATCCAAGTTGGCTAGACCAAAGCTAGACACAGACTCCCCAATTGTTCCGGGCATATATCTGCCATAAACATTAGGACGAGCACCTGCCGCCAGGGCTTTCAATGCCTGATATTGAGCACGTTCTTGTTTATCCCGCTCATAGGCTTCTTTTGACGAGGACAGACGAGTCAGATCATCATCCCCGGGAGGACGAATGCCGTACTGTTTATACAAACCCTGGCGCTGCTCCATCTTTTGTTCAGGGCTTGTGACTTCAACGCCCTCCCTCATGTCCTGAACTGCCCTTGAAAAGTCCGAGACAAATGGCGATTGCTTAACCATCTCCATGCCCTCAAGAACTTCAGGCGGCAGGCTGGATTTGGCTTCGGGTGTAGTTCTCATGGCTTCTAGCTCACGCAGACGAGCTTCTTCTTCCCGAGCCTTTAAACGCGCAGTCTCAGCAGCAGACTCATCCACCAGGTCGCCTTCAGCAAACGCAACAATACCGCCACTGTCAAAGTGTTTAAACATATCGCTGGGCAGTCCAGCAATACCACCCATGTTTAGCTGTTGAGGCGGCATCCCGGGCTGTTGGGCCATTTGTTGAGGAGGCATCCCTGGTTGCTGGGGCGGCATGCCCTGTTGCGGAGGCTGTCCCGGTTGCTGAACCTGCTCTTGCTGAGGCGCACCATTGGCTTGTTGGGCCTGCTGAAGCATGGCGGGCAGACCCATCTGCTCTTGGGGCGGGGCAGACAGTTTCTCTTCCAACTGTTCTTTAATAGACTTGGTGGGAGGCTTTGCCCCTGCTTTTTCCATACGCTCACGACGATTCATTTCCATCGTGGCAAGCATTTCAGGGATCTCAGGATTCTGGCCGTTAGCCGCCGCCTTGACCGCCGATTCCGGCATGTCACGCAGTTTGTATTGGAGTTGAACGATATTCATTTATTCCTCGCTTATGACTTGGGAATGATGCCGAGGTCTTGCAACTGTTTGACAACGCCACCAGCGTCAGCGCCAGCGCCGAGGATTTGTTGCAATGTACTGGGGGCCGCAACGTTGTACTGCTGGGCCTGAACAGGCAGACCCTGAAGCATCGACTGCTGGAACTGGAGTTTCTTGTACGGATCCAGTTTCTCTTGTTCAAACTGGGCGATATCTGCGGTGATGCCCTCGGACTCGATGCCGCGCTGTTGGGCACCGATACCGGCCTGCTGCTGGATGGCGTTTAAACCATATTGGTTAGTGGCCTGCTGCGCTTGCAGCCCCAAGCCCTGCTCCGTATTGAACTGTTGCATAGCCTTGTTATAGGCATCTGCGTAGCCCTGGCCGATAGTCTGGTTCTGCTGGGTTTGCAGGTTACGATTGGCCTCGCTCTCCATGATCGCCTGACGGCCCCCACCGAAGCCACCCGCTTGGGTGAGTTTGGATAGGTTGGGCTGGAGATTGATCCGAGCCTGACGGCGTTGCTCCTCTAGCTGGGGGGCCAGCGAGGCTTGCAAGTACGGGTTCATGTACTGTTGAGCCTGCTCCGCCCCAAAGGCTTGAGGTTTAAAGCCGCCCATGTCAGCCGTTGGAACGTTTAAATTGGTGGCGTTTTGGAAGGCTTCTTGTTGAGCGCTAGAGGCACCAGCGGTCAGTGGGCCTTTGTAGGCTTCATAAGGTTTGGCACCCAAAGCCTGAGCCTGCCCCAGCATCCCGGTCACATACGGGCCAGCCCAGTTAGACAGGTTGGATTCCGTACCGGTCACACCTGCGGCCACGTTTGCCCCAACGTTTCTAACAGTGCTTCCGGTGGTTCCATCAAACCCCTTAACGTTCTGCGGAATGGATGCAAGGCCACCCGGCATGTACTTGTCGGGGTTGATTCTCTTACCCTGCTTCTTGGTTCCCGTCCGGGCCATGCGGATTTTGTCCATCATCTGGTACAACTTCTTGGCACCTGCATCAGAGTTGCCGTTGCCCAGGTGGGAAACAACATCTGCGGGGATGACAAACTCACCATGGCTTAGTTTGGCCGGTTGCTGGTTGTCAATTGATGTATTCAGTTTGTCTGCCATGCCGTCAGTCTCGCCACGCAGATATCGGCCTTTTGCCATTTCCATAATTCCTCCCTCAGCCGCCTTGACAGGGATTTGAGCCATCAATGCTTGCAGTTCTTGCGGTGAATAAATGCCAGCAACACCTTTTGCCGGAGTTGCCGGAGCAGGAGCGCTGATCATCCCAGTGCCCCGGGGTGCGGTTCTAACGATGTCTTTCTTCGCCTCATAGGCAGGATTGGCCTTGTTCTCAGCAACAATGTCTGCCGCCCCTGCGGCAATTCTGTCTTTAGCGGCCTGAACACCAGCAGCATCTGCGGGGTTTACATACGCCATGTCAGAGAAATACCGCTGACCACCCGACCCTGCTCTGCGGTTGGGATCATAAACACCAGGGATCTGAGAGCGGACAGTTTGCAAGGAAGGAATACCACCCTGATAACCCACAGGCGCTCTATCAGCTTTGTTTAAACCGCTCATTGATGCGGCGGCAGTGCCAGCCGCAATGATTTTGGCCCAGTCATACTCAGGCTCACCATCTTTGCCTTTGATAACATTGCCTTGAGCATCCTTCTTCTGGAAGAATCCTTTGACACTGTTTACAAAGCTAGAACCACCTGGCAGTTTGGAGATTTGAGATTGCAGGTTCGTGGGGATCGTGGGAGTGCCAGGGGCGGCGCTCTCTTGGAATTGATTGCCAAGGGCATCGGTTTTAGGAAGGGCTTGACCAGTGCTGGTCTTCAGCGTGCCATCTGCGTCTTTGACAACGGTGACGGGTTCACCGTTACCGTTTACATATCCACCATACCCATCAGGGTAGATGTTGGAGCTGTAAATATCACCAGCGCCCTGTCCAACAGACGCCATGTCCGAGCTACTAAAATCATAGCCCCCGGGGCTATCAAAGCCCCCAGCAAAATCATAGCCGGTATACACTTGGTCAGATTCGTCATCTACCCACTCGTATATTGGATCGTCATTGAAGTCGTATCCAGTGATCTGCATTCCCATATCAATCCCCTTTTAGCATACCGATTAGATCTTCAACCGATAAGTCGTTGACTTCTCCGCCGTCAAAGAAACTGAATGTCGCTGGCCCCTGCGTATTTTGCTGGTTTTGCGGCACCATGTCACCTGCAAAAATATTGCTTCCGATATCATCATTGAAGTCGTAGTAGTATTTTATATCTGCAAGCGGTGTTGGTTGTTGTTGCTGTTGAACAGGTTGGCTATCCAAAGCCAGCAACGCCAAAAGGCTGTTTGACCCGGTTGGAGTCCCAGTCGGCGTTGTGGGCGTTGTGGGCGTTGTGGGCGGATTTGGCGTGGTTGGGCCAGGAGGCGTCGGGGTCGGCGGTTTAGGCGTTGATGGTTTAGAGTTCCTGTAGGCTTGTACAAACGCCTTGAGCTTCGTGCCAGTCGATCCAGCCGCTTGCGGGTACATCCCTATGGTTGCATCAATTTCTTCTTGGGTGGCCGGAGGCGAGTCGGATAGCGAGTTTGGATCTATGCCAATTTGTCTGTAGAACTCATTCTGCGCCTCTTCTTCAGTCATGCCCAAGTCGCCACCCTCAAGATTGGGTAGGTCTTTAATAACGTCTTGGATTCCGTCGGTTGTACCATCATCCGTAGCTTCAGGTTCAACCGGAGGCGGCGCGGGAGGTTCAACCGGAGTGGTCGTTCCGCCATTTATCTGGTTAATCAAATCCTGAATATCGTCGGTTGTGCCATCTTCTACTGCCGGTGGCTGCTCCGGGATAATCGGTGTTTCCGGCTCTTCTGGAACAAGAGGCTGTTCTGGAGCGGGAGGCTCTTCGATTGGTAACTGAGGGCGGTAATCTTCAGGATCCCCAAGATTATTAGCGGTCATGTAATCGGAGAACATTCTCCAACCAGCCTCCGGGCCAAAGTTTCCAGTAAAGTAATCGCGGATGGCGCTGTAATCCGGGGGAGGTTCTTGCGTAGGCTCAGACTCTTCCTGCGTTGGTTGCTCAACGGGCGGCTGTTCCGGCACGGGCGGCTGGGTGGTTCCACCGCCAGTTTGACCCGCAGTTGCTTCGCTAGTATCGGTCGTGGTGTTATCTGTTCCTTGAAACTGTTGACCACTTCCATCGCTTACAGATTCGCCTTTAACCAAATTGGTCAAATGATAGGTGTCCGCATCTCCGCCAAATTGTGCATACGTTTTATAATCGGGGAATTCTGATGCTTGCGGGTCGTTTATAAACTGTTGATACCCCTTGTTGAATTTATCAAAGTCGCCATTGCTTTGCAAATAACCGGCAAAAGCATCTTTCGGGTCGATATAAGAATCACCAAAAAGTATTGATCTATAAAACGCAGAGGATTTATATTTGTTATATTCGTCGGCTGTTTTCGCTCCTATGTTTGCGGCATCTTGTTTTTCCCCTGGGCTATTAAACCCAGATTTAAACGCGTCTTCATGAATGGCTTTATTTGCCTCCCATTCTTGGGGAGATCCAAAGTAATTCGTTTGCCGTGCTGTGGCGAATGCTTCTGGGTCTGACCAACCCCAATTATTGGCATATGCCGCAAACTCTGTGGGCGTCGGAAATTCACGGCCATAATTCTTGCCGTATAAAACTATATCCTTACCAAGTATCCCATTGTCATACAAAAACTTTGCGTATCTATATTCGGCGGGGTTGTTATATCCAGACGCTTCAGCGCCAACAACTTCAGCATTGTCTTTATAGCCCGCTTGATAGGCTTGTGCATTTCCTTGGAACTTGTCAAAGGTTTGTGTGTCAGGAAATATTCCCTGATCAACCAAATCCTGTTTGTAGGCATTAATCCCCGGAGGGTTTATATATTTCCCGTTTTCCCAAGATCCGGTTGTGTATTCTGAATATGTTTCTAAATCCGGCCATACGGTTTCGCCGCTTTTAATATCGTAATATTTATCTCTACTTACACCATAATTTTTTGCTTCAATATAATCATCTACGTTGTCAAAGTTCTGGGCTTTTGCTTGAGTAGGAGCATCAGTGCGCAAATAATCTTCTAGATTATCAATATTTAAATCTTGCGCTCTTTTGTAGTCAGAATAACTGGGAACCCCGTGTTCGGGATCTTTTGGCAAGAAGTCGTATCTTTTTTGGGCATCTTGGAAGGTATCCAGATCTGGATAACCCGCAGATTTGGCTTCATCTTTTGCTTGTTGGTATGCGTTGTAAGAATAATGCCCATAGCTTTGGGCTTCTTTCATGTCGGCAATGTTTTTTTCTGCATCACCATCAATAAAGCCATGATCTCTGGCAATAAGAAGTTCTGCGTATTGGTTAGGATCTTCAACCTTATACCAAGACGCTTTTTCTTTGTCTGCTTGGCTATTCCATCCAGCTTCCTTTGCCACGGAATCTTGAATGCCGTATTCTTTCCACTCGTCTGGCGAATATCTTCCAACTTTTTCTGCTTCAACTCTTTGAGCCTCATCGGCCCAGCCATCCTTCATTGCTAAATAATCGGCTCTTGAATTTGCACCTATAACAGCGGCGTCTTCTTGCTGTTGGGCGCTGTCCCAGCCAGCCTTAATAGCCAGGGCATCGTCTTCTTTATAGCCGCCCTGCGCAGCTTTATCCGCCGAATTAGCGTAGCCATCCTTCATGGCAAGATAATCAGCTTTTGTTTTTGCGCCTATATCAATAGCATCTATTAACTGCTCAATGTTATCCCATCCGCCATCCTTTGCAGATTTTTGAATATTGTCGGTGGCATTTTTTACCAGATCATCTGCGGATGAAGATAAACCCTTCTCAAGGAGATTTGACTCTTGTGCGCCAAGTTTATATCCCATCTTGTCAAAGATGGCCGTAATACTTTGTTTGTTATACCCCTCTTTTAGTTCTGGCAAAAACCCATAAAGAGAATTGGTTATTTGCTTAATGTCGCCGGTTTTAATTGCATTAACAACGTTTGCGGCTTTACCGGCATAGGCAAGATCTTTATTTTCTGCAATATTGCCAACAGCAACGGCAAGGGCTGAAATGTCTCCCCTTTGGATGGCATTATTGATGGCAATGAGTTGTGTTGCTTTTGAGAACTCAGGCGGCAATCCCATTCCGCTCATCCCGCTGAGAGCGGTCAATGCGCCAATTGGATTGTCATTCTTAATGGCATTTGCAAGTTGCAAGCCGTTGTGAACGTTTTTTGCAGTAGCGGCAATACTTGGATCTACGCCCGGAGTATTGCCAACAGCACCAGCAGCACCCATTGCCGCACCAAGCCAATCGCCCTCAACGGCGCTTATCCCGGCAGAAAAGGCATAAAGTGCTGGATTACCTGTAACAAGAGCGGCAAGTTTTACAACGGAGCCAAAGTTATCCGCTACCTTATCGAAGATGTTATTGCTCTTCTCAGGAGGTGGCGGGGTATAGTATGGAGTAGACCCGTCGTAATCTGTGAAGGTGGGTACAAAAATATTACCAAATCCGGTATTTATATACTGCCCACCAGAAGCACGCTGGCCTGATGGCGGTACACTTATAAAACCGTTGCTGCCCGTTTTATATACAACAGATCCGTCACTTCTTGTGGCAAGCCCAGAAATACCACCTATCTTAGAGGTGGGGAATGTTTTGATATCTTTATGACTTATTGGCGGGTTATAGCCGGGGATAACATATCCTCTGGCATTGGGCAAAGTTTGGTTGTCCCAAATTTTTCCGGCGTCAGATAAATCTACATATGTTGCATCAAGAGCAAATTTATTTAAATTGTCTTTATTTGTAAACCATGGGCTTAAATATGTTGTCCCGTTACTTGCATTCAAACCTTGATTTACAAAACTCTCGGGTATGAATGTCATAGGGCCATATTGCGTACTAAACGTGTACGCATAGGAATTATTTATATATGATTCCTTTGATTTGTTTGATGTTAAGCCGTAGTCAACAACATGAGAATTCCAAAAACTTCCGTTTTTAATTGCGTTTTGAACAAACTTTGACTGCGGATTTGTGGGTGCAGGCGTGGAAGAAGACGCAGTTGAAGCGGGTGCAGGCGCTGTAATTTTGCTGGCAATGTCATCAAAAAAGCTCATATTCCGTCCTTAATATAGAGCCGACACAAACGTGGCAGTGATAATTACCGACGGAGACACCGGATGCGTGGGGGATACACCCGCAGGATAGGTGGCGCAGACCGTGTTACCGGTGTTAGAAGCAAACAAAAGCTGGATGTAATCCCCGGCGTTGCATTCTTGCACCAAGTTCCAGGAAATAATTGCCGTCCCGGGATTGCCGCCATGAATGGCGGGAACGGTTGCAATACCAGCACTGTAAGGAATGTCAGAGCCGTTTAAACGCCACCACAGGGTCACGTTGTCGATTGTGTTGTCATAGGTCAGCATCTGAACGCTGAACTGGATGTTATAGATACCATCCGTGTCAAAGACGATCTTGGTTTTGTCTGTAGCGTCAAGCGCCACACCGTTGCTGGTGGTTGTCTCCAGCACGGTTAACGCCGTGGCAACTGAAGAGGATGCTAGGCTTTGTGCCTCAGTAACATCCGCTCCAGAAGAATGCGACGATGCGGTAGAGCCATACGCCCCCCGGGTAATCCCGGTGAAGGATGTTGCCGTCTTCCCGGTGTACTTAATGATTTCGGAACCAATGATGATGGCCCCGGAAGTTAGGGCAAATCCTGACGTATCGCCTACATCGATTGGGGTGGTAGATACGTTGCTAATCCCGGTGGTTAGGGTTGTATTACCGTCCTGAAAGAACGCCCCGTTTGGGAACTGCAATATCGACCCAATCGCCCCAGTCTGCGTTTCTAGTTGCGAAACGATCTTATTAAGCTGATTGAAGTACAGGCGAAGGACGTTATTGAACTGCTCAAAATAGAATGAGTTGTATTCTTTTGTCGGCACCGGCAGGTTGGGCGGAACAACCTGACTCAGTAAGTCTTCAGTGGTAACTATGTATGTCACGAGTTACCCCTCCGTCCATCTTGCTTGATGTCGATACGGGGTGCTCCAAGTTGCCACTGCAAACCAATTTGATTACCCTGAACTTTAAACACCATCTGGCGACCGCGCACCCGGACATAGACCTGCCCAGTAAACTCCTCTACCGGCGTGGTTGTAATACGGCTGATGGTGGCGTAGTTAACTCCACCCTCGGAAAGTGGGTCGTTGTACCCAGATCCTGAGTTTGCCAGAGGAATGAGCGTCATGGTTACCTGCGGGGTTAGATCCCCCGTGGATCCCCGGAAGGTCAAGTCGGGAAGGATACGCCATACAAAACCAAAGTTATGGCCGTCTTCAATGTCAAACTCCGAGGACGCAATATACGAATCAAACGCAGTGGGTGTCCCATTGATGTTGTCGTCATTACCCTGCTCATGGAAAACAAGGTTGTTTTCATAGGTGGCGGCAAGGGGGGAGTCCAGAACGCCAGAATCAAGCCACGCTGTCCGAGCCATCGTCCCGTAGTACCAGATGTCTTCAAAGTAGTTATAGATAACGTACTTATCTATCGCCGTGGAGTTTTGAGAGCAATAGAACCACCAGACTTCATTGAAGCCCTCATTGGTTCCGCTACACACCTGAATACCCTCTTGGAGGTTGATGTTGCTGTAAATGTATTGGCGCAGATCGCAACGCAAGGTCTGAACCCGTCCATCGTATTTGTAGAACTTGTCCTTACCCATCCAGTACACAACACCGGAGGCTTGAGAAACTGCGTTTGGGCCAATAATAGAAATGTTGTTACCAAGAAGTTGGGATCCCCAGACAGCTGGGGCACCCAGGTATTGCAATGAATAAACAGCAGAGTCGGTAAGGGTAACGATTTCTTGTCGAGTCTGAATTGCTGTAATGATTTCGGAGCCATCTGAAAGACGAATACTGCCAGCCTGATTGGTTGCAGAAGGCGTCCAATCAGTTACAGATTCCTGATCTGCCCATCGAATTAACATGGGATCCTGAACAGTTGATCCGTAGTCATTTGACCCGAAAGCAAAAACAAACCTATTAATATCTGAGATAAAAATGAAACTTTGGACTGTTGGAACTCCAGTTGCTCCAGCCATACTTGTAACTGGATATCCCCTGGTAGAGATATAGTGAGTTCCAGACTGTGACCCGGTTGTAGTGATTGGCGAACCACCCGCCGTCGTTGCCAGGTTAAACGTGGAGCCAGATACGTTTACAGCGTAATAGTTTACACCTGGAGTAACGCCCGTAGGCAATGCTCCCGTGGTGTTGAGCATGATGATGCTCCCATTTGATATAGAGACGGCGGCTGTAAATACTCCGGGACTTGCAATCGTTACAGTTACAGTCTGTGGGGTTATGCTTAGATTGGCGTTCCAGTAATACATAGCCCCGCCACTAATGGCGAAGATCAAATCCTGACCAAAGTTGGACTGACTCCACATCCGCATAGTTTTAGTGGAAGACGTTCCATTGCCCCAAGTTCCAGATCCCCACGGCCCAGCCCCCCAGCCGTTTAAAGGCACAGAAGAAGATGCGCCAGTTGGGAGTTCATACAAGGCATAAACAGTTCCGCCGCCAGTGGTGGATGAGGAAGCCGTACCGGTAACGGTTATGGTGTACGTTGTTGCAGTGGGCGCAGTCTTAATCTCATACTCGCCATAAATGGTTACTCCACCAACCGTTACAGATGGATTAAAAATAACATAGTTGCCAACCGTTCCACCGGCAGGGTCAGTCACAGTCACCGTTGTGGTCGTGCCTGTATTGGTTCCGGTGTTGGTTGTAAACGGGTTTGTTAATGTGTTGGTTGTGACGATGGGAGTAATGTCATAGTACACACTCGATGTGAATATGTAGAACTTAACATTCGTTCCAACCCCGACCATATTTAGCGCCGCAAGGGTAACCCAGTTCCACAAAGAACGGCAAATGCCCAGGAACGTGGTGGTGGATGCACGCACCCAGCCACCAATCTTCTCCGGTGTTCCTGCGCGGAAACGAACCTTCTCCGACTCATACCAGCCGCCCACAACCTCAGTTGCTGCGTTTACAGAACCGATGGATTCGGAAGCATAACGGGTGTTCTCTCTGTTTACACCTGGACGGAATAGGATTTTTTTCAGCGGCATTTTGTTTCCTACGACATGAACAGGGCATGCTCGTCGCGCCGACGGTTTTGTAACCCTTTTAGTATTTTGCCACCAGCCATGCAGTACTTCAATAGTTCCTGTCCTGCGCCCTCTTTGTCGCCCCGATTGAGCTTCTGACGAAGCGTCGAACGCTGGAGTGTTCCCAGACCGACGTTAAAACTGAAAGACACAAGAGCGTCAAACATGCCTTGTGTAAGAGGGGCAGTGATGTAGGTGTGAACCCCTCGCTCAAAACGAGCCAGATCTGCGCGAAGTATTCCATCGATCTCGTCCATTTCAAAGGTTCTGAAGTCCTCGATCTTGAGGGCAAAGCCATCCCTCTGGTCAATCGGCAACTTACCCTGCTCCGGGTAAAGCACATGACCAACGCCAACCGTCCAAAGTTTGGCTGGGCATTTGTAAGGCTTTTGTCTTACACCTTCATGGTGTTTGATCATAGCCACGGCTTTGGGGCTTACATTCATTTGCCAAACGCCCGACCGCCAAAGTGGAACGCAATGATGCTGGCAAACAACGCCTGGGTCTCGTCATCCCATAGCTGATCGGCCATATCTTGGAACCCAACACCGGTGCTTAGGCCGTGGTAGACCAGGGCGCAGTCAATACCCACCAGCAGGAGGAAAAAGCCATATGTAATGGCGGGGCGGACACTGGCCCTGAAGTTTTTCATCCACTGGCTGGTTCCCTCGTTTAAAGCAGTATCGTGGGCGTAGATGGCCTGCACCTCAGCCTGCTGGGCGGCAATTAGGGACACCTTCTCATTGGACTTGGTTTCGATCTCCAACTGCTGGGTATGGATGTTTTCGACCCGCTCTTGGGCCTCAAACCCCAGTTTGCGCATTTCGATCTCCCTGGCAATCTGCATCTGGGCCAGTTCCAGCTCATGCTTCTTGTCTGACCGGTCTTGGAAGAAGTCCAGAATCTTGGGCAAGCCGCCCATCAGGAAGGATATTAGGGTAGAGAATAGTGTCAGCATTAGTAACTCTTTTTGGTTAACATTGATGAAGCAATACCTAGCAGGGCTTGTACGTCCTCTAGGCTCTCAGGTCGATCTTTGAACCCGACGGTAATCTGGCCGATGAAGCGTGTTGCGTCCGGTGGCACAGAGATTCGACAGCCAAAGGTGACGCCGACCTCGACGTACCACAGCCCGATTTCGCTTTGTGGCTTGTGGTAATCGCCGCATGGCGTTTCTCCCGCCATAAGTTTGACAACGTCTGCGTTATTGTTGGGATTCTGGGTAAAGAGACCGACATCGATGCCCTCCATGCGCTTATCGCGCCCTTCCTTTGTATACGCCCGGTACAAGATCCGGGTACCAAACAACGGGTTGACCTTGAAGATGGTTACGGTCTGTGCCCCGCCATACTTTAGCAAGACAGCCGCCGCATCATCCACACGCGCCTCATTGATACTCGGCAACTTCTGGCTTTCCTTATAGGCACCCACCAACAATTCTTGGTTTGAATAGAAAAACCAGGCCGAAAAACCAAACAGGAACATGACGATAAGTGCCACGAGTTTGAACGGGCTATCCACATAAGATAGAACCCGATCAAGAACACCTAGCGCCCTGTCCTGCTTGGCGCTCACTTTCTGTCTCCAATTTTGTTTAAAAGATCAAATAACGTCTTAATCTTTTCCTCAAGAACAGCAACACGCAGATCAAGTTTTGCCAGCACAATGATGAGACCTATTAAAGCCAGCAACATCGGCCACCCCTTTGCAAGCATGTCAAATAGATCCATTGCGCTTAGTCCAATGTTTAAACGTTTTCGGCCTGCAATTTGATTAGTTTAGCCTCAAGGATTTGATTCTGTTTTATTAACTCGTCAATTCTTTGAAGTGGGTGAATGATCGGGTAATAATTACCAGGATCGAATGTTTCCATGGTTTGATATGCTGGCAGCATTGAAGGATCAATGATGGTCTGAGCATCGTTCATATCCCTGATCGCATGGATGCAGAACGCCACCGTATCGTCTTCCAAAGCAACCAATTCATGGATAACATCTGCCTTGATAAAAATTTGGTGCGGCGCAACAAATTCTGTTGTGGTTCCAAGTGCTGTTAGCTGAAGGCGTCCTTTTGCCAAAAGCGTCACATGGTCAAAACAATGGCTGTGTCCCTGCTCCATATCTCCGGCTTTTTTGAAATGCATTTGCCGAGAGAAAACATTGGCAACGCAGGTAATATGGACTTCCGGTGTGTCTGGCGTATTCATTTTTATCCAATCGTGGTTACAGGGTTAGAGGGAAGCATATTGGTCGCCCATCTTTGCGCAACATCGTCCCAGAAATAATCCTTTCCGTCATCAGGATATGGAACAGGGGCAACCCAAGAACAAATGCTGTCATCCCAAACCCATGACGAATACGGTTTGGGCGGCGCAAAACCTCCATTAGGATCGGCTGCGGTTGTAGCCACATATATATACCCAACCCCAGCATATCTAACACGGAAGTTGGAGTTATACGAAGTCTGCGCCCAAATATTGCCAGGCAATATAGAATTTAAAAACGCAATTCCAACTGATTCGCTTTCCGGGAACGGAAGATTATTGATGTCATCATTTGAGACAACCACAACATTTGTGACTATATTATTTTCATCAAGCTGTGCAAAATGTGCCATGTTAGTTCACCGTAAAGGTTCCAGATGATGTAAACGTATGGATGTAATATGTGCCGTCGTTGGTTTGGGTGCCCCCGCTGCATCTACTACTTCCATATGACATAAGATAGCGAATAATTACAACGCCGGATCCACCAGACCCACCTGATAAATTAGTACCACTGCTACTAGCAAAATAGACTGCACCACCACCGCCACCATAATTAGCAGTCCCGTTAGAACCATTGGTTGTTTTTTGGGCCGCTCCACCACCTGAACTGGCCGTTCCTTGTGCATTTATACCCGAGCCTCCACCGCCGCCTGCTCTTGATGTTCCAGTAATTGTGTCTGATGTTCCAGCGCCTCCGTTGCCACCATTGCCTGGAAAAACAGCATTCGCACCTACTCCGCCAGCTCCTCCGCCGCCACCACCAGATTGGTAATAGTAGCCATACTTGCCAGATTGGGTATAGCCATTTCCACCATTATTTCCGCCTGTAGTTCCTGCTGCACCTGATGTGGTAAAAGCTCCGCCTCCCCCAGACCCTCCAGAAGAACCCGCAGTGAAATTACCTCCGCCATAACCACCTCCGGTGGACGTAAGAGAATTAAATGATGAGTTTGAGCCATTACTACCAATAACGGCTGGATTTGTTCCGCCAGATCCCCCGCCACCAACAGTAACCGTATAAGAACCGGCCACAAGCAAATTGGCACTGGAATACCTAAGAGCACCAGCACCACCACCTCCAGCAGCACTTCTCCCGCCGCCACCTCCGCCAGCAATCACAACATAATCCACATAAAGAGGGGGATAACCACTGCCAAAACCAAAGGCAAATGCTGAAGTCCGTCCTCTAGATCCAAGTCTTGGCATAAGTACTCCTTATGCAAACTTCGTTTGAGAAGCCAGCACGGTAAAAGTTGCGGAGGCAGTTTTGATGACAGAGTACACATAAACATCAAGTGAGCTTGCATTACCGGCTGTTGGGGCGGAACCACCCTGCCATTTAGGCGTTACCGAGCTTCCATCAACTTGCACTGCACTGTTGTAATATGCGGTTGATCCATTTTGGCTAAGAAAAACAACAGTCATCACTTGATTTGTTGACATGATGCTGTTTAGGGAATTGGAACCGTTACCACGCAAGTTAATAGTAAAGTTTGCAGACGCATTGGTTGTGTAATACAAAACAGTTTGCGTCATAACATCATAGTTAATGGTTCCGGTTGCCGCAGTGGCACTAATTGTCCCCGCTTCAAATGCCGCCCCTGTAAAGCTGCTAAGGCCGCTAACCGTTAGTGTTGCAACTGTTGCTGCCGTTAGATTTAAACTGGAAGACCACTGCGGGGCGGTTCCTGACGAGGTCAAGACAGAGTTAGCGGCACCAATACCTAGCTTGCTTAACGCAGTGCCCGCAGAGTAGTACGGCAAATCGCCAGCCGTAAAGGACGTTAGTCCCGTGCCTCCATAGGCGGTTGTCAGCTGGTTTGTCAGGTTCAACGTATTAGCCGTCAACGTAGTGCCGTTAAACGTCAGGTTCGCAGAATCCACCAACAGACCACCAGCGGAAGCATAGGTAACCCTGCCGCTAGTCAGACCGGAATCGGTTACGGATGTGAATACGCCAGCACCACCCTGGTTTGAGACCTTAACAAAGTCAGATCCATTCCAAGCAATCGTCACATACTCCCCGGCCTGAATAGTTACTCCGGTTGTCGGGCCAACGCCAACAACCTGGACGGAATAGCCGCCTGTCGTCGCATTAATTACCGTGTAAACCTTTGACTGCGCTGGGGCGGTGACGGTTCTGACAGCTGTCCTGGCACCTGTAAACCGCAAAATAGCCTGTCGAGCCTCGTTTGACGCCAGAGTTGTGGTTGTAAGAGTTACGTCAGCATCTGAACTGATCGTGGTTGTACCAGCAATTGCAGTATCCAGAAGGGATGTAATCTGGTTGTTGACCGTATCGCCCCAAGTGCCGGTAAGTTCACCAGTAACCGGTAGCGCTAGGCCAAGTAGAGAGGTTGCTGCTGTCGTCATGTCGAAGCCCTTTACGAAGTATTAATATTTTGCCACCCCGGGGTCTGATTGTCATCTACATCATTCCACCCCGGGTTTTGGGTGCCAGATATAGCATTCCAGCCAGGAGATTGAACGCTCCCAACAGATGACCAGCCAGCGGATTGCAGGTTGTTAATGTCGCCCCAGTTCGGAGTTTGTTCGTCGTCAATAATCACCCACGGGAGATAACCAATCGACGAATCACTGGCGGTGGCGTATTCAAAAATGAAAGCCGTACCCTGGTATAGGGAGCTATCAATGTCTGATATCTGTCCCGTTTCATCTACATGGGCAGAAAAAACAAGCCCCCCCGATGCAAGGTCTGAGATGGTGACCAGCTCAGTAATAGATACCAAAATAAAATTTATGGCTTCTATCAGATCTGCGCCCGTTGCCGCCTCATCAATAACGGAGTTGAATAATGCCAGCGCTGACGGCGCGTCGGTTATGGTTGCCGCCTCAGAAACGGCAATTTGGAATGTGGCTGTAGCTGACGGCGCATCAGTTATGGTTGTTGTTTCAGCAATAGCGGGTTGGAATGTGGCTATGGCTAAAGGTTCATCAGTTATAGTTGATGTTTCTGCAACGGTAGGCTTGAACGTACCAACGGCAGAAGTTTCATCCGTGCCAGTTGCAGTATCGGCAATCGAGGTAGCAAACGTGGCACTGGAGGAAACTGCGTCAGAAGCTGTTGAATTCTCATCAATAGCGGGTAGGAACGTTCCAGCAACAGACACGGCATCCGTACCGGTCGAGGTTTCAGCGACGGCAGGATTAAAAGTACCCAGCACATCCACGGCGTCCGTACCAGTCGAGGTTTCAGCTACGGCAGTTAGAAAGGTAGCCGAGGCATTTACCGTATCCGTACCAGTTGCTGTTTCTACGGCTGCGCCATTGAATACACCTAGCGTCGAAAGAAGGTCAGTTCCGGTAGCGGTTTCACTAATTGTGCTACTGTAAGTAGTAGACATGGCAAGAACAATAACGATCAAGCCTTGTCCGCCCACGCCGCCGACTTGGGTGCCTGTTCCAGAGTTTACAGAAGCGCCGCTACCGCCTGCACCATAGTTTGCTGCTTGCCCTGCGCCAGCTGTAGCCACAGATAAGCCAGCCGAAGCCCCTCCGCTACCGCCTGCGCCACCAATGGTATTTAGAATATCCCGGCCCTGCCCGCCAAGGGAACCTGAAAGTGCTCCTCCTACGCGACCTCCGCCGCCACCACCAAACGATCCCGCTACGTTAGATGTGCCTCCCCCTTGGCCGAGAGAGTTATTACCCCCAGT
>Ga0255087_1000216_pt1 | contig 26162 bp, 24 predicted proteins | sample Colum_Miss_RepA__FD_188561 | JGI IMG/M metagenome (GOLD analysis project Ga0255087, IMG submission 188561) | Freshwater microbial communities from Columbia River, Oregon, United States - Colum_Miss_RepA_8d | ecosystem: Environmental > Aquatic > Freshwater > River | place: USA: Oregon | collected...
TTCCGAGGCAGGCGATGGCCGAGCGCCTGATGGAAGGCGCTGCGGTGCCGGCAAGCCAGTTGCTGCCTGCCAATTTCCCGGGTGCCAGTGCCAACCTCAAGCCTGATCCGCAGGATCTGAACCGTGCCCAGGCGCTGCTGCGCGAGGCCGGCTGGGCCGAGGGTTTCAAGATCACCCTGCACGCCACCGGTGATCGCTATCCCAACGATGCCGGTGTGGCCCAGGCCATCGGGTCGGGCTGGACCCGGCTCGGGCTCACCGTGGCGGTCGACACCATGCCGGGCGCGGTATTTTTTGGACGGGCCAGCAAGCAGGAGTTCTCGGCCTTCACGGCGCAGTACGGTTCGGACGAAGTCGGCATCGGCATGCGGGCCCTGCTCGCCACCTTCGATACCTCCCGGGGATTTGGCACCGCCAACCGCACCCGCTACTCCAACCCGGCGATTGACCAGAAACTCTCCGAGGCGCTGGTCATGATGGATGCCAGTGCCCGTCAGACCGCGCTGGCCCGGGTCATGGAAGCCTACATGGAAGACCAGGGCCTGATTCCCGTGTTCTATCCGGTCTTCGACTACGCTGCCAAAAAAGGGCTGGTCATCACCCACCGGCCGCAACGGCGATTCAACGCCCTCATGATCAAACCGGGAGCCTGAGATGGCCACACCTGACCTCGTCATTCGCAATGCCACCCTCGTTGATGGCAGTGGCGCTGCCGCCTGCATCGCCGATGTGGCCGTCCACGCCGATCGCATCACGGCGGTTCACCGTCGGGGTCAGGCCTCGCTGTCGGGCGTGCAGACGGTCCAAGCCCACAGCGTGCCGCAGGCAGAAAGCTCGCTGCGCGCCGGCGAGCCGATCAGCAAAGGCCATCGCGAGATCGATGCCCAGGGCCTGCTGCTCACGCCGGGCTTTGTTGACGTGCACACCCACTACGATGGCCAGGCCACCTGGGATGCCCAACTGGCGCCCTCCTCGGTGCATGGCGTGACCACCGCCGTCTTTGGCAACTGTGGCGTGGGCTTTGCGCCGCTGCGCCCCGGGGGTCAGGACTTCCTCATCAACCTCATGGAAGGGGTCGAGGACATTCCCGGCACGGTGCTGTCTGAGGGCATTCCCTTCAACTGGGAAAGCTTTCCGGAATACCTCGATGCACTCGAGGCCCTGCCCCATGCCATCGACATTGGTGCACAGGTGCCTCATGCAGCCCTGCGCTGTTATGCCATGGGCGAGCGTGGCGGCGATCATGCCGAGATCCCAACCGCTCAGGAACGCGAGTTCATGGGGCGTCTGCTCGAAGAAGCCCTGCATGCAGGCGCGCTCGGGCTCACCACCTCGCGCACCATCAAGCACAAGGCCCGGGATGGCCGCAACACGCCCAGCCTGAGCGCTTCTGAGGACGAACTCATCAGTCTGGCGCGCGCCATGCGCCGCGCCGGCAAGGGCGTGATCGAGGTGAACTCGGATTTCGGCCCGGGCGAATACGAGATCATGGAGCAGGCCTGTCGGGAATCGGGCCGTCCACTCTCCATCCTGTTGATCCAGGTCGATCGGGCCCCACAGCTCTGGAAGGACACCCTGGATCAGATCCATGCCTCGCGGCGCAAGGGTCTGGAGGTCAATGCCCAGGTGGGCAGCCGCTGCATCGGAGTTCTGCTGGGCCTGCAGGCCAGCCTCAATCCCTTCGGTTTTCATCCGGTGTGGCGCGAGCAGCTGGCCGGTCTCGACCATGCCGCGCGCGTGCAGCGGCTGAAGTCCGATGCCGAACTGCGCCGTGTGCTCACCCAGCAACCGGCCGACAATGCTGGCACACGTCATATTGCAGGCATGCTCGAGCGGGCTTTCGTGATGGGCGCGATCCCCGACTACGAGCCCGCGGCGGGCGACTCCATCGCCCAGCGCGCACGCTCGAGCGGACAATCGGTCTGGTCGCTGGTGATGGATGCCCTGCTCGCAGATGAAGGCGGCGGCCTGCTCATGCATCCCTTCGAGAACTACACCCACGGGGATCTGGAAGTGGTGCGGGCCATGCTCGAAGACGAGGCCACCGTGATGGGCGTGGGCGACGGTGGCGCGCATGTGGGCACGATCTGTGATGCCAGCGGCCCCACCTTTTTGCTCACGCACTGGGCCCGTGATCGCAAGCGCGGCCCGCGCATTGCGCTCGAAACCCTGATCCGCAAGCAGACCCGCGACTCCGCCCTGTCGTATGGCCTGACCGATCGGGGCCTGATTGCGCCGGGCCTGCGGGCTGACCTGAACCTGATCGACCTGGCCGGCCTGAGCCTGCCCCGGCCCGAGATGGTTCATGACCTGCCTGCAGGCGGCAAGCGCTTCCTGCAAGGGGTGCGGGGCTATCGGCATACCTTCGTGGCCGGTGTTGAAACCCGCTGCAACGATGCGCCCACCGGCGCCCTGCCCGGCCAGCTGGTGCGAGGCGCGGGTCAGGCCACCCCGGCAAAGGCGAGTACCGCCTCGAGGTGATCCGCAAAGTCCGACAGCCCGTGGTCACTGCCCTGGATCACGCGGCAGTCGGCCCCGGCACAGAAGGCGACCATCTCGCGCCAGTCCAACAGCTCATCGCCGGTGGCAGCCAGCAGCAGGGTGCGCTCGGGATGGGCGAGCCGGCCCGGTTCGATCCCGGCCAGCTCCCGGACATGCTCGGTGGTCCACTCAAACCCCTTTGAAGGGTCGTGATAGAAGGGCTGCCATCCCACATAGGCCGACAGCCCGCGGGCCGGGCGAAGGGCTGGATTGAGCAGCACCAGACGACAGCCATGACGGGCAGCCAGCACGGTGGCATAACAGCCGCCCAGCGAACTGCCGATCAGCGTGTCCTGGGGCCCCAGGATGTGGCGCGCCTCGACGGCGGCCAGTGCCTCGCGCGGTGAAACCGGCAGGGCGGGCGCATCGAATGCGTCCGCCTGACCTCTGCGCGCCAAGGCCTGCGCGAGCAGCCGGGCCTTGAAGGAATCGGGCGAGGATCGAAACCCGTGCAGGTAGAGAATCATTCGAAGGCGTCAGGCGAATCAGGTGAACGCGTTGGGCAAGTCAGGTGAGCGCATCAGGCGATCACGTCGGTCGCATCGAACGATTCATTGGAGCGCGTCGAGCAGTTTCTGGTGAATGCCACCAAACCCGCCGTTGCTCATCACCAGAATGTGATCGCCGGGCTGGCTCGCCCTGACCACCGCCTCGACCAGCGCCTCCAGGGTCATGCAGACCTGTGCACGATCTGCCAGCGGGGCCAGCGCCTCATGGGCATCCCAGCCCAGGCCCTGCGCATAGCAGAAACTCAGATCCGCTTCGGTCAGCGACTCGGCCAGCCGGGCCTTCATGGCGCCAAGCTTCATGGTGTTCGACCGCGGCTCGAACACCGCAAGAATGCGCGACCCCGCCGGCAGGCGCGCCCGCAGGCCCGCCACGGTGGTCGCCATGGCGGTGGGATGGTGGGCAAAGTCGTCGATGACCGTGACGCCGGCCCGCTCGCCGCGCAGCTCCATGCGTCGGCGCACCCCACCAAAGCGCGACAGTGCCGCGATCGCCTGTTCAGGCTCGACACCCACATGGGCTGCCGCCGCCACAGCCGCAAGGGCATTGCTGCGATTGTGGGCACCCGTAAGGGGAAGCCGGCACAGCCCCAGAGACCGATCACCCTGGAAGACCTCGAATTCGCTGAATCCCAAGGGCGCCGCTGGGCTGGCGAGCTGCTCGCGGGTAGGGCCCGCATGCCAGCCGGACGGATCATCAAACCACTGCAGGCTGCTCCAGCAGCCGCGCTCGATCACCCGCCGCAGGGCTGGCTCGGTGCCCTCGGCCACAATCCGGCCCGAACGGGGCACAGTGCGCACCAGATGGTGGAATTGCGTCTCGATTGCCGCAAGATCGGCAAAGATGTCCGCATGATCGAACTCAAGGTTGTTCAGGATGGCGGTTGTGGGCCGGTAATGAACAAACTTGGAGCGCTTGTCGAAGAAGGCCGTGTCGTACTCATCGGCTTCGATCACGAAGGGCGCATCGGGATCGGACAACCGCGCTGAAAACGGGAAATCCACCGGAACGCCCCCAATCAGAAAACCAGGCTTGCGACCGCAGGCCTCCAGAATCCAGGCCAGCATGGCCGTCGTGGTGGTCTTGCCGTGGGTGCCCGCCACAGCCAGCACGCTGCGATGCGCCAGCACCTGTTCGGCCAGCCACTGCGGCCCAGACTGATAGCTCTGGCGAGCATCAAGAATGGCCTCCATGAGGGGGTTGCCCCGCGAGACCACATTGCCGATCACCCAGACATCGGGCTGCAATTGGAGCTGATCGGCATCGAACCCCTCGATCAGATCAATTCCCAGGGCGCGAAGCTGATCGCTCATGGGGGGATAGACCCCGGCATCACAGCCGGTCACCCGATGGCCCGCCTCTCGGGCCAAAGCCGCGAGGCCGCCCATGAAGGTCCCGCAAATCCCCAGGATATGAAGGTGCATGCCGGCCATTCTACCGGGGCGATCTGCCTGCCTTAGACTGCCTGCATGCTGCCTGAACCGCCGACAGGGCCCCGAGCCCCGCAAGACCCTGCATCCGATGCGAGCCCGATGGGCGAGCCCCGCATCGCTCGTCCGCCCGGGGTGGCCGATCCCGCTGTCCTGGCCCGCGCCCCTGCGCTGCGCCAGGAAATCGCGGCGGTCGCAGCCTTGCGGGTGGCGGAGTCGGGCCTGGATTATGGTCAGGCCAAGCTCGAGGCGGCTGACGAGGTCTTGCAGGGCGGCGCCATTGCGCGAGGCATGCTGCCCGACAACGCCGAACTTGATGCCGCACTGGCCAGTCACCTCGATCTCTTCGACCCCGATCATGCCCATCGGGTCATGCGCATGCGCACCGTGGCCCTCGAGCTCATGGATCGGCTGGCTGCGTTTGATCCTTGGGTCACGGGCTCGGTCTGGAAAGGCATCGTGGCCGAACATGTGCCCATCCACCTGCAGGTCTTTCACGATGACCCGAAAGAGGTCGTGTTGTACCTCCTTGACCTGGGACTCTCGTTCGAGGCCCTTGAACTGCCTTCACTGAACCCGGGGCAGGAAGGCGGGGTCGAGGCTGTCGCGCTGGAATACCGCCATGAACCGGTTCAGATTGCCCTGCATCCAGGCGATGCCAGACGGCAGGTGGCCCGGGCCGCCCACCGTTCAGCGGAGCGAGGCGATCGGGTGGCTCTCAGAATGCTGCTCGGTCGATCCCTCTGAATTACTCTCTGGGCGCATTTCGATTTCCGAGTCGCAAGGAACCTTGATCATGTCTTACCCCCACTCGCCCTCGTCTCGCCGAAAACTCCTCATCACGAGCGGCCTCGGGGCTGCGGCCGTGGCGGGCGGCCTGGCGGCTTGGCAGCTCCTCAAGCCCTCGCCCGGGGAGGTGGCCCCAGCCTGGAGGGAGGCTGGGTGGCAGGATGCCCAGGGACGCATCATTGACCTGAGTGCCTGGAAGAATCGGGTCGTCCTGCTCAACTTCTGGGCCACCTGGTGCCCGCCATGCGTTGAGGAAATGCCCGAATTGTCCGAGCTGCATCAACGATATGAGACCCGAGGATTCGGCGTGTTCGGTATTGGGATCGATTCAGCTGCCAAAATCGCCGAATTTCAGACGAAAACCCCGGTGAGCTATCCGCTCGCTGTGGGTGGACTGGGCGCAACCGAGCTCGGTCGCGCCTTCGGGAATCAAGGCGGCATGCTGCCGTTTTCAGTGCTGCTGGATCGACAGGGCCGAATCGCTCAACGCGTGCTGGGCCGCATCAAACTGACCGTCCTCGAGCCGGCCGTGCGCAACCTGCTGGCCTGAGGCCGCGACCGCTTACTAGACAGATTGATGAAGCTCGCGCAAAATTCGTCGCATCTTCGGCGAATTCGCATCGATCGTGACCAACCCGCTGGTTTGGGTCATCCACGGACCCAACCTCAACCTACTCGGAACGCGCGAGCCTGAAACCTACGGCAGCACGACCCTGTCCGACATCAATCAGATGCTGGCGGCCGACGCACTTGGGTTTGGTGTGCGTGTCGAGGCCTTCCAGAGTAACCATGAGGGTGCACTGGTCGATCACATTCAGCGAGCCAAAAGCGAGGAAGTGCAGTTCATCATCATCAATCCCGCTGCCTACACCCATACAAGTGTCGCGATTCGAGATGCCCTGGCTGCAGTGGACCTGCCGTTCATCGAAGTCCACCTATCGAATGTCCATCGACGCGAAGCCTTCCGGCATCGCTCCTTTCTCTCGGATATCGCCACCGGCGTGATTGCTGGTTTGGGCGCCGAGGGCTACCGCCTTGCGCTGCGATATGCAGCGCACCGACTCCAGTACGGAACCTGAACATGGATCTGCGAAAACTCAAGACCCTGATTGACCTCGTGGCCGAGTCGGGGATCTCCGAACTCGAAATCACCGAGGGCGAAGACAAGGTCAGGATCGTCAAAAACGCAGCAGCAACTCCCACGTACCTCGCGCCGGCGCCAACCATGATGGCGGCCCCTGCGATGGCCATGACAGCGCCGGCGGCCGCGATGCCTGCCGCCGCTGCGATCAGCGCGGGCTCTGCCGCCCCCGCATTGTCCGCGGCGGCAGACAGCGTGCTGGCCGCGAGCAGCGGCCACGTTGTCAAGTCGCCCATGGTGGGAACCTTCTATCGATCGGCCAATCCGAATTCGCCGGCGTTCGTGGAAGTGGGCAGTGCCGTGGCCAGCGGGGCCACCCTGTGCATCATCGAAGCCATGAAACTCATGAACGAGATCGAGTCCGATGTCGCCGGCACCGTCAAGGCCATCCTGGTCGAGAACGGACAGCCCGTCGAGTACGGCCAGCCGCTCTTCGTGATCGAGTGATCCCATGTTCGACAAGATCCTGATCGCCAACCGGGGCGAGATCGCGCTACGCATCCAGCGGGCCTGTCGCGAGCTCGGCATCAAGACCGTGGTCGTGCACTCCGAAGCCGACACTGAAGCCAAGTACGTCAAGCTTGCAGACGAATCGGTCTGTATCGGTCCGGCCCTGTCCAGAGACAGTTATCTCAACGTGCCGGCCATCATCAGCGCAGCGGAGGTCACCGACGCCGAGGCCATCCATCCGGGCTATGGATTTCTGTCCGAAAATGCCGACTTCGCCGAACGCGTCGAGAAAAGCGGTTTCGTTTTCATTGGCCCGAGGGCTGAATCGATTCGCATCATGGGGGACAAGGTCAGCGCCAAGGATGCGATGCGGGCGGCAGGGGTGCCGGTGGTCCCCGGATCTGAAGGGGCCTTGCCCGACGATCCGCGGGAGATCGTCAAAATTGCGCGTTCCGTGGGCTATCCGGTGATCATCAAAGCCTCGGGTGGCGGCGGAGGCCGCGGAATGCGGGTGGTCAACACCGAAGCGGCCCTGCTGCATGCCGTCACCACCACCCGGTCGGAAGCGGGCGCTGCATTCGGTAATCCCGCGGTCTATCTCGAGAAGTTCCTCGAGAACCCCCGGCACATCGAAATCCAGGTCCTCGCGGATACCCACAAGAATGCGGTTTACCTTGGCGAGCGAGATTGCTCGATGCAGCGACGCCATCAGAAGGTGATCGAGGAGGCCCCAGCGCCCGGCATCAGTCGCCGTCTGATCGAGCGTATCGGCGCGCGTTGCGCGGATGCCTGCCGCAAGATCGGATACCGTGGTGCAGGAACGTTCGAATTCCTGTTTGAAAACGACGAGTTCTATTTCATTGAGATGAACACGCGGGTTCAGGTGGAGCATCCTGTGACTGAACAGGTCACGGGGATCGATATCGTCCAGGAACAGATCCGAATCGCTGCAGGCGAGAAGATGCGTTTCCGGCAGCGGGATATCCAGATTCGTGGGCATGCAATCGAGTGTCGAATCAACGCTGAGGACCCTTTCAAGTTCACCCCCTCCCCAGGTCGAATCACGGCCTGGCATGCGCCAGGGGGCCCGGGGATCCGGGTGGATTCCCATGCCTACACCAACTACTTCGTCCCGCCGCATTACGACTCGATGATCGGGAAGGTCATCGCCCATGGTGATACCCGGGAGCAGGCCCTGCGCCGGATGCGCATCGCACTGTCGGAGATGGTGGTTGAGGGCATCCAGACGAACCTGCCACTGCACCGGGAACTGTTTACGGACTCCAGTTTTGAGGCAGGCGGAACATCGATCCACTATCTCGAATCCAAGCTCGCTCAGCGCAAGCATTAATCGCTGGTCGCCCGTGCCGACCCTGACTCCCCACATGCTGAGCGCGGTAATCTGAATGCCTGGATGGAACGAACTGGTTCTTGAAGTCGGCAGGGATGAAGCCGAGCCCTGGAGCGATGCATTGCTGGAGGCGGGTGCCCTCTCGGTCCAGGCAGAGGACGCCGACGCAGCATCGCCCGACGAGCAGCCACTCTACGGTGAACCGGGCATGCCCGCGGCCCAGACGCCTGGTCTGACCGGCTGGCATAGAACGCTGCTCGCCGCACTGCTCGATCCCGCCCAAGACCCGCTCAGGGTACTGGCCGATGCAGCCCGAGGCATGGGTCGTGAGGTTCCTCAGGTCCATTCGATCCGGCGCGTCGATGATCAAGACTGGGTGAAGCTCACGCAGTCCCAGTTCGAACCGATCGAGATTGGCACGCGCCTCAGGATCACCCCAAGTTGGCATGCTTCGTCGACGGACGGCCGACTGGACATTGTGCTGGATCCAGGGTTGGCGTTCGGCACCGGCAGCCATCCGACCACCCGCTTGTGCCTGCAGTGGCTGGAGCGACAGTCTCTGGCGGGCTGTCGGGTCATCGATTACGGCTGTGGCTCAGGAATCCTGGCCATCGCGGCCGCCTGTCTGGGGGCAGTGGATGTGGTTGGCGTGGATATCGATCCTCAGGCCTTGCTCTCGACGCAGAGCAACGCATTGCGAAATCGAGTCCAGATCGAGGTGAGAAGTACCGATGCTGCAGCCCCCGGTCCTGCAGACGTGGTGGTGGCCAACATCCTTTCAAGCCCGCTCAAACTGCTTGCTCCCGTCCTGACCCGTCTTGTCAAGCCTGATGGGCAGCTGGTGCTCTCAGGGGTGCTGGAGCGACAGATCGACGAAGTCTGCAGCGCCTACCAACCCTTCATGCAGCTGCGTGCGGTGGCTGTCCAGGAGGGCTGGGCCTGCCTTGCGGGCCATCAGGCGCCATGACGCTGGCGACGACCTGCCCCCATTGCAAGACCAGCTTTCGCGTTGTTGCCGATCAGCTGAAACTGCGAAGGGGACTGGTCCGGTGTGGTCGCTGTCATCAGGTATTTTCCGGTGTTGACGCGCTGACTTACCTTGATGAGCCCAGCCCTGCTGTAGCCCCTCAGACCGGCAATCCCCCGGCCCTGCGGTCAAGCGACGGCGACCTCAAGCCTACCTCTGCCTCTGACCCTGCCGCCGAAGCAGTGGCCGCGCAGGTCGTGCCTGAGGTCGTGCCTGAGGTCGTGCCTGAGGTCGTGCCTGAGGTCGTGCCTGAGGTCGTGCCGCATGTTTCAACTCGGCTGCCTGATACAGCCCAGCTTGAGCATGAACTGCCTGCTTCCGGGGCTGGTGCAATGGAGCCGGCCGTTGCGGCACAACGTTCCGTTCGTCAGCGCAGGCCGATCGTCACTCTGTTGTTCGTCGCAGGGATTGCGGGCCTGGTGGTTCAGGCGCTGATCGGTTGGCGTCATGAGTTGGCCTATCGATGGCCCATCATTCATCCCACGGTCGCTCGAGTGTGCGAGCAATTCGAGCTGGAACTTCATCCACCGCTTGATGCCCGCGCACTCACCATCGAGAGCTTTGAAGTCAGCGCTGCAGGCGAGCCGATGAAACTCTCTCTCGATGCCGTCATTCGAAACCGCAGCGGTCGCACCGTTGCCTTTCCCGCGATCGAACTGACCCTGCGGGACTCGCAATCCGTTCTTCTCTCGCGCAGCGTGATCGAAGCCCAGGCTTACGTCTCGGCCGAGCAGCGCCCCAAGGGATTGACGGCAGGGGCGGAATGGACAATTCATGTGCCGCTCGAGCACGATGGCCTCGCAGTGACTGGGTATTCGGCCGTTCTCTTTCATCCCTGAGCCTGACTGAATCCGCCTATGCAGCCCGGTCCGGGTGTTCAGAGCAGGGTCTTCTCATCCTTCTGTCTCGGAGTTTTCCTTCCATGTCCTCCCGCGTTCTGATCAGTGGCTCGATGGCCTACGACACCATCATGGTGTTCGACGGTCATTTCAAGGACCACATCCTTCCCGAACGGATTCACATGCTCAATGTGTCCTTCTTTACGCCTCGACTGAAGCGCGAATTTGGAGGATGTGCCGCGAACATTGCCTACACGCTGCACGGGCTCGGGGGTGAGGCCTGTGTGCTGGCCTCGGTCGGCCGCGATGGTCATGACTATGTCAGCCGCCTCACGGACTTGGGCATTGACACGTCCCGGATTCTGATCTGCGAGGATCACTACACCGCACAGGCCTACATCACCACCGACCTGTCAGACAATCAGATCACCGCCTTTCACCCTGGCGCGATGGGTCAGGCTGCACGCGTCGATGCCCAGGGGCCAGCGGCCTGGGGGATCGTTGCACCCAATGACAAGCAGGCGATGCAAGCCCATGCGCAGGCTTTCACAGCTGCGGGGATTCCATGGATCTTTGATCCCGGTCAGGCGCTGCCGGCTTTTGATGGCGAAGAGCTTAACGCGATGCTGCTCAATGCGAGTGCGCTTGCCGTCAATGATTATGAATGTCGACTCTTGAGCGAACGCACGGGTCGATCCGAGAATGATCTTGCTGCACAGGTGCAAGCGATGATCGTGACCCGCGGCGCGGAAGGATCGGTGCTGTACCGAGGGACTCAGAGTGAACTCATCACTCCGGTTGCAATCGGCGAGGCGGTCGATCCGACGGGCTGTGGCGACGCTTATCGCGGAGGCCTGCTCTATGGTCTGTCCAAGGGTCTGGGCTGGGCGACGTCAGTGCGCCTGGGCAGCGTGATGGGCGCGATCAAGATCGAACATGAGGGGCCGCAGAACCATTCGGTCAATCGAACTGAGGTCGCTCAGCGATATGAGCGCGCTTATGGCGCCCTTCCCTGGTGAAGGAGTGATGAGCCGGTTTGACGCGGAGTTCAGCGGATCAAGCTGGCGACAAACGCAGGATCGATCAGGATCAGCAGGATCTGCAGAATGATGAACAGGGCGAGCGGGCTGAGGTCTACGCCTGCGATCGCCGGTAGGCGGCGCCTGAATGGCGCCAGCAGCGGTTCGCTCAGCTGCCGGATCGCCGGCGCCATGGGAGCCTGGGGATTGACCCACGACAGGACGGCCTGAACCACCACCAGGCCCATGGCCAGATAAATCCCGCTTCGTGCCAGCCAGACGACTGCCCGCAGCACGGTCTCTCCAAAATGCGGGAAGCGCCCTGCCCAAACCAGCGGCTGCAGCATTGCGAGAACCAATGCAAACAGCAAGGCCGCCACCAGCGAGGCCCAGTCTGTTGTTCGTGTTGGGCGCAAACCTCGCTGCAGGGGGACCACCAGCCAGTCGGTCAGTGCACGAACAAAGTGGGCAAGAGGATGACGCGGGTTCAAATGCTGGCGATGCCCCCAGGCCCGCAACAAGCAGGACATGGACAGCAAGCCGCCCGCCGTTTCGATCAGTAACCACAGGATTTGGGTCATCACGGCAAAGATTGTCGCATGAAAAAAAACGCGCCCCGAAGGGCGCGCAGTGGCTGGCACAAGGCCAATCGACTTTGATTTTCTTTTCAGGCAAATGCCTCAGAACTTCAGGGCTTGTTGCCTGTCGGGAACGGCCAGGCCGCAGCCGGATTGAGTGGCTTGGCAGCCGGTGCAGGGGCCGCAGCGGCAGGCTTGTCAGCTTTCTTGGCAGGCTTCTTGGCCGCCTTCTTGGCTGCAGGCTTCTTGGCCGCAGGCTTCTTGGCCGCAGTTTTCTTGGCGGCCGCCTTTTTGGCTGCGGGCTTCTTGGCAGCAGGCTTCTTGGCTGCAGCTTTCTTCGCTGCAGGCTTCTTCGCTGCAGGCTTCTTCGCTGCGGGCTTCTTGGCAGCGGCCTTCTTCGCTGCGGGCTTCTTGGCAGCAGGCTTCTTCGCTGCAGGCTTCTTCGCTGCAGGCTTCTTGGCAGCAGGCTTCTTGGCCGCTGCTTTCTTGGCGGCAGGTTTCTTGGCAGCGGGTTTCTTGGCAGCAGTGGCCATGAGGAACTCCTTAGTGGATTGACAGGATCGAGGAAACCCGCAACCTGAGCTTCGCAGACGCGAAAAGAGGCCACGGGCTATTCATCGGCGCAAGCAGGCATGCTCGGTTGTTTACGCTAATGAATTCGGTAGCTCGTGCTGGGGCAGTGACGCGCGACCAGACACGAAAAAGGCGCCGAGCCGAAAGGCTGGGCGCCTGGAGCGATTGCGACGGGGAGAGCAACGCGCCGGCAGGAGCCGGTATCGACCCGACTGAAGCCAGGCGGTGCGGGCAACAGTGCCAAGACCTCCCCCGTCGGGGGCGGCTTGGCAAAGTGCGAGCGTTTGCGCGGATCACCAATGCGAATCGTCCTTGATCTTCAATCCCAGCTCAGCGCACCGCCGGTCTGGTATTCGGTCACTCGGCGCTCGAAGAAATTCTGTTCTTTCTTGAGGTCGAGCATCTCGCTCATCCAGGGGAAGGGATTTTCTGCGCCAGGGAACAGCGAATCGAGACCGATCTGCTGTGCCCGCCGGTTGGCAATGAAACGCAGATATTCCTTGAAGATGGAGGCATTCAGACCCAGTACCCCCCGGGGCATGGTGTCTTCGGCATACCGATACTCGAGCTCGACGGCCTGATGAAACAATCCGACGATCTCTTCGCGGAAAGCAGGCGTCCAGAGATGCGGGTTTTCGAGTTTGATGGTGTTGACCAGATCGATACCGAAGTTGCAGTGCATCGACTCGTCACGAAGGATGTACTGGTACTGCTCTGCAGCACCGATCATTTTGTTCTGACGACCCAGCGCAAGAATCTGCACGAAGCCGACATAGAAGAAGAGGCCTTCCATCAGGCAGGAAAACACGATCAGCGATCGCAGCAGTTTCTGATCGTTCTCGACCGTACCGGTGACGAAGTCAGGATTGGTCAGGGTATCGATGAAGGGAATCAGGAACTCGTCCTTGTCACGGATGGATTGCACCTCGTGATAGGCATTGAAAACCTCACCCTCGTCGAGCCCCAGGGACTCCACGATGTACTGATAGGCGTGCGTGTGGATCGCCTCTTCGAAGGCCTGACGCAACAGAAACTGCCTGCACTCGGGCGCACTGATGTGCCGATAGGTGCCCAGAACGATGTTGTTGGCGGCCAGTGAGTCGGCGGTCACGAAGAAACCGAGATTGCGTTTGACCAGACGACGCTCGTCATCGGTGAGGCCGTTGGGATTTTTCCAGAGCGCAATGTCGCGCTCCATGTTGATTTCCTGGGGCATCCAGTGGTTCGCGCAGCCCGCCAGGTATTTTTCCCAAGCCCATTTGTACTTGAAGGGCACCAGCTGGTTGACATCGGCTGCGCCATTGATGATGCGCTTGTCCTCCACTCGAACTCGACGCGTATCGCGCGAGATCTGAGTACCGGAGTGCAGGCGGCCTGAATCAGCCGGAGCGTCGGCCGGACGCTCGGTGACTTGCATTGCGGGAACCGGACTCCGCGGGGACATCATGGGCATGCGAGGCACGGGCATCGCAGGCTGAGGCATTTTGGCGGGGGTGGGTTCGTCCCAGGACAGCATTTGATTTCTCGCTTCAGGTAAGTCTTTTAACTGCTTGTGCCAGCGAGAGATTCACGAGTTATTCACAGCGCGATCTTACGTTGGACGTAGGGGGTTTGCAACAACCAGAGGATTGGGAATCTTGACTTCAGTTAAGCCCTGTGAGGCGAACGCAACACAGGGCTTGATCGGGCCAGGTGGGTCTTACTGGCAGGCCTCACATTCAGGATCATCCAGCGCACAGAACTTGGGACTCAGCGGCTCATCGGAAGCCACGCCAGCCAACCCTGCGGGAGCTTGCGCACCGTAGGAGAACTGCCCCCCGCTGGCGCCTTCGGCGGATACCGCGTTGAGCTGGCCCAAACGATCGGTGGTGCTCTTCTCTGCGTGGGTCGCCCCCTGCGTACGCAGGTAGTACGTGGTCTTGAGACCCCGCAACCAGGCATGCGTGTAGGTCTCGTGCAATTTCTTGCCCGATGCGCCCGCCATGTAGATGTTGAGCGACTGCGACTGATCGATCCACTTCTGACGGCGGGACGCGCATTCGACGAGCCAGACCGGATCCACTTCAAACGCCGTGGCGTAGATCGCCCGCAGATCGGCCGGGATACGGTCAATGCGCGACAGGCTGCCATCAAAGAACTTGAGGTCGGCAACCATGACTTCGTCCCACAGCCCGAGGGACTTGAGGTCACGAACCAGGTAATCGTTGACGACCGTGAACTCGCCCGACAGATTGGACTTGACGTAGAGGTTCTGGAAGGTGGGTTCGATACAGGCGCCCACACCAATGATGTTGGAAATGGTGGCCGTCGGCGCGATCGCGATGCAGTTGGAGTTGCGCATGCCATGGTCACGAATGCGCGCCCGCAGGGCATCCCAGTCCATGGTGCTGCTGTCATCGACCTCGACATAGCCGCCACGTTGTTCGGCGAGCAGGCGCAGGGAGTCTTGGGGCAGGATGCCGCGATCCCAGAGCGAGCCGCGGAAACTCGCATAGCGGCCCCGCTCTTCAGCGAGTTCGGTCGAAGCCCAGTAGGCGTAGTAGCAGACCGCTTCCATGGACCGATCGGCAAATTCGATCGCGTCGTTGCTGGCATAAGGCACCCGCATCAGATGCAGGCAATCCTGGAAGCCCATGATGCCCATGCCCACGGGGCGATGCTTGAGGTTGGAATTGCGGGCCTTGTTGACCGCGTAATAGTTGATGTCGATGACGTTGTCGAGCATGCGCATCGCGGTGTGGATGGTGGCACGCAGCTTGTCGTGGTCGAGCACCATGCGACCCTGCTCGTCGGCCTTCATGTGGGCCACGAGATTGACCGAGCCCAGGTTGCACACCGCGATCTCGGTGTCGCCGGTGTTCAGGGTGATCTCGGTGCACAGGTTGGAGCTGTGCACCACACCGACATGCTGCTGCGGCGAGCGGATGTTGCAGGGATCCTTGAAGGTGATCCAGGGATGGCCAGTCTCGAAGAGCATCGAGAGCATCTTGCGCCACAGCGCGATGGCCTGGACCTTCTTGAACAGCTTGAGCTCGCCATGGGCGGCACGCTGTTCGTAGCGCAGATAAGCCTGCTCGAAGGCCGCACCGTAGGTTTCGTGCAGATCGGGGCAATCGGCCGGCGAAAAGAGGGTCCACTCGCCGTTTTCCATGACCCGCTTCATGAAGAGGTCGGGAATCCAGTTGGCGGTGTTCATGTCGTGCGTACGACGACGGTCATCGCCCGTGTTCTTGCGCAGCTCGAGGAACTCCTCGATGTCGAGGTGCCAGGTCTCAAGATAGGCACACACGGCGCCCTTGCGCTTGCCGCCCTGATTGACTGCGACAGCCGTGTCGTTGACCACCTTGAGGAAAGGAACCACCCCCTGGCTCTTGCCATTGGTGCCTTTGATGTGACTGCCCAGCGCGCGGACCGGGGTCCAGTCGTTGCCCAGACCGCCCGCGTATTTGGCCAGCAGGGCATTTTCCTTGATGGCCTCATAGATGCCGTCGAGGTCATCGGCGACCGTCGTGAGGTAGCACGACGAGAGCTGGGAGCGCAGGGTGCCCGAGTTGAACAGCGTGGGCGTGGAGCTCATGAAGTCGAAGGTCGACAGCAACTCGTAGAACTCGATGGCCCTCGCCTCACGATCGACTTCATTCAGCGACAGACCCATGGCCACGCGCATGAAGAACGCCTGGGGCAACTCGATGCGCTGCTCGTCGATATGCAGAAAGTAGCGGTCGTAGAGCGTCTGCAGGCCAAGATAGGTGAACTGGTTGTCGCGATCACCGACAAGCGCGGCCCCCAGGCGCCTGAGGTCGAACTGTTCGAGCTTGGCGTCCAGCAGGCCGGCCTGCACGCCCTTGCGGATGAACCGCGGGAAGTACTCGGCATAACGCTCGACCATCTCGGCATGCAGGACTTCTTCGCCCAGTACTTCACGACGCACCGTATGGAGCAGCAGACGGGCCGTGACCTGGCTGTAGGCCGGATCGGTCTCGATCAGGGCGCGCGACGACAGGATGGCCGACTTGTGGACCTCTTCGAGTGGAATGCCATCGTAGAGATTGCGCAGGGTTTGCGCCAGCACGGTATCGGCCGAGACGGTCTCGCCCAGGCCGGCGCAGGCGGCCTGGATCAGGCCCCGCAGCACGGATTCATCGAGCGGCCGCAGCACACCCGCGTCGTTGACGTTCAGACGCAGCCCGGTATCGATGCCCGCCTGCGCCTGCTCCGCCTGCTTCTGTGCGCGCTCCTGGGAGCGCTTTTCGCGATAGAGCACGTAGGCTCGGGCGACTTCATGCTCACCCGATCGCATGAGCGCGAGCTCGACCTGGTCCTGGATGTCCTCGATGTGGAAGGTGCCCCCCGCAGGCTTGTTGCGCATGAGGCCACCCACGACCGCCTGCGTCATCTGGTCGACCAGCTCACGCACGCGGGCCGACGCGGCTCCGTGCCCGCCATTGATGGCGAGAAAGGCCTTGGTCATGGCCACGGCGATCTTGCCCGGCTCAAATCCGACCACGGCCCCATTGCGGCGAATCACCTTGAAGTCGGACAGCTGGGCCGTCTCGGCTCGCATTCCAACTGAACTGGTCAGGCCCGTCAGGGCCTGAACCGGATGGGACTGAGGGGAACGCGAGGTGATGTCTGCGGTCCGTAGCATCTTGGGGGACTCCGGCTGTACTGGGGCGATGAAAGAGGGGGCGGGGAAACTGAACGGGCTGCGGGAAATGAAAGGGCTGCGGGAAAGCGAAGAACGGTTGCAGCAACGACAGGGGAACGCGGTGGGCAAAAGCGGATGGACAGGGAACGGGAAAGGAGTAATGGTCAGCAGGGAATCGGGTCGTTTGCCTGACTCAGGCCTGACCTGACCGCTGACCGGATGACCGTATCCTCCGTGCTGGTGACGTCGTGCCCCGGAGAGCTTGAACGGCACTAGATGTAGCGCTCGACTACGTTGTGGCGACTAATTCTAGTGGGCTGAGGCCCGCTGCGCAAGCATCTGCCTACAGCCCGCATGGATGCTCGAATCGCTTAGATACGCCTAGTGGTGACGCGGCCTGCCGGGGTTAAAGGCCAGCGCAAACCGCGTCGTTGCGTGGTCTTGAAAATGCGTTGCCAGTCGAACAAGGGACCAGGATCGCGCTTGCGTCCAGGGGCGATGTGCGAATGCCCAACCACATCACGCACGGGCAGATCGATCGAGAGCAACCGGATGAGCCGGCTCAGCACGCGGTACTGGGCCGCCGTGAACTGCCGGCGGCCATCTCCCTCCAGTTCGATGCCGACCGAATGATCGTTGCACCTCGTGCGAGCACGAAACCTCGAGACTCCGGCATGCCAGGCACGTTGATGAATCGAGACGAACTGAAGCAGCTCGCCGCTTCGACGAACGAGGAAATGCGCGGAGACCCGTACCCCCCTCAGGCTGGCCAGCGACGGATGCGTGGTGGGATCCAGCGTTCCCATGAACAGCTGCTCGACCGCATCGGTTCCGAAACGGCCGGGGGGCAGACTGATGGCGTGGATCACGACCAGCCCCACCCGCATCCCCCCGGGCCGGGCATCCGAATGGGGCGAGCGTCGCCACCTGGCCCGGGAATGCCAGCCGTCGCGACCAAAGCGTGCCTGCGGCTGCTGTCGACTGACCGGGGCTCGTCGCAGGCTCACTGCATGTCCAGACGGTGCATGCGATAACGCAATGCGCGGAAACTGATCCCGAGAAGACGGGCTGCCGCGGTGCGATTCTGGTGGGTGCGCTCGAGTGCCTTGAGAATCGCTTCTCGCTCAAGCGACTCGAGATAACGCGGCAGATCCGTGGGCACGCCGTCGAGCAATGTGCAGGTCAGCCGATCTGCAGCGTCGGGTCCCGGGTCAGGGTCAGGGTCTGGCCGACCGATCCCGGCAGCCGGCGCGAGCCCGGACGCCCCGGTCGCCGCAGATTCGTCCGTGGGTGCCGGCTCATCCTCCGAGGTGCGCGCAAGAACGGGTTGCAGACCGAGATCCTCGACATTGATGACCGCTCCGTTGGAGTAGGCCAGTGCCCGTTCGAGAATGTTTTCAAGCTCTCGAACATTGCCCGGATAGTGATAGCTCTGCAGAAAACGCAAGGCCACTGAAGCCAGCCGAGGGGCGCTCGGCAGCCCGCTGCGTTGGGCCAGTCGATGCAGCAGTGCCTCGGCCAGACGGGGAACATCCTGCAGGCGATCACGCAGGGCCGGCATGCGCAATTCAAGCACCTGCAACCGATAGAAGAGGTCCTGCCGGAAACGTCCCTGCGCCACGCAGTGAGCGAGATCCTGATGGGTGGCGCTCACGATGCGCACATCGACGGACTCCTCGGCGCTGCCCCCGAGGCGGCGCACCTTGCGCTCCTGAATCGCTCGCAGCAGTTTGACCTGCATGCCCAGGGGCAGGTCTGCGACCTCATCGAGAAAGAGTGTGCCACCGTGGGCTGCCTGAAAGAAACCCGGCCGGTCAGTATCCGCCCCGGTAAAGGCGCCGCGTCGGTAGCCGAAAAACTCCGCTTCCATTAGGCTCTCGGGGATGGCGCCGCAGTTGACCGCAACGAAGGGCTGCTCGGCCCGCGCGCTGCGCTGATGAATCAGCCGGGCGGCCAGTTCCTTGCCCGAGCCCGACTCCCCCGTGATGGCGACCGGGGCCATGCTGCGGGCCAGCCGATCGATCGCCTGACGCAAACCCACCATGGGCATCGAGTCGCCGATCAGGCCCCCGTCATCTGACGCGCTGCCGTCCGGCGCCACCGACATTGCAGGCATCGCGGCCGATGCGGCCGCCAACGGGCCCGCAGGTGAGTTCTGCCCCGTTGTGTCATCTGGCCGACGGGACTGCCCGGCTCCGGCGGGGGTCGAGTTCAGCGACAAGGCGGATCGCACCAGTGTACGAAGGGCATCGACACCCAACGGCTTGGTGACGTAGTCGAAAGCGCCCGCCTTGAGCGCGGCCACTGCGGTCTCGGTACTGCCGTAGGCAGTGATCACAGCGGTGGGCAACTGGGGATGACGTCGGGCGATTTCGGCCACCAGTTCGAGTCCGTTGCCATCGGGCAGACGCATGTCGGTCAGGCACAGATCAGGCAGGCGGACGTCAAGCAGGCGCCGGGCTTGCGCGAGGTCGGCTGCACAGTCGACGTCCAGGCCCATGCCGACCAGGGTGATTTCAACCAGCTCTCGCAGATCGGCTTCGTCATCAACAACCAGAACACGCGGGGTGCGACGCATACGGTCCGCACCTCGCGGGGGAGATACCGAAGGTCCGGAGCCAGCAGAAGACGGATGAGAAGCGTTCAAGGGACGACAGGTTCGATGAGAAAGGCGCCGCGGCGGGATTCATTATCGCCCGGCCGCCGGTAATGGATACGCGCACCATTGGCCAGGCACAACTCCCGCGCCAGATGCAATCCGAGGCCCGTACCACTTCGCTCTGTGGTCATGAACGGCTCGAACAGGTGCTTGAGCAGATCGGACTGAACCCCGGGCCCATCATCGCTGACCTCCAGCACCGGCCCCGGCGACCCCATCAACCAACTCACCTGTATCGCCCCGGGCAGGACGCTGGCGTGGCGCAGCGCATTGGAAAGAAGATTCAGAACCACCTGACGCAGATGGCCTGCGTCGAAGTGAATGGGCGCATCGCAGGCAATGATCAGGCGGATTCGGGCCGGGTCGATGCCTGAAGGCCGGCACGCGTCCTCGATCACGCTGGGCAGAAAGCCGGATGCGTCGATACTTTCGATGGCAGGTGCACCGCGGCGAGAGACCGAAAGCACATCCTCGATGATGCGATCGATCCTGAGGCTGTTGTCCTCAACGATGCGCGACAGCCGGATCATGGTGCGGTCGTCCAGACGCTCACGGATCAACCCGTTGGCATGACGGATTGCCGAGAGCGGGTTGCGGATTTCGTGGGCGATCGACGCCGACAATCGCCCCATGGAAGCGAGCTTGAGCTGCTGCGCCCATTCATCGAGGCGGGCGATATCCTCGAGCACCAGAACCAGATCGGATTGACCCGCCGCGCCGGGCAGGGCACGCACCCGCACATCGCGCGTCGTGCCATCACCACGCCGCACCGTGACAGCCAGACCGACGGACGAGCCCTGGGTCACCGCCAGGGCCGGATCGGTCAACCGGCCTTGCACTGCGGGAGGAGAGCGCAGCTCGGCAATCACTGGCAGCAGGCTGTTCAACGACCCGGAGTGCAGCGAGCCCGCCATGAATTCGGCCGGATCCACGCCCTCGCCCATCAGCATCTGCTGGGCAGCACGATTGGCTGCAATGAGTTGATTGGCGACGTTGAGCACCATGACCCCGTCGGGCATGCCTTCAATCACCTGGCGCATGGTTTCGTACTGCTGCTTGAGGGCAGCGTCACTTTCGCGGGCCTGGCGCTCCTGAAGGCGCAGCCGACCCGCCAGCCAACCCACGGCCAGCGCAACGCCCATCAGCACACCACCCATGATGCCGGCTTGGGCCATCACGGCATCCTCGAGATGCCCGCCCAACCAGTCGTAGGTGGTGATGCCAAGCACAAGCAGGGTCGAGACCGCCGCAAATCCGAGCGCCTGGCGGGTTCCGAGCAAGATGGCCGCCGCCGCATTGGGCAGGATCAGGAGAATCGCCAGTCCGCTGGGCAATCCGCCCGCCAGCGCGAGCAGCCCGGTAAGCAGCGCCAGATCCAGAACGATGTGTTGTGCCAGCAACCGGTGCGCCCCCCCGAGGGGATGGCGAAGTTGCCAGGCACCGATCAGGGCGAAGGCCAGGTAGGCCATCGCGAGGGCGAGGAATCCGGTGCGGGTTCGGATCAGGATCAGGCCCGGCTGAAGCGGCAGGATGGCCGCATAACCGCACAGCACGGCCCCGACCACCCCTCTGGCTGCAGCAAACTGGCGAATCGCCCGCCATGGCGTACCGAATGCGTCGGACCGGTCCGACCCGGCGTCCCGCGAGGCGCGATCGACAGCGCGCGGAAAACTCATGCTTCGGGATCAGCCGTCGGTCTCGCGAGCCCGCGCCAAACGCAGATGCTCATCACTGCAGTACGCCTTGCCAGCGGCAAACCGGGCATCGGACGCAGGCAGATGCACATGGCAATGCGCACAGCTCACCATGCGCTCAATGCCATCAGCCGGTTCATCGCCCGCCCCAGCCGGTCCGGCAGAGCGCCTTGATGGAGTACCCGCATCGGCGCCGCGCCCCTGGCCGCCTTCGCTGCGCCGCTTGCTGATCACCCAGAACTTCCAGGCCGCCCAGGCGAGCACTGCAAAGACGATCCAACCAAGCACCTTACCCATTCGCCAGACCCCGATTGAGCAGCACTTCGACCACGAACCGCGAACCGATGTAGGCCAGCAACAGGATCACGAACCCCCACAGGGTGAAGCGCATGGCGATCCGGCCACGCCAGCCCCGGATGGCGCGCCCAGCCAGCAGCACACCGAAAAACCCGAGCGACAGCAGCGAAAAGACCGTCTTGTGCTCCAGACGAAAGGGCCGGCCGAACACGGCTTCTGAAAAGAGCATGCCGCTCAATGTGGTGAGCAGCAGCAGGACAAAGCCGGTACCGATGAACTGAAAGAGCACCTTTTCAAGCGTGAGCAGGGGCGGCAGCTGACCCACCCACCGGGACCATGGACCCGAGTTCGCCGTGTCCCGTCGCTGGAGATCACGCTGCACGCCCAGCATCAGCAGGGCATTGAGTGCACCCAGCATGAGCACGCCATAGGCGAGCGTGCCGGCAATCAGATGCGGCACAAACAGGGGCCGCGCCGCAGGCTGGCCAAGATCGGCCCCGGGGAAGGCCCAGGGCAGCATGACGCCGATGACGGCCAGCGGCAGCACCAGCAGGCGCAAGGCATCGACCGGCAGGCGCCGGCTCTGCAGCCAGAGCAGGAGCAGACCGATCCAGAGCATGGCCGAGATCGCCTTGGCAAAACCGAAATGAAAACTGCCGGTCTCCCAGGGCCAGGCCAGCGATACGGCGTGCAGCAGCAGCGCCAGCGGCATCAGCCGGGTGGGCCAGCCCGGCACAGCGGCGCCCGCCTGAGACGAGCGCCACAGTGCCAGGGCGGCTGCGCCGTACAGAAAGGCCGGCAGCAGAAAGAGTATCGGTACAATCATCAAATTGCAGTGTAGCTCAGGCCATGTTCGAGAACCTGTCCCAGAGGCTCGCACGCGTCGTCAAGACGATGCGCGGCGAAGCCCGCCTCACCGAGGCCAATACCCAGGAAATGCTGCGCGAGATTCGCGTGGCCCTGCTCGAGGCCGACGTGGCCCTGCCCGTCGTGCGCGATTTTGTGGCGCGCGTGCGCGAACAGGCGCTCGGCCAGGAGGTGGTGGGCAGTCTGTCGCCCGGCCAGGCGCTGGTGGGCGTGGTTCACAAGGCGCTCATCGATCTGATTGGCGGCACGACCGCCGAACTCAATCTGGCCACACAACCCCCGGCCATCATCCTCATGGCGGGTCTGCAGGGTGCAGGCAAGACCACCACGGTGGGCAAGCTCGCCCGCTGGCTGCGCGAGCAGCGCAAGAAAAAAGTGCTCACGGTGTCGTGCGACATCTATCGCCCGGCCGCCATCGAGCAGCTGCGCACCGTGACCGGCCAGGCGGGTGCCGACTTCTTTGCCTCCACGCCCGACCAGAAGCCGATCGAGATTGCGCGGGCTGCGGTGCAGTGGGCCCGCAATCACTATCACGATGTGCTGCTGATCGATACCGCAGGCCGACTGGGTATCGATGAAGCCATGATGCGCGAGATCGCCGAGCTGCATGCCGCGGTCACGCCCATCGAGACCCTCTTCGTGGTCGATGCCATGCAGGGTCAGGACGCGGTCAACACCGCCCAGGCTTTCAAGCAGGCCGTGCCCCTCACCGGCGTGGTGCTCACCAAACTCGATGGCGATTCCCGCGGTGGTGCTGCCCTGTCGGTCAAGGCGGTCACCGGATGCCCGATCAAGTTCGTGGGCACGGGCGAAAAGCTCGACGGACTCGATGCCTTTCATCCCGACCGCATGGCCAGCCGCATTCTGGGCATGGGCGACATCCTGGCCCTGGTCGAGCAGGCCCAGGCCAATGTCGATCATGAAGCCGCCCAGGCATTGGCCACCAAGCTCAAGGGCGGCAAGGGCTTTGATCTGAATGACTTTCTCGCCCAGATCAGCCAGATGAAGAAGATGGGCGGGCTGTCCTCGCTGCTCGACAAGCTGCCTGCGCAGCTGCAGGCAGCTGCAGGTCAGACCGACATGAACCGCGCCGAGCGCGACATGCGCCGCATGCAGGGCATCATCCATGCCATGACCCCAGCCGAGCGCAGCAAACCCGACCTCATCAAGGCCAGCCGCAAGCGGCGCATCGCTGCAGGCGCGGGCGTGCAGGTGCAGGAAGTCAACCGGCTGCTGTCCCAGTTCGATCAGATGCAGGGCATGATGAAAAAAATGCAGAAGGGCGGCCTGGCCAAGATGATGCGGGGCATGCGCGGCATGATGCCCGGGGGCCTGCGATGAGTGCGCCAAGCCTGTCTGCAGCGGGGTCGTCCGCATCGCAAACGCCCGCCCTGCCAGAGGGCATTGGCCGGGTCCTGACCGATGCCCAAGACATGGCGCCCTTCCTGCTCGATTGGCGCAAGCGCCATCAGGGCCGCGCGCGTGCCGTGGTGCAGCCTGGCAGTGCCGCCGAGGTGGCCCGACTGGTGAGCTGGTGCGCCGAGCATCGGATCCCCATCGTGCCGCAGGGCGGCAACAGTGGCCTCACCGGCGGGTCGGTCCCCGATGACGGCGGCCGGGCCGTGGTGCTCTCACTCGCTCGCATGAACCGAATTCGCGCCATCGATCCGATCAACAACACGCTGGTGGCTGAAGCCGGCGTGGTGCTCACCCGGGTCCAGGAAGCCGCGCAAGCCGCGGGGCGGTTGTTTCCGCTGTCGCTGGCCGCCGAAGGCACCTGTACCGTGGGGGGCAATCTGTCCACCAATGCAGGCGGCACGGCAGTGCTTCGCTATGGCAATGCCCGCGAACTGTGCCTGGGGCTTGAAGTGGTCACGCCTTCGGGCCAGATCTGGGAGGGTCTGCGCGGGCTGCGCAAGGACAACACCGGGTATGACCTGCGTGATCTGTTCATCGGGGCCGAAGGCACACTGGGCGTGATCACGGCGGCCTCGCTCAAGCTCTACCCCAAACCGGTAGCTCAGCTCACGGCGCTCGCGGCCGTGCGCTCACCCCACGATGCCCTGCGCCTGCTCGAGCTGGCCCAGGGCATGCTCGCAGCCAGCCTCACCGGCTTCGAGATGATGTCCGATTTCTGCACACATCTGGTGGTCAAGCACTATCCCGATTGTCAGCGGCCCTTTGCCGACCCCACGCCCTACAGCGTGCTGCTCGAGTCCTCCGACTTCGAAAGCGAGGCCCATGCGCAGGAGCGCTTTGGCGCCCTCATGGAGCGCGCCCTCGAGCTCGACCTCATCACCGATGCGCTCATTGCCCAGTCGGTCGCGCAATCGCGCGCGCTGTGGGCCCTGCGCGAAAACATCTCCGAAGCCCAGGCGGCCGAGGGCAAGAACATCAAGCACGACATTTCGGTGCCGATCTCGGCCATCGGCGATTTCGTGCAGTCCACCAACGCGCTGATCGCGGCGCGCTATCCGGGTACCCGCATGGTGGTGTTCGGCCATCTGGGCGATGGCAACCTGCACTACAACGTCTCGCCGCCCGAGGGGATGGACGAGTCTGCCTTCCTGGCCCTGCAGCCGGCGCTCAATGAACTGGTCCATGACGCCGTACATGCGGCCCAGGGCTCGATCTCGGCCGAGCATGGGATCGGCGTGCTGCGTCGCGACGAGCTGCCCCGCTACACCTCGCCCGTGGCCATGGGGCTGATGCGCACGCTGAAGCAGGCGCTCGATCCACTGGGCATCATGAATCCGGGCAAGCTGCTCACGCCCTGATCGTTCTCAGCATGCGCTGGATGAGTGCCGACTGCGGATCCTCCAGCGGCGCCACCAGCGAAAAGTGATCGGCCTGCGCGCAGACCTCCAGCGTCACGCGCCGTGAAGGCGTGCTGGCCCACGCCTGCGCCAGCGCAACCGATTGCCGCAGGTATTCCTCGCCCTCCAGGCCGCCGACGTAGAGCGTCCAGTCGCCCTCGGGCGGGGGTGGCGAATGCAATGGGCTGTTGCGCGCGGCCTCGGCTTCATCCAGCGCCAGCGTCTGGTTGAGGTAGCAGCGCCGGATCGGCTCGAGGTCATGCAGCCCGCTGAAGGCAAAGCCCCCGGCCAGTGCGGGTCGGCCTGTCCAGCCCGCCGAGGCCACCGCGGCAGTGAGATGCCCGCCAGCGGAGTGACCGGCCACCCAGATCCGGGCGGCATCGAGTCCGTACGCATCCGCCTGGCCATGCACCCACTGGACGGCCGCGCGGCTCTGACGCACCACCTCATCCATGCGCACCGCAGGCATCAGCGTGTAGTCGATGTTGACCACCGCCACCCCGTGAGGCACCAGGCCCAGCGCCACGCAGTCGGTGGAGGATTTATCCAGTGCCATCCAGTAGCCGCCATGGATATAGACCAGCACCGGCCAGGGGCCCCGGCCCTGCGGCACGAAGAGGTTCAGCCGCTCGCCGCAGGTCCCGTCATAGACGATCTGTTCGTGCGTCTGGAACTCGGCCCGTGCACGCGCGCCGCCCGCGATCCAGCGAGCAATGTGACGCTCCTGAAAATCCGGCACCTTGGCGCGGTTGTTGTACTGCGCATCGAGTGCAGCCTGGTCGTAGTGACGGTAGACGGCTGGGGTCATGGGATCTGTCCTGAGCGCGAGGGGGCGTCCGTATCATAGAGGGTCGACCCACGGGTCGCGTCCGTTCAAGGCTTCGGCCCTGATCGTCCCACGGCCTCGCCCTGTCTGCCTCCTTCCTGATCATGACC
>Ga0255087_1000219_pt1 | contig 25501 bp, 22 predicted proteins | sample Colum_Miss_RepA__FD_188561 | JGI IMG/M metagenome (GOLD analysis project Ga0255087, IMG submission 188561) | Freshwater microbial communities from Columbia River, Oregon, United States - Colum_Miss_RepA_8d | ecosystem: Environmental > Aquatic > Freshwater > River | place: USA: Oregon | collected...
TACCTTCAAGGCTTCCGATAAATAGACCGGCCTTGTACGCATCTTCGGCTTGCTCTGGGGTTGCGCCCATAGCCAACGCCTCGTCGTACATCTGCGCACCCATGCTGAAAGAACCAACAACAGCGGTTGTGCCAATGCTGCCAGCTAGGCCGCCAACCACAGTTCCCGCAGGGCCACCAGTAGCCGTGCCAATAGCTGCGCCTGCTGTCATGCCGAGTTGGCCCAAACCAAAGAAAGCACCAGCAGAGCCAAACGCGCCAGAGACATCGCCTGAGATTGAGTTAGCTAGGCCGGGTTCGCCTGGGAACGCTTCACGCACCCATTCCTTAGCGGCTCGCATCGCATCATCGACTTGCGAGTCTTTGCCGTAGTCGTCAGCCATTGCCATGCCTTGAATGGCACTCAACGGCACATCTACAGCACTACGAAGAAAGCTCTGTCCCATGTTGGACAGATAATCCATCGTGCTGAACTCGACCTCACCGCCAGTTTGCAGAAAATCAAGGTTCGGCAAGTATACGGGAGTGCTAGGTTCTTCTGGCTCCTGCGTCGGTGCAGCCACCGGAGCTTGGGCTGAAGATGCCCCAGATTTAATTACTAAGTTTCCAGCAGCAAGATCGTCAAACAGGCTTTGATACTCGCCAAGAACTGGCTGAGTGCCTGTTAAGTCTAAAGGCGACACGCCTTGACGGCGCAGTTCTTCCTCTTCTGTCTCGCTGTAGTAAGCCATGTGCGCTATTTGGTTGCGTTGCCAAATTGAGGGTTCTTAACCCATTTTCCGTTAGGCAGTCCAAGTACATTATCGGTTTGCAAAAACCGCACATCGTAGCCGTTTTCGACTAGCAACAAATACATAGCAGCACCGGCCATTGCTTGCTCTTTGCCAGCAAATGCTTTGCCTGTAGCAGGATCTAGAAGCTTCTTGTCAACCAATTGTTTTTTAACTTTTTGTTCAAGCTCTTTAGAAGGCTTAGGAACTGCAAACCCAGCATCATTCGCAAGGAAGTCTTCCTTAGGAATGTCCTGTGCTGACTTAATTGCGCTTGACGCTGTTTTGTCAGTCTTTGGCACTACAGTCGGGGCTTGCTTGGCCGCAGGCTGCGCAGGGGTTGCGGGTTTAGCGGCAGGCGGCGTTGCGGCAGGTTGCGCAGGTGCTTGCCCAGTACGGCGAACTTCAAACGCTCGCTGTTGCTCCCCAATAGCCGCTTCGTCGTCTTTACGATATTGTTGGGCGAGGTTTTTGACAAAATCCTGCGCAGAAATTGTCGGAGCCGTCAACGATTTTTGACCGTCCTCGCCAACAATTTCTTGCCTACCAAGTGCGCGTGCTTTGTTTGCATCATCAAGGTTTTCAAATGCCTTTGAAGCCATCTGCAAATATTCTGACGGAAGCTTAAGCTTAGGCGCAGCAGCCATCGATTCTAGTGCAGCACGAGCTTCCGTAGCATCTGTCTTTGCTTTGGTAAATAGATCTAATTCAACTTGTCGTTTTTTAAACGCTTCCTCAAAGCCCACGGCAGGCGCAATAAATTCACTTCCATCTGTCAGCTTTCGCGCAATTAAACCTTTAGCGGCATTGTCCATTGCCTCATTTAGTTCTTTGTCTTCTACTCCAGCTTTAAGCAGGTTTTGCGCATACACAGTTGCTTGCGTCACATTGGGATTGTTGGTCTGCCGACCCATTTCACGGGTTTGCGCAAGACGCAACGCAGCCGACTGGTAGTTATCGGCCTTAATGTTTTGCTGCGCTACTCCATCAAGAATGGACTGCTCCATTTTGCGCAGGTCAGCAAGTGCGGCTCGAGGATCTTGTGATGCCTCAAGCAGTTGCTGAATCTTAGCAGCAATTTGCGGATCGTTGACTGGTTGACCAAAGTTGTCTTCAGGCGTGTACGCGCCAGCAGCCATGCGGTCTGCAACGCTTGCCGCAAAGTTCATTCGGCCTGAGGCATCCAAATCCTGCAACGCACGGCCTCGCGCCCACTCCCTAAACTTAGTTTGCTGCTCGCCAGACAAGCCTTCTGCAAGCTTTTCAGCAGCAGTTAAACGATCTTCATACTGTTGCGCTAAAGTCTGCTCTTGGGGCGACAATCGCGGCCCAAGGACCATTGATGCCTCTGTTGTAGCTTGTTTTTTAATTGCTTCTGCGTGCAATCCAGAAAAGCTTTTTCCCGTCAAAGGGAAATATCCCATTTTCCCTAACAGGTCTGATCTTTCAGCATCAGTCGTGTATTCTTTTGCAGTAGACGCATACCGACCTAATGCGCCTTGCTGCGCTTCAGTAACCTGTGTGCCCATACCCTCAATTGCGGTTTGTTCAGCGGCTACTTTGCTTCCTAAGTCGCGCTGACCCAATTGATAATTATATTCGTCAATTGCGCGTTTTTCTTGCCCCGCAGCACGGGCATCTGCGCTTCGTGCAAGAGTAAGTCGTTCTTGCTCTACTTGCTGCCTTCCTTTTTCTAACGCCATACGCAATTGCATTTCTTGCTCTGCAAGATCTACTTTGCGTTTCTCAAAGCCCAACTGCATACCCTGCCCAAAGCCCGCAGCAAGGCCAGCCACCGCGTTGTTGATGCCACCGTTCGGTCGGATGATTAGTGCCATGATGTGTTATTTAGTTTGGGGTAGGAAATCCAAACGGTGAAAGTCCATTAGAGGTTGGCACAGGTTTATTAGCCCCGTAAGTCATGCCATAACCCAACAGCGTGCCGCCCAACTGCGTCAGACTGCCCGCCCAAGCGTTCGGGTCTTGGAACTGCACATTACCCATCGCGCCAGCTTGTGCGCCGAGCAACTGCGTATTTGCGCCAGCGTAGTTTTGGTAGAAGCCGGACATTGCGCCATACGCGCCTGCTTCGGCAGCGGCTTGCTGCGAGGCAAGCTGTCCCTTCATACCCGCAACCGACTCGTCGATACCCATCAGCGTGCGGCTAAGGTCGCTGCTAATGCCGCGTTGTGCGTTGTCAAAGGCGGTCGTGTTGTACAGACCGCGCTGGGTCATGGACTGCTGCATCGCGCTGCCCATTTGCTTGGACTGATCGTATGCGCCTTGCTTGGCCGTTTTGCCATACATATCGGCAAACTTATTGGCCTTTTCAAAACCCTTTTGCAGCGTGGGCAACACCATTGCTTGCTGCTGACGAGCCGCGCCGTACAGCCAATCTTGATCCTTTTTGGCTTGGCCGTACAGCTTCATCATTTGCTCCATCTGCTTTTTGGCAGGGTCTTCCTTGCCAAACAAGCCGCCCAAGAGGCCACCAACGGCCCCGATACCACCCATAATCATTGTCGGATCCATTAGTATCGCTCCTCGTCGTCTAGGATTTCGTTGCCTTCCACTACCGCCGTTCCGTGGACAAACGAGCAGCCGTAAAGCTGTGCGTCCCCTCGAACGATGGCTGATTCGTACACGCGGCTCTCGCCGTCGATTCTAGCGTTTCCCTCGATGACTGCTAGATCAAACACTTGCGCTTCGTGACAGATATATGCGTTGCCGCAAACATGGCTGTTGCCGTAGACCCAAGCTCGGTCAACGACCCATGCGTTGCCGTACACAAGCGCGTCAGGGCCGATGTAGGCGGTGTCGTCGCAGACCACGGTGTCAGCAATCCAGCCACCGCCGTTGGCGTGCTGGTGTGCAGCGACAGGGCCAGCACCGTCACCGAAGTCATAGGTGGTCATCGCTCAGTCACCACGACATGGCCCGTCAGCGTGACCGCCGAGGAGCTGGTGTTCTTGATGAAGGGGATGATGACCGACCCCGTGTAGATGCGGATGCCAGGGTCGCTGTACTTACTGGGCGTAGCAACATTGACCTGCGTGCATGACAGCAAGGTCAAGGGTCGAGCCACAATCAGCGACACCGCGCCAGCAACCAAGCTCGTGCCCAGCGTGATCGACTGGATGCTGCGCACGCCCTTGTCGCCTGCCGCTAGCTGGAACCAGACCACCGTACCTAGCACAGGGCTAGGAGGGATCTGGTCGCCTGCAACAGCCAGCAGCGTGGCTGTGCGACCTGCTGTGCCTGCGCTGTTGGTGTAGCTGACCGTGCTGTTCGTAATCGCAGCGGCGTTCGTATTGGCCGTAGTGGTCAGCAGGCCGATGACATAGCCCTCGCCATCCGTGCTGCCGTTCAGGTCACGAGCAGGGAAGGTAGGCGATGTGATGGCCTGTGCCGTGGTCGTCGTCACCACGATGCCCGTGTTCACCCACACGACATCCGCCAGCATAATGGTGCAGAGTGTGGTCGTGGTCGCTGCCGTCTCGGTGATGTACAAAGAGCCGGTAGGTGTCCACAACTGCAATGCGCCGTTGTCCGCAGCGGTCGTGCCGTCAGTTGCTCGTCCGTTGATGCCAGGCGTGCCAGGCGACCACGCGCCCGTGAATCCAGCGTCTTTACCGAAGCTGTACCAGTAGGCTGTACCTTCGGTCGCCGTGCCGACCTTGTTGATCGGAATGACGCGGCCAGTAATGCCCACATTAACAGGGCTGTTGACCTTCTTGTCGCCCGTTGCGTCATACACCGACCACTCGCAGCCGTCAGTCCATTGCAACGACTCACCTGCCATGAGCACCGCCTTGAACAAGCAGTACTCCGTGCCGCTGACATCCTTCTTGACCGTCACCGTGTTGGCCGTCGTAGCGTGACGATTAAAGATCGAGATTGACTTTACTCCGCGCTGGGTTGACGATGCGGGAGCAGCGACAATCACGGTTGTACCTGCCGTGTTGATCGTGCCGTGACCATCGCCTGGCGTGAACGCCGTGGTGGTCATGTCCACATACGACACCGCGTAGTCAATGTCAGCGGTCGAGCTAGTCGTGAGGTCTAAGGACTTGGTCGTAGCGTCAAGTGTAATTGCCATCAGAATCCTCCGAACGCCATACGGGCCATGACCGCAGGCTGGTCTAGTCCGCTACCGCCGCCGCCGCCAGGTGCTGCCCAAGTGCCGTCTGCCCGTAGGAAGTTGGTTGTGCCGCCGCCAGATGCAGGAGTTAGTCCGTCTTCTGTGTCGGTAAACAGCGGTAAATTTACCGATGTGCCCGTGCTGCTCGTGAGATCGCGTGTCGCCGCGACATAGCCAAGATCGGTAGCTAGTACGCCCCAGGTGCCATCACCCAACAGCACCTCTGTAACTACGCCAGAGAGCTTAGGCAGGAGTCCGTGGGCAGTAGTTGAGCTATCTAGGTTTGTAGTGTCTGTCGGTGGTGCGCACTCGTCTAGGCGCGGTACTGGGTAAATTGGAATACGATACGCGCCGTCGCCTGCTAAGAATTTTGCCGAGCTACCGTCCAACGCAGGCATAAGACCTGCGCGGCCCGCATTAGCCACAGGAATGTTGGTAGTAAGTTTTCCATTAGCAGTTTTAAGCGTAGTATCCGTTTGCAGCGTCAGCGTCAGCGGACTGTTGTTAGTTACCGTTAGCGGCGGTGCGATGTTCAGTACCAGCGCACCTTCTTTGTCTAGCGTAAACGGCCCCGTCAGCGCAAGCGTAATCTGCCCTCGTTCGTTTAGCGTCAGCGGCGCGGCAATTGTCTCGTCTGTTGTCAGCGAGTTGCGCCGTTGGCGTTGAGGGTCGATACCGCGTGCTTGGCCCGATAGGCCAATGCGCTTAGGGTCAGCCATTACGCTTCCTTCCTGCGGGGTACGCATCCAAGCGAATGGACTCTAGCGACCACCGCGTAAACGCATTGGCTTGCTGTAGCTCCATCCACACAAACGCCCCTCGAGCGCGTACAAGGTGGATCGGGTTGCGCCCAGGGACAAACTGCCCGCTGGCAACCGGCTGGCCTTTGTCATCCGGCGTAGTGCTAGCGTAGAGCTTGTAGTTGACTGCACCTTGGTTTGCCATCACGGCTGCAAGGTTGGTGATACGTGCGTCAAACTCGCTATCGTCGGGCGCGATGGGGCCAATAAGCACCTTGCCGTCGATAAGCTGGCCGTCGTCGCTTGTAGCGAGCTTGTCCCAACGCACGATGCTGCTGTCGTAGGTTCCGATCAGCAAGCAGCGGTCATCGGCGGCATCACCGTCAATGACAACTGCGGCAGAGGGCTGCTTGGTTAGCGCAAAGGTGTCTTCGTACCACGCGCCAGACTTGCGCTCCCAGAAATAGTGCTTAGTGCGGCTAGCCGTGTCGGTAAACGGCATCAGGAACACGTGCAGGCCGTCGTCGTAGGTGTTCCAGAACATCTCGACGTAGAACTGCGACAAGTTGACATTGTTCAACCGCCGCTCAATCGTGGACTGCGTCATGGACACAGGCACGCTGCCTGGCTTCATGATGTACACGCCGCCACGAGATCCAAAGAAATACAGCGTGCCTTCGGGATCCTTGGCCCACGAGCGTCCAAACGCAACGCCGGTGACATCTGACACAAGGTCAAACACGCCGCCGGCCATCGGGTCACCGCGCATCATCCACAGCGACGAATCGCAGCCAAACAGCAGCAAGTCGTCGTTGTAAGGAATGAGGCTGTTAATCAAGTCAGGGCACAAGCCAGCGCGAGCGTTGTTGCCGCTGATAGCTTGCGTAGCTGTTTGAACAGCTGGAAAAGTGTCCCAACCGGTAGGATTGCCCTGCTCGCTCATGTGCCAGTTGTGCGGATCGTCAGCACCACGGGCTAAAACCGCACGACCACGCCAGTTTGTTACGAGTTTGCAGCGGTTAGGCAGCGTTCCAGCATCAAGCGCTTTCCACTCCAGCACCGTGTCGTTGCGCGGGTCAAACACGCGGTATGCCAAACCATCAGTAAAATACACTTTGCCAAACAGCACCGCGCAGTCAACATACGGCGCATTAGCATCTAGTTCCGGTTGCGTCAAAGTATCAACGCCAACAGGCGAACTTACACCGCTTGGCGTAATTTTTTTGATTTTGCCGTTAGATACAGCAAGCAATACCTGCGCTCGTGGTGATGGATTGTTTGAATCAGAAACACTAGCAACAATTTCATATCGTTCAATTGTTTGCTCGTCACCTGTGCCGTCTTTTAACACGTAGACATTTTCTGCACGCGGATAAGTGTCGGGATCTAATGGGTCAGGAATACTTGGAAAATCAGCGGAAATGCTATTTCCAATGCGATATTCTGGCGACACAAACTCAGGCGCAGCCTGTAAAACAACGTCGCCATTGGTGTCCTTAGACAACAGGGCAATCGGCGTGTTACCTGCGTCTTTGCCTACGATTGACCAACCGACACCGTATGCGCCACCGACAAAAGTGAACGGGTAGTACACATTATCGAACGCATCCTTAGACAAGTGCGGGATGTAATCGTTTGAGCTGATAGCGGTCGTACTAGAGCTAGCTAGCGTTCCCGACCACGCATCAGAAACAACTTGCGTAGCCGCGTTGTAAACCAACTTGCGCCCGTTGCCGTTGGCATCCGGCCAACTGTAAGTGCCATCGTTTGTAGAACCCGTAAACTGCGGGTCACCCATAGTATAAAACGCAGCTTCGGTTGCCATAATACGCAAACCAACGCCTGCGCCAAAGCCACTTAAACCGTCTACAACCCAGCGATACGGGCCGTCAATTGACTCAAGGCATCCAGCAACTGCTAGCGGACTAGCAATCACAGCGGTTTTGCTAACGGTGTCCGTGTCCACAGAACTCGGCGGCGCATTGCGATACGGATGCGGCCAGTTGCCAGAATTGTAAGTCGTATCCATGGCAAGTTGCGGCGGCGTATGATTGCCTTTAGGCAGCAAATGCCAAATGCCCCACTTCCACGCTAAATAGCCTTCAATTTTTTCGCACAGCGTTGCATTTGCGTTAGTAATGTTAGGAACAAATGTTGCTGCGGCGCTATGTAGGCTTGCAGGATTTACAATAGCAGTAGTTGAACTGCCGCCCCACGTAAATGGATAGGTAATTGGCATTCCAGTATAATATGTATCAGATGAATCACCTTGATCGGGATAAGTGTATTCTCGTCTTGGCCCTAAAACTCCACGAATTTGCCCGTAAATTTGTACTACATCACCTCTTAACAAATCAACTTGATTAACTGGATCGCAAAGCAAAATATAATTAAAATACAGCTTTTCTGATCCTGTAGTTGGAACAAAATAAGGCGAAATTAAATTTGGCGCTTCTCCTTGGCCTAATCCATTGTAGGAATATGTGTCTTTAGTAGCTGTAACTGTTTGAGTTGGCGCTTTGCAAGCTAAACCTAAGGTACGCGGATATTGTGGAACATATGATTGATCTAAATTGTGCAGCGTAATAATTTCCGCAACTTGGCCCTTAAACCAGTTAGTTGTTGATGAAGATAAATTGGGCGCCTGACGGCCTAGGTAAAATCCAGCAGAAGCACTAATTTGCGCTCCACGCCAACGGTCAATAGGCTGTCCATTAAAACGATAATGGCATTCAAGTTCAGTAGTGCCATCGCCTGATCCAACTGCATAAATAATAGTTAAAATACTAGCATTGTTAACTGTTGACAAAGTTGCTGACGCAGGAAATTTAAAAGCTCCAGCGCCAATGTATGACATTTGATTTCCACCTGTTGCAAACGGCGGATTAGGCTCTTCTTGTACGTTAGTTCCATTGTAGCCTTTAGATAATCTACTCCAAGAAAGCGCACTATCTGGTGTAGCATACAATAAAACCTTATTTGGGTTGACTTGCCCAGGAAACATAAGGTTTTGTGATTTGTGTACAGCTACATGCAAATCATGTTTTTCTGGCAACGATGTATCAACCCCACACAAATAAGTTGGAGCTGTAATCGGATTTTCATCTTCTGCTACTTGTGGCCTAAACACAATATGCATAGCCCATTTGGCGTTTGCATAATTAGGAAACGCTGAAGCAGAACCATCGCTAGACTGAGGTGTTGTCGGCTGCCCTCCAACGGTATACAGTTGCGAAGCACCATCAAAATCAAAACATGGCTGACCAGCCCAGCCAGTTGCTAAGTACTTTGGCCCCGTTTCGGTAAGCGTGCAGCCTAAGTTGCGTCCTGCGCCGCTTACGTCAAACCAAGCCGTCACTCGTTCATTGTCAGTTACGCCTTCCATTTGAGAAGCGTCATACCAAGACCAAAGTTTGTCATTAGGAATCTGAGCTGGAGTCCAATCGACCGCAGTTGGTCTGTAATTTGGATATTGTTGTGAATGTTTTTCGTAACGATTTAGGTTAACTGGAGAAGTAAAGCAAACTTTTCCGTCAGCTAACACATCAATATCGCACAATGGATACGGCATCTTTCTACGAGCCGCTTCTTCCATGCCTGTACTGTAAATTTCGTCGTAAGCTACAACATAGCCCACCTCTAGCAATGGATCATTAGCTGCTGCATACAGCATTCCTTGCTGTAAAACCAATTTTTCAATTGTCAATTTTGGTTCAAATGCATAATCCAAAACAGGAGGAACATCTGATTCAGATTCTTTATATTTCCAGATTCGTGTTTTACTTAAAGATGTCAAATTTGCAAGCTGCGATGGGCTAATTGCTAGGTCAGCAGCGTTTTTGTGACCTGTTCCAATCCATACACCGCCTGCATCATCTACAGCTAAACCACGGATGTACAAATTGACATCTTCTAAGCCTGCTGGTGCAAATGTGTACACCAGCACGCCGTTCTTGTTAAACTTTTGCACCGTGCGGCCAGCGTCAACTACATAAACATTTTCCTTGTAGTCAACAACGCAGTAGGTGCTGGCGTTTGAGTTGTTGTTAGCCTTCTCCCAAATCAACTTAATGTTGGCTGAGTCTAAAGGCACATACCGCAGTTGGCGGTTGTCGTACACAACCTTCTCAAACCGCTTGACACGTGCCTCCATCGACTCAACTACATATTTTGTAAGCCCGCTTCTTTGAGCGCCACGGATGCGTCCCGTGATAGGGTCTTGCCCCCGCACATTGACAGCTTCGTTTGTAGTTCCGCTAGGCTGCTTGGACTGCGCGACATTGTCGTTTAGTCCACCAAGAGGAAACTGTAGCTCAAAGTTTGCCATGGGTTACTGCGGGCGAAAGTGGGCCACAAAGCTGAACACATCGTCAGGGATGACTCGAAACCCGCCAGGCATGAACACGCCAGGGGCCGAGCCAAACAAAATCTCTACGGGTTCGTTAACCGCGTTGCCGATTGTCAGCGTGATCGGCGTTGCGGCTTCAGATAGCGGCTCAATGACGATGTTTGAGGCTTTGCCGCCAGGGAACTTGGTAACAACGATGCTTTGCAGGATAGCGTCTTTAGCTTGGTCAATGAAAAACCCGTTGGTAGAGGTTGTGTAGTCGCCAACGCCATCAAGAGGCACATATACCTCTGATGCAACGCTGTCCTCAACCATCATCCAGTAGCACGGTTGTTTTTCGTAGATGACCGTTACCACTATTCGGGCCTCCAAAACACAACCACATTCCAATCTGCTGAGTTAGGCGTAATGCTAAAACCGCCGCGCATAAATGTGCCAACATCACCACCAAAAGACAGGTCGTGAGGCTCTGTGCGCGCACCTGTGTGATTGATGATAATTGAACCGCCGCCAATCAACGGTGTCAAAGTAATCGTCCCAGCACCTGCTGGAGTAGCATTAATCATAATGCTTTGGATGCGAGCGTTGCGATTGCTAGTTGCAAAGTAACTTGAACCTAGCGTTGCAGTTACTCCACCAATGGTATCCGATGGATACCGCGCAGCAGCTACGGCTGATACGGTAGACCAGTAACAGGGTTGATTGTCGTAGATATTGTCGGCCATGACTTACGGTGTGGGGTTTCCAACGGTGTAGGGAGAAGCCGGAACGCCAGGGAGGTAGGTTCCCACAGCACTCAGACCTGTTTGCAGCGGAGGCCCGTACTGGTGCTGGATCATACCATCTCGTTCAGCAGCAGTTAGGAACAAAACTCCCGTGTACAGAGCTTGTAGGCGAGTGTCTAACGAACCTTGATCTTCCTCCTCGTAGCCTCGAGCAAAAGCACGCAGGATTTGGATGTACAGCGGCTCAATGTACTCAGGGATGTTGATGAAGGAGGACTCGTCGAGGTTTGCGGGAGGAGTCCAGCCAGCGCGGTAGTAGACGGTCAACGCTTGGTTGTCGGTCGTGACGGGCGTGGGGTACAGCTCCAAGATCGGCAGAGGAGCGCCGCCTGTGGGGTTAGCGCGGGAAACGAGCGAAACCCAAGTCATCGCCAAGCCTACGCCGATGTTGTGCGAGCGCAGGCGCGAGATCTCGTTGATAGAGGTAATCCTGACGCGATTAACAAGCCCCTGGGTGAACTGGATAGAAATAAGGTCGCGCAGGTCGGAGGGGCAGGTTGACCACGACTGACCGCCTGTAAAGCCGATATACGCCGATTGGCGCTCTAGCCACTTCCACTCGTGCATGGTGCAGAGGAACTGGCCCGCTTGGTTGATGACCGTCATGGGGTCAATCGTCTGCGAAGGCAAAGCGTTGCCTAGCGTGTGGCGGATGTGGTCAACGCAGCGTGCGGCGGTTAGGGTCATAGTCGTGTGTGTTCGGGTTGTAGGGGAGACGGACGCGCCGCCTCCCCTGCGTAGCGGACTAGTTTAGATCAACGCAAAGCGTTGTAGCCCAAGTAGTCAATCGTTGCGGTCTTACTGGAAGCAGCCGTGGTGTGAACGCCAGCTTGCAAGTACAACGCAATGCCTGTGGGGGCCACGGTGCTTTCACCAACCAACGCTTGGTTGAGGTAGAATTGGCACTTAGAGCCAGTCCAAACCACAGCCATGTCAATGTAGGTGGCAGCAACAGCAGCCGTGGACAACGCAGTCGTAGCACCAGCGTAAGCCACAGCCGTTGCAGACGCGCCGTAACGAATTTGACCGTTAATCACGGCAAATCCAGCACCTTGGAAGTTAGTGCTGGTCAACGGCGTTTCGCTGGATGCCAACAAACCAAACCAAATGTTTTGGTCTGTGATTGTCGTAGACAGCATACGGCAAACAGCAGCAGCGGGCTTACCGGCAACCAAACGCAACGGAATTGGAGTCCGCAATTGACAGGTGTCGCCAGAACTCGCACCAGTACCAATTGTTACTTCACCAGTAGTTGAAGCAGCAAGTGCCGCCGGAGCGAGTTCCGTGCCAGTTCCTTGAACGGCCCACGGGCCAGCCGTTTGGTTGGCAGTAAGCGGCGTTCCAAGAAGGAAATCGTCAAACAGCACGACCGGAAGCGGATACGCGCCAATTGACAGATCAACTCCTTGGCCAGTTTGCATACCAAACTGCGGGAAGTTAAAGCCTTTGTCGATGTACATAGTCTTATTCCTTTCCTATCAGTAGGCCGAGTAGACCGTGGCCGGAGTTAGCGTGGTTGACGGGAACGAACCCGTAACCGTGCCAGGAGTGATGATCGCGTGCGTGTGACGCGCCGTGCAGACGTTGTTGAAGTAGCTGTTGATGTAAACAGTCTTCGTGAACGGCTGGTTGAACGGCGACATCGGCGGCTTGCGAACGAAGTACTTGTCCTTGTGGAACACAGTCTTCAGGTACTTGGCGTTGAGCAAGTAGTAGCGCGGGCCGCGACCAGAAGCGTTGGTGTCGCCTTCCGAAACCATGTCGGTGCTGCCGTAGGCGTACAGCGGAGCTGCATCCAACTGAGGCACGTACACGATTTCCATACCGGCGTACATCGGGCCGTTGAAGGCCGAGTCAGGGCTGGTACGGTTGGTGTACCAGTCTTGACCTTGGCGCAGCAGGTCGGTCATCACAAGAAGACCCTTCTTGGAGGTGAACGACGCGATGCTGTTCCACGTGTTCGGCTCGAAGTAGGCTTCCTTGCCAGCGGGCGGACGGAAGTTCAACTGCAAGAACGCATCGTCCATCGCGTTGATGACGTTGCGAGCGCCGGCAGTCGGCTTCACGGCGGGGCTGTCGTAGCCGATCACTCGGTTGCGCCACTTGGTTTTGCCAACGGCGGTCGGGTTGATGGTTTCAACAGTCGTAAACGCACCGGAGCCGCCAATATCATTAAACAAACCGTTGGCTTGTTCGTTGATGAACGCCGGGATGGAATACGGCTCTTTGCCAGCCGCAGCTTCCATCGTGCTTGCATCGGGAACCGCCCACCACTTGGTTTCCATGCCGTTGCAGATCGAGGTCTGCACGCGCATTTCCAGCTTGGTGAGGAGCGACTTGTATTGCATGAAGCGAGCGTCTTCGGTGTACGAAGAGCCAGCGTTCAACGCTTCTTCTTCTTCCGTCCAGCTATAGCTGTCAACGGCGAAGCGCCACGGCGACGACCAGCGCGTAAGCACCTGGGGCATCGTCGGGGTTTGGGGGTCGTTGGGCTGATACATCGAGAAGGTGTTAGCTTCGTCGAACATCAACTCGTCGCGGATTTCGGAACCACCCTGAACGATCTCAGAGTATTCCTTACCGCGCACGAAGCGCGCCCATGAATAGTTTTGGAGTTGAGCAGCGTTAACGAACTTTTCCGGCCCCGTAAGGAGCAGCGGGCCAGTCGCTTCTGCCCAGTCGGCAAAAGATACGATTGCAGGCATTTTTCAGTCTCTTGTGATTTTGTTAGTAACCATCTACGCGACGACGGGCCTCAGCACCCGTCAAATTTTCATTTGACATAAGGTGGAAGATGGCGCGATCACGGCTCATACCGTTAACTTCGGTTGAACCGCTCCTTTTGGGGACGCTGGATTGCCCTGCGTTGCGTTTTTGGTCGATTGAAGTTCTTTGCGCCTTGAGTCGTGCGTTGATCTGCTCCCTAAACACAACTTGGGCAGCATCGCGCATAGCAGCTTCAGCTCTCTCATTGAGATCGTCGATGTCTGCGTATGCGCCGCTTTCCGCAAGTCGTTGCATAGCTTGCGTCACTTGCACAAACCCTTCCTTGTCCCGTAGCTCAGGGAAGTCGGCTGACAACGTATTGCGTGCATTAGCCAATAGCATCTGGGTGCTAAGACCAGCCGCTACCTGCAACTGCTGCTCGAGTGCGCCGTAGCGTTCGGCAAGCGGTTTGGTAGCGTTTTGCAATGCGTCTGCAAAAGCCTCCTCAGCTTCGTCGCCCAACATGAAGGTGTCAGCGAGCTTCTTGGCAGCAGAGCGGATGTAAGCCTGTTCGGGTTGTTCTACAGCCTGCGTGGCCCGCGTAGACTCCGACTGGTTATCCGATTTCTTTGCTTCCTTCGGTTCTGCCTGACCGTTCTTCTTGAGAGCGGCAAACTCCTGCGCCATCCGGTCGGTTTCGCTTTGCATTTTTGATAGCTGGCGACCCCACTTGAGCTTCACCTCTTCGGGAAGCCCTTCCATGATGTCCTTAGGAACCTTGGCGCGGCGCAGAGCGGTTAGGGCGCGTTCTTGCGCCTTCGCATCTGTGCCGTCAACTTCCGGCCCCTCGTCGTCTTCGGATTCGGAACTTGTAGGCTTAACCAGATTAGGCTCTGGCGCTGCCTTCGGTTTGACAAACTTGCCATCCTCACCACGCTCTTTGCGCGATTCGGATTGCTCTTTAGGTGCAGCGTCTTTCTTAGCGCGTTCGAGCGCTTCTGCTTTTACGGATTCCTTTTCCGCAAGCTCGCCAGCAAGGCGATCATAGACGGCACGCGCTTGTTGTTCAGCGCTGGGTTCTTGTTGCGTAGTCGTTTGCGTTGTATCAGCCGTTTCCGTATTCATACTTGTATCCTGTTTTAGCTGAAAACTCGCGGACTTCCCTCATGTTTTGGAAACACGGCTTGCCTGTGCCAGGTTCGTGATGTGGCGCATCTGGATGCCACCGTGGCAACGAGTGCGACACAAAATTAGGCTCAAACAAACGCACCTCTGTTTTAGATGTCGAGATGATCCGCGAATACTTCTTGCCCTTGTGCGTGATAGTTTTGCCAATCTTCGGCGCTTTTGTCATCGGGTATTCCCGAATAATGATCTCGCCGTCATCAGCTTGGAATTCGTACTGGGCCATGATTATGAACCGCTGCTAGGCTTTCCTTGGGTTTTAGACTTGGTTGGATTCACACCTGCACCAATCGCCTTACCAAAGCCTTGGTTTTGAGCGAGCTTCGGAGCGTTGCGTACTGGTTCAGGTTGACCGCCGCCGGGGCGACCACCCATTTGACCAGCACCGCCGCCCGACATCATCTGCATTTCCATATTCATGGAAGCCATCTCAGCGGCAGCGTCAAGGTTCAGGTACTGATCGAGGTCAGGCATGTTGAAGGCTTCGCCCCAACGCTTAAGCCACGACTTCCAATCCCAGAAAGGAATGGACATGACCGCAGGCAGCATCTGCATGACTGCGTTGCTAGCCGCAATCATCTTTTGCACTTCGCTGCCGTCGTTGCGGACAGCGTCGATGTGAATCTCCAAATCGTCGAAGCTCATGCCCGAACCTTCTTCGTCGGTATCGGTCATTTGCCCCAGCATTTGGATCATCGCGTCGCCTTGGTCACGCGGCATATAACCCGCCTTGACGGCGCGGCGAATGCCTTCGGACATTTGCTCAGGCGATTGACCGCCAACGAACACGCCGTACTCGCGGCCTAGCGGCAGCACGCTGCGCTCGTCTTGGTCGAAGTACCACAGCACGCTGCGGAACAAGCGCTTCTCAAACTCCATGAACTTCATGTCCACGAAACTTGTCAGCGCCGAGCTAGCTTGCGCAGCAATGGCGTTTTCCGTCGCCGTGCCTGCACCGCTGACTTGACCGCGCACAGCGTCGCCCATTGCAAGGTTGCGATCTACGCGCCCGCGAAGCTCAAACTCGCGCATTTGAGCGTCTTGAGATGCGCCGCCGACCTCAATCTCGATAACCTTGTTCTTCTCAATGCCGCTAACCGCAACAATGTCACCGTCTGGCGCAGCAGCCAGCTTGTTGATCATTGCGGGCTTCAAGCCATCGACCAACGCAAGGGTCTTGCGGCGTTGCGCAGCGTTGTTGTTAGCACGAGCCTGGTTGTTTAGCTCTTGGATCTGGCCTTCGTTAGCCGTTAGCGCAGACAACGGCGCAGACTCGTCAGGCACGGTGTATTGACCGCCAACGATGTACGGCCCCCAACGCGGCCCAAAGAACGGCCTGGGGTCACGCAGGTACGCTGCTTGGCCTTTGCCGTCTTCGCTAGCCCACGCAACGGTGAAGATCGTGCCGTGGTAGCGCGTCTTCTCTTCCTTGGACATACCGCTCCAGAAGTCATCGTCTTCCGGCAGCGTGTACTCAGGAACCCAAATCTCGTAGTAGATAACTTCGTTACGAGAGGGCGTTTCACCGTACTCGTACTTGTTACGAAGCCCTTTTGCATCAATGTCCGTAGGAACAGACTCGATGTTTTCTTTAATCCAACCAGACTTTGCGTCTTTTGCGTCTTCTAGGATATCGTCCTTGTCGCGAATCATTACGTGGTACATGTACCGCGCTTCTTCAATAGACAACGACAACGGATCCCAACCAAATCGACGCGGCGACAAACGGATCGCCTTCGGGGTCATCACGGGGTCTTCGGCTTGCTCAAAGCCCGTGCGTGCGCCTTGGGTGACAATGGCGACAGACCATGCAAAGCAGAAGTCAGTACCGAGCTTCTCGCGCTCGCGCTGGTAGTTAGTGTCTAGGATCCAGCGGTTTCCTGCATCTTCAAGTGCCTGCACACGCGCTTGGTCGCGTGCGGTAGACAAACGAATCTTAGGCTCAATAGCAGTAAGACGGGCGACAGTATGCGCGACATACGAGTAGTAGTAGTTCTCAGGAAAGTATTCCTCTTTGCCCGAGAACCGACCATAAAACGGCGAAGCGTAGCGTTGCACCTGCCGCCCGAACCATTCACGATGCTTTTCGCAATACCGTTGAGCGGCCTGCACTTCGTCGTACAAGTTTTGTGCAGTTACTTTAAGCATTGCTCACTTCCCATTTTTCGTGATCCAAAATGTGTCCTAGCGTTCCACCGTCATACTTGGCCTTGTACTCAACTTCTTTGCCGAGATCGCGTTCCCACGAGAAGGTGCAAGCCCCGCGCATAGCGTCACAGCCGTGGTCGATGCAGCCAGGGTCAGGAGTATCGCGATTGAGCTTGCCGTCTTCCACTAACGGATAGACATAAGCAGGGATTTCCATTTCGGTACACCACGGCTTGCCTTCGCCTTCCAAGCGCACATCCTTGTACTTGGTGGCGTTGCGCAGAAGATACAAGCCGAACGTGCCGTCACCGCGCCGCTTCATGCGCACGCGCACTTGGTCAATGCCGGCCTTCTCGCCGCCAGGCCCACGGTGCTTGTCCCATTCGCGCACAATGCGAGTCATACCGTGACGATCTAGCCAGCGGTTGAGGTTAGAGATGAACGCCGGATCGTGGTCGGTCACGATAGCGGCCATCTCAAACTCTTGGTTGACCTCAACGATGGCCTTAGCCCATTGGTCGTGATCCCAATGGCGCTTGTAGATCTCGACTAAGCGGTACATGCGGTTTTCGCCGTCCACGCCCCAGCATTGGAAGACACCAGGGGCATCAAACCCAATATCCTGAGCGCCAAGGAACCACTTGATGTGGACTGGCTTGTCGAGATTTGGCGAAACGAGGAACCATTCCCCGTTTTGTTTTTCCATTTGACCGTCGATCACGTGGTGATGCTGGTCGTAGTTCTCCCACACTTGACCTTCGGCGCTGACCCATTTGCCGTAGTACAGACGCTGCAAACGCACGCCGGACAAGCTGTTCTTGAGGCGGTTGAGGTACTCAGTACCATCCACCGTCCATGTACCATTTTTGTGGTTGTACCACTTCGGGTTATCCCAGAAGCGCCCAACGATCCTGCGGGCCTTTCCCTGCAAGCAACGCTGGTTTGCCCAATGGTACTCGTCTTCTGGGTTACAGTCGCCTACAAGCACGCGGAAGGGCGTTCCAGAGCGACGGAGAGCGCGATGTAGCGACTCCCACTTAGCCAATGTCGTTTCTTGGCACTCGTTGAAGAAGATGACATTGTACTGCGTTGAGAACAGCTTTGTGGGGTTGTCAAAGCCGCCTAAGATCACCTCCCCGCCCAACGAAGGATGTTTGTACGACTGACGGTGTTCTCGCGTGGGGCCGTTAATCACAGCAGGGTGATCTGGCCCCAACACTTCGTTTTCCCAGATGTCCAAAAACGATTCGTTCAAAGACACTCGCGTTTCGCGCAGCACCAAGATCTTGGACTGCGGAAATGTATTGCACACGGCCTTGATCCACTCACCCATCAAGCGCGACTTACCGCATCCCGCCACACCCTCGTAAATGGCTTCCATCGGCGGCTTGACGCTGCCGTTGAGCCATCCAAAAAGCTGGTTCGCGCCTTCACCGTAGGCGTGAAACTGCTCCTTTTTGGTCGGGATTTGGGCTTCTTCGATCACGATAGCTGCGGCAAGATGGTGACCGCCTTGTTCACATAGAGATAGTTCCAGTCTTGTGTGCCTGTTGACTGGAGCTTGTACTCGAGGCGGTAGGTGTGCCCACCGATCAACCCGCCTGCAACTAGGCCAACTTCTAAGCGGTGCTTGAAGTTCCAGCCTGTTGCGTCCTGCGACCAACCGTAGGTCGTTTGAAGCGTGTCAAAAACCACAAGGCCAACGGCAATAGAGGCAATGGTGTACACAGCCGTGGTGGACTGCGTGGACAAGTCGTACACCTTCAACGCCACCGAGTTAACATCCGCCTGCAAAATGGGGCTTTGTTGCGGGTTGACAACGCGAGCCAGCGTAATGATGTCTTCGTTCTGGTTTTGTGTAGCAACAATCATTGCGTTACCTGACCCCCATACGACTGTCGCCCAATTACTACCTGATCCTGCAACGCCAACTGTGTAAGGCCAGGCGTACTTTTGCTGATTAGCACGTTGACCGTGTCTGAGCCTTGGTTAGGCGGCGCTTCGTTGTCATTGCATACTGCGCGAATCTCATGCTGCCCCGGCGGCAAGCTGCTGAACACAAAGGTCTGGCCCTCGTACAACAAGCCTGACGCTGTGTTGCGATACCACTTAATAGACGAGCTAAGGTTGCCGTCTACAGCGTCTACTGCGGTAGCTGTAAATGTGATTGCTGCGCCAAACTCAAAAGTACTTGAGTCGCTAGGCGACAAAATAGTGACAACCGGCGGCGTGCTAGCGTTGACGACTGTTACCGTTTCAGTATCAGTTGCGGTTGTGCCGTTGGTAAAGCTAGCCGTGATCGTGTGAACGCCCACGGTCAACGCATCGGTAGACACCGACTCGCCCACACCCAACTGGCCGTCAAGATTGCTTGACCACACAACGGTTGAGGCCGACGCAGGACTACCGTTTAGCGTGCAAGAGGCTTGCAACAATACCGTATCAAGCACGTCTACGGTAACGGGTGCAGCAGGCGAAGTAATGGTCACCGCAGGTGTTTGCGGCAACGGCACAGGGTTGATTTGTCCAACCCACCAATACGGCACGGTAACCGTTGTGCCGCCTTGCTGGTCTACTGGCACTTCACCTGTTGGCGGCACAGCATCAGGGCTGTTTACAATTTCGCGCAATGTACCGCCTTGGTCGCGCACGCTGATACGGCTATTCACATTAGGCGTAATGTTTGCCAATGTGCCGTCAGACTTGCGCACCTGAAAGCGAACAAAGTCGGGCACTAGTTAAGTACCTCCCACACGGCGTTATGACATGCCAGAGAGTCGCCTACTGCGCCAATGGTGTATTGCATTTGCGCACTAAACGACAGAACGCTGCCATTTGTAATGCTTGTGGATGTAAAACTGCTGCCAGTTACGCCAATGCCGTCAATAGTTGCGCCCGCTTGAAATACTTTAAACGATTCAATCCAAATATGCATATTTGCAGAAACACCGTCTTGCGTGCCATGAAATACAGCATATGCAACCGCAGCCCACGGAAAAGTACCTGCAGGAATTGATGCTGCCTGCAAAGATACAGACATAACCCCTGCGTTATACCGAAACCGTAAGTTAGCAGTTTTTGTTGCAGATGCAGTCAACGACCCATTTAGTGTTAACCGAATTGTTTTACCTTGACGCAATGCCGAGCTAAGGCCAAGGCCACCGCCAGTATTGTCTACAATGCAATCAGGCGTTGTATTAAACGAAAACCCTGATGTTGCACTACAAATAATGCTTAAATTAGTGCAGTCCGCATAAGTTGCCGTGGCTGCACCAGTAGATACGGTGTAGTTTGCTGTTTGTACTTGCGCTACACGCGAGCGCTCTGCCCAACGACTTGTTCCACCGCTGCCAGCAGCCACCGTACCGTCAATTAAAACCGAATTACCGCGACCAAACGCATAGCTGCCACTACGATTGCCGACATCAGCAATACGATCTTGGCTAAACGAACCGCTTGCAACTGCTGCGGCATCAATTGTACCACCACTAGCAGCGCTTAAATGACTGTGTACCGCATTTGTAAAATCGCTAATAACCGGCTGAGTTAGCGTTTTGTTGGTCAGCGTTTGCGAGCCAATTGTGCCAACAATTTCACCATTTGTTGTTCTTACAATGCCGCCACCTTTTGGCTGCAACCACAAATCAGAATTTGTAGCGCTGCTTTTTACTTGAACAGTAGCACCATTAAGAGGAACAGAAGTAACTAGTTCTGGACAACTGTAGTTACTCGTAGTAGGTGTACTATTTTTAACAGCAGACAATACAGGCGCAGCACCTGTGCCGTCTAAAAGCGTGGTACTGATTTTATTTGTTGCATCCAGCAATTTTGCAGACAAAGTCTGCGCGTCGCCGGTGTAAACAATTGTAGTCGGCAAATTGGCAATCGGTACGGTGTCAGGCGTACCTCCTGCCGCAAACTCTTGGATCTCGTTTGGGCCGGTAGACAGCTTTAGCGGGATTTTGTCAGCCATTAGCCTACTTGACTCCCAACCAGGGTGCTACTGAGGGCGGTCGGACGGCCCTTCACCGCGCCTGCGGCAAAGGCGTACAGCATCGCAGAGTGGCGGTAGTCCACAAACGGTGCAGCCGCATCGCCGTCGTACTGGAAGTACGGCAGGAACGACAGCAACGAGGTGTCTTGGTTCTGCGCGTTCAGCGACTGCATGCTGGCGTACTGTTGCGGGTCGTGCGGATCGACATAAGGCTTGCCAGGAATCTTGCTGAACGACGCAGTTGCGCCAACAGAGAAGTTGCGCGGGTACAACGTTGCGTCTACCGTGCCACTAGTTGTGCTAGAAGTACGGCACGAGCGGTCAAGTTCAATCGTGTTAGCAATTGTTGCCGACTTGCCCATAACGCGGTACGCGCCAGCACCGCTTTGACTCAAAACCGCAGTTCCCGCAGCGCTTTCACCGTGGATCCACAACATGTCACCGTCTTGGTGGACATAGCTGCCAAACGCGACATTGGTAATTTGCATACCGTCTTTGCTTACGGTTGAACCTGTAGCCGTAATAGCAGGCGCGCCACAGGCAGGCGAAATAGTCCGTGCGTTAGCTGTTGCACCGCTAGCCACGGTGTAGATTCCATTAGTTGGAGCAACTTGCATGTAGCCCTTGTACAACGCCGCAGGCGACATACCGGTTGCGCCTGTAAACGCTGTAGGCGAGCCAACGATTTCTAAACGATCAAAGTTGTTGACCCAGCCGCTAAAGAAACCAGTTAAGGTAGCTAATGTAGCTGTGCCGCCAATAGTACCTCCAGCCGTAAACGTACGCTGCGGGCCAGCCATAATCAGCGTGGGGATTGCATACTGCAACTGGTTTGTTTCGTAATACCAGGCAATGCTAGCTGCGTTGCGCGTGGCGGTAGACAATTGCGTGCCAGGGTACGCATTAACACCCGCGACCGTGCCAAACACATAGTCGTAGAAGTTGTCGGTAGCGCTGTTGTAGGTTTCCGTACCTGCGCCATCGCGACGGAAATCGACCAGCGGCTTCTCAAAGATCATCGCTAGGGCACGGCTGTCCACGCCATCCACAACCAAGGGCGCAGTCAACTGCGACCACCACAAGGTAGTTGCGCCCGCGCTGTTACCAAACAGCACCATCTTTTTCGGGTCGATACCCAAAGTCGTGGCGTTCTGCTTGATATGCACAAGAGCTAACTTGAGGTCGTCCCAAGCTTCGGGGAAGAATGCCGGTGCATCGTTCGGTTGTGCGTAACCAAACGCAGCACCGCTTGAGCTAAAACTAAACTGACGGCTTTCCACGCTGATAATGTCAAAGTGCGTGTCAGTCGGCAGCGTCCGCTTCAGTAGGTAATCCGCTAGGCGGTTAGAGGCATTGCCATCTACGCCAATGTCCCGCTTGTCGTTGCTCGCCCAGCCTCCACCGTGACGGTAAACCAACACAGGATTGCCGCCCACATCGCGCACCGGGTGACGGTACACATCGTAGGACTGGTGGATGGACGGGCCGTAAAAGGTGTCTTGCGTAGTCGGTGTTAATGCGGGCATTGTGCGTTACCTAAAGGCTCAGACCGTCCAGTTGTCCATGTTGAGGTTGTATCCGACCGCTCGCACGAACCGGACGTTCATTCGAGATGTACCTGCACCAGCACGAATAAGCTGCACCGTAAGCGCTCGAGGATAATCCATGCGCGTCATAGCCGGCGAGTTACCCGTGTTGTACGAACCAGTATCAACGGTGGCGGTTGAAGTCGAGTCAACCGAGCAAGTAGCGCCACGGTAATGCAAAACTGGACGGTATTCAGTAGGAGCGCCAGACGCGCCTTTAGCAAAAAACATTTTAATCTTAAAATTAATAATTTGCGCGTTAGTCGGGTCAACAGTTAGCGTTTGCGCAAACACATAGTTAGTTGCATTGGTTACGCCATCAGGATCAGTAAACACCAATTGCGGTGTCAAAGTGTAGTTGCCAGCAAGAGCCGCAGACGTAACCGCCAACTCAATGTCGATGGACGAATCCTTCGTCGTGGCATAAGCCGGAATCAAAAACCGCAACGGCGAAATTGTTGCAGCGCCGTTGGCTGTGGCTCCAGCAGGCCCAATACCGCTCGTGTCCACATCAAACGATTCACTTGCGAGGATGACCGGACTCGGCAGGATTAACTTGCTCATTTTGTTTTGTAGCTCGCTTTTTGCTTCTTTGTCACTCCGGCCCTTACTCTATTCAAGTCCGGCTTGTTCGTCTTCCTTGTCAGCCATCATCCTCGTCTCACTTGCTTGTCTCGTCACTCGCATCACCAGCGGACAGCCAAAGCTAAACTGAAAAAAGAAGAAAAAACCCCTCAAAAAAAGAACCCCCGTAAACTGCACCACTTGTCAAGTCTTGTCAAGAGGCAAAATCAGAAAAAAAAGCAAATTGGGAAGTAGACCTCCCACTTAGTCCAAAGACGCAGCATCCAGCACCCCATGCTCAGGGTGGTTCACCACCATCCCAGCCTTGGCCGTCTTCTCCGCCGTCGCCTCAGGCTCCACCTCGAAGCTCGGCATTAGCACATCCACGCTCGGCTGCATTACAAGCGCTACACGCTCTTCCTGATTGAAGGACGCAGCAAACTCCGCAGCCGTCTCCAGCGCGATTACAGGCCCACCAGGAAGCTCTGGGATCACTTTGTACTCACCAGGGTGTACCACAATCGTCCGGTCAGCCTGGATGGAATGCTCCATCCGCTTAATCACCGCTCCGTCGATCCGCTCCACCAGCTTCAGCAACCCCGAAATGTCATCTCCCCTAATCGCACGCTCCACAATCGTCTGCGCAATCAACTCCGCTAACCGGCCCTCACCATGCTCGTTCCTGTCCTGACTCAAAATCCGCAACAACGGAGCCAAAATACTGCTCCCCTTCGGCCTTCCCCATGTCGGTAACTCGCTCATTTACCCCTCCCATACCACAAAAATGGCAACCCAAACACAAAACATAACACAAATAACCCCGCAATCGCCAAAAACACCACCTGAAACGCCATTTGACCTAGTCGTGCCATAGTTAGGATGTCCCTTTTTACCGCAAAACTTTTTACTTTATATCAAAATTATCTATACGGGCCTAATTTTTAGATACATACACCTTTTTTCAGCGAACCGTTTGCTAAACCGGTAGGGGGATGTGTGCGCGAGAGAGCGGGTGGGGGGCTATATTACGAATGACGAAGACTGACGGCCCCAAAGTCCGGATCGGTTTTCGAAACCGGCCTAGGGGCCAGGGGGGAGCGCCCGCTCGAGCGCCCCGCCCCGGTTGCCGCGTGCGTTACTCTTTCCCTTTAGCGCGTAGCGCGACTACTGCCGCGTAGATTACGAGCGCGTAGGCCGCTAGGCCGATAGCGTACCCGGTCATACCTTGTCGGCTCCCCACCGGCCGGGGTAGTTGACGGTGCGGATGCTAGACTTCCAACAAGCGCGGCAAGGCCCACATTGTCCCTCCCGCTTATCGGCCTCGCATTCGAACGAATCCGGGCTAGGGGCCGATACAGTAGACGCTACGATCCCGTGCTTTTCCAAGTGCCCTAGCGCGTGCGATTCCCCACGCATATAGGCCGACACCCGGATAGTCAAATTGGGGGGAATTGCACCCCGGCGCTTCACCAATTCCGACACCGTAGCGCGCTCTTTTGTGGGGAGCCAATGCGCGGTGCCGGGTGTGAGTTTCGCAACCTCGCACACCGCTAGCGCAAAGTCTACCCCGGGGAGATCGCCACTATCAAACCATCGGAAGTGTGCTTCCCCTTCAAGCGCGTCTGCGAAATTGTCGATCCATTCACACCACGCCGGGTCATCAATTTGGAACGCATGGGTGGGAATTGTCGCCTTGCGCCGTGCCATGGCTTTTTTGGTGCTACCCCATGCATACGCGCCGCGTTGCGCGTAGCATTTCGCACATACACTACCGGGTACCTTGGAAAGCACCCCGCCCACACCACACTCAAAAGCGCTTAGGCTCCATGACGCGCCGGGCATCTTACCCGTGCGTGAGAATCGACCGATGGCCGCTTCCGCGTCCGGGCGTGACACCTTTACCACGGCTAGCTCACCATCGTCTAGCGCCTGTAGCGCGTCCAATTCCTCCCCTAGCGCGTCTAGCGCATCGCGCTTAGTAGCGTAGCGCTCCCGGCCGTAGGGTAGGGTCACTAGCTCCCCTTGCAGCATTAGCCTGTAGGCCCGGCTCATGAGCGCACCCCCGCTAGCGCACGCGCTACTGCGATTAGTGCCCGCGCCGCGTCTACCCCGTATGTGTACCCGGAGTGCGTCCCGGATTCCTGCAACCGGCCACAGCACGCTAGCGCCTTGCGCTTCAAGTGATACAGGCCCACCCCCGCGCCGCGCTCCGTGCTATAGCGCTTCTTAGTCAACTTCCCACACCCGCAACGGGCGTACGCATATGTCGTCATCGTGTCACCTCTAGGTTGCACCCCCACCACGGGAGTGCGTGCGTGAATTATAACCTATCGGACGGCTAGTGGAAGTAGAAAAGCGTGAAAATAAAAAAATATTTTCGGTGGATTTTCCTTCAAGGTTGCAATTTCCACGCTAGCGGCAAGTGCCCTACGATTCCTCAAATGCCGAGCCGTCAAATATTTCGGACAAGTGACCCAGGGATTCTTGGGTTGGCAAGTGCGGGCTGTACAAGTCGCCAGGTGGGGTGCTTGAGGG
>Ga0255087_1000223_pt1 | contig 25245 bp, 33 predicted proteins | sample Colum_Miss_RepA__FD_188561 | JGI IMG/M metagenome (GOLD analysis project Ga0255087, IMG submission 188561) | Freshwater microbial communities from Columbia River, Oregon, United States - Colum_Miss_RepA_8d | ecosystem: Environmental > Aquatic > Freshwater > River | place: USA: Oregon | collected...
GCGACAGACCGTTACAATTTTGTAGAAATCAATTCAGCATTCAAATCGAGATGGGAGGGCGATTTTCCAAACCTTCGTTCCGAACTTTGGTTCTCGTCCGCTGATTTGGCAGACGCTGAAAGTTTGTCGATTGCCATGCTGCCCGACGATATTAAACAGGCGCTTTTGTTGGAATTAAGGCAACCCATTTTTACATTGGATACGCTACAAAGGCGAATGGTTGAAGCGAAAGCCATGACCAAACGAAGGCTAAAAGCCAGTCCCGATCTGGCTGATGCGTTTAATTTGGCGTGTTTGCTAAGAAACAACGAAGGTTGGACGGAACAGGTGACCGGGCGTATCTGATCATTTATTCCGGTAGGGGGACATTATGAACGGCAAAAGCGCATCCGGGCCAAAAAAAGTTCATGAGACAATGGACCTGTATGCGTCCTTGCCTTATTTCCCGTATTTGGACACCCGTGACCTTTTTGCCGAAGCAGGCCCATACGGCTTCATGGACGGTGTCCCGCAGCAGTATTTGACCCGCCGGGATAACCGGATGGCGGGTGAATTGTTGCCGTTGTACATCAACTGGTGGCAACTCAAAATCATTCGAGATCGTTCCCGGCAGATTGCTCGAAACAATGAATTCGCCATCGCTGCAATCAACGCCCATCGCAATTATGTTGTGGGAACCGGGTTCACTTACGCTGTTCAAGCACGAACGGACGGATCAAGCAACGAATTGATTAAGCGAACTCAGGATTTGGTTGATTTGTTTGTTGAACACAACCGCATGGCTGAACTGGAAAGCGAAGTCATTTATCGGTTGCATTCGGATGGTGAATGTTTTCTTCGTTCGTTCAAAGGCGAAGATGGATTGCTTCGTGTGCGATTCGTTGAACCTGAATTGGTTCGTCCACCAGCTGATGACACAACGCCAGCCAGTTCATTTGGCATCAAATGCGCTGACGAGGATATTCACCATGTTGTCGGCTATTGGATCATAGAAAAGCCGTGGGAAAACCTGACCCCAACGCTGGTTCCGGCTGATCAGATTTTGCATTTGAAATTGAACAGCGAATCCAACAGCAAGCGTGGTTTGCCCACTATTTACGCTGTTGAATCAAACCTTCGGGCTGCTGAGGATGTGTTGCAGTCGATGATTGCCGTTGCGAAAGCACGAAGCAAAATTGCGGTGATCAGAAAGGTGAATGATTCACCGCCCGAAGCGATCAACGCATTGACTCAAACGGCTGCTGATTACACGGTGACTGACCCGGTTCAGGGTCGGGCAACCACCATCAATCACATGGGCTATGGCTCCATTCTGACCAGCACGGGAAATGTCGAATACGATTTCCCGGCCATGAACATCGGCGCTGCTGATTTGGTGGAAACGCTTTCGGCTAATCTTCGGGCCATCGCTGCCCGATTTGGTATCACCGAAACGATGATGTCCACAGACGCATCAAACAACAATTACGCCAGCGCCCTTGTGGCTGAAGCGCCAGCGGTCAAAACTTTTGAGCGTATGCAGCGCATGATTGGGCAAGCTGTCGGTGAAAGGCGCACCCGTCCTGAACGAGCGTTGATTTGGCAACAAATTACACACGCTGTGAACATTGGTATGCTTCCCCGGGATGTTCTGGATCAAGTGGTCATCCGTGCCAAAGGTCCGCAATTGGTTGCACGGGATTACGATCGAGAAGCACAAACAGCAAAAACTTACATGGATATGGGCTTGTGGTCACCGCAAACCATTACGGCTGAATCGGGCAAGAATTTTGAGGAAGAACAGCGGAATATTGCCAAAGCAAAAGAAGAAATGGCGAGTCGTGATTTTGAATTGAGTCAAAAATACAAAAAGCCGAATGACGAACAGCAAACAGAATTGCCCGAATCTATTCAGGAAATTGATGGCGTTGATGAAGCATTAACACCAGACGAATTAGCGCAATTCAACGCCATTCTTGCTAAAATGCCCAAGCGTAGCAGCGCAGCGCAAAAAGAAAAAGCTGCACAAAAACGAGCGATTGATCGGTTGAAGAAGTCCGGCGATCAATTCAGGTCGATCATCAAAAACGCTGAACGAATGATTGCCAACGCTCCAAAAGGCGTTGAGCCAACCGAGGCACGATCCATATTGGCAAACGCCAAATCCAATCTGGCCGGGATCGAAGCGGAATTGAAAAAACTGCAAGCCAAAGAAACACAAGAAGCTAGTGACAAACTTTCTGAAAAGATTAAACTCTTGATGGATGAGGGATATGAACAAAAACAAGCGGTTGCTATCGCCTTGAGTATGCAGCGAAGGGGCGAACTGTAAGGAATCCATGTCGGTAACCGATGCCGAAATCCTGAAGTATTCGCCTTTGGTGCATTCGTTCGCACGAAGGTTTGTTGGCAAATTCCGGCGCAAAAGTTCGTATCAAGATTTGGTTCAAGCGGGTTGGTTGGGGATGCTCAAAGGATTGAAGAACTACGATCCTTCCCGTGGAATTACGCTGGGAGCATATTCACGGGCATGGATTTGGGGTTCGATGTACCGGGAAGTTCATGGGCGAAAAAAGAAAGCATTTGAAATTGAAATTGGTCTGCCACCCAAGCTGTATTCCAATGATCGTCCTTTGACAGACTTAAATGACGCAATAGGAACGCTGTCGCCTGCCGAAGCTGAATTCATACAGATGATCTGGATCGACGGTGAAACAGCGGAATCAGCGTGTGCCCGTATGGGCATGATTTTTGTGGAACCGCAAGAGGTTTTAAGGCAAGCAAGGGAATCTTTAAGGGAGGTGGTCAATTACTATTATGATGAGCCAGACGAAGACGATTCATGAGCGGGCGTTTGCCCTCCCGAAGGGCGAAGCAACCACCGACAACCCGGTTGTGCCGGGGGTGAAGGTTCTTGGTATTGAATCCAAGAATGGACGGCGTTACCCGCTTGAAGTGATGAAGAATGCGCTTGAGAAGTACGAAGGCGCAATTGTGAATATCGACCATCCTGCCGGATCGGAACCACGCTCGTATGAAGACCGTTTCGGTAGGTTGACCAATGCCAGAATGGAATCGGATGGCATTTACGCTGATTTGGCGTACAACCCAAAACACCCGTTGGCTGAAGGTTTTCAATGGTGGGTCAAGAACGATCCCAAAGCCATCGGCCTGTCGCACAATGCTCAAGCCAAAACCAAAATGAATGAGCAAGACGGTGTCGAAGAAATTGAAGAAATCGTAGCGGTTGATTCCGTTGATCTTGTGGCTGAACCAGCTACGACTGCTGGTTTGATGGAATGCGTGATGAAAGCCGGTCGTGTCGAAGAATCTGAAACGCCAATCACTTTGGCCAACAAATACGAATACATCAATTGGCAACTTGAACAAGCTCATAAGACGATTCGTTCTTCAGCTGCAACTTTTTTGCCTGTTTTAGAAGGTTCTGAACGAAATGATTTTATGAATTTTGTTAAGCGTGAAGTGTTTGATACTCATTTGCCAACCGCTCACAAATTGATAGCCAGCGGTGTCGCTCAACTTAAAAAAGCAGGCAATAAAAAGCCTGAATCTGTTCAATTGCAATCTAAAAAAATTGAAGGGAAAAGCAGCGACATTGGTCATGCTATGGATGAAATGAATGACGCTGAGAATTCTCTTAACAAGGCGTTGCAAGAAATTAGGAAATTAAATTCTTCTTTGAAAGAATCGCCTGTCGAAACTTTCAAAAAAGCAGAACAAGAGATTGTGAAATCGCTTGGTGGAATAAAAAAAGTTGTAAACGAATGGTACAAAGAAACATTGAAAGATTTGAAGTGGAACGAATCCGCAAAGGAAAATCGCATGAATGTGATGGAAGCTGGCATTGATTCCAAAAATTTAGATCAATTGAAGAAAACTATAAACGATTTTGGCAACGAAAGTTTTTCTTTTGTTGTTGTTTTGAATAAAGCAAATAGATCATTGGGGTCTATTTCTTTTGGATCAAATCAAGAATTAGCGAAATTAAGTTATTCTGCAATTGAAAGCATTAAAGCTGCCGAATCTTCTTTAATGGATGCTGTTAAAAAAGCAAAAAAGGCTTTGGAGGCTGCTTCAAGAATAAGTGGAAAAGAATCCAAGCCAGCTAAAAAGCTCAATGTTGCTGAGGCTCCAATGACACCAAAGCAAAAGAGTATTGCTGATAAAAAAGCTGCAATTGCCAAAGCTTATGCAAAGCAAGGCGTTGTCACCATGCGAGCAATCGACAAGAACGAATATCCTCCAATTCCGGGGATGGAAGGGCCGTTTCAATACAGGAACGGGCAAATTCTTTATTACGATCCCAAGGAAGGAAAATATTACGATCGCAAAACGGATATGTATCAATCCCGTGCGCCTGAATCTGTTCAAAGAAAGGTTGCTGAATCCAAACGGCGCAAAGCCATTCGGCGCAAACTGGTTGCTGAAGCGTTGAAGGAAATTTTTTCTGTAAAGAAAGGGGTTTGATTGTGAAGGAAGAAGACAAGGTTATTCCTAAACCTGTTCCCCGTTTGGAGGATGATGGCATGGATGGTGGATACGAGGATTCGTTGAAAGACAACATCGGTGACATCGTCATGGACGATTCACTTGGTGCTGAAGAAAAAGTTGCCAAGTTGCTTGCTCTTGTCGGCGGTGAAGCTGACGAGGAAGTGGACGGTGGCGAAGACAAGCCGATGGACGAGGCCGAAGATGTGGCGCTCGAAATTGGCGATGAGGAAAAGGAAGAAGCCGAGGATGAAAAGGAGCCTCTGAAAACTGAGGAATCCATTCGTCGGCGCAAAGACCCAGCGATTGCCAAATTGCTGGAAGAAGTCGATGCGTACCGTGCCCGTGATCGTCGTGAAAAGCTGATGGGCGAAGCTCGTAAATTGTGCGAATCTGCTAGTCTGCCTAAGTACGCCATCACCGATGCGTTCCTTGGGATTCTCAGCGAAACCGACAAAAAGAGTTGGAAGACCTTGGTCGAAGACCGTCGCCGGGTGATCTTCCGTGGGGAGCAACCTGTTTCGGCAGTTGCATCCAATGGTGATTTGACGGTCGATTCTCTGGTCAAGGCACTTCGGTCCTAACACGAAAGGGTAGGGTGATTTCAATGCCTGTTTCTCAATACCAGTACGGTGGAACGAACCCCACGATTGCGACTGTCGCAACCGCTAAAGCTGTTGCTGTTGGCGATCTGTGCGGTATGTCTTCGGGCACTCTGGTGAAAGCCAGCGACACGACTTGGAACACCGATTTGGCTACAACCCAATCGGATTTCCGTGCGTTGTTTCTTGGCGTTTCTGGCCAGCAGAAAGATGCCAATCTCGCCCGTGTTTTTGGCAACGCAACGGACAATGTGATCCGCATTGATGCGGGTGGCATTTTCACTTTTGATTGCGCCAGCGCCACTTTTGAAGTGGGCGATTTTGTCGGGCCTGCCAAACAGACCGGCAACGCTCTGGAAGATCAAAAAGTGGTCAAAGTTTCCACCGAAGCAACCGCCATCGGCAGGGTTGTCGAGCGTGGCACTTCCATCACCCGGGTCAAGATTCAGATTCTGTCTGTTCTGAATCCCACCGCTCGTCAGTCCTAACACACACAACACAAGGAGGTTTTGAGAGATGATTGAGTATAAGCTGAAGCAAGTTTGTGAGCAGAACGGTGTGGCAGCTACTGTCAACACCTTGAAGGAAGCGTTTGCCGAAAAGAAAATCACCGCTGGTGACTTTTCGCTGCGCCGGATGGCCGAAGCGTTCATCGGTCACCAATGGCAATCGGTTCTTGAGAATCGGTTGAGCCGAGTTCAGGAGTCCAGCGAAGCGGTTTCCGCATCGTTGTTCACCGCCATCACCGGCCAATTGCTGGTGAATGAAATCAAAGAAAAGTACCAGCTGGCCAGCTTCATTGGCGATCAGTTGGCTACCACCATTCCGGTGACCAACGGCAACCTTGGAACTCAAAAAGTTCCTTACCTGTCCGATGTGCGTGACATTGGCGAAAAGCTTGAGGAAGGCGAACCCTATCCTCAAACTCAATTCGCTGGTCAGTACATCACTTACCCCGGCGTTGAAAAGCACGGGCGCATCTGTGCGGTGAGCATGGAGGCGATTTACAGCGACCTGACCACCCAGATTCTGGATTCGGCCCGGTCGGTTGGCACTTACCTTGCTCTGACGAAGGAGTACAAAATCCTTCAGGTCGTGCTGGGTGTGACCAACAACCACAGCTGGAACGGAACCAGCTACAACACCTACCTCACCAGCGGTGCGTGGATCAACAGGATCACCACCTTCAGCTTGACGGATTGGACATCGGTCAACAGCCTTGAACAGCTGTTTGTCAACATGGTCGATCCCGTCACCGGCTACCCCATTTTGGTGGAGCCGAAGCAAATGCTGGTGATGCCTGCCACGAAGTACCAAGCTCGTAGCATCATCAACGCTACCGAAGTTCGTCGCAACAATCCGGGTTATGCCACCAGCGGTGCGCCGATCCAGAATGTCAGCGATAACCCGCTGGATCGTGATTACCAGATCATGACCAGCCCCCATGCTCTGAAGGCGCTGACCGATAGCGGTGTGACCGCTGCGAATGCCAACCTTAGGGTGTATTTGGGCGATTTCAAGAAGGCGTTCGTCTGGCGTGAAGCGAAGCCTTTGACCGTGGTCGAAGCGCCCCCTTTGAACCCGCTGGAGTTCAATCAGGATATAGCCTTGGCTGTCAAAGCCAGCTGGATGGGTGTCGCTGGTGTCCGTGATCCCCGCTATGTGGTTCTTGGATCGGAGTAATTTGAATGGCTAGACCCCGCAAAGAGTCTGGCCCTGACCTGATTCAGCCGGTGACGAGTGAACAACTCGCACCGGCTGTTCCGGCAGAATCCCAGACGCTCATGGCGAGTGAAAAAAGGATTTGGACAATCGGTTTGGAATCGCTGCCGAATATGGAAATTGAGGCAGAATCCCAAGCTGAAGCGATCAAGTCCTACAATGACGCAATGGGCATCATCGCAACGGAACACGCTTACAGGGTATCCTAATGGCGCTTGCTGATGACATTGCTGCAATTGCAACTCAACGCACAAATTTGATGAATGCGTTGACTGCGGATTCGATTAGCCCCCAACCGAGCTATTCGGTTGGGGGTCAGTCGGTTTCACGCTCTGAATGGCGTGAATCGCTTTTGAGGCAGATTCAAGAATTGAATAAGCTGTCGCAGATTTTGAATCCTGTCGAAATACGGGCGCAAATCTACTGAGGTTTGAATCATGCCCACCATCGACATTTCCGGCGATTTCATGGCGTTTGACAACACGCAAACTGTCACGCTGATGAATCCCGATGGAACAGGTGGCACGGTTGATTACGCTTTACAACAGGGCGTTGATACGGTTCTGAGCGACATGGGTGACGGTACGCTTGGGTATCGCACTTTTTGCGTGTGGAACCTTTGGCGTTCCCCAGTTCGTGCAGCTAATGCGATTGTGGCCCAATCTAATCCGCAAGCCCTTTTGGCATGGAACACAACAACCAGCGTGGATGGTTCCCGGGAAATTATCTGGAGAGCGTTGGTTCCGCAGCTGAACGGATACATATCAGATATATCAGGAACCAAGTGGTATATTTCAGCCGTGAACATTGATGTTTGGGGCAACAAATACCAGCTTGAATGTGAAGCTCAAGCCGGTACTGCCGTGGAAGAAGTGGATTTGCCTCCCCCATGAGTGTTTATTTTGACATTCTGAACGCATTGAAAACACGGGTTGAATCCGCTGTTTCCACTAATGCGACTGTGGCGCTTCGCAAGCGTCCCGTGATGCTGTCAGGCGATCCGTTTCCAATGGTGGTTATTTCGCCCAGCGAAGATGGCGAAATCATTGAACAAGAAACATTCAACAAAAATGTGACTTACATCTACCCCGTTGTGGTTGTGATGTACCTTGTCGGTGATCGCAACCAAGACCTTGCGGTTGAGGGTTATTTGTCGTTGAGGCAAACCATACGCAATGCGATTTATCAGCCGTTGCTTGGTGGTGCTGGAACTGTTTACGATACCCAGTTAAATTCAGGTGGGCCATTTATTCAGGTAGAGAACCGATCAACAGTTGAATTGACAACATTCCGTTGCAGCTTCCTCAGTCTTGAGCAGAGGGTTAACTGATGGCGATCAATCATTCAATCGGTATTGTTTTCAGCAATTCCGGTGGCCCGAATCAGCAGTTCACTTCGACTCAAACAGCTGACGGGTCATCCGCTGCCGAAGTGGTTATTGCTCCCGGCGCAAGCGCATTTTCGGTGATCTTTCCGATTGATGCCAGTCAGGTTAAGTCTATCGTCATGTGGGCTGACGCTGCCATGACGGTGCTGACCAAAAACAGCGGTGGAAGCACGGTAAACACTTTTGCGCTGGTCGCAAACAAACCGTTGATCTGGCAAGACGGATTCCCAACCAGCAACCCGATCACAGGCGATTGCGCCACGCTTGCGGTGAGCAGCACCCCGGGCGGTAATTTGAATATTTATGTGCTTGAGGATGTGTAACAAATGGCACTAGATTTCGCCAACATTGGGATTTCCGCTGCATGGCAACAGCGGAAAACCAATACGGGTTATCAAGACACCGTGCAAGGCCCAGATGGGCTTTCGCTCAACGCTTCGTTGACTGTTGGCGCAGCAGCAGCAAACAGCATTTATGTCGCTCAAGGAACGCTTGCAGCATCCGCATCGACAACGATTGATTTGTTTTCATTCACGGATCAACTTGGCCAAGCGGTTTCGATGGTTCGTGTGTATTCAATCGTGGTGAAAACGGCTGACGCTGCATTGAAGCTTGAACCGGGTGCAAGCAACCCGTTGGTTTGGTTCTTTGGTGGAACAACCCCGAGTATCACCATCCCGTCAAATGGTGGTTTTGGTTTCACTCAGCCAACGGCTGCAACTGTGAGTTCAACTGTTCGCAACATTAAACTTACAAACACAGGCGCAGTAACTCTGACCTACAACATCGCAATCATTGGAGGACCGTGATATGCCTTTCTATGCCGGTAAAAACGCCAGCATCGTCATTGGGGCTGTTTCGTACCCGATGGATACTTGGACGCTTGACGATACTTGCGAAGAAATTGATGTGACCAACTTCACTTCGGGTGGAGTTCGTCAGCTGATCGCAGGAATTACGGCAGGAACCATGTCAGCGTCCGGCCCTTACACGGGACTCACCCCAACCGCTGGGTTGACAGGGACTATTATTTTCGATGTTGGTGGTGGAGGTGGAACGGCAACCCGAACCATTCTTTTGACCAGCGTGAAGAAAAATACCGCTGTCAAGGATAAAGCCACTTTGGAAATTTCAGGCTCCATCACCGCTTGATCGGGGGCTTGAATGTCTGCCCCGTTAATTGCTTTATACGGCAGAAACGCTCGCCTCATCTACGGCGCAACGCTGGAGCTTGAGGCGGATTCTTTTTCGTTGACTGTCGATGCGCCAACGGTTGATACCACAAACATTTCAATTTATGGCGGTCAAATAGATTGGCCTTATGATCAAGTTCGCTTGAATCCGCTTGTGCCGTTGATGGCATCCATTCCCGGTGACAAAAGAAGGTTCATGGAATTCGGTACCCCGGGGCAAGTCACCTTTGGTGGTGTTCGTCGTGGCAAAGTTTCTCTGACAGGAATCTGCACCGTTCAAGCCTCAACGCCCCATGTTGGAAATTATGTGCGAATCCTTTTGAGTCATTCAGCCATTTACGGGACAGCTGGCGTTGTCACCGTGCCAGCTATTGTTTCGCAATTCACGATAGAACAGAATGTTCGTGGTTATATGCGGTGGAGTTGTTCTGCCGATACGCAAGGTGATTTCGACATCACGCAAACTTGACAATAGAGTTTCAAAATGACAATGCGGACAGTTTCCGAAACAATCGGAACACAGGCAAAAGGAATTATTTTTACTGCCAAGGACGGCAACACGCACCGAGTCAAACCGCTAAATCTTGCGCTAATGGGCCAGTTTGAAAAGTGGCTGGAATCCCGTGCCTTGAAAGCGGTGATTCAGCACAAGGACACTTTGGGCACATCTTTTCAAGAAGCCATTTCAGCGGTTTCATCTGACATCATCGCTGGCCGTTATGCGTTTGGTGGCCCCGATTGTCAGCGGGCGCTTCAATCCGTTCCCGGCATGATTGCTTTGACTTGTTTAATGCTGGACATTGATGAAATTCGAGCCAAATATTTAATTCAAAACGAAGCCGAAGCACTCAAGATTGTCATGGATCAAGTGATTCTTGAATCCATGCCGAGGACGGAGGGAAACGGGGAAACGGGGAAGGTGGAAACGACATAGTGCCACATTGGCCACAGATGATAGCAACGCTTGTAGATGAGCCGTATTTGCTTTCAATGGAACAAGTTGCTGATCTGACCCCAAGGCAAATTTTGGGCATTTATTTCAGAAAGCGGGATGACAAAGGAAACGCAATCCCGTTGCCATACGCATGGGATGACGGTGAAGCGGATAGGCAGCAAGCTGTTCGATTTTGGGTGGCTCAAGGCAAAACAGAAGAAGAAGCGAGGGAGATGATTTATGGCAGCCGGTGACGCAGCGATGATGCAGCTGGCGCAAACATTTTCCAACCTCGCTCAAAGTGCGGTTGTCGGATCAACTGCGCTTTCCAAATTAGGGGCAGCAGCTTCTAAAGTTGGTTCTAAATTTTTGACTATGGAAAACGCTTTTGGCAAATTGGCCACAACCGTTGCCATGCTGTCAGGGAGTGTTATTGCTGTAACCGCTTCGCTGGCCAAAGCTCCGTTTGCAATTTTTGAAGGAGTTGGAGACGCTTTCGGCAGCATTATTGCTGTCGCTGAGAAATTTGCCGGAGCGTTAAATCCGGCGATCGTCGAACAACTTCAATTGGCGTTTGATGATTTGTTTGCCGTGATTGGCAGGCTGTTTGTTCCCGTCATGGCTGCTGTTGTTCCGGTGGTTCGCACTTTTGCGGATGCGATGGTTCCGGTCGTTCAAGCATTGATGCCAACATTCAAATTGTTAGCCGATGCCATTCTGAATATCGCTGGGCCGGTCATCGCCATTTTCTCGGGATTGCTGAACGCTCTTGCACCGCAATTTCAACTTTTAGCAGGCTGGTTGGGAACACTTGCAACGGTCATTGGCCAAGGTTTGTTCAAATACATTGATGCGCTTGTTCCGTTGTTTTCAGCGTTGATGGATGTTGTCGGAATGTTGATGCCACCAATCACCGATTTGGTTGGCGCTATGTTTGCGTTGGCCGTTCCGTTGATGCAAATCATTGTTCCGCTTTTGATCCCTGCGCTGAAATTGCTTGCTGCGGTTGTTGCCAAAGTGGTGAGCGTGTTCGCTTGGCTCATTGGCAAAGCTGCTGAAGGCTTGCGAATGATCGCACCAACGCAAACCGGCCCCGGTCTAAAAGTTCCCGGCATTCAGCGTGACGCATCCCGTGGTGCTGCTGCTAAAGGAGCATCGTTTGTCGGGTTTGCTGAATTTGGAAAACAGTTGATGGAAGCAAGTTTTGGATCATCGGTGAACACGCCTGAATTCAAAACCGCTGAAAACACGGCGAAAATGGCTGAAGGCATTCAGACGCTGGTTCGTCAGGGCGAAAATCAAGCTCCAGCAATTCAAGTCGGTCAAGCCGGAAGGGGTAAATTCTAATGGCTGCTGGAACGCTTTATACAAAATTTTGGGAATCCATTGATGCTGTCAGTCCATCCGTTGCTTCGTTTGGCATGGATGGCGGTACCGCTTCGATGGATTTTATTGTTGTTCGGAATGGTTTGGATTCTTTCTTAACTGAAATTTTGGGCAAAGCGGTTATTCAAAAAACGGATGACAACGGCAATCTGACCGGACGATTGATCAGAACAATTCCGCTTGCTCATCCCGAATACAACTGGCTTTATGCCAGCAAAATTGATCGTGTGGTTGGCATTGGTGCGTCTGGCGCAAATGAAGCCGAAGTAAGCATTGTCAGTTTGACCGATCAGCTTGAACGCAATTTGCCCAGCTTTTATGTTCGTTATGAAAAGTATCGTGTGACGGTTACTTTTGAATCCAGACCGTATTTGCTGATTAACGACACGCAGATGGCTCCTTATTGGAACAATGTCAGCTATTACAGCCCAGATGGTGGTGGCAAAAATTACAGGGACTACGCAGAATATTTGCGCTATACCCGGATCAAATACGAACCGAATGCTCAACTGCTTCCGAGCAATAACGGTTCGTTTTTCCTGCATTCGCCCGATCTTCCCGGTGGTGTTCCGCAACCGATCAGTCAAGCGAATGGCGCTGGCCCAAGAATCACCGTTGTCAAGAATTCGGTGAAGATCACTTGGTTTTATGTGCCGTACAAGATGGTGACCAGCAAAACAATTCAGCAAGCTTACGGGCGGGTGAATTACGCTTCGACTGGAAATTTTTTCGGGTTCCCTGACGGATCGTTGCTGTTTTTGGGAATGGAAATCAACGATTATCCCGGCCCAAGGCCAACCGCTGATATTGATTTGAACAAGATTGACCAGTCGGTTTATGACAATAAATATTGCGACATTACTTTTGTTTTTGAGCAGTTTGAAGTTGCCCCTGAAATGCAAGCTGACACGCCTGCCGGTGTTCCCGGCTGGGTGATTCCCAAGCACCACAATATGATGCCTCACTCGGGGTTGATGCGTTACTGCTATTGTTGCAACAGCAACAATCCGGCAACTGGCCAGCCGGTATTTTACAGTTACGATATGCGTAGGCTTTTCCTTTATCGTGAAACCATTCCGGCGGGTGAATAATGGCACAAGCCGTTGACGGTGAAATTCTCAGCGAATGGTTCGTGGCAAAGATCACCGAAGTCGGTGCTGCTGTCGATCCGGCCCCGTGCGATGGAATCCCACACGCATGGACAACGATGGAACCATGCGCCAACGCCACCAAGTTCAGGGATGATCGGATTGATTATCCGGTCATCAAAGGAACCACAACCAATATGCCAGCGTATGCGCTGGATGGTTCAGCTGCGACTGTTGGCGATATTGTTTTGATGCGTTACAGAGCAAGACCTGACGGAATGCCGGTGATGGAATTCATCACCAAAGGAACAGGCAACACGATGGATTGCCCTCATGTGACTTCCGTCCAATGCACGGGTGGCCAGCTTGCTGTCACTTATGACACAACTTGCGTGAGCGTATGACAACCACTTTATTGGATTGCAAAACGCTTGAGCCGACAGTTCCTTACAACCCTTCCTATCATCCATGTTGGGGTTTAAGGGCGTTGCCATCCACTTTGAGTTTCACCGCTGGCCCTTCTACTCCAATCCCGCCTAACACGACTTGCAACACGGGCTGGCCAACAACCGTAATCACAGGAACGCTTGCAAGAACGGGAGCTTGTGATTTTGCTTGGAGTTATTCAAGCGGTTCGTTCACAATACTTTTTTCATGGACAAACGCAGGCCCACCGATCAGCTGCACCATTAACCAAACTGAACTTTATCCAGATTGGTCATTAGACAATGTCACAGGAACCCCAACAGGTTCGTGCAGTCAAAACCCAAGCACGGGAATCGTGACGCTGACATTCACGGGAACAATTTCAGACGGGTTTTGTGAATGCCCAATTACCGTTTCATTTTCAGGTTAAAACATGGGCGCAGGCGCAAAAGGATATTTGCTGTCAGGTGATTGCTTGGTTGAGCCAATTCGGCATTGTATGCCGTTCAAAGAATGTTGCATTCATTTGCTTGGGTCAAGTCCTCCATTATCAAGCCACCCGGATTCTGGTTTGTTTGGTTGCAACGCTTATTTGAGCAATCCGGGCACTCAGCTTTTGGACGATCCAAGAATTCCTGACGCATTGTCACCGCATCCACTTTATGGCAACACCACAGCGACAATCACGCTGCCTACTTATTTCAATGCTTCTGACCTTGTGAATTGGCGAAGCAGAAAAATCATGGGTCCGTCTGACCCGTACAACAATCGTGCGTCAGGCCCAGCTGTTCAAGAAGCGCATATGGTCACAATGATCAGGCGCAGATTGAAGCGTTCCGCTTTGCCAAATAACAATTCTTATTCTGGCAAAAACAATTTTTATTTTACCGATGCAGCAACGCCGTTAAGCAATCAGCCGGATTGGATGGGCTTTCTGCATCCGGGAATGTATTTCTGGACAAACAAAGATGTTCCGCAACCGTTTCTTGCGGTTGATTATTACGAAGATTCTGGAGCATCTCCGACAACAACAGATTCTTATTGCCAAAACTTTATTCCGTTTTGTACGCCAGTAAATACTTACTCAAGCGGTGGAACGCTGCTTGGCCAATATGTTGGTTACACGGCGATATTTTATTTTGGCATGGGCTTCATCAAATACCCGATTCCGGGTTTCAAACCGGAAGATTATTACAGTCCTTTGCCGATCAAGCCTGAAGTCACGACAACTTACCAATTTTTTTCCGTGGACACGCACATCTTTCTTGTTGCTTCTCCAGCATCTGGCCAAACTTTGAAATCGCCAAAAATAGGTTCAGCCCGTCATTGGGTGTACAATCGTGACGCAACGACATGGAATATTTGCGACCAATATATGTATATGCTTTGCGGAAGCATGACATCGAATTGGAAATGGAATATCGTTTTTCCTCACAACGGTGGCGGGAATGAAACGATACTTTTCAACTTGTCTAATCTTCGGGTATTCGTGACACCATGACCACATACAACCAAAATGTGGCATCTAATGTTTGTGGAACGATTCCTTCCACAATTCCGGTCAATATTGATTGCTCACTTTGCAACATTGGATTCCCACAAGCTGGTGGCCAAATTGGCATCACTTTTTACGGGCCAATTTGCGCTCCGTCTACAACGCCAAGCCCAAGCTATTGGTTGGGATTTGAAGAAAAAACAGCGCAATTCAAGTGCATCAACCCGGGCAATGATGCGGAACCAAACGCAAACAGATGGCAAGCTGTTGGATATTTTGCAAGCGTTTCTGGCCCCGGTGGTTGCGCTCAACAATACAAATGGGTCGCTGTTCTTGACGCTTTGAATAACACTCAAATTTCCGTAACGGTTACGGTTTATGTTTTGGTTCCAACCGTTGGCGGGAACACTTGGACAACTTATATTTCTTGGTCTGAAACCCTGACAGAAACGCCAAGCGTTGATCCGACAAAATACCGTTCACGCAGCTTTCAATCGCCTGCATATTATTCAATTTCTGTCAATCAAATCGGTGGCAAAGGCGATCCGGTTTCTTACGCCAAAATGAATGTTGGAATGTTTTCAATGCGTGTCGGTTGCGGATCAACCGGAAACGCTGTTCCAGACATTTGCGGATTTTGGGACGGTTCTCAATGGCTGTCGTGTTTTCGTGGGTTCATCAAATCCACAGGAAATTACAACATTCGTGGATTCACTCAATTCGGATTTAATTCGCTAACTTGTGCAGCAACTGATTCGTGCGGTTGTGACACAATCACATTGACTAGCGTTACGCCACCAACTGGCACTTGCGTTTACAACACGGCAACATTCGCATCAACTTACGGGGTTCTTGGATTGCCCGGTGGAGTCGAAGCTATTGGGGCTGTTCAACAGGTTCAACACGCTCCATCCGTTGCCGGTATTGATGTGATCGTCAAACAAATAAACGGTGGGCCGATTTATATTTGCACCAATGACAATGGCGCTGGCTGGGTCATTACGGTTGCAAATGTGGCGAAAGCAAACAGCCCAAGAATTCTTACAGCAACACGAACGGGCTTTGATGTTTATCTATATGCTTTGAATTTCCCAAATTCAGAATTGTTGCCTGAAGAATGTTACACGCCAGTTTCAGAAGGTTCCTACCCTATATACGAATCACCACCAGCAAATTTTCAAGAAAATTTGAACGAACTGGAAATCCCTGTACCCATCCCGCCACAAATTCAAAGAATGCGTCTTCCTTGCGTCCATTTGGGAAATCGCATTGAAGGTACAAACCGATCCGGTTGTGGTGCTTGCCACGAATATGAATGTGCTATTTTTGAAAGATGCCGGTTAGTTGATTTGTCGGGTGGCAGGCAATGTTTGACCTGTGAAAAATACTCCGGGGGAGAATGAGCATGATTGGATTTTTGCTGCTGGTTTTCAGTCAGGATTTAAAGTTGCCAACGGAAGTTCGTGGCGAACCAAATCAATTCATCACAATCATCGGGGAAACTTCCGGCGAAATAGTTCGGTTCGTTTCTGTCGATCCCGGGCTATCCATTTTCCCAGCTGAATTGTTGGCCAACAAAAAGGCGACCGTTGTCACAGGCCCCGCTGGCCGTTACAGAATCATCGCTTATACGGCGATCGGCAACAAACCAAGTGATCCATCAACGGTGACAGTAATCATCGGGAATGCACCAAATCCTGCGCCTAATCCCGTGGTTCCTCCAAAGCCCGACCCGCTTGCTGCACTTGGGCAAACGCTTGCTGGAATTTATGGCGGTCTTCAAGAACCGGGCATGAATCAACAAGCAAAAATTTTGGCATCCATTTACCGTCAAGGAGCAACCGAATTGCCCCGCAATTCAACTGTTGCCGATGTTTACAACGGACTTCAAGCACAAGCTGCTGCCAAATTAAACCCACAATCCATTGTGGAAATTCGCAGGGCGATTGCTGCTGATATGAAACAGCGTTTTGGCAACCGTGGCGATACGGTGTTAAGCGATGAATTAAGGACTTCGCTGTCTGATTATTTCAACGGTTTATCAGCAATTTTGGAGGGTTTGGCCAATGGATGAATTAACCGAATACGCTCAGGGCTGGGTTGATGATCCTGAAGCGGTGGCGCAAATTGCTTCTGATTTGGAATATCAATCATTTGGCGACACTCCGGCTGGCGGGATACCAGAAGCAGAATTGCCGAAAAATGTTTTCCTTTGGGATGCAGCCAAAAAGGTTCTTGGCAAATTGCTTCCACCAAGGAACCAAGGCAGGGTGGGCAGTTGTGTATCGTTCGGCACAAACCGAGCCATCGAATACACTATGTTGGGCGAAATCGTTCGTGGCGATCAAGAAGAATATCGTGACATAGCAGAGGAAATAACCTACGGTGGTTCAAGAGTTGAAGTGGGCGGTGGCCGTCTTCGTGGCGATGGTTCGATTGGTGCATGGGCAGCGAAATTCGTGAATCAATGGGGCGTGGTTGATCGTGCCGTTTACGGTCAATTTGATTTGCGCCAATACGATGAAAAGCGTTGCCGTGAATATGGGGCGAGTGGTGTTCCAGCCGAATTAGAAACTGTCGCCAAGCGTTATCCAATCAAAACTACAACGCTGGTTAAAACAATCGAAGAAGCGAAGAAAGCATTGGCTCAAGGTTACGGCATTGCGGTTTGTTCTTCGCAAGGTTTTTCAATGACAAGAACAGCGAATGGAATCGCACAACCTTCTGGCGTTTGGAACCATTGTATGTGCGTGGCTGGATACGCTGAAATATCCGGCAAAACATATTATCGAATCGACAATTCATGGGGAGCGAATGCTCACACGGGGCCAGTTGGTCCGGGTGATCCCGGGCCAGAAGGTTTTTATTGCGATGAAATCACATTCGCCAAAATGCTCAAGATGAATGACACTTGGGCATTTTCATCCGTGCAGGGATTCCCTGCAAAGGATTTCTGGTTTGTTTGATCGTGTCATTTATTCCATTAGAGGGTGGCCGAAGATTGTTCGGCTGATTCTAGCGTTTTCACGAAAGGGGCGCATGATGTTTCCGGTGCAAGCATTCACAATTGTTTTAGATTTTGCCAAAGGAAATCGTCCTTGGTCTGTCGATGTTTTCGAGGCGATTCTTGATTTGATGAAGTGGTGCTACCGTTCTATTTCCGGTTCGCCTCAAGTGGTTGGTGATGAAAAGCCTGAAATCACCGATCCGGTCGATGCGCTTGAGCAACTTCAGATGGCATCCAATCCCAATGTGGCCACATTCAACCCGCTTCTGATTAGCTTTGTTCTTCAATTTTTGACCGGGTTGATTCTTGAGAAATTGAAGAAGTGATTGGCAAGCGCAAGCGATTGGCTGGAACAATCGCTTGCGCTGGTTTTATGTTTAGGGGGTTATTCATGGCAGAGGCATCTTTGGATTGGGGCAAGGTTCTTGAATACGGGATTGGTGCTGCCTCGCTGCTATGGATTGGCGTTTATGTGGTTGTTCCGCTTCGGGATCGCCATACAAAATTTTTGGATTCGGTTGAAGAAACAAATGACAAACTTGCTGGAACTATTGAAAAGCAAGCTGACATTTTAGCTGGTATGCAATCCGGCCTTGATCGCATGGCTGACAATCAAAAACAAATGGCCAACGAAGTTCAAAAGATGGCCGAGATTGTCGAAAAGCTGACCAATATTCAGCAGCACTTGAGGATGCCGTAAATGTCCCTACCACTCCTCCACGCTGGAAGAACGAATCCCGGCCTATCCGCTGCGCTTGATCTGCGATTCGCTCTCGATAAAAGCCTTACCGCTTATCGTGGTCCCACGCCATCCTTCTCCAGAGCATCCACCGGCAGCTACTTCGATGGGAGTGGGGTGCTGCGGTATGCTGCGCTGAATACTACGCTCTATTCTGAAGATTTTTCTAATGCTTATTGGACCAAGTCCAACGCAACAATTTCAACAAACCAAACAATAGCACCGGATGGGAAAAATACTGCCGACCTTCTGTATCCATCTTCAACAGGTGCTGCTCGTGGCATTTATTACGCATCACCACCAGCAAAAACAATTTCTCTTTATGCAAAATCATCTGGAAAAAACTGGATTGCCTTAACGGATTTTTCGGCAGCGACATCGGCATGGTTCAACCTGTCAAATGGAACTGTTGGGACAGTTGGTGCGGGATACACAGCAGCAATTCAAAATGCTGGGAATGGTTGGTATCGTTGCTCACTAACCAAGACAACTGACTTTTCGTATTTCCAGATTTATGGCACAGATTCTGATAATACTTTGACCGCTACGGTTAACGGAACAGACGGTGTATTTATTTGGGGAGCGCAAGCAGAAGCATCATCCACCGTTGGAACCTACTGCCCAACCACCAACGCAGCAAACTCCGCTCCCCGCTTCAATCACACCTACAACGGCACTAGCTGGATTTCTCGTGGGCTGTTGGTGGAGGAGCAGAGGACGAACAGCCTGACAAATTCAGAAGATTTAACTAATGCTTATTGGACAAAATATCAACTGACAATTTCCGGGAACGCTGCAACCGCTCCAGATGGCACAACAACAGCAGACAAGCTACTAGAAACGGCTGTTTCTGATTACCATGTGCTTTATCAAAATGTTACAATTTCATCGCCAAAGTCATTTAGCATATTTTTGAAAGCTGCTGAACGATCCGCTGCAACGATTTCTTTTGATGCTTCAGGATCGACAACCTATTTGGCGATAACTTTTAACTTGTCCAGTGGGACAGTTTCGCAAGAGATTAATAACTCAACAGCTACTTATTCCGCAACAATTGCATCCGTTGGCAATGGGTGGTACAGGTGCGCTGTAAACATTTTGACGATTGGAAACTTGGACGAAACGCGTGGCGGTAGATTGGCGACAAACACAACCGCAACGCCAACCATTGGAGGCTATGGTTTAGAGACATACCTTGGAGATATTACTAAAGGAATTTTAGCTTGGGGTTTTCAATTTGAGGCTGGCGCATTCCCTACCAGCTACATCCCCACCACCTCCGCATCAGCCACCCGTTCCGCTGATGTCTGCCAGATTACTGGGACGGATTTTTCTGGAATTTGGAATGGGGCGGAGGGGACGCTGGTTGCTGAATATGATTACCAAGGAACCATTTCTAGTGGTCCGCTAAGGCTTGCGGAAGCACCATCTGGAAATCAGTCAATAAGCATTCAAACATCATCTGGCAACCTTTATTGCGAAGTCTATTCATCCACTAATGGTGGAACTCAGGCATCATTCACATCATCGCCACCTTCTATTGGAATTGCAACAAAAACAGCTATTGGTTTTGCTGCAAACAATTTTGCTGCCTCATTCAATGGCTCAACTGTTCAAACGGATAATTCTGGTGCAATGCCAACTGGCGTGGCAAATGCCTATATCGGATCTCCCGGTGGAGCGTATCTAAACGGCCACATCGCCCGCCTGCGCTATTTCAACAAACGCTTGCCGAATGCCACGCTGCAACTTCTCAGCGAACCCGATCCAACGCTGAATCTGCAATTCGCCTTAAATAAGTCGCTTACTCCGGTTGCTGGGCCTGCGCCATCATTCAGCAGGGCTTCGACTGGAACATATTTCAATGCGTCAGGAGTCCTCACCAGCGCAAGCATCAACACGCCTCGCTTCGATCATGTCTACTCCGGTGGGCAATGGGTATCGAAAGGATTATTGGTGGAGGAGCAGCGGACGAATCTTATTCTTTATTCAAATGATCTGACAAATGCTGCTTGGAATACAATTGGAAATTTAACACCAACATCAAACGCAGCGATTTCGCCAGAAGGATTGACAAATGCAAATCAAATAATGGAAACGACTGCGAACTCAACGCATTTTGCTTTGCAAGCGTATGCAAAAACATCAGCAACATACACACTTTCGGCATTTGTAAAACCAAATGGCAGAGATAGAATTTATCTTGATCTGAATGTAGGATCAACCGATTATATTGGCTATTTTGATTTGACTGCAAAAACATACCTTGGAAATGGGGGATACTCAAATGTTGATTCATATTCAATTACAGATGTAGGAAACGGATGGGTCAGAGTCTCAATAACAAAAACAACAAATTTAAGTAATTACGGAATATTTTTAAGCAATGGTATCGGGATTAGCTATTCTGGTGATGCGACAAAAGGAGTTTATATTTACGGCGTTCAGCTTGAAACTGGATCATTTGCTACATCTTACATTCCAACAACTTCTAGCTCCGTCACCCGTTCAGCCGATGTCTGTCAGATCACCGGGACATCGTTTAACTGGATGTGGAATCAAGGGGAGGGGAGTGTAGTTGCGGAATGGGATGCCAGAAGGAATTCCGGCGGTCAATTTACTGTTTATTGGGCAAGGGATGCAGCATCGAGCAATACTGTTTTGCATACCGGCAGAGAGGCTTTAAGCCCTCCCGGCGTTAGATTTTCCGTTGTTTCAAGCGCAAGTGTTTCTGCTGAAATAATCAATGCTGGATTTCCTGACCCGGGCGTACAGACAAAAACTGCTGGGTGCTATAAAGCAAATGATTTTGCATATGCCTACAATGGCGCATTAGTTGGAACGGATGCCTCTGGCGCAGTTCCAATAAATCCAACCGATATTACGATTGGATACGATCCATATTCCAACTACCTAAACGGCCACATCGCCAAGCTAATCTACTACCCAGCACGATTGACCAACACCAAACTGCAACAGCTTTCTACTTGAGAGGTGGCATATGATTGATCTGCTGCTGAAATTCGATTCGCAAGAACAAGCTGGACTCATTGGAGAGCAGCTTGGATACACCACTCGTGATCCAGAGACTGGTGCGTGGAATACGACACAAGCCACTCTGACGCTGGCAATTTGCGTGATCGGTGTTCATTACTATCCAGACGGCACGACCACCGAAGGCCCTAATGGTGAGCAAGTTCCCAATTTGAAAGCTGATAACCAGTATTGGGTGATGGTCAGGAGTCTGGTGGATATGGATTTGCCACCAGAGATTCTGCCGTTCATCGTGGAGCGTAATCCAGACGATCCGACTATTCCGAATCAAACTTGGGCTTGAGGTGAATCATGGCAAGCAAAAAGATCAATGAACTGACTCTTAAGTACCCGCTAGAAGGTACGGAATTCATAGTTGCTGCCGATCAAATAACCGGAGTAGCTTACAAGGCGTACATCAGCGATGCCGTATATATTGGGATTGGCGGCGGACAGATTTACGCAACCGCTGGGTCATTTGCGTTTCTGCCAACTAGCGTCACGCTGTCAGCCAATACGAATAATTTGGGCGTTGGCAAAAATGGCTTGATTCGCATTCAATCTACCGGGAATTATGATCTGACCGGGCTAGTCCCAATTGGCGGTGCAGCAGCAAATGCTTGGCGTGTTATTTACATCCTGAATAGGGGAACGAACACAATAACCCTGAAACATGAGGACGCACTTAGCACGGCAGAGAATAGGTTTTTCACGCACAACGGAAACAATCTTTCACTCCCGGCCAATCATTTTGTTATAGGAATGTATGACGAATTATTGAGCCGATGGCGAGTCTGGAGCATAGTTTAATGGGCTGGTTCCGTGATCTGATCGGCCAATTCCAAGTCTGGGGAGCAACGCCACGCTCCCCAAAATGGAAATCCGTTCGGGATCAATTCGTCAAAAACAACCCGTTTTGTTCGGGCTGTGGTGTTCGGCATTCGTTGGAAGTTCATCACATTGAACCGTTTCACATTCGGCCCGATCTGGAATTGAACGAGCAAAATTTGATCGTGTTTTGCCGTGACTGTCATTGGCACATCGGGCACTTGCGTGATTGGTCGCTATCCAATCGGTTTGCCCGTGATGATGCCAAAGTGTATTTTGAACGCTTCACAGGCGCACGGGTGAAATAACCGGGGCAGGGCGGGGTTGTTTTTGCTGTTTCCTGACACGCCTCATGCCTTTCCTGAAGATGAACAGCGACAAGGAAAGGTTGCCCCGGTTGTGTTTGATAGCCATTAGGCTATCGGGGAATGAAAATGGAAAACGGTTCAGGTCTTGTTGTTTCCATTCGCTTCGGTCAGGGCTGCAATTTAGGTGGCCAACGAATCGAACTGAATGAACCGATTGCTGGCTTCAAGGTTTTGGAAAACGAATCGCTTCGTGAATGCTATTTGCCGGTGAGTAATTTTTGGGATGCTGTTTCTCACCCTGACGGCAAACACGAATGGTATGTTTATCGCCCGTCATTCACTTCTTCCAATTGCACACTTGCTTTGGTTCCAATCGAATGGATTCAAACATCACAACCGGGGGATTCATTTCCTCCCGGCGTAAGAATGGAATTCACGCTTAACAACAGGACAATTGGCTGGGATAGCCAAACATTTCAATGGTTGGGAAACGGTGTTGAAATTCAAATCAACGGAACCAACTACATAATGCTTGAAGGTGACAAGGAAGAAATTGACATAAACGGCACAAAAATCATTATTATTTTGGAAAACCTGAAAGGTAGATCCGGGGCGCAATTCCGGTTTTTGAAGCCATTTTCAATGCACTTGCAACGGGACATCTGACAAAGTCTGATATTATTTTTGCCGTTTGGGGTTTACATTCGCCAGCCAAAACTCTATATTGGAATTACCTAACGATTGGTTAGGCATTCAAAAGGAGTTTTGACCATGTCTCATGAAATTGATGAATCTGCTGGTTACGCTGCTGCCGTTTTTGCTCGTCAGCCTGCATGGCACGGGCTGGGCAAGGTTCTGCCCGATGTCATGACGGGCGACGAAGCCATTGATGCAGCCGGTCTGGATTGGCAAGTCGAATGCCGTCCGGTGTATCGCCCCAACAATGCGGGCGAAATCATCATGGTTGAAGATCGCCGGGTTGTGGTTCGCACGGATACCGATGCTGTTCTTGGCCATGTCGGTTCCCAATACACACCGCTTCAGCAGCGGGAGCAAGTTGATTTTCTCAACGGCTTGCTTGGTTGCGGGGCCAAAATCGAATCCGCTGGTTCGCTTCGTAATGGCAAACGGGTTTGGTTCCTTGCTGACCTGAAAGCCACCTACGAGGTCATTCCCGGCGATCCGGTCAAGCCATACCTGTTGACGATGAACAGCCATGACGCAACCACCAACTGGTTTGCTTGCCTGACAGGCATTCGGGTGGTTTGCGCCAATACGCTGGCTGTCGCTATGGAACAGGCTGGTCTTGGGCGTGATGGCAGAAAGGACAAACTGATCGATTGTGTCAAACTTCGACACAACGGCAGGTTGTCTGAAAACATTGAACAGGCCAAGCTTGCGCTTCAAATCGCAAAAACGGCTGCCGAAAAACAGGCTGAACAGGCCAAAGCATTGGTTCAAATCAAAATGCTGACCAGCGATCTGGCTCAGTTTTTTGCTGAACAGGTGCAGCAGCTGAAATTTACCAAGGAACGGAGCGAATTGATTTTGCAGGATTTGGCCCTGAATTTGGATGCGCCAACCAATGCCTTGCCGGGGATGCGTGGAACGGCATGGCAGGCGTTTAATGTGTGGTCTGAATGGTTAGACCATGCGCCTCGTCGCACGGGTGCGGATGTTCGCATGGAATCCATTTGGATGGGTGATGCGTCAAAACGCAAAACCAAAGCGTGGGAAACGCTGTTGCAGAACGCTGTTTAACCCGCTGATGATGATCCCCGGCGGGGGATCGAAACTGGGGCAACCCAGTCCGGGGCGCAAATGGTGTCTCATTTCAAAGGAGGTTGTCGTGAATCCGTTTTTTAAAGTTCATCCCGTTGACCGAAAAGAAATCATTGTTATCAACGGCAGGCCGATTGTTTTTGAAATCAAGCAAAACTACAGGGTCAGAATTCTTTTCAGCCCTGACAACGAATGGCTATTGCGTGTCGTTCCAAACAATGACGGTATTCTGATTCAATCCGAAGATTTGAAATTGTGGGAACGGGTGCCACCTTGGAGAACCAGCTTGCTAAAAACGCAGGCTGATTTGCTGACTTTCATGGTGTCATGTGTTTGTACTTGGCTGTTTGAAGACCCGGGCTTGCCCGACGATCGCTTGGAATTCGCTAAAACCGATGCGATGCTATTGCGCCATTTGAGCCAATGGATGTACGAAGATTCCTACGGAGTTTGGCCTGACAACGGCGATTATCCCGAAGCTGAACAATACGCTTACATCGTTGCAACGGAGGTCAGCAAATGAACCTGTTTGTTCTTGATTCCGATTTACGGATCAATGCCGAATACCATGTGGATACCCATGTGGTCAAAATGCCGTTAGAGGCAGCGCAATTGGCTTGCACAGCATTGATTCAGCACGGGGCAACGGCCCAATACAAGCCAACTCATGTCAATCATCCTTGTGCCAAATGGGCACGGGAAACCCGCAGCAATTTTATTTGGACTTGCGAATACGGTTTGGCGTTGTGCAAGGAATACAATTTCCGTTACGGCAAATTCCACAAATGCGCTGAGGTGCTGCGTGATTGCTTGTGGAAATACGAATC
>Ga0255087_1000234_pt1 | contig 24462 bp, 21 predicted proteins | sample Colum_Miss_RepA__FD_188561 | JGI IMG/M metagenome (GOLD analysis project Ga0255087, IMG submission 188561) | Freshwater microbial communities from Columbia River, Oregon, United States - Colum_Miss_RepA_8d | ecosystem: Environmental > Aquatic > Freshwater > River | place: USA: Oregon | collected...
CTGTTCCCGCCGCTGGACGTCTTGCGGCGCTTTCCTGCGCACGATTTTTCCCTGGCGGATTTTTTTGCCTCACGTTGCCAGGCGCAACCCAGCCGCTCGATGGTGGAGTACGACAACCAGCTGATGACCTGGGGCGAGTGCGCGCAACGCACCCACCACGCGGTGCAATGGCTGAAGGACCGCGGCGTGGCCGCAGGCGACCGGATCGGTCTCATGGCCTACAACCACCCGGCCACCGTGGTGCTCATGCTGGCTTGCGCCCGGTTGGGTGCCATCGTGGTGCCATGCAACCCCGAGTTCGAGGCCCGCGAGGCGCGGTACATCTTTGAACACGCCGGCGTGTGCGGCGTGATCTGCTCGCCCGAACCGAGCGCCCGCGTGGCCGAGGCGCTGGCGGGCATGACCCCGGCGCCCTGGCGCGTCATCATCGACCAGCCGTGGGGCGCTGAAGCCTCCTTGCTGGACCAATGGGACCGCAGTGCGGCAGACGCGCACACACGGGTGGGCACGGCCGACAGCACCTTCCTCATCATTTACACCTCGGGCACCACCGGTTTTCCCAAAGGGGTGATGCACAGCCAGCGCACCTACCTGCTCACGGCCGAAGCCTTTGTGCAGCGCATGTTCTTGCAACCCGACGAGCGCGTGATGTGTGTGTTGCCGCTCTTTCACATCAATGCCCTGATGTACTCCCTGGGCGGTGCCATGGCCTGCGGGGGCACGCTGATCCTGATTCGCAAGTTCTCGGCCTCGGCGTTCTGGCAGCAAGTGGCTCACACCCGCGCCACCGAGGTGAATGTCATCATGTCGGCGGCGGCCATTCTGGCGCGTCGACCGCCCGAGGAGTTTGTGCCGGGCCATCGCCTGCACAAGATGTTTCTGGCGCCGCTCAACCGCGACCTGCTCGACACCTTCCAGCAGCGATTCGGGGTGCACACGCTCATCGAGTGCTATGGCATGACGGAAATTCCCGGTGTGCTGAGCAATCCTTTTCTGGGGCCGCACAAACTCGGCAGCATGGGCTGTATCTCGCCCCACCCGGATCCCGCCATTCCCCGCCCCGAGGTGCGCATCCTCAATGCCGACGGGCAGGACGCGGCCGTGGGCGAAGTGGGCGAACTGGTGGTGCGCACCCCCACGCTCATGCAGGGCTACTTCAACGACCCCGAGCAAACCGCCGCCAGTTTTCACCAGGGCTGGTTTCTCACCGGCGACCTGTGTCAGCGCGACAGCGACGACTACCTGTTCTTTTTCACCCGCAAGAAGGACATCATCCGCCGGCGCGGTGAGAATATCTCGGGGGCGGAAATTGACAGCGTGATCGGCAGTCACCCGGATGTGCTGGAATGTGCCGCCATCGGGGTGGCGTCCGACCTGGGCGAGGAGGAGATTCTGGTGGCGGTGGTCCCCCGCCCCGGGGCCACGCTCACCCCCCCGCAGGTGCACCAGCATGCGGTGGCGCATTTGTCGCTGATCAAGCAACCGAGGTATATTGTGATGGTGGACGACCTGCCGCACACCGGATCGATGAAAATTGCCAAGTTCCGGCTCAAGCCCGGTAACGACCTGCGCGACAAAGCCACCGACTTTCAACATTAAGGAAGACAGCCACGATGAACGCTCCAGACCACAAGAACGCGCACACGATCGAGAATCTGTATGACGCCACCGACCTGATCACCGACGAGGTGCTCAAGCGCTACCAAAACACGCCCGACCCGCGTCTGCGCGAGATCATGCTGTCGCTGATCAAGCACATCCACAGCTTTGCCAAAGAGGTCAAGCTCTCGGCCAGCGAGTGGGCCTATGCCATGCAGCTCTTTGAAGAAACCGGCAAGTTTTGCGGCCCGGGCCGCAACGAATTCATGATCTTCTCGGATGCGCTGGGTCTGTCCATGCTGACCGTGACGCAAGACTACCCGCGCCCGGCGCACGCCACCGAGCCGACGCTGGTGGGCCCGTTCCTGCTGGAAAATGCCCCCGAGTTCCCCCTGGGCGCTGACATCAGCGCCGGGGCTGCCGGTACGCCCATGCATGCCCAGGGCCGCATTCTGGACACCGAAGGTCGCCCCATCCCCCACGCTGTCATCGACGTGTGGCACTCGGACGACCGTGGCCTGTACGACGTGCAGACCGACCTCGAGACCAACGGCCCCTGGGCCCGCGCTGTGTTGCACGCGGACGCCGAAGGTCGCTACCACTTCTGGTCGATTCTGCCGGTGGACTACCCCATTCCAACCGACGGCACAGCCCAGATCATGTTGCGCGCCACCACCGGTCGCACCTGGCGCCCGGCTCACCTGCACTACCGCATCCAGGCTGAGGGCTTCCGCCCGCTGGTCACCCACATCTTCGACCGCAACAGCAAGAACCTCGATGGCGACGCTGTGTTCGGCGTTCGCCCGTCCCTGATTGCCGACTTCGTCCGTCAACCCCCGGGCACGGCCCCCGACGGCAAGGTGATGAAGGAAGACTTCTACACGCTGAACTACGACTTCGTGATGACGCGCCCCTGAGGCGCGGCTGAAGCGGGCTCGGGAGGGGCCAGCGGCTTGGCCAACACCTTGTCGATGCGTCGACCGTCGAGGTCAACCACTTCAAACTCCCAGCCCTGAACTTGGACACGCGCCCCGGTGGCGGGCACCTTGCCGCTCACCGACATGATGAGCCCGGCCAGCGTGTTGTACAGGCCCCGGTCTTCGCCGGGCAAGGATTCGCTCAGGCCCATGCGTGTCTTGAGTTCCACCACGGGCATGGCGCCGTCAAGCAGCCAGCTGCCGTCCCCACGCGGCGTGGCCCAGCTGTCTTGGACGCTGGCATGGTCCAGCCATTCACCTGTGATGGCTTCAAGCAAATCGCGCGGCGTCATGAGCCCTTGCACCACACCATACTCATCCACCACCATCACCATGCGACCGCTCTGGGCCGAGCGCCGCGTGCGTGTGGCGGGGCGGCGAAACTGCTCCAGCAGGTCCAGACCGCTCAGGGTTTCAGGGGCAAAGGCCGCCGGCACCATGAGTGTCTCCAGCAACTGATCGCCCGCCGTTTGCTGGGTCAATTCGGCCAGACTCACCAGGCCCACCACATCGTCCAGCCCCGCCCGGCACACCGGGTACCAGGAGTGCATAGCCCCTTGACGCACCTGGTCCAGGGCTTCTTGCACCGTGGACTTGGCCGACAGCCAGTCGATGTCCGAGCGCGGCACCATCAGCGACGTGAGCGGACGGTCGTCGAGGTGAAACACGTTCTTCACCATCTGGTGTTCCTGGTGCTCGATGAGCCCCGCGTGTACGCCCTCGGACAGGCTTGCGCTGATTTCCTCTTCCGTGACCGAGTCCTGGCGGCGCGTGTCCATGCGCAGGAGTTGCAACACCCCGGCCGTGCTGGCCGAGAGCAAGGCAATGAAGGGGCGCGCCACCACCCCCAGCAGGCGCATGAGGGGCGCTGTGTGACGGGCGATGGTTTCCGGGTAGAGCTGCGCGATGCGCTTGGGCACCAGTTCGCCAAAGACGATGGTGAGCAAGGTGATGAGTGTGACCACCATGGCCGTCGCCGCATAGGTGGCCACCGTGGCGGACCAGCCGGCCGACACCAGCCAGCGCGACACCGACTCACTGAACGCGGCTTCTCCCACGATGCCGTTGAGCACACCGATGGAGGTGATACCAATCTGCACGGTGGACAGAAACTGGGTCGGACGCTCCAGCAACTGCAAGGCCAGATCTGCCCCATGCTCGCCCGCCTCCTGCATGGCGAGCAGACGCACCTTACGGCTCGACGACACGGCCATTTCAGACATGGCAAACAGTCCGTTGAGCAGGATGAGAACGACGATAAGAAGAATATCCATGGCGAGAGGCAAGGGGTCGAATACCGGACAATGCCGGTATGTCACTTTACTTGATTGGCGATGTGCAAGGTTGTCATGAGGCCTTCACACGGTTGCTGCAGGCCCTGGACTTCTCTCCCAGCCGCGATCGGCTCTATGTGCTGGGCGACCTGGTCAACCGCGGCCCCGACAACGTAGGCGTGTTGCGCCGCCTGCGTGACCTGGGCGACAGCGCGCGCTGTTTGCTGGGCAATCACGATCTGCACCTGCTGGCTTTGCACCGCGGTCTGGCACCGCTCAAACGGGGTGACACGGTGCAAGACGTGTTGCAGGCGTCAGACCGTGACGACTTGATGCACTGGCTGCAGCAGCAATCGCTGGCCTGGCAACAGGACGATTGCCTGATGGTGCATGCCGGGGTGTTGCCTCAATGGAGCCCCGCACAAACACTGGCGCTGGCGGGCGAAGTGGAGGCGGTGTTGCGTGGCCCGCAGGCGGAAGAATTTTTTCAGCACATGTACGGCAACCAGCCCGATCAGTGGCGGGACGACTTGCAAGGCCCCGATCGCTGGCGCGTCATCGTCAACGGCCTCACCCGCTTGCGTTTTTGCACCCCCGAGGGGCGCATGGACTTCATGGCCAAGGAAGGCCTGGGCGATGCACCGCCGGGCTATCTGCCCTGGTTTGATGTGCCCCTGCGGCAGACGCGCGATGTGCGGGTGGTGTTTGGGCATTGGTCCACCCTGGGAGGCCTCACCCGAGCGGATATCAAATGTCTGGACACGGGTTGTGTGTGGGGCGGGAGTCTCACCGCCTGGGCGCTCGAGCCCCACGGCCCTGGGCGCACCGTGTCAGTGCCTGCGAGCCCGTGAAACCAGTGGGGGCTGCATGGAGCAGCCGGGCGTTCAATCGTGGCCGACGGGTTCGTCCGACTTGAACAGCGCGGGCACCTTGCGCTTGGTTTTGATGTTGGCCGACAGGCTGCGGGAGGGCCGCGTTTGAGTGGCTTCCCAGGAAGCGGCGGGCGCGTCCTCGGCACGAGCAGTGGGCTCGTAGGGCTGATTGAAGAACGGGTCAGCAGGCGGTGCGGCAGGACGGCTGCGTCCACCCCGGTGCCCCGAATCGCGTGACGACGACGATGAAGGCGATTCGATCGCATCGCGAGGATCGTCCTCACCCCAGGCACGACGTCCCGTGTTGAAACGTCCCCGGGGACGCTCGTCATCAAACTCGAGCGCCTCGAGTTCGATCTTCTTCTTGATGAGCTTTTCGATATCGCTGATCAGGCGTTGGTCGCTGCCCGACACAAAGGTGGCGGCCAGGCCCGACGCGCCGGCACGACCGGTTCGGCCAATGCGGTGCACGTAATCCTCGGCGTTGAAGGGCACGTCAAAGTTGAACACAGCCGGCACATCCTTGATGTCCAGGCCACGGGCGGCGACATCGGTGCACACCAGCAGGTCCACCTCGCCGCGCTTGAAGGCGTCCAGCGCCTTGAGGCGTTCGTCCTGGCTCTTGTCGCCGTGCAGGGCCGCGGTCTTCAAGCCGTCGCGCTCGAGCGAGCGCGCCAGACGCGCACAACCCAGTTTGCTGTTGACGAACACAAAGGCTTGCTTGAGGCCATTGTTGTTGAGCACCTGTCGCAAGGCGCGACGTTTGTCGTCGTCACTCACGCTGTAGAAATGCTGCGCCACGGTGGATGCCGTCTCGTTCGGACGGGCCACCTCGATGGTCACCGGGTCTTGCAGGTAACTGTTGGCCAGGCGCTTGATCTCGGGCGAGAACGTGGCCGAGAACAACAGCGTGGTGCGCTGCTTGGGCAGGTAGCTCAGGATGCGCTGCAAGTCGGGCAAAAAGCCGATGTCGAGCATGCGGTCGGCCTCGTCAAGCACCACGTACTCAACCTGGTTGAGCACGGCATTCTTGGCCTCGATGTGGTCGAGCAGACGCCCGGGCGTGGCCACCAGCACCTCGACGCCTTTTTTGAGCTCCAGGGTCTGCGGCTTCATGTCCATGCCACCAAACACCACGGTGCTGCGCAGCTGGGTGTACTTCGCATACAGCTTGATTTGCTGTGCCACCTGGTCGGCAAGTTCGCGGGTGGGCAGCAGCACCAGGGCGCGCACCGGGTGGCGGGCGGGCGAGGTGGAGCTGTTTTCGTGACGCAGCATGCGCTGCAAGAGGGGCAGCGAGAACGCGGCGGTTTTACCGGTGCCGGTTTGGGCGGCGCCCATCACATCCTGCCCCGCGAGTACCACGGGGATGGCCTGGGCCTGGATGGGGGTCATCGACTCGTAGCCCATTTCGGCCACGGCACGTGCCAGCGTAGGAGCCAGCTGCAAATTGGAAAAAGAACTCATGTCAGGCCGTATTGTCGCATCCCTGCCTGACAACAGGGTGGGTCACACCTCAGAGGGCCCGATTCAGGGGGTGATCGGCCTATGACTGGCCTAGGGTTGCACTTGCCGTCGTCCCGGTCAGGTTTTGGGCAGGGTCACGCCCACCTGGCCCTGGTACTTGCCGCCGCGGTCTTTGTAGCTGGTTTCACAGACCTCGTCGCTCTCGAAGAACAGCACCTGGGCACAGCCCTCGCCGGCATAGATCTTGGCGGGCAGCGGCGTGGTGTTGCTGAACTCGAGCGTCACATAGCCCTCCCACTCGGGCTCGAAGGGGGTCACGTTGACGATGATGCCGCAACGGGCGTAGGTGCTTTTGCCCAGGCAGATGGTCAGCACATTGCGAGGAATTCGAAAATACTCCACCGTGCGGGCCAGCGCAAAGCTGTTGGGCGGGATGATGCACACGTCCGACTCGATGTCGACAAAGCTGCGCTCGTCAAAGTTCTTGGGGTCCACCACCGTGCTGTAGATGTTGGTGAAGACCTTGAACTCAGGGGCACAGCGGATGTCGTAGCCGTAGCTGCTGGTGCCGTAGCTGACGATCTTGTGGCCATCGCGCTGGCGGATCTGGCCAGGCTCAAACGGCTCGATCATGCCCTGCTGCTCGGCCATGCGGCGGATCCACTTGTCGGATTTGATACTCATGGCGGGATTTTAGGGGGTACGCGGCGCGCCCGACCGGGGTAGGCGCGGAGACACACCCGCCACCAGGAAATCCATGCCCAGGATGCGCGCATCCGGCATCACCTCCCCTGCTTTCAGCACCGTGTGGCCGTCCTGGTCCGTCACAGGGCCACGGAAGGGGTGGAGACGCCCCGCCGCGATCTCGTCACGACGGCTGAGCACTTCTCGGCGCACCGCATCCGGCACCGCCGGGCCAAACCCCTGCACCTGCACCATGCCCTCACGCACCCCGCCCCACACATCCCCGGACGTCCACTGCCCTTGCATCAGCTCACGCACCCGTCGGGTGTAATAGTCGCCCCAGTGGTGCGTCACCGCCAGCAGCTGCGCCTGCGGCCCCACATCGCGCATGTCCGAGTGGTAGGCCACGGCCCAGCGACCCCGCTCCTGGGCCGCGACCATCACCGCGTTGGAGCCGGTGTGAAAGGCCAACACATCCGCCTGTTGGTTCATGAGGGTCATCGCGGCCTCGCGCTCACGCGACGGGTCGAACCAGGCGTTGAGCCAGATCACCTTGACCTGCGCATCGGGTCGCACGGACTGCATGCCCAGCGTGAACGCATTGATGCCTTGCAGCACCTCCGGAATGGGAAAGCCCGCCACATACCCGGCGATGCGCGACTGGCTGACCCGCCCCGCGGCCACCCCGGCGAGATAGCGCCCCTCGTAATAACGTGCGTTGGCGGTGGCCACATTGGGTGCGCGTTTGTAACCGGTGATGGACTCGAATCGCACCTGCGGAAATTCGGCCGCCACCTTGAGCGTGGGCTCCATGTAACCAAAGCTGGGGGTGATGATGAGGTCCACGCCTGTACGCGCCATCTCACGAATCACGCGCTCGGCGTCCGCTCCTTCGGTCACGTTCTCCACATAACGTGTGACCACGCGGCGCTTGGCCTGCGGGGTGTTGAGGGCCGACTCGATCGCGCGTCGGCCTGCATCGTGCTGCGCCACCCAACCCGACGGGACCAGAGGCGTGACGTACACCAGGCCAACTTGAAGGGGGGGAGCCTCTGCGGTGGCCACCGGACTGCTGAGCAGCAACGGGCCAGCGATGGCCATAAAAAAGGCCTGTGACCAGGCCTTGAGGTTTTTATACATGGGTGTCCTCTACATGGCTCCGACAGGAGCAAACGGCTGATGCGACAGCGCGCGGTGAAGCGTGTTGCGCCGACAGATTTTAACTGCGTTGCCCGATCATGTTGCGACAGAACGGGTCGGCCATGGCTGGTTCAACACCGTTGGCGGGCTCTGGATGAAAGCGCGACACGAAACCGGCCCCGCCGGTGACCGTTTCACTCGGCCTTGATGTTGGCCGAGCGGATGATGCCGCCCAGGATGGCACTTTCGTCGGCCACACGCAGGCGCAACCCTTCCGGCGACGAGCCCACCGCATTCCACCCCTGCGAGAACAAGCGCTGACGGGTGGTGGCGCTGCGCACCACCGCGGGAACTTCTTGGGCCAACCGCAGTTGTGCCGCCTTGGAAAGATTGGAAGGTCCAATCAAGGCCGTCCACACTTCCAGGTTGAAATTCTTGACGCCCAGTTCACTCAAAGCCCCCAACTCGGGCACCAGGGTGCTGCGCCCCCCGGTCAAACCAATGACCTGCAAACGGCCGGACTTCACATGCGGCATGGCCAGTCCCGGGGGCACCAGGGCCAGGTGAATCTGTCCACCGAGCAACGCAGTGAGAACGGCAGGGTTGCCCTGGTAAGGCACATGCACCGCCTTGAGGCCCGGAACCTTGAGCTTGAGTTGCTCCATGCCCAGATGCGCCACCGAGCCCGCGCCCACCGAACCGTAATTCCAACGGTCCCCTTGTTGCACTGCCGCTTCAAAAAAAGCCGCGCCCTCAGGCAGATCGGCACGCGCCACCAGCGCCAAAGGCGCCGTGGTCAGCAAACTGAGGAAGCTGAAATCGCGCGCCGGGTCATAGGCCAGGTTGGGGTTGAGCATCTTGGCCGAGGTGAGGTTGCCATTGATGACCACCCCCAGGGTGTGATCGTCCTGCGCCTTGGCCACCAGGTCTGCTGCCAGGTTGCCCGCGGCACCAGGACGGTTTTCCACAATCACCGACTGCCCGAGCACCGTCGCCAAGCCATCGGCCAACGCACGCGCACTGCTGTCAGGCGTGGAGCCCGCGGGAAAGCCCACCAGCAAGCGCACCGGCTTGGTGGGCCACGCAGGGGTCTGCCCGTGGGCCAGGGCCGTGATGCCCAGGCACGAAGCGGCAACCAACCCACGAGAGAAGAAGCGACGATTCAGGTTCATGGCTTGATTGTGCCTGATCGCCGCCTCGGGCCGGTCACGAGCTTGGACCCCGCCTTTTCAAAGGCAGCAGCGTGGATGGGCTCGCAAGCGCGGATACACCCCGAGCGCGTTCTCCGAGTACACACGGCGACGCATGGCGTCGTTCGCCACCTCGGAGCCTTCGATGTAGCGGCGTGTGTCGTCGAAGAAATGGCCGGTCAAGGGGTCGATGCCTTGCACCGCGCCCACCGTCTCCGACGCAAAGAGGATGTTGGCGGTGGGCACCACTTTCAACAGCAGATCAATGCCGGCCTGGTGATACACGCAGGTGTCAAAGAACACGTTGGACAACACCTTGTCTTCGAGCGGCGGCAAACCCATGTCCAGGGCGATGCCGCGGTAGCGACCCCAGTGGTAGGGCACGGCGCCACCGCCGTGCGGAATGATGAACTTCAAGGTCGGGAAGTCCTTGAAAATATCCGAGGTGAGAAACTGCACGAAGGCGGTGGTGTCGCCGTTGATGTAGTGCGTGGCCACCGCATTGAAATGCGGGTTGCAGGAACCACTCACGTGGATCATGGCGGGCACGTTGAGTTCCACCATCTTTTCATACAGCGGGTACCACCAGTCCTTGTCCCACAGGGGGGGATCGCGCCAGTGGCCGCCGCTGGGGTCTGGGTTTAGATTGGCCCCGATGAAACCCAGGGTGTTCACGCAGCGCTCGAGTTCTTCGATCACCGCACGGCCGGGACGCACACCCGGCGCTTGTGGCAACTGGCACACGCCCACCAAGCGGTCGGAAAACAGTCGGCAGGCACGGTCGATCAAGTCGTTGCAATAGCGCGCCCACACGATGTTGGTGGCCTCGTTGCCCTCGTGGTGATCCATGCCGATGGCGCGTGGCGAAAAAATGGTCAAGTCCACACCGCGCTCGTTCATGATGCGCAGTTGGTTGGCTTCGATACCCTGGCGAATTTCTTCGTCGCTGACCGCGGGCGGATCGGTCAGCACCTGGCCTGAGCGCTTGAATTCGGCCACCTGCTGTTGCCTGAAACCTGCCACCTGCGGTGGGGTGGTGGTGAAATGACCGTGGACATCGATGATCATGAATCAGGTGCTCCGTTCAAGTCGAAAAATCAATCTTCACTTTGGCGAGAAAGTCTTTCATGTAGGCCGACTCGTCGCGCAGATGTTGCGCCAGGGTCTGCCTCGGTATGTTCAAGGGCTCCAGGCCGTTGGAGCGCAGACGGGCCACCAAGGCCGGCGTGTCCAGCAGTTTGCGCAAGGCATCATGCAACTCGACCAGCACGGCATTGGGGGTGCCCACTGGTGCGTACACCGTGTTGCCGGTGGGGACCGTCTCGCCCTGCAGCAAGGGTGCCAAGGCCGGCAACCCAGGCAGGCTGGGAATGGGGGTGGCGGGCAGTGTGGCGATCCAGGTCAACTTGCCCGCGGCCACCATCGGCCCGCCCACTGGCAAGGTGGTGAACACCGCGTCCAGGTGCCCCCCGGCGATGTCCGCCATCATGGGGGGACCGCCCTTGTACGGCACCAGGGTCATGTCGAGTCCGGCGTGCTTTTGCAGCAGCAACGCCGCCAGGTGATGCGGTGCGCCAATGCCGGCAATACCAAAGCGCACCTTGGAGCCCTGCTCCTTGGCCTTGGCCAGGAATTGGTCCAGGGTTTTCACGCCAAACTGCGGGGACACGGCCAGCATGAGAATCATGTCGGCCAGGGCAATCACGGGCACCAGGCTGCGCAATGGATCAACCCCCTTGAGGGCCAGTTGGGGCACGTGCGGGTTCATGGTGACCTGCAAATTCCCGAACATGCCCAGCGTTGACCCGTCTGGGGTCGCACGCGCCACGGCCTCCAAGGCGATGTTGCCCGCCGCACCCGGTCGGTTTTCCACCACCACGGTGGTTCCCGTGCTGGCACCCAGCCCCTCGGTGCAAGCGCGCGTGATGAAGTCTGCCACCCCGCCCACCGGATAACCCACCAGAAAGCGCAAGGTGCGACCCGAGAGCCCTTGGGCCCAGGCAGTGGGTGAACCCAGACACCCCGCAAGAATGCCTGCGGCCAGGGCCTGGATGTGATCACGTCGGTTCATGGCGGTGCTCCTGGGCAAAAAGTGAAGTGAACCCCCATATTACCGATGAGCGGCGTCCGACGCGTGCCTCCTGGGCGACTGCAGCAGTCTTCACACCCGGTGACTGCACGGCGTCACCACAACGGGCACAATAGTTGTCCCGGTTTCTTCCAAGGACAATCCATCATGCAACTGAGGTCTATTTTGTGCACTTGGGTGCTGGCCTGTGTGGCCCAGATCAGCCACCGCGAAGGCATGGCCATGCCCTGACGCAACAGACCAGGGAGACCTTGTATGTGGCTGCGAAACTGTTGGTACGTCATTGCCTGGGATCATGAAATTCCGGCTGCGGACTCCCCGGCGTTGTTCAGCCGAAAGGTGCTCAACGAGTCCATCCTGGTGTACCGCACGCACAGTGGCGCCATCGTGGCACTGGCCAACCGATGCGTGCACCGACACGCCCCACTCTCGAAAGGCCTGCGTGAGGGCGACAGTGTGCGCTGCGGCTACCACGGTTTGTTGTTCAACGCGCAGGGGCAATGCACGCACGTGCCCGGCATGGACACAGCACCGGCCAAAGCCTGTGTCAAAACCTATCCCGTGGCGGTCAAGAATAAATGGGTGTTTGTGTGGATGGGCGACCCGGCGCTGGCGGATGTCAACCAGTTGCCCGACAACTTCTCCTGCGATCACCCCGACTGGGTCAACCTGCCAGGGTACATGCACTACGACACACCCTACCTGCTGATTGCGGACAATTTGCTGGACTTCTCGCACTTGAGTTACGTCCACGCCAAGACATTGGGCGGCACCACCGCCATCGCACAAGCCCGACCCGTGATTGAAAAGATTGACAGGCAGGGCCAGCGTGGCGTCAAGGTGTCACGGTTTGTTCAGAACGTGGAAGCATCTCCCTTCTATCGAAAATTTCGCGCGTTCGACACCCCCCTGGACCGGTGGTTTATCTACGACTTTCTGTTTCCCTCCACCCTGCTGATGCAGTCAGGCGGGCGGCCGGTGGGCGATGCGCCGGACGACAACAGCCGCGCGGTGCTGCTCCACAGTTGCCAGACACTCACACCCGAAACCGACACCTCCACGCACTACTTTTTCCAGCAATCGCATCCGGCCACGGTGCAGGACGAGACGATCAAGCACATCATCTTCAACTCACTGATCGAGGCTTTCAACGAAGACCGGGACATGATCACCGCACAGTTTCACAACCTGTCGGACAACGCGGAAGACACGATGATGCCCCTGCACTTTGACAGCGCTTTGATGCAATTCAGGGCCATGCTGAAGGAAGCGATGGCGGCGGAGAAACGTTGACCCCCCGCACAACGTTCGCCACTGGGGCGAACTTGTGTCAACGGTGGTGCCCGCACGCCAAAGGCTTGGGCTACAAAGGCCGGCGTGCCGAACTCGCGCGCTTCACAGCCGCACGCGGCCGCTTGGGCGAAGCCGTCTTCACACCCGACAGATGCGCAAGAACTTCGGCGGTGGAGGACGTGTCTTCCTTGGCCAGCCCCATGGCCATGGCGGCGGTGTAAATCGAAGCGGTGGCTTGAAACAGCGGCGTCGGACAGTCCACCGACTTGGCCATGTCGCCAATCACCTGCATGTCCTTTTGCCACACCTCCACCTTCATGGTGGGCGGAGAATACCGACGATCAATCATGAAGGGCATTCTGAGGCGCATCACCCCGGTGCCCAGCACCGGGCTGTTGCCAAAGTGCTTGAGCATCATGGCCGGGTCCAGGCCCATCTTGCGGCAGAGGTTGACCGACTCGGCGTAGGCCACGTTGTAAATGGCCACCAGGTGGTTGGCAGCAAACTTGAGTTTGATGCCCGCGCCCAGCGGACCAATGTAGGGTGTCATGTCGGTAAATGCCTGGAGGATGGGTGTCACTTGCTGACACGCACGCTTGGGGCCACTGACATAGATGGTCCAGGCCCGGTCTTTCATGCGCGCCGCCGTGCCACTGATGGGACAGTCGAGCATGTTGCGACGCTGCTGTTTGAAGGCCAGTGCTGCGCGCTCTTTGTCGGCCACGGGCAGGGTGCTGGTTTCAATCACGATTTGCGGTGCCCCCCTGTGTGGGACAGTGGCCAATTCCGCCACCACCGATGCCAGCGCCTGGGAGCTCGGCAGCGAAATCATCAAGACATCGCATTGCTGCGCCACTTGCGCGCTGGAAGCCGCCACCACGCCACCGGCGCGTCGCAAGCGGGCACGGCAGGCCGGCGCGATGTCGTAGCCCACGACGTCATAACCATGAAGCAACAGGGTTTCGCCCATGATGCCCCCCATGATGCCCAATCCAATGATGCCCACACGGGGTTTTTGCTGAGTTGCCACAATAGCGTCCTGTCTCTTGATCAACGGGCGCATTATGAAACACACCCACGCAAGTTGACAGTCAACAGGCGCATCGCTAACCTGAGGGATGAACAATCCCGCGAACCAGCAGACTTATCAACCCGTCACACACCAACACAGACCCACCATGACACCCCATTGGATTCAAGACACCCAGGCCCTGCTGGACAGCAGCGCACCCCATGGCCACGCCACACGCCGCCTGGCCCTGCAAAGCGCACTCGGTGTGGGCTATGCTGCCGCCGCACTGCCCCTGATGGCACAAACGGCCATCAACACCTCGCGTGCGGGTTTGGTCGAGGGCGAAGTCACGATCGATGTGCAGGGCTTCAAAATGCCCGCCTACCGATCCGCCCCTGCCGGCAAAACACAATTGCCCGTTGTGCTCGTGATTTCCGAAATTTTCGGCGTGCACGAATACATTGCGGACGTGACCCGCCGTTTCGCCCACCAAGGCTACCTCGCCATTGCCCCCGAGTTGTTTGTGCGCCAAGGCGACCCGAGTGCCTATGGCGAGATCGCCAAACTGCAGGCCGAAGTCATTTCCAAGGTTCCCGATGCCCAGGTCATGGGCGACCTGGACGCCACGCTGCAATGGGCGGCGCACAACGGGGGCAACGTGGACCGCGCGGCGGTCACCGGTTTTTGCTGGGGCGGGCGCATCACCTGGCTGTACTGCATGCACAACCCCCGAATCAAAGCAGGCGTGGCCTGGTACGGTCGCCTGGAGGGGCAAAGCACAGCCAGCACGCCGCGGCACCCCATCGAACTCGTCTCGCAACTCAAGGCCCCCGTACTGGGCTTGTATGGGGAGGCGGACACCGGCATACCAGTGGCCTCGGTCGAGCGCATGAAGCTCGCACTGGCGCAGGCATCGGCCCAGGGCAATGCCGCCGCCAAGGCCTCGCAGTTTGTGCTCTACCCTGAGGCGCCGCATGCCTTCCATGCCGATTACCGCCCCACTTACCGCGAGAAGCCGGCCGCAGATGGGTGGTCCAGGGCTCTAGAATGGCTCAAGCGCAACGCTTGACTCCATGTTTTCTCAGGAAATTTCCATGACTTACCCCAACACCCAACTGTTCATCAACGGCCACTGGCAAGACGCTGCCGACGGCAAGACCCTCCCTGTGGCCAACCCCGCCACGGGCAAGGAAATCGGCCGCGTGGCGCATGCCAGCCATGCCGACCTGGACGCTGCCCTGGCCGCTGCACACAAGGGTTTCAACACCTGGCGCAACATGACCGCGCAAGAGCGCGGCAAGATCATGCGCAAGGCCGCTGCGCTGCTGCGTGAGCGCGCCCCCCAGATTGCCGCGCTGATGACGCAGGAACAAGGCAAGCCCTTGGGCGAGGCCAAGATCGAAGTGCTGGCTGGTGCCGACATCATCGACTGGTTTGCCGAAGAAGGCTCGCGCACCTATGGCCGTCTGGTGCCCTCGCGCAGCAACCTGGCCATCCGCCAGATGGTGCTGAAAGACCCGGTGGGCCCGGTCGCTGCGTTCACCCCCTGGAACTTCCCCATCAACCAGGTGGTGCGCAAAGTGGGCGCCGCGCTGGCGGCGGGTTGCTCGATGCTGGTCAAAGGTCCGGAAGAAACGCCGGCCAGCCCCGCGGCCCTGATACAGGCCTTTGCCGATGCCGGTCTGCCGGAAGGCGTGCTGGGCTTGGTGTATGGCACACCGGCTGACATCTCGAGCTACCTGATCCCCCACCCCATCATCCGCAAGATCACCTTCACCGGCTCCACGCCCGTGGGCAAGCAACTGGCCGCCATGGCCGGTCAGCACATGAAGCGCGTCACCATGGAACTGGGCGGACACGCGCCGGTGATCATTTGCGAAGACGCCGATGTGGCGCAAGCGGTCAAGTCCATCGGTGGCGCCAAATTCCGCAACGCCGGACAAGTGTGCATCTCCCCCACCCGTTTCCTGGTGCACGAGAGCGTTCACGCCGAATTCGTCAAAGCCATGGGCCAATTCGCCGATGGCCTGAAAGTGGGAGATGGCATGGCGGAGGGCACGCAGATGGGCCCGCTGGCCAACCCGCGCCGCATCACCGCCATGACCGAGTTCATGGAGGACGCGGTGCGCCGTGGCGCGCAGGTGGTGACCGGGGGTCAACGCAAGGGCGACACGGGCAACTTCTGGGCGCCCACCGTGTTGGCCGATGTCCCGCTCGACGCGCGCATCTTCAATGACGAGCCGTTTGGCCCGGTGGCAGCTATCCGCAAGTTCAACACGATCGATGAAGCCATTGCCGAGGCCAATCGCTTGTCGTTCGGACTGGCGGGCTACGCCTTCACCCGCTCTCTCAAGAATGCCGACTTGCTGACCCGCCAGGTGGAAGTGGGCATGCTGTGGATCAACATGCCGGCCATGCCCAGTGCCGAGATGCCCTTTGGTGGCATCAAGGAATCGGGATATGGCTCGGAAGGTGGTCCCGAGGCCCTGGACGCCTACCTGAACACCCGTTCAGTGGCGATCCTCAACGCCTGATCGAGGCGCTTCATTGCGCTAGACCTTAACGTCAGGGTTCACTGCGTGGCCCTGACGTGTGGCCTGCGGACATGGCCTGCGGACATGGCCTGAGCACATGGCCTGCGCACATGGCCTGCGCACATGGCCTGCGCACATGGCCTGCGCACTTGGCCTGCGCACCAGGCACCCGCGCAACGGGTCTGATGCCACCAGCGTCAGACCCGTTTTGTTGTGAGCACCCCCACGGCCAGCGCCAGCCAGGACACGATGAATGCGCTGCCGCCCCACGGCACCAGGGCCCGTGCGCCGTCAAAGCCCCACAAAATTCTGGCGTCAATGTTCAGGCAAAACAGCAACAAGCCAGCCACCATGAGCCAGCCTGACGCCAGCAACCACCCGTTGTGGCGTCGCGCCAGCAACACCCCCACCAGCACCAACCCCAGCGCATGTAACTGTTGCTGATCCAGCGATGCAGCGAACGACGGACCCGCTTGCTGCAAGGCGGGCACATGGGCGGCGGCAGCGGACAACGCCACCGACAGGGCGGCCGAGAGCGCACCCACCACGATGAAGAAGCGGGACAGCAGGGGCATGGGAGACGCGTCAACGAACATCATGCGTTCCCCGGTCAGTGCGCCGGTATGGCGAGCGCCTGGTCCACCATCTGCGGCGCCGTGCCGAGGTAGTTGATGGGGTCGCAGCAGTGATCAATCTGTGCCGCGCTGACCAGACGGGTCACCTCGGGCATGGCCTTGAGCACATCGGCCAGGGTGCGCTTGTCGGTGAGCGCGGTGCGGCAGGCGGCGTAGACCACATCGTGTGCCTCGTTGCGTCCCAGGATGGGCGCCAAGCCCATCATCACGGCTTCGGCGACGATCAGGCCCCCGGTGGAGTCGAGGTTGTGCTTCATGCGCACCGTGTCCACTTCCAGACCACTGAGCATGAACACCGCTTGCGAGACTGCACCGGCGGTGTGCAGAAAGGCTTCGGGAATAGCCACCCACTCGGCCTGCCAGGGACCCGTGGCGCGTTCAAAGTCCTGCACCGCCCCATCCAGGGCCAGCCCAGCCAGATGACGCACGGTTTTGGCGGCACCGATCATGACCTCGCAACTGATGGGATTGCGCTTTTGCGGCATGGTGCTGGAAGCGCCGCGGCCTGGCACAAAAGGTTCGAACACTTCGCTGAATTCGTTGGCCATCATCAGCGACACATCGAACGCCATCTTGCCCAGCGACATGGTGACCAAGCCCAGCCATTGCACGGTTTCGGCCAGGCTGTCACGGGCGGTGTGCCAGGTTGTGGCCGGCACGCCCAGTTGCAGTTCCTGCATCATCGCGGCTTGCACCTCCAGCCCACGATCGCCCAGCGACGCGAGCGTTCCGCCGGCACCGGCGAACTGCCCCACCAACACGCGCGGGCGCAGTTCGTGCAGGCGCTCCAGGTTGCGCTCCACCATGCCGAGCCAGATGGCGCACTTCAACCCGAAGGTCGTGGGCAGTGCATGCTGCAAATGGGTGCGCCCGGCCATGGGCGTGTCGCGGTGCTCCTGACTCAAGCGCCGCAGTTGCACCGAGACGGCACGCAGGTCACGCTCCAGCAACTCGAGGCCTTGACGAATCTGCAGCACCAGCGCGGTGTCCATGATGTCTTGCGTGGTGGCCCCCCAGTGCACATACTTGCCCGCGTCGCCCAGCCCTTCAGCCACCTGATGCACCAGTGGCAGGATCGGGTAGCCCACGTTGTGCGTCTCACGCTGCAGTCGCTCCATGTCCAGCGGGACAGCGTGCGCACCGGCCGCAATGGCATCTGCCGCCTCGCGGGGGATCAGACCCAGACGCCCCTCGGCCACAGCCAAGGCCACTTCAGTATCCACATAGCGCGCGAGTGTGGCGGTATCGGCCCAGACCTGACGCATCGCGTCGGTGGAAAACAGGCTGCCCAGAAAACGGTTGTCGATGAGGGTGGCGTGCATAAAAGTGTTCCGTTCGGGAAAGACTTGACGGGCCCATTCTAGGAGGGCGGTGTCACACCATCGGGATGTCCTGCCAGTCGGTGGTGTAGTTGGGCGACTTGCGTTCCTGGCGCATTTGCCACTGCGTGTAGGCCCCTTGCGTGGACACCTTGACAGTGCCTCGCCCAAAGCGCTGATTGAGCGTGTCGAGCGCGACCATCAGCCGTGTGTTGGAGGCCCGCACGGGTTCCAGCAGATCGCCTTGCCGGTGCGTCACGGGGCTGATCTCACTCAACACCACGCCCGCCTTCTTGTAGGCGTACTCGGGCTTGAACATCCGATGGCACAGATGGTGGGCCCACCGGTTGACTTCCAGTGTGTCGTCCGTGGGCTCGGGCAAGGGCACGGCCAGGCTGGGCATGTACTGCGGCAAGTCCCGGCGAAACCGGTTGGTCTGCAGAAACACCTGCATCACGGCAGCATGGCTGTTCTGCGCGCGCAACTTGGCGCAGGCATTGGCCACGAAGGTGGAGAGCGCATCCTGGAGCACCGGCAACTCGGTGACCATCTGACCAAACGAGCGGCTGCAAATGATCTGTTGCCGGGCGGGTTGTACGTCTTGCATCTCGATGCAGGCAATCTCCTGCAACTCGCGTTGCGTCTTCTCCATCACCACACCGAACTCGGCCCGCAAGGTGGCCACATGGGCGTCGCGCAAGTCGAGCACGGTGGTGATGCCATGCTGCGACAGCCGCCGGGTGAGCTGACGCCCCACACCCCACACCTCGTCGACGGGAATGCGCTGCAGCAGGTGGGATTTTTGAGCATCACTCAGGTCGTTGTAGTTGAACACGCCGCGCGATCGCGGGTGCCGCTTGGCCACATGGTTGGCCAGTTTGGCCAGGGTCTTGGTGGGGCCGATGCCCACGCACACGGGGATGCCGGTCCACTGCCCCACCCGCTCGCGCATGGCATAGCTCAGCTCGCGCAGCTGGGGAAGACCGGTCAGATCGACAAAGCACTCGTCGATGGAGTAGACCTCGTGCCGAGGGGCAAAGTCGCTCAGGATCTGCATGACCCGATTGGACATGTCGGCATACAAGGCATAGTTGCTACTCATGGCCAGCATGCCGTGTTGCTCGGCCAGGGCCTTGCACTCGAACCAGGGCTGGCCCATCTTCACGCCCAGGGCCTTGGCTTCGTTGGAGCGCGACACCACGCACCCATCGTTGTTGGACAACACCACCAGCGGCACCTGCGCCAGATCCGGGCGAAAGACCCGCTCACAGCTCACATAAAAATTGTTGCAGTCGACCAAGGCCAACTGCTGCACGGCCTTGCCCATGGCTCGCCTCAGTAGAGTTTGTGCAGGTTGTAGGTGACCACCCCCCACACCGAAAACTCCTCGCCTTCCTTGACCACGATGGGCGGGTAGAGTTTGTTTTCTGCGATCAGCTTGATCACACCGCCGCGCCGGTGCAGACGCTTCACGGTGAACTCGTTGTTCAGCACCGCCAGCACGATGTTGCCGTGCTTGGGCTCGATGGAGCGATCGACCAGTAAGGCGTCGCCCTCGTAGATGCCGGCGTCGATCATGGAATCGCCCTTGACCCGAAAGAGGTGCGTGGCGCACTCGTTGCGAATCAAGTGGTCGTTGAGGTCCACACGCTTGCGGGTGTGGTCAGCGGCGGGGGACGGAAAACCGGCGGGTACCTTCCAGCCGCACACCGGCAACAAGACCTTGCTGTCGGGGATGAAAACCGGTTGTGGCGGTTGTGGCGGTGATGGGGTCACGGACTGCATGCACTCGAATATACTGTATATTTATACAGATATTCAAGCCAGTCTGCGACGCCTCAGCGAAGAACGCCGGCAAAGTACGCCGCCAGTTCGTCCACCGCCGTGAGCGGCAACACGTGGGTCACGTACTGGTCGGGACGCACCACCACCAGGCAACCCTGGTCGCGGTTGATGCCGCGCATGTCAAAGATATCGCCCGCCCCCTTGTGATCCACGCAGAACACTTTCTCGTAATCCTGCAGACCCAGCTTGCCGGTCTTGGGTTTGAGCAGGGAGGGCATCTGCTCGTAGGCAAGTTGGTCGAAGGTTTGCTGGAACACCGCGCGCACATCGATCACCGCGTCAATGTCCTCCCCCGGGCGGGTGTGTTTGACCACCGGCGAGTGGGGGTGAGTTTCCAGCCAATCGGCCAACTGGTGGATGGCAGAGCCCGCCTGGGCGCTGTCGGCCTGGCCCGCAAAGACATACAGGCGCCAGCGCGCATCCGCCTCGGCCACATGACCCAACTGCATGGGCTTGGCGTCGGCCACGCGCACCACCGGGGCCGAGTGAAAGCGCCGCCCAATCTCCAACCCGGTGGCCAACGCCTGATGGGCCGAGGTGGCAAACAGGGTGGACGCGTCGTACTTCACCGCGGTGCCGCCGGTGAACTCGAGGTTCTCCTTGAACTGGCGGATGATGCGCGGCTCTTGCGTGCCGTCGCGCTCGGCTTGCGTGGTGGGCGCCGACATGATGCGCGACCACTGGTGATCCGTCTCCACCAAGCGCTTGGCTTCGGTCAGGCGCTCCTTGGAGTAACTGCGCAGCAAGCTCGCATCGGCGCGGCCCTGCAGCACATGCACCAGTTTCCAGCCCAGGTTGAAGGTGTCCTGCATGGACACGTTCATGCCCTGCCCGGCCTTGGGCGAATGCGTGTGACAGGCATCGCCCGCGGTGAACACCCGGGGGTTGCGGTCCACGCCCTCGGGCACGTCATCGAACTTGTCGGTGATGCTGTGACCGATGTCGTAGATCGACCACCAGACCACTTCCTTCACATCGAGAGAATACGGCCGGATGATGCGGTTGGCCGCGGCAATCATGTCGTCCTGGGTGAACTTGCGGTGGGCCGCCTTCTCGTCCGGGCGCAGTTTGTCGAGCTCGACATACATGCGGAAGATGTAGCCCCCTTCGCGTGGCAGCACCAGCACGTTGCCTTCCTTGGCCGACGAGATCAGACACTTCTGGCGCACATCCGGGAAATCGGTGTTGGCCAGGATGTCCATCACGCCCCAGGCCTGGTGGGCCGCGTCACCGTGCAGCTTGCCGCCAATCGCACGGCGCACCGCCGAGTGCGCGCCATCGCATCCCACCACATAGTTGGCCCGCACCGTGCGGGTCGCGCCCCAGTTCACACCCACCGAGTCCTTCAAGGTCACTGTGACCGGGTGATCGTCGGTGGTGGGGTCGATCGTCAGGTCCACCAGCTCCCAGCCGTAGTCGGGTTCGAGTCGCGAGGGGGAGTTTTTCATGACCTCCAGAAACAGTTCATGCAAGCGCGCCTGGTTGATCAGGATATGCGGCATCTCCGAACTGTCATCGGCCACGTCCTGCACACGGCCGACACGTTTGATGTGGTCGGGGTTGTGCGGGTCGGGCATCCAGAAGGCGGTTTGATTGACCCAGTAGGTTTCACGCTTGACCTTGTCGGCAAAGCCGAACGCCTGGAACATTTCCATCGTGCGCGTGTTGATACCGTCGGCCTTGCCTTTGATGATGTTGGCCGACATGCGCTCGGTGATCATCGTCGTGATCTCAGGGAACCGCGACAACTGCGCCGCCAGACACAGGCCCGCGGGGCCGGTGCCGACAATGAGCACGTCCACCTGCTCGGGCAGGGGTTCGTGCAGGCCGCGGTTGCGGCGGTTGGGGGCCGCCGGGTGGATGTCGGGGTTACCGCCGCGGAATCCGTCTTTGTAGAACTGCATGTCTCGTCTCCAACTTGAAAAAGCTACGCACCATCGATCGATGCGAAATGATAACTGTACTTACCAATAAACGTCAAGTTACTCTGTACAAATACAAAAAAACACGGATAATTTGACGAATTAACCGATGCCTGAGGCTTCATTCGCATGAACGACACCATGGCGGTACTGGACATGGCGGGTCACCTGATCCGGCGCCTGCACCAGCAATCCACCTCCCTCTTTGCCCAGAGAACGCAAGCCGCGGGCTTTGACCTGACGCCGGTTCAATTTGCCGCCCTCGATGCCATCCAGACCCACCCAGGCAGCGACCAATCGCGCGTCGCCGAAATGATCGGCTACGACCGCGCCACGATTGGCGGCGTCATTGACCGTTTGCTGAAAAAAGGCTGGATCAGTCGCGTCACCAGCACCAAGGACCGGCGCTCGCGCGAACTCACCCTGACCGCCGAGGGCGGCCACATCCTGCAAACCCTGACACCCCTGGTTCAAGCGCTGCAACACGAGATCCTGCTGCCCCTCAATGACGCCGAACAGGCGTTTTACCTCCACCTGACGCGGCGGGTGGTCTGGGATGCCAAGCCGACCGAGGCAGCCTGATTTCCAGCATGGCGCGGCGCCGGCTATATCCATTTCGAATAACTGGTAGTTGGTAAGTTAACTTACATAGTTTGGTCGAGTTACTGGAACCCGGCCCTCTGCTAGCATGGAACCATGCATGCTCCAAGTCTGGATCATCTGGTGGTTGTGTCGCCCACGCTGGACGAAGGCGTGCGGTGGTGTGAGCAACACCTCGGCGTTGCGCCGGGCCCGGGCGGTGCCCACCCCTTGATGGGCACCCACAACCGGTTGCTGAAGATTGCGTCTTCGGCGTTTCCAGGCGCCTACCTCGAAGTCATCGCGCTGGATCCTGCAGCAACACCCACGCGCGCACCCGGTCTGCGTCGCTGGTTTGACATGGACGACGAACGACTGATGGCGCGGGTCCGCTCCGAGGGTCCCCTGCTGGCACACTGGGTGGCTCGAACACCCGATGTTCAACAGGCTGTTCACCATTTGCGCTCGGTGAATCTCGACCCCGGCCCGGTGCTGCAGGCATCAAGAGAAACACCCGCGGGCCTGCTGCAATGGAGCATCACGGTGCGGGATGATGGGCAGCGCCTGTTTGACGGTGTCTTGCCCACCCTCATCGAATGGGGCGAGAGGCATCCCACCGAGCGAATGCCCGACAGCGACGTGCGACTCGAACGCCTGAGCTTGAAACATCCCCAGCCCGACGCCCTTCGTGCAGGCTTGCGCGCCGCGGGTCTGCTGGAGACCGCCTGTTTTCAGATCGAGGTCGGCGCACCGGGAATGGTGGCAACGTTTCAGGTGCACGGCGTGACACGGCATCTGTCGTCGTCGCTGCCCCTCATGTCGTCCACCTGATGCGCTCAAGACTCGTCATCGCCATGTGCCTGGGGCAAATTGGCAACTTGCTCCCGCATGTGGTGGTGCCTGCGGTCATGACGGTTCACCTCATGCCCTTGTGGGGGCTGAGCAATGCGCAAGCGGGACTGATGGCCGCTGCTTATGCGGCGGGCTACATGCTGGCCGTGCCCGTCCTGAGTTCGTTGACCGATCGCCGGGATGCACGTGTGATCCTTCTCTGGGGTTCACTCTTCAGTGCCCTGGCCACCTTCGCCTTCGGCGCGTTCGCCCAAGGCCTGTGGTCCGCGCTGGTCTTGTGGGCCCTGGCCGGCATTGGATTTGCCGGTGCCTACATGCCGGGCTTGCGGGCCTTGACCGATCGGCTCGACGCCGCTGATGCCTCTCGCAGTGTGACGCTTTACACCTCGAGTTATTCCCTCGGTGTGGGCTTGTCGTTTTTGGTCTCACAGTGGGTGGCCGAGCACATCGACTGGCACTGGGCGTTCTACCTCACCAGCCTGGGCCCCCTGGTGATGGTGGCTGTCGCGCTATCCATGCGGACCGTTCAACCTCCGCCCTCCAGCGGTCACTGGTTGGATGTGCGCCCGGTTCTGCGCAATCGACCCACGATGGGCTACATCCTGGGCTATGGCGCGCATTGCTTCGAGTTGTATGGCTTGCGCACCTGGCTGGTGGGGTTTTGGACCTTCGTCGTGCAACGGCACCAGGGCACCACCTGGTTTGATCCCATGACCGTGAGCGTCATCGTGACCCTGCTTGCCATGCCTGCCAGCATCTGGGGCAACGAACTGTCGTTGCGCTTTGGGCGTCACCGCGCGATCACCGCCGTGCAATGCACATCGGCCTGTGTTGCCTTGCTGATTGGCTGGAGTGCCGAGGCCTCGTTGGGCTGGCTCTTGGTCTGTGTGCTGGTCTATGCCATCACCGTGCCAGCCGATTCCGGTTCGCTGACTGCGGGCATGAGCGCCACCGCCGAATCTGGCTCCCGGGGTGTCACGTTGGCCCTGCACTCCACCGTGGGCTTTGGTCTGTCAGCCCTGGCCGGGTGGCTGGTGGGCGTGGCCCTGGATGTCTGGGGGGGTGCGAACGAGCCTCAGGCCTGGACGGCAGCCTTCACTGTGTTGGCGCTGGGCGTTGCATTGGGGCCATTGGCCTTGCGGTGGTCGCGACGTGAAAACTCGTCGGAAAGATAACGGA
>Ga0255087_1000241_pt1 | contig 24087 bp, 22 predicted proteins | sample Colum_Miss_RepA__FD_188561 | JGI IMG/M metagenome (GOLD analysis project Ga0255087, IMG submission 188561) | Freshwater microbial communities from Columbia River, Oregon, United States - Colum_Miss_RepA_8d | ecosystem: Environmental > Aquatic > Freshwater > River | place: USA: Oregon | collected...
GAACGATTGGCACCGCTCGTCGAATCGACCAACACTGCCTTCCGAGTGGTCGATGTGCGTTTTGGACCCGATGGCGCCCTGTACCTCTGTGACTGGTTCAATGCCCTCATCGGCCACTACCAGACGAGCTTCCGTCATCCCGACCGCGACAAGACGCGCGGACGCATTTGGCGCGTCACCGCCAACGGCCGACCTAGCCTCAAGACTCCTAGCTTGGAGAAGGCGGACTTGCCTGCGCTCTTCGACCAGTTGCTCTCGCCAGAACGCTGGAACCGTCAACTCGCCGCCCGGGTGCTCAAAGACCGGCCGACCGATCCGGTCGTCGCCGGCGTCCGGGCCTGGGTCGCCGCCGCGCCGTCAGACGCCGTCCGCCTCGAGCGATTGAACGAGGCCGTGGGCATCGTCGCCTCGCACGAGGTGCCCGACGCCGAGTTCGTCGAGCTCCTCTCCCGTTCCCGCAACCCCGACCACCGCGCCCGGGCCGCCCGCGTCACCGGGCATTGGGCCAGTCGCCTGAAGAATCCGCTCGAGATCCTCGGCCGACTCGCCGCCGATGCAGAGCCGCGGGTCCGCCTGGAAGCCGTGGTCGCCTGCGCCTACGTGCCCGACGCCCGGGCCGTCGAAGTCGCATCCATCGCCATGGAAAATACCACCGGTCAGCCGGAAGAAGCCCCGGTGGCTTACGCATTCACCCAATGCGTCCACGCTCTCAAACCCCTGTGGAAAGGCCCCTACGCGCAAGGAACCCTGAGCTTCGGAAACAACCAGCGCCGACGCGACGCGTTCGCCCGGGCCGATCGCAGCGCCGACACCGTGGACGAAGCCGCCACCCGATTGCGACGCGTCCAGGAGGTGGCTCTGCCGGCCGACACCCAGGCATCACTGGTCGAATCCGTGCTGACCGCCGCGCGTGCCCAAGACATTCCTCTGTTGCTGGCAGCCCGGACCTTCACCGTCGGCACCGCCTACGATGCCGGAGCCCACGCGCGGGCCCTCAGCCAGTTGGACACACTCGGCCGCGATCTCGGACTCAAGCCCGCACAAGACATCAGCCCGGCCTTGGGTCCGCTTCTGACATCGGCCGACCCCTCGGTCCGCTCGGCGGCCGCACGATTGATCGGCCGCTGGCAAATCAGCGCGTTGGAGTCCGAGTTGGTCCAACTCGTGGAATCATCCGAGGCCACCGATTCCGTGCGGGCCGGAGCCATCGTGGGCCTCGCCGTGTTCTCCTCCGCAGAACACACCGCTCGAATCGTCCGCGCGGCCGGGCCCGGTGCATCGCCATTGCTGAAATCGGCAGCGGCAGGCGCTCTCCCAGCCCGGGATCTCAACGCTGCCTCACGCATCGCAGCAGAGGTTCTGGCTCACGAATCAAACCCCGCCTCGCTGGAGGCGATCGTAGCGCCCATCCTCCGCCACAGGGGTGGAGCCGTCGCGTTGGCCAAGGCCCTCCAAGTGACAGCACCTCATCCGGAATCGGCACGCGCGCTGGCTGGGTTCTTGGCCCAGGCCGGTCGCCATGTGCCGGAATTGACGGCGGCTTTGGGTCCGGTTTTGGGCGGATCAACCGGAATCCAAACCCTCACTGAACGACTGGCCTCCGAAAAGGCCCGGCAAGAATTCCTGAAGACCGTCTCGGCTTTGGGCGATGCTCAGCGGGGGGCCAAAATTTTCACACGGGCCGAACTGGGTTGTACCGCCTGCCACGGTGTCGGTGCATCGCAGCCGGGCCTTGGCCCCGACCTCGGAGCACTGGGCACCGCACAAACCCCGGAATTCATCCTGCGCGCCATTCTGGAACCTCAGGTCGAGGTGAAGGAGGGTTTCATGTCCTGGAACCTCACCCTTCGCAACGGCGAGGAAATCCAAGGTCGCATTGAAAGCAGCTCACCCCAGGAAATCGTGCTGCTGGATGCTGCCACCCGCAGACCGCTGCGTTTGGCCCGCTCGGAAATCCAATCACAAACCCAAGCCGGCTCCATCATGCCTGCCGGCTTGGTCGACCGCCTCAGTGAAGCCGACTTCCGCGACCTGCTGCGTTACCTCGGCGGCCTAGGCCGTCGCAACTGACTGGCGCTCCGCTGGGTCGTCTCCAGGATGCCAACGGTCGCAGCCGTTTTCGGATGGGCTGCGAATGGTTCGAGGCGTTGACGGACTGGAAGGCCTTCGGGGATAGTCTGGCCATCGTGCCCGCCCACCCGCTCATCGACCTCATCACGTCGCCAGAGCCTTCCGTGCGGAACCGCCCGCTGGAGGCCTGGGCCGGGCCTGCAAGTTTGGCCGAGTTGCTTGAAGCGTGCACCGCCCTCGACCAGTTCCGCCGCAATGCCCAGAATTTGTACGAGCGGGTTCGGGCGCTGTTCTTCTTGTCGGCGCTCCATCGGTTCCACCTCCCGCCCAAACTGGGATCCTCTGGAAACGCTGGCCTGATCCCCTTTGCCGGGTTTGAACACCTGCTCAACCGTCGCTTCGAAGAGGCCATCGATTGCTTTCTCGGAGAACTCCAAACGCAGGGTCCATCCGACGGCATCGCTTCGGCCTTGGCCGCGGCCTACCACCGCCTGGCCTTCCAGACCTTGGCTGATCAAGTTCGCCGCAGCGTGCGGACCGTGAAGGGCAACCAGTGGATGTTCCGCATGGGCCATCCAGCGGATCAGCCGCTTCGGCTCAGGTCGGAGCTTCTGGAACGCTCTCCCGACGGCAGCTATCCAATTCTTCGCGAGCAGACACCCGTACGAATGGACCTCACCCATTCGGCCTGGTCCGACATTTTCTTCCTGGGCATGGACTATCCGGAGGGGGCCAGGGTGCTGAACATCTCCGTCGACCTCGGTGTCCACGGACGCGATGCGTCGCCCCGTCCACCGGTGAGTGCCTGGCTGCGCGTGCTCGATGAACCGGTGCTCCGCCTCACCTCGGTGGACCTCGGTGCGACCGCGGACATCACCGCCTTGGGAGAAGTCTTTGATTTTGCCAAGGATTACCTTGGCCTGCTCAAGGCGGCCGTCATCGCCGCCGGGGTGGTGCCGCCGGGCATTGAGGGCTCCGGCCAGTCGCTCGCCGATTTGCTCGCGCGCATCGTGGGTCCGGGACGTGGCCTCGAGCTATGTTCCAGCGTCAACGCCATCCCCAAGGGATCGCGATTGGCAGTGAGCACCAATTTGCTCGGGTCGCTCATCAGCGTCCTCATGCGGGCCACCGGTCAAGCCGCGTCGTTGACCGGGCCACTCGAGGAATCGGAGCGTCGGCTCGTTCTCGCCCGGGCCCTCTTGGGCGAGTGGTTGGGCGGTTCCGGCGGTGGTTGGCAAGATTCAGGCGGTGTCTGGCCAGGCATCAAGCTCATCACCGGCGTGGCGGCCACTGAGGAGGATCCCGAATGGGGCATTTCCCGCGGCTGCCTGATGCCAACCCATCATGTCTTCAGCCGCCAGGAAATCCCGGAATCCTCACGCCGCGCGCTCATGGATTCGCTGGTGGTGGTCCATGGAGGCATGGCCCAAAATGTCGGACCCATTCTCGAAATGGTCACCGAGAAGTACCTCCTGCGCTCTGCGGCCGAATGGTCGGGCCGCCAAGAGGCGCTCGGAGTCCTGGACGAAATCATCGATGCGCTTCGACGAGGCGATATCCGCGCTGTCGGCCAGGCCACCACGCGCAATTTCCGGCAACCGCTGCAAGCCATCATCCCTTGGGCCTCCAACCACTTCACCGAGCGGCTCATCCAGCAGTGCGAAACCGAATTCGGCGCTGATTTCTGGGGCTTCTGGATGCTTGGCGGCATGTCCGGCGGCGGCATGGGTTTCATCTTTGCGCCGGAGCGGAAGGCGGAGGCCCAAGAACGGCTTCAAATCCTGATGCTGGAAACCAAGCGCAGCCTCTCAGCGGCCCTGCCCTTTGCCATGGATCCGGTGGTCTTCGACTACGCCATCAATGAGCACGGCACCGTGGCCGACTTGTTGTCGGGCGACGATGCGCTGATGCCGCCCCATTACTACGCGCTCACGGTCCCGGCCATGATCCGTGCCGACCGCCGTTCATTGGCCCCGGCCCGTCGTGCTGAACTCGACCGGGTGGGTATGGCCGCCCGTTCCCGGCCGGAATTGGGCGGACTGATCCAGACGCTATTCGATGCCCTCCTGCCGCGTTCCCGAGGCGACTCCACCGGCCGCAGCGGTTTGCAAAGCCTGCTGACGGCCAATGGCTTTGATCCGGCCCAGCACGAACAAATCCGATCCGACCTGCAAGAAGGCCGTATCGGGTTGGCCCAAAATCGGCTTCGAGCTGATAGCCAGATCGACGACGTCGAACCGGGCGATGTATTGCGATGGGACTCGCCTTCGGTGCGGGTGGCCCCGGAGGTCCGCGCTGCGGGCGAAGCGGCTTTGCGGGCCGGTGAGGTTGCGGTGGTGACACTGGCAGCGGGAGCAGGCTCGCGCTGGACCGGCGGAGCAGGCACGTGCAAGGCGCTGCATCCCTTCGCCAAGCTCGAGGGCCGCCACCGGACCTTCATCGAAACGCATTTGGCGAAGTCCCGTCGGTCCGGGCGACTGGCCGGACATGCGCTGCCCCACCTCTTTTCCACCAGCTACCTCACGCACGAACCCACTCAGCGTTTCCTGCGAGAGGTCGATGGATACGGCTATCCCGGACCCCTGATCCTGTCTCCCGGTCGCAGCGTGGGTCTGAGACTCATTCCCACCGAGCGGGACCTGCGTTTTGCATGGGAGGAAATGCCCCAGCAGGTGCTCGACGTGCAGCAGCAAAAGGTCCGAGACAGCCTCCGATCCGCTCTCATCGGATGGGCCCGTACCTCCGGTGAAACGGGCGACTACACCGACAATGTGCCGCTTCAGTGCCTGCACCCGGTCGGCCATTTCTTTGAGATTCCCAACTTGTTCCGCAACGGGGTCCTGGCGGGATTGCTCGGTGAGCGGCCCCAGCTCAAATACCTGCTGCTCCACAACATCGACACCCTCGGGGCCTCGGTGGACCCGGCCTTGCTCGGTCAACATCTCCTCAGCGGTGCCTGCCTGACCTTCGAGGTCATTGGCCGTCGGTTGGAAGACCGGGGCGGCGGATTGGCGCGGGTGCACGGACGTCCCCGGTTGGTCGAAGGCTTGGCCATGCCTCGGGAAGAAGACGAGTTCCGGCTGCGCTTCTACAACTCCATGACCACTTGGATCCACCTCGACCGGTTGCTCGAGGCCTTCGGTCTGACGCGGGAAGACATCCTGACCCAGAACGAGGTGAAAATCACTTCGGCCATCCGGACCATGGCCGGCCGTTTACCGACTTATGTCACCCTCAAGGACGTGAAGAAACGCTGGGGACACGGTCAGGAAGATGTCTTCCCCGTCGCCCAGTTCGAAAAGCTTTGGAGTGACCTCAGCGCGTTGAGCGAAATCGATACCCGCTTCGTGGTGGTGCCCCGCATTCGGGGGCAGCAGCTCAAGGATCCCGCCCAGCTCGACGGCTGGCTACGCGATGGCTCGGCCGCTGCGGTCTCGGCCTTGTGCGACTGGGTCTGACACCGTCCGCGGCCCAACCCATCCGAGTCGCTGGACCGGAATGACCCAATCGGTTTCGGATTCAAATACCAACGCAAACGCCCGTTCCGCAGAAAAGCGAAACGGGCGTTCGGCTTGGAAAAGATTGGGACTGTTCAATGCCGGTCGGTGCCGGTCCTAAACCGCCCGCAACACGCCTCAGGCGCGTTCCATGTACTTACCGGTGCGGGTATCGACCTTGATCTTTTCACCGGTCTTGATGAAGAGGGGCACGTTGATCTCGACACCCGTCTCCAGCGTCACGGTCTTCTGCACGTTGTTGGCACTGTCGCCCTTGAGGCCTTCCGGTGCGTTCGACACAGTCAGGATGACGCTCGAAGGCAATTCTAGGATGACGGCCTTCTCTTCAACGAAGGTCATGGTCACCAGGCTGTTTTCAGTGAGGAAATTCTTGGAATCACCCACGAATTCAGGGGTCACGGTGACCTCTTCGTAGTTCTCGGGATTCACGAAGACATAATCGTCTCCGGACTTGTAGCTGAACTCCATCTTGTAGGTCATCAGCGGGACCGTCTCGATCTTCTCCGCCGAGCTGAAGCGCACGTCCATGCTCTTGCCGGTGCGGATGCTGCGGAGGATGGCCTGCACGAAGGCGCGCAGGTTTCCGGGGGTCCGGTGTGTCACCTCAAGGACGACGCAGACGTCGGAGTTGTACTGGATCGCTTGACCCTTGCGGAGTTCGTTCGCGTTGACTGCCATAAATGAAACGGGTGTTCCGCTGGGGAATCCGGCGGAAAGAACGAGTAGCCTACCGGCCAACCCGGGACTGGCAAGCGTCCAATTCCGATCCCATTCCAATCCACCCGATTCCGGTCCGACTCACACAACCACACCCGACCCTCGAGGACGCTGTGCAGGAATGCCGTTGGGCAACTCCGTTCACCACGTAGATGCCCCTTTTCGGGGAACGGCCCTGACCAGGGAATGACCCTCTTGAATGAAATTCTTTAGGGAGATGTGTGCCTCCATCGAAGATCGATGCTGCCAGAAATCTGCTTCACCTCCATCGAGAAGCTGTCCCACTCTATCCCTTCCCCCGGGCTTCCGGGGTTTGTCTCCGCCGCCATGAAAGCCAAGCTCGTCATCACCCCGAAGAAGGCCGTCCTGGATCCCCAGGGCAAGACCGTTGCCAACGCCCTGGAACACATGGGATACGCCGGAGTCACCGGAGTCCGCATGGGCAAGTACATTGAGATCGACCTCGCCCCGGGCACCTCGGCCGCGGATGCAGACAAGGCCCTGAACGAGGCGGCCGTGCGTTTCCTGACCAACCCAGTGATCGAGGACTACCGTCTGGAGATCGTGGAATGACCCCCTCCCAGGCCATGCGATTCGCCATCCTCCAGTTCCCGGCCTCCAACTGCGACCAAGACTGCGTCCATGCCCTGCGGGTGCTGGGTGCCCAGGCCAAACTGGTCTGGCACAAAGACACCACCCTCGGTGAGGTCGATGCCGTCATCGTGCCCGGTGGCTTCAGTTACGGAGACGCGCTGCGTTGCGGAGCCATCGCCCGATTCAGCCCAGTCATGCAGGCGGTCAGTCGCTTCGCCGACAATGGAGGTCTGGTGCTCGGCATTTGCAACGGCTTCCAAATCCTCTGCGAGGCTGGCCTGCTGCCCGGTGCCTTGATCCGCAACCGAGACCTGCGTTTCCACTGCGAACAGGTTTTCCTGAAAACCGCGAACTTCGAAACCCCTTTCACTTCCGGAATCCGCCGCGACGGCGTTCCCATTCGCATTCCCATCGCCCACGGTGAAGGCTGTTATTTTGCCGACGCCTCGACCCTCGAGCGCCTGCAAGCGCAACGGCAGATCCTGTGGCAGTACTGTGATGCACAAGGGGCGGTGACCGAGTCAGCCAATCCCAATGGCTCATTGCTCAACATCGCTGGTATCGCCAATGACCGCTTCAATGTGGCAGGCCTCATGCCGCATCCAGACCGGGCCGTGGAAGCCATCCTTGGAACCGAAGATGGTCGATCCATCCTGACCAGCATGATCTCAGCGCTGGAAACCCGTCGGACTCAAAGCGCTGCAGCCGCCTGAGGCTTCGCCTTCTTGCTGGGTCCTGTTGGCTCTTGCTGCCTCTTTCTGGCTCCTGCTGGTTCCTGCTGGTTCCTGCTGGCTCGGGTTTCTGGCGGTGAGACGCCAAAAGGGTGGGGCTGTCTTCGATCTCGAGCGTCGCGCGCAAAACTTCAGGTGGAGCGACGGTGGTTCCCCTTTTTAGCATCACCACCGGCTGGGCTGTTCGACAGCTTGGGCCAACCGATTCAGATACTCCGTTCGGGATATTTCCACGGCACCCATGGCCCGCGTCACCGGGGTGACCATTTGGCAGTCGAACAGAGCGAATCCTCGCGCCGAGAGGCGGCGGTCCAAGTGAACCAGCGCCACCTTCGAAGCATCGTCCGCTCGGTGGAACATCGACTCGCCGGCAAAAAGTCCTCCCACACAAACCCCATAAACCCCGCCCACCAAGCGGCCCTCCTGCCAGCATTCAACACTGTGGGCATGACCAGCCTGAGCCAGACGTTCGTACGCTTCGAGCAGACCCGTGGAGATCCAAGTGGAGTTCACCCCGCTGCGAGGGATTTCGGCGCAGGCGCGGATCACACCCGAGAAATCCTGGTCGAAGGTCACCTCGTATGGGGCTCGTCGCAGGGTTCGGGCCAGACTCCGGGAAACATGCATCTGACCCACCTCCAGCACGCCGCGGGGTTCCGGTGACCACCAGGTGATGGGATCGGCAGACCACGGGAAAAGTCCGCTTTGGTAGGCCTCGATCAGCCGCTCCACCGACAAATCGCCACCAACGGCCACCAGTCCATCGCCCCGAGCCTGTCGCGGATCAGGCAACCGGTCACCCGGAGCCAAAAACGCCACCGCTCCGGAGGGCCCGTTCATTCGGGATCAGTCGCCGACAAGATCTTGCTCTGGAACCGAGAAGCGATGCCCAAGGTCCACCAATGAAGGACGTCGGGCGAATCCTCGGACAAATCCTCCGGAACCTCCGGTGGATTGGGTTTTCCCAGTTGTTCCCAAGCTCTCAATCGCAATTCATTCAAAGCCTGCAGAAAGGCTTCGCCGTCTTCTCGGGTCAGGCTCATGACCCACTCATGGCCCTCGTCATCGGCAGAATCGGCCTGTTCGGCATCCACCACGACTTCCACCAATTGGGCGCGGATTTGTTGGCTGTGATCTTCCAACTCTCCGGCCAGATCGGCCTGACATTGTTCTTCCAGAGCCTCGGAGTTGCGGCTCATCCGCGCCCGTTGCCGCGGTGCCATGGGATGGGTGAACAGCGTGATGAGCAGGCCTCGCTCCCTCGAACTGAGCATCCACAGGCTTCCCTCGTCATCCGTCTCCAGCAACTTCATGAAGCGGGTTCCAACGTAGCGGTGAGGGAATATTTCTGGAGCGCGTGGACGTAGAACTCGGCCTTTTCGAAGCCCGATCGAAACACCACGCTGCGACCTTGTTCATGGACTTCGAGCATGTGTCGCTGGGCCTTCTCGCGACTCCAACCAAAGACCTGCTGGAAAACATGGGTCACATACGGCATGAGGTTGACCGGATCATCCCAGACGATGACCACGAACTCAGGCTCGCGAGTCGATTGGGTCTGGGACTCCACATCGACTTCGGGCATCGGTAATTCGGTGATTCCCGGCATGCTATGGGTTCTTTCCCGAGGCTGTGAGTTCGACCTCAAAAACAGTCCTGAACCAAAGGTGACAATTTACAACGAAACGGCCGCCGGTCAATCGGCGGCCGTTCTGTTCATCGGTCTAGTCCGATTCAACTCACCGACGCTGACGTCGCTTGAGATTCAGTTGGGTCAGCGAATGCATCAGGGAGGCCTGAGCCACTGCCTGCTCTTCGTCTCCCAGCTTCTGAGCGAGTCGTGCTTCGGCGGCTTTACGAGCCTCCTCGGCACGCGCCTCGTCGATATCGTCGGCTCGGATGGCCATGTCGGTCAGAATCGCGACCCGTGCACCGGTGATCTCCACAAAGCCCTCGCCGACGGCCAGAAAATGATCCTGACCACCCTTGCGGACGGAGATTTCACCATGGGTGATTTGGGTCATCAGCGGAATGTGCATCGGAAAGATGCCCATCTCGCCCTCGAGTCCTGGCAACGTGACCATGTCGACCTCCTCGGAATAAATACGAGCTTCCGGGGTGACGATTTCCAGTTTGAGCGTGGCCATGTCGTTGGTGTGCTATGCGTGGGACAGACAACCGGTCAGTCCTTGATCTCGTCGATGCCACCCTTCATGTAGAAGTTGGCCTCGGCGACATCGTCGTACTTGCCTTCCAAGATCTCCTTGAAGCTCCGGACGGTCTCGGCCACCGGCACCTGCTTACCCGGACGACCGGTGAACTGCTCGGCCACCGTGAAGGGCTGGCTGAGGAACTTCTGGATCTTGCGGGCGCGGAACACGGTGAGCTTGTCATCGGCCGACAACTCGTCCATGCCCAGGATCGCGATGATGTCCTGCAAGTCCTTGTAGCGCTGGAGCACCTTCTGGACGCCACGGGCGACATTGTAGTGTTCTTCACCCACGAACTCCGGAGCCAGAGCGCGGGAGCTGGAGGCCAGCGGATCGACCGCGGGGAAAATGCCCAACTCGGCGATGGAACGCTCGAGCACGATGGTCGCATCGAGGTGCGCGAAGGTGGTCGCCGGAGCTGGATCGGTGAGATCGTCGGCCGGCACGTACACCGCCTGGAAGGAGGTGATGGAACCTTTCTTCGTGGAGGTGATGCGCTCCTGCAAGTTGCCCATCTCGGCGGCGAGCGTCGGCTGGTAACCCACCGCCGACGGAGTGCGGCCGAGCAACGCGGACACCTCGGATCCCGCCTGCGAGAAGCGGAACACGTTGTCGACGAAGAGCAGCACGTCCTGGTTCTTCTCGTCGCGGAAATACTCGGTCACGGCCAAGGCCGAGAGAGCGACGCGGAGACGGGCTCCGGGCGGCTCGTTCATCTGACCGTACACCAGACCGATACGGGATCCGGGCTCGAGAACGGGCATGCCGTTTTCACCGATCTCCGGGTGCCCCTTGGCGTCCTTCTTGGTCTTGATGACGTTGGCCTCGATCATCTCGTTGTAGAGATCGTTGCCTTCGCGGGTGCGCTCGCCGACGCCCGCGAACATCGAAATGCCGCCGTGCAGCTTCGCGATGTTGTTGATCAGCTCCATGATGACGACGGTCTTGCCGACGCCTGCGCCACCGAAGGCGCCCACCTTGCCGCCCTTGAGGAAGGGGCAAATCAAATCGATGACCTTGATGCCGGTCGTGAGGATCTGCGGACTGGTGGACTGATCCACCAGCGGAGGGGCATTGCGATGGATGGGGTAGAACTTGTCGGCCTTGACCGGTCCCTGCTCGTCGACGGCTTCGCCGGTGACGTTGAAGACACGACCCATGACGGCTTCACCCACGGGCATCGAGATCGGGTTGCCCTGATCGACGACCGCCTGGCCACGCTTGAGGCCTTCGGTGGTGCTCATGGCAACGGTGCGGACCCAGTTCCCGCCGAGGTGCTGTTGCACCTCCAGCGTGAGACGGGTGGCAGAGCCGCCGGGGGGAGTAAAGTCGACGGTGAGCGCGTTGTAGATCGCGGGGAGAGTTCCGGAGAACTCCACGTCGACGACGGGTCCGATGATCTGGACGATCTTTCCTGTGTTCATTTCCGAGAGAGGTCAGTTGCCCATCGCCATGGCGGCGCTGGTGATTTCGAGAAGTTCTTTGGTGATGTTTGCCTGACGGAGCTTGTTGTACTCCAGCGTCAGGTCCTTGATGAGTTGCTTAGCGTTGTCGGTGGCGCTCTTCATGGCGACCATCCGCGCCGAATGCTCGGATGCCTTGGCTTCCAAGAGCACCTGATACACTTGAAAATTCAGGTAGTGCGGCAGCAGGTTGCCGAGAAGTTGACCGGCAGCAGGTTCAAAACTGAACTCGCTGGCGCTACCCGGCTGAAGGTCTTCGGAGGTGCCGGGTCCGCTGAGGTTGGCCTCGAGCTTCTGGATGCGGCCCATCGGCAAGAGAGGCCGAACTTCGGCCTTCTGGGTCAGCGTGTTGATGTAGTTGGTGAAAACCACGTCTACTGCGTCGACCTGACCGCTGAGGAACAGCTCCTGAGCAAATTTGGAAATGGCCCGCGCCTCAGCAAATTGCGGTGAATCCTTGAACGAAAACTCCGCCACCAGTTCGCGCTTCGTCCGCGCCACCCATTGGGCTGCCTTGCGTCCGGCCACCACGTAAACCGTGGTGGCAGGCGGCACCTTGGCGGCCTCGCGCAACAAATTGGTGTTCAGAGCGCCACAAAGTCCTTTGTCGGTGCTGATGATGATCAGCGCGCGCTTTTTGACTTCGCGTTTTTCAGCCAACGGATGCTGGAACTCACCGGCTCCCGCCGTGGCGGCCGCCATCACCTCATTCATGAGGGTGGCATAGGGCCGGCCCGCCAGCGCGGCCTGCTGGGCCTTGCGCATCTTGGCCGAGGCGACCATTTGCATCGCCTTGGTGATCTGCGCCGTGTTCTTGACCGACTTGATGCGGCGCCGGATGTCGCGTGTGCTGGGCATGATGGGTGAGACGGGTCCCCGTCGGGCTGCTGCTTAGCGGTAGCTCTGCTTGAACTCGTTGACGGCGGCCTTGAGTTCGGCTGCCAACGCATCGTTGATGGCCTTCTCAGTGCGGATCTTCTCGAGCAAGGCCGGCTTCCGAGTGTTGAGGAAGTCGGTGATCTTGCTTTGGAAGTCCTTGACCTTGTCCACGGCGATGTCGTCCAGAAGACCATTCTGCATGGTCCACAAGATGGAAACCTGGATTTCAACCGGGATCGGGTTGTACTGGCTCTGCTTGAAGAGTTCCACGATGCGCTTACCGCGCTCAAGGGTGGCCTGGGTCTTGGCATCCAGATCGGAACCGAACTGGGCGAAGGCGGCCAGTTCGCGGTACTGCGCCAAGTCGAGCTTGATCTTGCCGGCGACCTGCTTCATCGCCTTGATCTGCGCGGCCGATCCGACGCGGCTGACCGACAAACCGACCGAAATGGCCGGGCGGACGCCCTGGTAGAACAAATCGGTTTCGAGATAGATCTGGCCGTCAGTGATGGAGATGACGTTGGTCGGGATGTAGGCCGAGACGTCGCCGGCTTGGGTCTCGATGATCGGCAGCGCCGTCAGAGAACCATTGCCGCTCTTTTCATTCACACGGGCCGAACGCTCCAGGAGGCGGCTGTGGAGATAGAATACGTCACCCGGGTAGGCTTCGCGACCCGAGGGACGCTTGAGCACCAAGGAAACTTGGCGGTAGGCCGTGGCCTGCTTGGAGAGATCATCATAGATGATCAAAGCATCCATGCCGTTGTCCATGAACCACTCACCGATGGACGCACCCGAGAACGGAGCCAGGTATTGATCGGCGGCAGAATCCGAAGCCGCGGCGGCCACCACGATGGTGTACTCCATGGCGCCGGCCTTTTCGAGCTCGGCGATGACGCGGGCGATGTTCGACTGCTTCTGACCGATGGCGACGTAGATGTTGTAGACCGGACGGAAGTCCTTGGCGCCGGCATTCTGCTGATTGATGCGGGCCTGATTGATCATCGTGTCCACGCCGATCGTGGTCTTGCCGGTCGAACGGTCACCGATGATCAGTTCGCGCTGACCACGGCCGATGGGAATCATCGCGTCGACGGCCATGATGCCGGTCTGGAGCGGCTGGCTCACCGATTTGCGCTTCACAATGCCCGGGGCGATTTTCTCGACCGGATAGAAAGCGGTAGCCTCGATGGGTCCCTTGCCGTCTAGAGGGCGGCCCAGAACGTCAACGACGCGGCCCAACAAACCTTTGCCGACGGGCACGGAAAGCAGCTTGCCGGTGGTCTTCACTTCGCTGCCCTCATGGAGACTGATGTAGTCACCCATGATGATGGCACCGACCTCGGTCTCTTCGAGGTTCAAGGCGAGGCCGATGATGCCATTGCCAAAATCGAGCATCTCATTGGCCATGCAGTCGGAAAGGCCTTCGATCTTGCAGACACCGTCGGAGATTTCACGGATATGGCCAACGTTTTGGCGCGTCACCGAAGCCTTGGCACCAGCGATCTGGGCCTCAATTTCTTGGAGCAGGGAACTCATGTCGTCTGTGGGATTTTTCGACTGTGGGAAAGTTGGAAATGATCGTTAAAAACTGTTCTCGAGGGAGGCCAACCGTGTTTTCACGGTGCCATCAAACACATCGCTGCCAATCTGGATGCAGAGCCCGCCGATCAGAGTGGGATCCACGAAGAACTGGAAATCCAGACCGGACCCGTACTTCTGGGTCAGGCTGGCTTTAATGGAGTCCATCTGGGATTCAGAAGTGGGCACTGCGTTGTCAATGCGGACGGTACGACTCTGGATGTCGAGCTCTACTAACCGTTGAAAATGGGTCAGGGCAGCCAGATAATTGCGAGGCTTGCTGGCCAAGACCTGCGTCATCACCTGGCGGACGCGGCCCTCGTTCAGCACACCATCGACTAGGCAAATCCGGTAGAGATCCTTACCGTCACGCCGCGCCTGTTTTCCAATCTTCATCCGAGAAATTTAAGTTATGATTCCGGTTAGCTTAGGCGGCGATTTGCCGTTGGGTTTCTTCAGCTAAGCGCTTTTGGTCGTCCAACGTCAGAATCTTTCCGGTGACCTTGATGCTGGCCTCGACAACCAGCCTTCCAAATTCCTGACGGAGTTCCGCCTTGAGGCGGGCCAGTTCGGCGTCATTAGAATGACGAGCTTTGGCAATGATGTCGGCGGCGGCGGCAATGGCTTTTTGGGTTTCGATCTCCGTAACCCGTGCCGCTGCAGCTCTGGATTCTTCAATGATCCGACCGGTCTGGGCGCCCGTTTCTACCAACAACTCTTGGGACTTGCGGTGGGCAACGGCGAGATCCTCCCGTGCGCGGCTGGCATCGGCAAGACCTTGAGCGATGGTCGCGCGGCGGTCTTCCAAAGTCTTTTGGATGGGGCCGATCGCCCATTTCTTCAGAATGAGCGCAACCAACAAAAAGCTGATCGCATTGGCTACCAGCGCCGGAACGTTGGCCCCGAAGGTCTTGGCAATTTCGGCGACCGGACCCGCATCGGATGCAGCAAGAATTAGAAGATGGCTCATTTCTGTAGGAACTATGGGATCTGAACTTCTAGTAAAGGGGAGGCGCGGAACCATGGGGATCCGCGCCGACTAGATCACTTCCCGTTCCAGAGGAACAAGGCAAAGAACACGATACCTTCGGCGAAGGCCGTGCTCAAGATCGCCTGGACTAGGATCTTGGTCGCGGCACCGGGGTTGCGACCCACCGCTTCAGCGGCGCTTTTGCCAATCATTCCGACGCCGATGGCGGCGCCCAAGGCGGCTGCGGCGACGTGAATGTTGCCGGACATTTCTGCGATCATCATGGTGTTGTTTATCTTTGTAGTGTTGTTGCCAGCCATCCCGGCAGTCTTGCCACCGTCTGAGGGCCGAAATTATTAGTGATGAGAACCGTCCTCGGCATGTTCCTCATCGTGCGAACAGATGAGGAGGGTGAAGACCGCGGTCAGCAACATGAAAACCAGAGCCTGAACCACTCCCACCAAAATCTCCATAAAGTAGAAGGGCAAGGCTGTCAGCCAACCCAGTTTTGCACCGCCCAGATGAGTCATGGCCTCCAACATGTTTTCGCCAGCAAAGACATTTCCGAAGAGACGGAAACTCAAGGATACGGGGCGGAACAAGATTGAGACCACCTCGAGAAGACCGACTGCGAAGAAGACCACCATGAGGATGAATCCCATGAAACCGCCCAAGCCACCTTTGGCTCCAAAAAGATGCTTGAGAAAGCCCACAGGCCCATTGGCCTGCAGCGCCCAGACAGTCCAAAGGATAAAGAAAACCATCGCCATGGCGAAGGTCATGTTGAAATCCGCGTTAGCTCCGCGTAGCAGGGGTTCCGTCACATCGAAACCGTGTTCCGTAGGATGACCATATCCGATGCTGCCAACTCCCGGCAGTAACCCAAACCAGTTGGTGGCCAAAATGAAAATGAACAAGGAGGCGAAAAACCAGAAGGTCTTATGGACCAGTTCTGCTCCAATGATGCCTCCGAGGAAGTCATAAAGACTTTCGACGAGCCACTCCCAGAAGTTCTGCGCTCCATCGGGGACGTCCTTAATGGTCCGTACCCCAAGTCGCACAGCCAAAACCAGCAACAGAGACACAATCCAAGTCAGGACCATAGAGTTGGTCACTGGCAACGGTCCGATATGGAAAATGACCGGAGCCGCCGAAGGCAAGCCATGGGTGGCCGCGACCTCGTCAGGGTTTCCATGCTCTGCAGCAACGGTCACCAACTGAAAGAAGAGTCCGCCAAAGAGAAAAACTAAAGCTTTAGGCCAGGCCATCGTGATAAATAGGTTACCACCGGATCTGCTCCACGGGCAAGCAGACGGCGAAGGTTCTCAACTATTGTTTAGTCATCCTAGCGAGATAGTGAAAAGTTTCACAAGCGGTTTTTGCAGATCTTTCCACCGACTCGTCCCTCCATTTGAAACCCTTCGTTGGTTTTAATCTTCATTTTGGCTCCTGGGTCCATGTACGGGGACCGATCGTTCCGATGGGTTTCTATCCCCTGAGGAAAGCCCGAAGCCACATCCAAGACTGCTCGGCTGCAAAGAAGATCACCCAGGTGACCAACGTAAAATAGATAAGCGTGACCACCAGACTCAGGAGAGCCAGCAGGTACATGACGCCATCTCGCTGAAGCCGTCCGATACACGCGAAAAAGATGACCAGTGCCGGGAGCGAGTTCTGAAGCGGAACCACCAGAAATGGAAGAGCCACCAAGAGGCCTCCCACCAGGATGAGCCAGCCAGCGCCCCTGCGCCCGACCGCATCCACCAGCCAAACCATGCGTTCGGTGCGGCTCACGCGACCGACAATTCCCAGTAATCCACACCCGAAGCCGGAGAATGCGTTCCAAGTCATTGCCCGAGGCCGAGTCGAGCGGATGCGCATTGGCAGCCAGACCGATTCATCACCACGGATTAACCTCCAACCTATTCCTGCAAAGGCTAGGCCCCCGAAGGTGGCAATAGGCCCGGTGGGCAGGGGCTGAATGAATGGCAGCGTGAGGATCAAAGCCATCAACCAGGCGTTGCCCTCGCCCAGTTGATCAAGGAACTCACCGATGGTTTGCCCACCGGAGCGTGCGACCTGGGCCGTAGCACTCAAGGAACGGATAAAATCCGCCGCGGAGGCGTTTCGGGAGGGTTGATGAGGGAGGGGCATCCGCAGGGCTCTCTGACCTCAAGGCAGGAGCCGGGAAACCAAGGCGCTGACGGATTTGCCATCGGCGCGGCCATCGATCTTGGCCTGGGCGGCCTTCATGACAGCTCCCATGTCCTTCTTGGACGTGGCACCGATCTCGGTGATGACCCCACGAACGAGGCTTTCCAACTCTTCGGCTGACAACGCCTTGGGCAGGAACTCCGACAACACTTCCAACTCCGCTTTTTCGTTGGCCGCCATTTCTGCACGGCCGCCTTTTTCAAATTCGTCCATCGCGTCGCGCCGTTTCTTCGCCTCACGTTGGATGACCGCCATCACATCGGCGTCGGGGAGCGTCTCGGTTTTCTTCTCGATTTGGGCATAGCCCAGAGCCGCCTTGAGCATCCGGAGAGTCCCTGTTCGGACGGTCTGGCGGGCCAGCATGGAAGATTTGAGTTCGTCGGTGACGCGTTGTTGGAGGCTCATGTTTCGGAAGCTTGGAGTTTGCGGAGTTGATCGCGGACTTCAGCGGCCTTCTCGTAATCCTCGATTCGAATGGCCTCGGCGAGGGCAAAACGCAGACGCTCGATCTCATTCTGCGGCGGTTTGCGGCGGATTTCCTCCAACCACCCACGCAACGACTGGATCTCGCCGCTTTGGTCAACGAGCTCTTCGCGTTCATGGTCGCGGTAGAATTCTGCCAATTCGTTGATGCCGGTCTCGATGGCGGCCAACGCCGCCTCGCGATCGCTTGCTTGAAGGCTGGCCTCCCCACGGGCGCGGGTGCGCATCATGGTGAGCTGGGGAGTGAACTGCACCACACTCCAGGACAGTTCGTCGGATTCGGCGAATTGATCCACGAAGCTGAAGACCTCGAGATTGCGGGCACAATCGCGCTCGACGGCCGCATAGTCCTTGAGTTGGAAGAAACAAATGTACCGGTGATGGTACTGGATGGATTCTTGTTGAAGTCGTCCACACTCCTCCGTTCCCAGGGCGAAATCCGGATTCTCACCGTCGGCACTGGTCGGCGCCTGCTCGGAGCGTTTGCGGTAGAAGTGGAACCACGACTCGTGGCCCATGGGCTTCTTGCCATCCGGACGGCCTTCCACATTCATCTGGAGGATTCCCAGATCAACCCGCAGTTGGATCTTCTCGCCGTCCTTGCCTTGAAATCGGCGCGCCACCACCTGACCAGGCTTGTAGTCCCAGTCTTGCAACATCTCGGTGAGGTCGAACGTCATCGGCCGGGCAATATGGAAACTTTTCCGACAGCGTCAACGCACAGGGCCGATGAGTTATCCCCACCGTCGCCCTCGGTCGGCTAGGCCAGGATGCCTCGAATCACTTCTCCGTGGACGTCCGTGAGACGGAAATCGCGCCCTTGGAAACGGTAGGTGAGCTTGTGGTGGTCCACTCCGAAGAGGTGCAGGAGGGTGGCGTGCAAGTCATGCACGTGGACCTTGTTTTCGACGGCGTAGAACCCGAAATCATCCGTGCCGCCATAGACGGTACCGGGCTTGATGCCCCCGCCTGCCATCCAAATGGTGTACCCATGCGGATGGTGATCCCGACCGATCTGGTCGGGCTTCAGGGCTCCTTGCATCATCGGTGTCCGGCCAAACTCTCCGCCCCAAAGAACCAAGGTCTCGTCGAGAAGACCCCTCTCCTTGAGGTCCTTGATGAGGGCCACCGAAGGCTGGTCGGTTTCGGCGCAGCGTTTCTTGAGATCGAACACCAGGTTGCCATCAGGTCCGCCATGATGATCCCAGCCCCGGTGGTAGAGTTGGACAAAGCGCACCCCACGCTCGACCAGACGGCGGGCCAAGAGACAATTGTTGGCGAAGGAAGCGCGACCCGGGGTGGTGCCGTAGGCCTCATGGACACGGGGCTTCTCACCGGAGATGTCCATGACCTCCGGCACGCTGGTCTGCATGCGGTAGGCCAATTCATAAGAGGCGATGCGCGTCTGGATCTCCGGATCTTGCAGGACATCATAGCGCGTCTGGTTGAGATCCTTGAGGACGTCCAGGGTTTGCCGTCGGCGTTTGCGGTCCATGCCCGGCGGATTCCCGACGTAGAGCACCGGATCGCCCTGCGAACGCAACGTGACACCCTGGTGCACCGTCGGCAGGAAGCCGCTGCCCCAAGCCGCATTGGTCAGGGGCTGTCCCACACCGGTCATCATGACCACGAAGGCGGGCAAGTCCTTGTTCTCGCTGCCGAGTCCATAACTGAACCAGGAACCCATGCCCGGACGCCCGGCTAGCTGGGCCCCGGTGTTCATGAACAACGTCGCCGGGTCGTGATTGAAGGCCTCGGAATAAAAGCCCTTCACGAAGCAGACATCGTCGGCAATGGAACCCAACTGGGGCAGGAGTTCACTAATCCAAGCCCCGGATTTGCCATGTCGGGCAAACTGATAGGGAGAGGCCAGTAATTTGGACTCCTTGCCGATCTGGGCTAAGCGGATGTTCTTCACCAGTTCCTCCGGTACCCGCTGGCCGTTGCGCTTGGTCAGCTCCGGCTTGGGATCGAAGAGATCGAGGTGCGAGGGGCCGCCCGACTGGAAGAGATAAATGATGTTCTTGGCCTTAGGAGCGAAATGCGGGGCGTTGAACGCGGGGGCTGATTCCGCAGCGCCTGCCCGTAACGACGGATTGAGCAAGCTGCTCAAAGCCAGGGCTCCCATGCCAGTCCCGCAGTGCTGGAGGAAGCGCCGACGTGTGGAGGCCTTGAGGGATTCCAGGATCTGGGTCGGCAACTGCGGGTGCATGGATGGAAAATGCGCTTCGAATGGATCCGGATCAAGTACCGCCAGCTCGGCCGTCATGACTCCTTAACCTGAGTGTATCGGAGATCGCTAGGGCCTCATTCCTCGGGGAATTCGAAGGAGTAGATCGGATCTATCGGATGACCCGGCTCCATATTCGTGACGGTCTTGAGGCGGCCGGTATGGATGTCGTAAACCCAACCGTGGAGGGTCGGTTGCCTCAAGCGTTTCCAAGCCAACTGGATAAACGACATTTTGGCCAGATTTTGAACCTGCTCCGCCACATTCAACTCCACCAATCGATCGATACGAGCCCCTTCGTCCGCAATCGCATCCAGTTCAGCCGCGTGGATCCGGTACACATCCTTGATGTGGCGCAGCCACTTGTTGATGAGGCCCAGATGCTTATGGCCCAAGGCAGCCTTCACGCCGCCACACCCGTAGTGGCCGCAGACGATGACATGCTTCACCTGGAGGACCTCCACCGCATACTGGACCACACTGAGCATGTTGAAATCGGTGTGGACCACCATGTTGGCCACGTTCCGATGCACGAACAACTCGCCTGGCTCGACACCTGTGACCACCTCGGCCGGGACCCGGCTGTCGGAACAGCCGATCCAGAGGAATTCGGGTTTTTGCCCAGTCGAATACTGGGTGAAAAAATCCGGGCGCAGACTCATTTTGTCCGCAACCCAGGCCTGATTGTTGAGCAGCAGTCGTTGGTAGCTTTTCATTTGAGACTTCAGGTGTGGGTGATGCCTTGGACTCTCCGACATTGGGTCTGGATGCCCCGATGCGAAGCACCCTCGCAAAATTCGCGGATGACCTCCGCCGCATCATGGTCGACGTAGTGCGCACGCACACCATCGATCACCAGACGGGCTCCGTCGGGAACCTCACGCAGCCGGGCCTTCAACTCCTGCTTGTTCACAAAGGTCAGGTCCTTGTTGAGTCGAATCAGGATATCCTCGCCTTCCTTGACCATCGTCAACGCAGTCCGGGTGTAGGCTCGCATGACAAAGAAGACGCTGACGCCCAGGCCGATCAGGATTCCCTTGAGAAGGTCGGTTAACACAATGGCCGCCACGGTGATGACGAAGGGGAGAAACTGGGACCAACCCTCCTTCCAGACCGAACGAATGATCTTCCATGACGACAGCTTGTATCCCACCGACAACAAAATGGAGGCCAGACAAGCCAGAGGCACTCGATTGAGGACCGTCGGAATGAGCAGCACGGCCACCAACAACAAGATTCCGTGGATGATGGAGGAGAGGCGGGTCTTCGCGCCGGAATAGATATTGGCTGAAGAACGGACGATGACGGACGTCACTGGCAACCCCCCGAAGAAACCAGACATCAGGTTGCCAATGCCTTGCGCCCGCAACTCCGCGTTGGGATTCGATATCCGTTTCTCGGTGTCCAGCTTGTCGCAGGCCTCCAGGCTCAACAGGGATTCGAGGCTGCCCACGATGGCCACGGTCAGAGCCACCTTCCAAACCAACGGGTCACTGATACGGGAAAAGTCCGGGAATTGCAGCGTATTGAGCACTTCGTGAATGGATCCCAGGACGGGCAACTCCACCAAATGGTGCTTGGCCGCCGAGAGCACCCACGACGGCGCCAGTACCTTGAACGCCTCGTTCATGAGGGTTCCGAAAACGACGCACAACAACGGCGCTGGGACGACGGATATCCAACGGCGCCGACGGATGGCGGGGTGATCCCAACCAAAGAGGATGACCAGTGAAATGAGACTGATGACGATCGCCCCGTAGTTGATAGACCCGACCGATTGGGTGACTTCGTTGAAAGTGTTGAGGTGGTCGGGTTGGTTGAAGCCCTCATCCCCCACGAAATCGTTGTCATCGCCAAGAGCGTGGGGGATTTGCTTGAGGATGATCACGATGCCGATGCCGGCCAGCATGCCCTTGATGACCATGTTCGGGATGAAATCTCCAATGACGCCGGCTCGCAGAAGACCGATGCCCAGTTGGAACGCACCCGAAAGCAGCACCGCGAGAGCGAAGGCGGGGAAAGACTTCAATTCCTCAATGGACTTCAGGACGATCACCGCCAGACCGGCGGCCGGGCCGCTGACACTCAGTTCGGAACCGGAAAAGAGCGCAACGACGATCCCCCCTATGACGCCGGCGATGATGCCGCTGATGAGAGGCGCACCCGAGGCCAGGGCCACTCCTAAGCACAACGGTAGGGCAACCAGGAAAACCACCAGACCGGAGGGAAGATCCGATCGGATGGATGAGAAATTTGGCAGCCGGATCCAGGAGCGGGGGGATGATCTAGGAGGAGTCGAGACTGTGGATTCCATTCAATTAGGACGAGATGGGGATTGAGGCTGGGATTCCTGACGACGGCAAAACGACCAAATTTCCCTCGATCAGCATTGGCCCTCAATTTCAGGACACTTTCCTGCACGCGCAAGTTTGAAAGTTCGTTCAAGCGCATCTTGAAACCTCAATAACCCATCAGACCACCCCATCTAGGAAACGTCCCCAATCCATCGCAGGGGCCAATCGAAAGGCGACGGCTCTCCATTGGCCAACACGAGCCAAGTCCGAAGACCTGACCCGTGTGAAGTGGCCCGGATGGGAGCGCCAAGCAACTCAGGCGCCGTACTTGTCGAACATGCGGGCATTGGCCTGCATGAGACGGATGAGGTACTTCGCCTCGAAGATGCCCAGCGATCCGGAATTAGCTCCGGTCTCGGTGAAGCGAGCCAGCTTGTCGCTGCCGCTGATTTCCGAGTGGATGAGCACCGGCTGCGGGTGCCACGAGTGACCCTTCACGGCCACCGGTGTGGAGTGGTCACCCGTGATGGCCAGCACATCGGGCTTCTTGGCCAAGAGGATGGGCAAGGCGGCATCGAAGTCTTCGATGGCCTTGACCTTGGCGGCGAAATCGCCGTCTTCACCGGCCTTGTCCGTGTACTTGTAGTGAATGAAGAAGAAGTCGTACTGGTCGTACTCCTTCACGTAGCGCTCAAACTGCTGGGCGATGGTCTCAGGTCCTTCAATCTTCTCCATGCCGACCAACTGGCTGAGGCCTTTGTACATGGGATACACCGCGATGGCGGCCGCCTTCAGACCGTAGCGCTGCTCGAAGGTCGGGATGTCGGGCTGATGGGCCACGCCGCGCATGAGGAATCCATTGGCGGTCTTCTCACCGGCTAGGAGCGGCAGGGCCAGCTTGTAGAAATCGGCGATGAGCTTGGCGACCTTCTTCTGGCCGGCATTTTGCGGGTCGGCGGGCTTGGCCTCGGCGATGGGCAGACCTTCGCGATTGGGATCGGTGTCGGTGAGCGGACCTTCCAAACCCTGGCCGCGGAACACGACCACAAAGCGGTGTTCCTTGCCCGGATAGATGTGCACTTCGGTCGATCCGATCTTTTGGATCTTGGACGAAAGGATGGCGCACAGCCGCTCACAAACCTCGGTGGCGATGCGTCCGGCACGACGATCCGTGACGATTCCCTTGGGATCGAGGGTGCAGAAATTGGCGCGGGCGGCGACATCGCCATTCTTGAGCTCGATGCCCAGACCCAGCGTCTCGATCACGCCGCGGCCCACCTCCCACTCGATGGGGTCATATCCGAAGAGGGCCAAGTGTCCGGGGCCAGAGCCCGGAGTAATGCCCGGGGCCACCGGGATCATTCGTCCCTGAGCGCAACCCGATTGGGTGAGGGCATCGAGGTTGGGGGTCTTGGCCGCCTCCAGGGGCGTCATCCAATTCTGGGAACGGGTGGCCAGATCTCCCAGGCCATCGAGAACGATGAGGGCCATTTTGGCCCCGGTCTTGACCTGAAGTTTCGCGTAAACGGAATCGAGTTTGCTCATAAATCAAGGGTACAGAGGTCCTTCGGAGGCCCCCGTTGCCGAAGATCCCCGCAGACACCGGACCGGACCCTGTTGGCCGGTCAATATCCCGTCAACTTCGCTTTGGCCCCCGCCGCAGAGGATGCCGGAAGACGGTCTTCGGAGGGCGTCGACGCCTTTCGGTCACCGCCACGGTCACCGGCAAGGAGTCATTTCTTGAAGAAACTCTTGGACTTCGGGGCCGGAGCCGGGGTCTCGGGCTTGACCGGGACTTTCTCCAGATAACGGTTCAGCTCCGCCTCCGTCACCGAGTTGGTGATCATGGAGGCCTGATGCGTCTCCTTGGTCGTCAACTGGGCCAATTGCCCTGGGGCCTGGAGGATGTAGGGCGTGAGGAAGATGAGCAATTCGGTCTTGGCGTCGCTCTTGGCGCGGGTCTTGAAGAGATTGCCCAGCACCGGGATGTCTCCGAGGTAAGGCACCTTCTTCTCGCTCTGAGACTGGTTGTTGGAAATCAAGCCACCAATGACCACCGTCTCGGCATGTGGCGTGACCACCACCGTATCGGCCGAACGCACGTTGATGTACGGGGCCGAGACGTCCTCGGAC
>Ga0255087_1000250_pt1 | contig 23669 bp, 20 predicted proteins | sample Colum_Miss_RepA__FD_188561 | JGI IMG/M metagenome (GOLD analysis project Ga0255087, IMG submission 188561) | Freshwater microbial communities from Columbia River, Oregon, United States - Colum_Miss_RepA_8d | ecosystem: Environmental > Aquatic > Freshwater > River | place: USA: Oregon | collected...
TGCTCGAAGTGCGCGAGGTGTCCCGTCGCTTCGTCAAACGCCTGGATCTGATCGAGCGGCTGGCCGCCCGACTGGGTGCGGATCTGCGTGAACAGACCGTGCATGCGGTGGACCGGGTCAGTTTTACGGTTGATGCCGGCGAGGTGGTCGGGCTGGTGGGCGAATCGGGCTGTGGCAAATCCACGCTCGGGCGTGTGATTGCCGGCCTGCATCCGCCGAGCGAGGGCCAGGTGCTGCTCGAGGGACGCCCCATCCATCTGCGCGCGGGGCAACGCCCGGCCGTTCAGATGATCTTTCAGGATCCGTTTGCCTCACTCAATCCCCGCATGCGAGTGGGCGAGGCCATTGCGCAGGCACCACTGGCGCATGGCCTGATCGAACGCGGCGAGGCTGAAGCCTATGTGGCCCGCATGCTGCAGCAGGTGGGTCTGGCCCCCGAGATGGCGCGGCGTTATCCGCACCAGTTTTCCGGAGGTCAGAGGGCTCGCATCGGCATTGCGCGCGCGCTCGCGGTAAAGCCGCGCTTTCTGGTGTGCGATGAAGCGGTGGCCGCACTTGACGTATCCATTCAAGCCCAGGTGATCAACCTGCTCATGGATCTGCGCCGCGAACTGGGCCTCACGCTGCTGTTCATTTCACACGACCTGGGCGTGATCCGGCATGTGTGCGATCGCGTGGTCGTGATGTATCTCGGCCGGGTGGTTGAGAGTGGGCCGATCGAGTCGCTCTACAACACACCCCAGCATCCCTACACCCAGGCCCTGCTGGCCGAGGTGCCCCGCCTGGACCGACGCGGCCAGCGCTATCAGCCCATTCGGGGCGAGATCCCCTCGCCTCTGGCCCCCCCCACCGGATGTCACTTTCACCCGCGCTGCCCGCAGGCGAGTGCGCGCTGCTCGAGTGAGGTTCCGTTCCTGCGGGACCTGCCCGGCGCGGGCGTGCGGGCCGCGTGCCACCTTCTGGAGCCCTCCGCATGAGTTCAACCGTCCATCGACCCATCGAGATCACCGCCCCCGCGATCGATCGCTGGAAACAGGGCAATACCGGTGTGGATCATGTCTGGCATTTCGACTCCGGGCGTGCGGGCCCACGGGTCATGGTGCAGGCGCTCACCCATGGCAATGAACTGTGCGGGGCGATTGCCCTGGATGCCCTGCTCGCCCAGGGCCTGCGTCCCGATCGCGGCAGCCTGACACTGGCCTTTGCCAACACCGACGCCTTTGCGCGCTGGGATCCGCACAACCCCGATCGCAGCCGCTTTGTGGATGAGGACTACAACCGGGTCTGGGCCGATGACGCGCTGTTCGGCATGCGCGACTCCGTGGAGCTGCGACGTGCGCGGCAACTGAGGCCCTTCGTGGATGCGGCCGATCTGCTGCTCGACATTCATTCCATGCATGAGCCGTGTCGCCCGATCATGGTCTGCGGCGCCACCGGCGCGGGTGGTGACAAGAGCGCGGCCTATGCCCGACGCCTGGGCGTACCCGGCGATCTGCTGATCGACACCGGACATCCGGCCGGCCTGCGCATGATCGAGCGCGGCGGCTTTGGCCAGCCCGACGATGCGCGCACGGCCATCCTGATCGAATGCGGTCAGCACTGGTCGCAATCCTCGGTCGATGTGGCCATGGACACCACGCTGCGCTTTCTGCGCGAGACGGGCGCCGTGAATGCCGAGCGCATTACCCCCCAGTTGCGTCTGACGCCACCGGCGCAGCAGCGCATCGTGCGGGTCACCGAGCCGGTGGTTGCGCGCAGCCTGTCGTTCCGGTTCGTTGCAGCCTTTACGGGCCTAGAGGTGATTCCGCGTCAGGGCGACCCGATCGCCATCGATGGCGACGACGTGATTCGCGCCCCTTACGACAACACGGTGCTGGTCATGCCCTCGATGGCGCAGTTGCGCGTGGGTACAACCATGGTGCGACTGGGCCGCTACGAGTGATCCGACCGAGGCGGCCTCAGGACACGCGCTGCAACTCGAACACCGGGTGGCGGTCACCCACCTGCAGGCCGGCGATATTGCGGATCGGCTGACTGCGCCAAGGCAGCAGTGATTCATGCTCTGCCCCAGGCAGGCCGAGCTGGCGCAGCACCTCGACGATGGCCACATGCCGTGCATCGGCATGCCCATCACTGACCTTGATTGCAATGCCCAGGCCGAGGGAGCGGATCGCCAGGGTCTGCACCCCATCGGCCCCGGCCTTGGCCACCCAGTCGCCCGCGCCCGCCTGCGTCAGATGAAGGTCGGTCCGGCCGGTGCCGCTCACGTATTCCGGATGTGCGGTCATGGCCGCAAACATCTGGCCGAAGGCCTGCTCGATCTCGGCGCGGCGTTCCAGCCCGTCACTGCCTGATGCCTGCGCTCCTGATCCTGCGACGCTCGCGCCACCGGAACCCGACCCTGCAGCCCTTGCGGGTGAGCCGGTATCGCCCGCCGCCAGCATGGCCCACAACCTCGCCAGCCCGGCAAGCGGCAGCGCCAGGTTGGGCGCGCTGCAGCCATCGGTGCCCACGGGCAGTTGCTCCGGCGCCATGCGCAGCAGGGCCGCGATCTGCGCGCGAATGCGCATTTGCAGCGGATGGCCCTGCGCAAGGTAGTCTGATTGGGACAAGCCGTGCAGCTGACAGTAGGCCATGAAGCCCGAATGCTTGCCCGAACAGTTGTGATGCCGGGTATCAAACCGCAGACCGGGCTCGGGTGTGCGACCCAGGGTCTCGTACACGTAGGGCACATGACAGCCGCACTGCAATTGCGCGGGCTGCGCCTTCGCACGGGCGAGCAGATCCTCTACGGCCGCCACATGAAAGTCTTCGCCCGAATGGCTTGCGGTGAGCAGGGCCACCTGCTCGGTGCTCAGTCCGAGCGCCCGCGGCCCGTCATCCATGACGAAGGGCAAGGCCTGAAAGGCCTTGAGCGCCGAGCGCGTGAAGGTCATGAACTGCGGGTCGCCCGCCGCATGGAGCAGCCTGCCCTGGGCATCGACCACGGCAATCGATCCGTAATGAATGTTCTCGATGGTGCCGCCTCGGGTAGACACGACCAGGGGGACATGACCTGCACCCCCTGACCCGCGCTCAGAGCGCCCATGACGCGACAAGGCATGACCGGAATCTCGAAAGCTCATTGAACAACCTGTCTGGCAAAGGCTTCGAGTGTAGCGGGGCCGGGGTGTCGATATTCAGCCTGGCCCGTTGATGAGGCTCACCAGCGCCCTGCGGCCCTTGCGGGCGATGGGCCCCAGACCCGGACAGCGACGCAGTTGGGTTACCGCGGCGCGGGTCCAGACGTCGATCTTGAGCAGGCTCGGAGGTGCGAGCAACCCCATGCCCAGCACCTCCTGGCAATTGCTCACTGCCAGCTTGTAGTCCATGTCCCCTGTGCTGAGATCGATCATCGTCACCCCCTGAGCCGGGGCCTGTGCAATGGTCTGCTCAAGCAACACGCTGCCTGGCGAATGCATGGCCAGCCGCGGATCGTAGGCAGGCAGGTAATGATGCAGAAGATGATGACCCCGCAGACCGAAATGCACGGCAACCAATTGCCCCCCGGCCCGCAATGACTGCAGCGAGCCCTGAAGCGATGGCCCATCGGCCCAGCGCAGCCGCTCCAGCCAGTGGCGTACCCAGCCTATCGAAAAATTGTCCCGCAATCCCGAAGCACGATACTGCGCCGATTTCCAGCGGGCCAGCGCCAACCAGGCGGCATCATCACGGACATCGTCCTGCCAGCTCAGGGGCCCCAGGGCCTGGGCGAGTTTGCGTGCCTTGCCGGGAGCCCTTTTCCACCAGCGAGACTGCAACATCTGCTGACGCTGGTAGGCCTCGAAACCCGCAGTCAAGTCAACCATCCAGCGGCTGCGGTTGGACACCATGCCGCTTGCCGGCAGAAGATGGTCAACACGTACAAGGTAAAGCTTCGCTTGCCGTGCGAGCCAGGCCAGCGAACACGGGCCCCCGCCGGCAACCGGTGCAGCCACCCGACCCGCAGGATCGAGTCCCGAACGCCTGAGCGATCCAGACCAGTGTGGGTCCAGCAGAACGGCCTGCAGATCCGACATGTGACGGGCCAGCGGCAGGGCCAGGCCGGGCGCCGGTGACTCAAAAGCCCACAGCCCCACAACACATCCGGCATCTTCGATGACCGCAACCCGCGAGCGATTGCGGACCTGCCCGGTGAGTTGAAAGAACGCGGCACTCAAAAAGGGATGCAGCCACTCGGGATGCTCGGGGTGAGACTGCAACTCATTCCAGCGTCGAATCAGGCCATCATCGATTTCATGAGGGGCCAGACAGGTCACACGCATGTGCAGGATCCTTGAACGGACAGGCTCGACATGCTGGCCGATGAGCCGGTGCAACACCCTGCGCAGATGTCGCTTCTTGCAGTCGGACTTGAACCCGACCAAGGAATGCGCCCCGCGTGAACCGTCCAATCCATGCAGCATGACGCGATGCACTCATCTCACGAGCCTCACACACCTCGCGAACGGCCGCGGATCATCCGGGCCCTCAATCAAGAGCCCATTCCGGTGTTGATGTACCACGCGTTCGGTGAACCGACGGGTGCGCTCGAAGCCAGCTACACGGTCACGGCAGATTTGTTTCGCAGGCATCTTGCATTGCTGCGAACCCAGGGCTGGACGACCCTGGGCATCGAGGCGATGACCCAACGCATCCGAGCGGGTCGGACCCTGCCGCCGCGCACGGTGGGCATGACCGTGGATGATGGATTTTCCTGCATCCATGAACAGCTGGGACCCGAACTCGAACGCGGTCTGAGGGCAACCGCCTATGTGGTGAGTGGATCTCTCGATGCCATGGCCCGTTTTGATCGGGACCTTGGCATCCGTGCCCGCCCGATGCTCGCGCGGGCGCAATTGCGTGAGCTGGCCGAGGCTGGACTCGAAGTCGGGTCTCATACCGTCAATCATCCGGATCTGCGAACGCTGACCGACGCAGCGCTCGAAAATGAACTCATACGATCGAAAAACGATCTGGAGCACCTGCTTGGTGTCGCAGTGACCACTTTCGCCTATCCGCGCGGGCGCTTCGATCGTCGTGTTCATCAGGCCGTGGCGGATGCGGGCTATCTGAGCGCGTGCTGCACGCTCGGTGGGCTCAACGACACGCGCACGGATGCCTTGCTGATTCGCAGGATCCAGGTCGGCATGCACATCGATGAGACCGCCTTGAGTCAAGCCCTGAAACACGGTGCTCGCCTGTCGAGCCGGATTCGCTCCAGACTCAGACAGAGCGCCATACCGCTGATCGCCGCCCTGCAGGGCCGTGACCCGCTTGACCTGATGGCGAATCCACTGACCCTTCGCGGCTCGATCAGATCCCGAGTCGCTGCACCCAGTCTGCGGCCTGCATTTGAGCGAGATTGAGCGCCTTCGGTGCAATACCCAGTTCACGACACAATGAATCGACCCCATGCAGCGATGGACTTTCACAGGCTTCGACGAGCCTCAGATAGCTGCCGATCGGGCCGGAGCGATCCTCAAGCGCGCGGATCACCTCTGCAGGCAGGTCCAGATCGGTGATGGCTTCAGCCATGGGGACCATCAGCATGGCGGGCAGTAACGAGAACGTGCCCGTGATGAATAGATTGTCGCGTTCTGAAAATTCAAACCGCGACTCACCCAACAATTCGATGAGCCGACCGCGGGTGATCGCCGTGCGCGCAAGAATCTGTCCGGTCGGATCACGACTGTCCGCCGTGGCCAGCAAGAGCGTGAGCCAGCGCGCAAGCTTGCTGTAGCCCATCAGATTGATGGCCGACTTGAGCGAGTCGATCTTCTTGGACAGACCCATGCCGGCAGAATTCATGTAGCGCAGCAGCTTGACCGACAGGGCGATATCCCGCTTGAGGGCCTCGTCAACTTCGACGATGTCCGCATTGCGCAGGAGCAGACGTATGGCCTGCATGACTGCTGCCTTGCCGGGCTCGAGCTTGCGCGCCGACAGGGTCTCGGGTTGAGCGAAGTAATAACCCTGAAGGGCATCAAATCCCAGCTCAAGGCATCGCGCTGCCTGCTCCCGGGTTTCAACCTTCTCGGCGACCAGGAGCCTGCGGCCACGCATGGCGTTGAGCAACTGTGTCAGGCGCTCAAGGTGATCCATGCCGACTTTCTGCAGATCGATCTTCACATGCGAGGCCAGGGCGAACTGCGGCAGGCGCAGTGTGGCGAGCTGATCGACGGCGATGGCCACACCAAATCCCGCCCTGCGCAGGGGTTCGAGTCGATTGATTGCGCCCGCGTCGAGCGGGCGGTCTGAAGGCAACTCGAGCACGGTCCGACCTGGCTCGAGCAACTGAATCGCCGCATCCTCATCGAGGGATCGTGCCGCGATATTGATGAATGCGGTCTTGCCCCCCAGCACCTGCTCGGTACCAACGTCCTGCAGCAGCGCCGCAATGACAACGAGACTGGCATGGACGGCATCGGCAAAGTCCGCCTGGGTCTGGCTGCCATCCGCACGATAGAAAAGCTCATACCCAATCAATTGCTGATTGCGATCCAGAATGGGTTGCCGTCCGAGATAGGCCATCTCGCCGGTGTCGCCAAAACTCACCGAGTTGGCGAACACACGGTGCAGGTGGTCCTGCATTGAGTGCGCCGGCGCGGCCGTCTCGACCAGGGCGCTCACCCGCGTACCCCCGCCGTGACCGAAGACGACTGAGGACAGGCTTGCAAGCCCGCCATCAGACGACGCGCCCGGGCCAGCACCACCGGCGACATCGACAGGCTCTCGCCGAGCGCCTCGACCTCCTGCGGACGATCCTGCTCCAGCGCCTGAACCAGATTCAGCAGGGTGCCATAGGGTCCACTCCCCTCCACCAGTGCATCGACCACCGGGCCAGGCAGAGCGATCGCCTGCACCGCTTCAGCCATCGGCCGCAGCGTGACAGCGGGGAGGGTGGCAAACGCGCCCGTGAGAAAGAGATTGCCCTGCTCCCGATCATCGAAGTAGTCCCGTCCCATCAGCTCGAGCGCCTTGCCTCTCAATGCAGCGCCGTGGGCCAGTCGGGCAGCGATCGGCGAGAGATCCTCGACGCTGTCAAGGAGTAGACGCATCCAGCGCTCCAGGCGCGAGCGTCCGACCATTTCGATGGCATGCCACAGCGAACGGACGGGGACATGCATGCCGAAATTGGCGGTCCGGACATAACGCAACAGCCGCCAGCACAGGGCCACATCGGTGCGAATCAGGGCGTCCAGCTCATGGATCCCGGCACCGGCCGACAGTCTGGCGAGCACCGCGCGGGCGCAGTCATGGTCAATCCCGATGCGTACCTGGGCCAGGGCTTCAACCCGACCGACCTGGCTGCCCTGCAGGGCCTGAAATCCCAGGTCCAGGCAATGGCGTGCTGCCTCGGCCGTATCCACGGACTCAGCGATCAGCATCTGAGATCCGTAATGCAATGTGGGCAGGAGCACCGCTTCGCTCTGCGCATCCAGTCGGCGGATATCCACTTTGAGATGGGTGGCGACATCCAGCCAGGCGGCTCGTTCCTGTGCTGACTGATCGGCTCGGGCGGCCACCCCGAAGCCTCGCTCGCGTAGCTGGACCAGCCGCTCCACGGTTTGAGTCTGGGGCTTGCAGTCCGCGGCAAGGCTGAGCACGGTGGCCTGAGGCGACAGTCGCTGCAAGGCCTGGTCAAGTACGTCCGTATCCTGCAGCGATCGGGCATCGACTGGAATGAAGCCTTTGTGCGGGCCAAGCACCGGGTCTCGGCCTGCATCTTTCAACAGGGACGCAACCTGTCCAAGTACCGCACGGGTCTGTGCATCGGGCGCGAAACGATCTCCGTCGCGGGATGCGACGGGCGACGGTTCGGCGCAACACAGGTTGAATCCAATCAGCTGCCCCTGCGAATTGATGATGGGCTCGCGGCCCAGACGCGGATCGAGATCCTGCATGACGCCCCCAGAGCGTTACATTCACGACACAAGTATGTCGTTAACGTGTCTGTACGGATCAAACTCAAGGGCAAAACAGGATCGACGGACTCGCCCGACCGTCGGACGGCATCAAGCGACAACGCTGTGTGTCGTTAACCATGACGATGGGGCGAACTTTGCGTTGCCGCCATCCTCAGAAAACACTCTCCCGCACAATGAGCAGGTCATCGGCCTGCACGGGCTCATCGAGACGAATCTCCTGCGTCATGATTCGCCCGTCGGTCTGCCGCCGCTGAATGCGCACCCCCCGATCCGTGCCCCGCAAAGTGAGCCCGCCTCCTTTGGCGATGGCCTGAGCAACGGTCAGTCCACGATCCACGCCATACATGCCCGGCCGCTGAACCTGGCCATAGATGTAGTACTGGGGGGCGCGGTCGACAAAGATCAGGTCGTCGGGGCGCAGTATCGGGTCATCCGCGGCCTCTGCAGGAGCCACCAGCCGGGCGAGTTCGAGCACCCGGCGAGTGCGTGCGCCCGCTTCCTGGCGGACCAGGACCACCCCGTCTGCCCCGGTCGGGGCAATTCCCCCTGCCAGGGCAAGCACCTCACTGAGCCGAAGTCCACCGACCTCGATGGGGTAGCGCCCGGGTCGGGCCACCTGGCCCAGCACCGATACCTGCTGACTTCGATGCGCCGTGATCAGCACCGATACCTGCGGATCCGCCAGAAAGCGCCCCTCCTGCAGACGCTGTGCAAGCGTTTGTGACAGCTCGTGGGGCGATCGACCCGCGGCCTGAACGCTGCCAATCAGTGGGTAGGCAAGTTGGCCTGACTCGGGAATCCTGGCCTCGAGCGTGAGATCGGGATGCTGAAAGACCAGCACGCGGATGGCATCCCCCGGCCCCAATCGGTAATCGCTCTGTGCCGACACGGGCGGAACAAACAGCACGTATCCGTAAAGGATCGTCAACCAGGTGACCAGCAAGCTTCGCATGGGAATGCCTCTCAGAAACGCGCCGTGAGTCCGGCCGAAACGGTGGTGTCGTTGAACTCGAATGTTGCAAGGCTGGAGCGACGCAGGGTGCGACGGACCTCCAGCTGGGCGATGACCCGCCGATGGGCCAGAACTTCAAGCCGCAGACCCAGTTCGCGCCAGCGGTCTCGCCGTTCGACCAGCGGGCTCAGTGCGACCGCGGGATCGCCGGCATAGTTGCGGCGCGCAAGCGCCACCCAACCGCTCAGGGCGGTCGGGCCAGTGACTTGCCATCGTGGTCGCAGTTCCAGTGAGCGGACGTCGACATAGGTGGCTGAGAGCAGTTCGGGCACGTCAATCGTGCGGGCCAGTGAAACCTGCCAATCGAGGGCGCCAGTCATGGCCCAGCGGCCCTGGAGCAGGCCGGTGAGACCGCTGAAGTCCCGTTGAGGCAACTGCTCGTGCTGTCTGCGGACGTGGCCCAATTGAGCCAACCACTGGCTGCGTTCAGCAGGTGTCCAGCGCGCCCGCAGCAAACCGGTGTCCTGAGTCCAGTCGTTTTCAATCGGCTGAGGCAAGACGGCGCCGGTGACATCCAAGGACTGAGCCGCCGCGGGTCGACCCTGTTCGTGCCGCCAGACCGCATCCACCTGCAGAGCACGGTCTGGCCAGAAGCGAATGCCTGTCTCTCCTCCCGTGCGCTTCAGGTCGGCCGCCTGACGCTCAAGCAGGGAATGGTCCGAGCGCCAGACCTCCGTGGCTGCGATCAGGGACCAGTCCTGCGTCAGACGCAAACCGGCCAGCAGATGAACCTGCGCAATCCGCTGGTAGTTGATGCGGGCGCTGCCGAGTTCCTCCCAGGGGGTCTGCAGGCGGGTCAGGGCTGCAGTCAGATCTCCGAAAACGAGCCGTCCGGCTGCCCAGTCCCAGCGGGCCTGCATGGCCCAATCCACCGAACCCTCCCCCGCGCCGGCCATCGACCAGGAGGGACTCACTCGGGCACTCGCGCCCAGCCGCTGCAGACTCCACTCCCTCTCGAAGTTCACCCCGGCCGAAACTCTGAGCAGGGTGCCGGATCGCACCGGGCCGGAGTCTGCGACCCGGTAGACATTGTCATGATGCTCGAGCGTCGCTGAAGTCTCGTATCGGATCACCGATTCGGGCAAGGGCGCGTCGGTCAACGGCTGGCCGAACACCGGATTGAATGCCATGGCGGCGAGCCCCACAGTCATTCGCAAGACGGACTGCGGTCGAAGCTTGCAAACCTCGCAGCGAAGGTCATTCATGGGGGGCTCGACGGGTGTCTGGACAAGCTTCAGCATCGCCTTTGAGCGATGCGAACCCAAGCGGAGGAGCCGCCTCGGCCGTGTCGGACGGCACCCATGGCCGCACCGTCGATGAGTGCTCGAGCCAGGTTTGTAAGAAATTGTGATCTGACCCCCCATGACTTAGCACTCGATTGACGAGAGTGCTAACATCATTTCACCGAGGCCCTGTGACCTCCTGAAAGGATGCCAACGATGCCCTCCTCCCTTGCCTTGTCTGCTGCCCCACACACCGCGGGTGCCCTTTGGGCCGTGCCGCCCGTCGGTCATATCGATGCCTACATCAGCGCCGTCAACCGTCTGCCCATCCTGAGTGCCGAGCAGGAAGCGGCACTCGCCCGCCGGCTTCGCGAGACTGCCGATCTCGATGCCGCCAGGGATCTGATCACCTCACATCTGCGTCTGGTGGTCTCCATTGCCCGACAGTACCTTGGCTACGGGTTGCCCCATGCCGATCTCATCCAGGAGGGCAATGTCGGCCTGATGAAGGCCGTCAAACGCTTCGATCCCGACCGTGGCGTGAGGCTGGTGTCCTTTGCCATGCACTGGATCAAGGCCGAGATCCACGAATACATTCTGCGCAACTGGCGCCTGGTCAAGGTGGCTACCACCAAGGCCCAGCGCAAGCTGTTTTTCAACCTGCGCTCTCTCAAGCGCGACGCCCACACGCTGGGCCCGGATGATGTCGCCCGGATCGCAAGCGAGCTCAATGTCCGTCCTCAGGATGTCGTCGAGATGGAAACCCGTCTCGGCGGGGCGGATGTCGCCCTGGAGCCGGGATCCGACAGCGACGACGAGGATTACGCCCCGATCGCCTACCTCAGAGCCGAGCACAGCGAACCGACTCAGGTGCTGCAGGCCCGTGAGCACGATCGTCTGCAGGGCGAGGGTCTGGCTCAGGCCCTCGAGCAGCTCGATGCCCGCAGCCGACGCATCATCGAATCGCGCTGGCTGCGCGACGACGCAGAAGGCGGCGCGGTCACCCTGCAGGAACTGGCCGACGAGTATGGCGTGTCTGCCGAGCGGATCCGGCAGATCGAGGTCAAGGCCCTCAAGACCCTGAAAGGGGCGCTCGCTCAGTACGCCTGAGACTGCCAGGTCCGATACCAGCGGGCAAAGCGTTCCACCCCCTCCGCCAGAGGGGTCTGTGGACAAAATCCGATCCAGTCGGTCAGCGCACGCGTATCGGCGAACGTGGCCGGCACGTCACCCGGCTGCATGGGTTGCAGGTCGCGCACCGCCGTGCGCCCCAGCGCCCGCTCCAGGGTGCCGATGAACTCCAGCAGGGGCACGGGCTCACTGTTGCCGATATTGAAGATTCTCCAGGGGGCGGTACTGCGCGATGCATCGGGCGGCTGCAGCGCCCGAGATGGATCGGGCTCGGGAGCACGGGCCAGACAACGCACCACGCCCTCGACGATATCGTCAATGTAGGTGAAGTCGCGCTTCATGTCGCCATGGTTGAAGACCCGGATGGGCTCACCAGCGAGAATGGCGCGGGCAAACAGAATGGGCGCCATGTCGGGTCGACCCCAGGGGCCATAGACGGTGAAGAATCGCAGCCCGGTTGTTGGCAGACCGAAAAGATGGCTGTAAGTGTGCGCCATCAGCTCATTGGCCTTTTTTGTTGCCGCGTAGAGGCTCACGGGGTGGTCGACCGGATCCGTTTCGGCAAAGGGCATCTTGCGGTTGCCCCCATACACACTGGATGACGAGGCATAGACCAGATGGGCCACGCCCGTCTGTCGGCAGGCCTCGAGCACCTGCACGAATCCGGTGAGATTGGCTGCGGCGTAGGCATGCGGATGCGTCAATGAATAGCGCACGCCGGCCTGCGCCGCGAGGTGCACCACTCGTTCGATCGGTCCGTGCCGGTCCATCAACTCGAGAACCGCCCCGGCTTGGGCTATATCCGCAGTTTCGAACTGCCATCGACCCTGACGCGCACCAGGGCTCGCGGCGAGCTCCCGCAAACGGGCCTGCTTGAGCGCAGGATCGTAGTAATCGTTCAGATTGTCCAATCCGAGCACATGGTGCCCGTCGGCGAGCAGGCGCATCGCCACATGCATGCCGATGAAGCCTGCGGCGCCGGTCACCAGAACGCTCATCGTGGACCGCCGATCCCCCGCTCCAGCGGGATCCAGAAAGAGTCGAGCTCGACCCCCATGATCAGGCCACAACCCTCCGGCCGATGGCGTGATACTCGAGGCCACTGGCCTTGACCTGCGCCGGCGGATACATGTTGCGTCCGTCAAAGATCACGGGATGGCGCAGTGCCTGGCGGATCGCATCGAAGTCGGGGCTGCGGAACTCCTTCCATTCAGTCACGATCATCAGCGCGTCGGCCTGCTCCAGCGCCTGCATCGGCCCCTCGGCAAACCGCAGGCCGTCGCGCGGCCCGAACACGCGTCGCGCTTCATCCATCGCGACCGGGTCATAAGCACACACCTGTGCTCCTTCGGCGAGGAGGGAGTCGATCACGACCCGACTGGGGGCTTCCCGCATGTCATCGGTATCGGGCTTGAAGGCGAGACCCCACAGTGCGATGGTCAGCCCCTGCAAGCCCTCCGGGAACCGGGCTTTGAGCTTGTTCACCAACACCCGCTTCTGGGCTTCGTTGGCCAACTCGACCGCTGTGAGTACCTGCAGGCTTCGACCGTGATCGGCCGCCGTACGGATCAAGGCCTTGACATCCTTGGGAAAGCACGACCCCCCATAGCCTGCACCGGAATACAGAAAGTGGTAGCCGATCCGGGGGTCTGAACCGATGCCCTGACGAACCAACTCGATATCGGCCCCCACCTTCTCAGCCAGAAGGGCCAACTCGTTCATGAAGGAGATTCGTGTGGCCAGCATGGCGTTGGCAGCGTACTTGGTCAGCTCTGCCGAGCGGGTATCCATGATCACCAGACGCTCATGATTCCGCTGAAAGGGCGAGTAGAGCGCACGCATCAGCAGGATGGCCTGTTCATCATCCGCCCCCACAATGATGCGGTCGGGCCGCATGAAATCCTCAATCGCCGCCCCCTCCTTGAGGAACTCGGGGTTGGACACGACCGCATAGGGCACGTCGACCCCACGGGCATCGAGCTCCTCGCGCACCGCCTGGCGCACACGGTCAGCCGTGCCCACCGGCACCGTGGATTTATCGACAACCACCTTGTAGTCGGTCATGTGACGACCGAGACTGCGCGCGGCGGCAATCACATACTGGAGATCAGCCGATCCATCTTCATCGGGGGGGGTACCGACCGCAATGAACTGAATCGTTCCATGCGCCGCCGCACGGGCGGCATCGAGCGTGAATCGCATGCGTCCAGCCGCCGCGTTTCGCCTGACCATCGCCTGCAGGCCGGGCTCATGAATGGGAATCTGCCCCTGCTCGAGCAATTCGATCTTGCGCGGATCGACATCGAGACACAGGACATCGTTGCCCATCTCGGCAAGACAGGCGCCCGAAACCAGGCCCACATAGCCGGTGCCAATGACGGTGACTTTCATGGCTCGACTGTAACGCAAGTGCATTGCGGTCAGATTGCAGGAGTTCACACTGCGACCGAATTGCCCGGGCACGATCCTCGCCCCCTTGACCGCTTGGGTTCAACTGTCAGCGGAGCGCGGTCAGGCATGGCCAAATCCATCATTGTCGGAGCGAATACACCGGGGCGGGCTCTGGCCCGAGTCCTCAATGAGCCGGCTCGCAGTCGCAGCCACGGGGGTCTGTGGCGCCGTTCAAGGCGCTCGGCGCATGTCCATTGGCTGCTTGGGTTCATCGACGATCGGGCACCCCCCCGAGTTGACCAGCCCCTCGAGGCCCCCCTGCTGGGTCGGTTGGACGAGGTGGGCGAAATCGTTCGCCGGGAGGCCATCGACACCGTCTTCCTGGCCCTTCCTCTTGGCTCCTCCCCTCGAGTCGAGCACGTCCTGATGCAACTGCGAGACACCACGGCCAGCGTTCACTTTCTGCCTCAATGGCCGGAATCATCCGAACTGCAGGTGCGGATCGAGAAGATTGCCGGGACTCGCATGCTCACGCTCTGCGGGTCACCGTTCACTGGTGTGCGTGCCGTCCTGAAGCGGGCAGCGGATCTGGTCCTCGCACTGCTCGCGATCATGCTGTTTGCCCCGCTCATGATCATGATCGCCGCCGCCATCCGGATCACGATGCCCGGCGGGCCCATCCTCTTTCGACAGCGACGTCATGGCTTGAACGGCAAGCCGATCGAGGTCTGGAAGTTTCGCACCATGCATGTGCTTGAGGACGGAGCAACCGTCACTCAGGCCACCCGAAACGACCCCCGGGTCACCCCCCTGGGCGCCTTTCTGAGACGGACCTCCCTGGATGAATTGCCTCAGTTCTTCAATGTTCTGCAGGGTCGCATGAGCGTGATCGGGCCCCGGCCTCACGCGCTTGCGCACAACGCCTTCTACCGCGATCGTATCGACGGCTACATGCTGCGACACAAGGCCCGGCCAGGGATCACTGGCTGGGCTCAGGTCAATGGCGCACGCGGTGAGACCGATACCCTCGACAAGATGGAGCGCCGGGTGGCGCTCGATCTGCACTACCTGAGGGAATGGTCACCCGCCCTGGATGCGCGCATCTTGTGGCGCACCGTCGTGCAGGCCTTCAAGGGAGATGACCGGGCGTATTGATCAGGCAAGCAACAGCCGAAGATCGCTTGCGATATCGGCGGCGGGCGTGTCGTGACGAATGTACAGGCGCAGACGTCCGTCCACCCCGATCACATAGGACGCAGCAGTGTGATCGATGGTGTAGCTGTCCGGCGCAGCCCCCTTGTTGCGCTGGACGATCACTCGAAATTCCTTGCGAACGATGTCGATCTGCTCAACAGAGCCGCGCAGCGCGATGAAACTCGGGTCGAAAGCCTTGACGTACGGCGTCAGGACTGCGGGGGTATCGCGCTCGGGATCCACGGTCACGAAGATCACCTGAACCCGAGAGGCGGCGTCACCGAGTTGTTTGACGACTTCGGCCATGGTGGCCAGCGTGGTCGGACACACATCGGGACACTGCGTATAACCGAAGAACACCACCACCACCTTGCCCCGAAAATCTGCCAGGGTTCGGGGCTTGCCCTCGAGATCGGGCAAGTCGAGGCGCTGCCCGTAGTCGGCCCCGGTGAGGTCGATGGCCTTGAACGTCGGTCGGCCTGTCAGGCGATCGCAGGCTGCAAGCAGCGACAGCAGCGGCAAACCGCCGGCGACGCGTGCGAGCCTGAGCAGGTGGGCGCGGCGCGGCGAAGACAGCACGGCCGGCTTTGCCAGCTCGACGGCGGAACTCGGATCTCCTGGGCGCATCATGGACTCAGGCCCACCAGTGGTCGACCAGCAGGGCAGCGAAAATGGCCGCCAGATACCAGATCGAATAGGTAAAGGTGCGCCGGGCCAGGGCATCCGAATAGCGACGCCACAAACGCCAGGCGTAGGCCACAAACCAGCCGCCGAGCGCGAGCGCACAAACCAGATAGATCCAGCCGCTCATGCCGATCAGCCAGGGCAGCAGGCTGGTGGCGAGCAGGAGCACGGTGTAGAGCAGGATGTGCAGCTGCGTGAATTGCGGGCCATGCGTGACAGGCAGCATGGGCAGGCCGGAGCGTCGGTAGTCTTCGATGCGATAGAGGGCCAACGCCCAGAAATGCGGCGGGGTCCAGACAAAGATGATCAGGAAGAGCACCAGTGCCTCAGCCCCCACCGCGTTGGCAACCGCGGCCCATCCCAGCACCGGAGGCATGGCGCCCGACGCTCCGCCGATGACGATGTTTTGCGGCGTGGCCGGCTTGAGAATGAGGGTGTAGATCAGCGCATAGCCCACGAAGGTGGCCAGCGTGAGCCACATCGTGAGGGCATTGACAAAGACCAGCAGCAACCAAGCGCCCGACACCGCCAGGACCGCGGCAAACACTGCAGCACCCGTACTCGAGACTTCGCCGCGCGCGGCTGGACGAGCGCGCGTACGGGCCATGCGGGCGTCAATGCCCCGCTCGACCAGACAGTTGAGGGTGAATCCTGCACCAGCCAGCAGCGAGATGCCGAGGGTGCCCCAGACCAGAATCCGCCAGGGCACCGTGGACGATGTGGCCAGCACCATGCCAATGACCGCGCAGAACGCGGTCAGCAGGACAATGCGGGGCTTGGTGAGCTCGAGGTACTGGCCAGCAGTGTGCGCGAGCGTAGCCGGGGGACGATGCAGCAGATCCATCAGTTCAGGCGATAGGGCGCGCGCAAGGCTACCATGAGCGTCACGCCCAGCAGCCCGGCGGCCCCTCCGGTGTGAACGACCGCGGCCAGCAGCGGCCAATCCAGAAAGATGTTCGTCAGCCCGGTGATCCACTGAAGAACGAGCAACCCCCCCAGGGTGCGGGCCAGGCGTAAATCCTCGCGTCTGAGCCTCCAGGCCAGTCCGCCCAGGCAGATCAGGGCCACCACGGCCCACAGACGATGAGTGAGATGAATGGCCGTCAGGGCCTGAAACGGGAGTGCTGTGCCATCGGCGGACCGTCCGAGGGGACGCCAGACTTCAAAGCCGCGGGCGAAATCGGCCACCGGCCACCATTGGCCCTGGCAGGTGGGGAAGTCCTCGCAGGCGAGGGTCGCGTAGTTGGTGCTGACCCAGCCGCCAAGCATGATCTGCACAAACAACACCAGGCCAGCGCCCCAGGCGAGTCGCCGCACACCCGGGCTCAGGACGGTCAAGCCTTCATGCTGGCGGACCCGAACCCACTGAGCCACCAGCAATCCGAAGAGCACCATGCCGCCCAGCAGATGCGCTGTGACGATCGCGGGTTGCAACTTCAGCGTGACGGTCCAGGCCCCGAACGCGCCTTGCAGGAGGATCCAGGCGAGCGTGAACCAGGCCAGACCGACGCTGGCACGGCGGGTGGCGTCGCGGTGAGCAAGCACGACCAGTGCGATGATGATCAAGCCAAGACCTGCAGCCACATACCGATGCAGCATTTCAACCCAGGCCTTGAAGACAGTGACCGGACCATCCGGCAGGGCCTGCGCCGCTTCACGGATCTGCGTCATGGCACCGATGGGGCTGGCCTTGCCATAGCAGCCCGGCCAGTCTGGACAACCCAGGCCAGCATCCGTCACGCGCACGAAAGCGCCGAACATGATCAGGTCGAAGGTGAGGAACAGCGCGAAAGCGAGCAGCTTGAGGAAGGGCGCTGCGCGGACCGGGCGGGACCGCGCTGAGGGCAGAGCATGCTCGAGTCTGGACACAGTCGATCAGCCAATGCGTGAGGCTTTGAGTAGCCGGGCAATGTCCTTGTGGATGCGCTTGGGCTCTCCCCTGGCATCGAACCGCATCATCAGATTGCCCTGCGGGTCGATCACATAGAGGTAGTCGGTCATGGACCGGCCAGGCTCCACGGGCAACCATTGCGCCAGCTGCGAGGCCTGCGCCCGCAGGGTGATCAGTCCATCATGCCCCTCGAGCACCGTGGCGGCGACAGGCGCATCGTCATTGATCAGCCAGACCCGATCGATGCGCTCGCGCTCCTTGCCCGTCATGGTGCGATGCTGTCGCAACGCGAAGAGCTTGTCGGCACAGGGGGGATCGCAACGACCCCCATCGACCTGGAGCAAGACCCACTGACCAAGCAGCGGTTGCCACTGGGCAGACTCGCCCTGAAGGGACTGCAGGGCCAGGGCGGGCACCGGTCGCTGGGGCTCGATCAGATCGCCGAAATTGGTTCGACCCAGGGGCGGGAACACGTAGTAGGCCAGATAGGACGCAATGACCGGTGAGGCACACACGAGCAGAACGGCCAGCAGCTTGAGACGCTGAATACGGCGACGGGCGGCAGAAACCGGTGCGGATACGGCTACGGGGTGTTCAGCTGAATTCATGATCGGCGCAAATTCTACAGACGCTGAGCCTGCTCAAACCGGATCGCCTTGCTCGCAGCAGGCTCGATCCCATGACGCGCGTGAATCTCAAAAGCCTGGCGGTCCCCGTGGCTCGCCCGTGCCCTCGGCGGCGCATGCTCTGCCAGGCTGCATGCATTCTGGCTGCGGCGCCGGTGCACGGCGCCTTGCAGGGCAGTCCGGCCGACCCAACAGCTCGCACAACGGGATTGACCGTGCGCGATGGCTGGATCCTCAGGCGAGCGGACCGTTGAGCTCATGCTGACCCAATCATTGCCTGAGGTCGCCCAGGGCCGGCGGCTGTGGGACGCCTGCATCATCGGCTCCGGCCCAGCCGGCATCACGATCGCACGCAGGCTGAGCGCCCGAGGCTGGCGCGTACTGCTGCTTGAAGCCGGACAGGCACAGGTCGAACCCGATCTTCAGGCCGATCAGCGGGGGCTGGTGATGAGCGATCTGCCCCTGGATCCTCAGGTGTCAAGGCTGCGCTGCCTCGGGGGCAGTTCGAACCACTGGGGCGGGTTCTGTCAGGCCCTGGATCCGATTGATTTCGAGCCGAAGGTGGCCGGTCTGCCCACTGAATGGCCGATCCGGGCGAGCGACCTCCTGCCTTGGGCTCACGAGGCGGAGCAGATTCTCGAGATCGGACCGACGCCCCCCACCCAGGCCTACGGCGATCAGTTGCGCATCGTGCAGATGCGCTATTCGCCACCCGTCCAGTTTGGGCAGAAGTACCGCGGCTGGATGGAGCGTGACCCGACGACCGTTGTTGTGCTGGGGGCCTGCGTCACCGACCTGCATGAGCGTTCCGGGACCATTCGCTCGATCACCGCAACCGACCGCCTGGGCCGACGCTTCGAACTGCGGTCCCGGCAGGTGGTGCTTTGCTGCGGCGGTATCGAAAACGCTCGACTGCTGCTGTGGGCCCATGCCCGCAGCGGTGGGCGGATCGTGAGCGACCCCACAACCCTGGGGCGCTACTGGTGCGAGCATCCCCACTTCACCCTGGGGGAGGCCGTGCTCGATGGCGAAGCCCCTTTCACGTATGACGCCTGGAATCTCGCCTGGTTGATGCCTCAGCCTCATGCCATCCGCAGGCTGGGCATGCTCAATATCGGTCTGCGACTGGTCCGACGCAGCCGCGAGACAACACAGCAGATCATTCATCGGCTCGCCTGCTCTGCGCCGGAACTCGGCCAGCACCTGATGCGGCAGGCGGGACGGCGGGTCGGCCGTCGACTGGTCTGCGGTGTGCTGCTGCGGGCCGCATGGGAGCAAGTCCCCCGACCCTGGAATCGCATCGTACTCAGCCACGAGCTCGACCGCTGGGGCGTACCCCGACCCGAAATTCACTGGCGCCTCGATGAACAGGATCGCCATACCGCCCGCACTGGCGCGACGCTGCTGGGTGCCGAGCTGGCCCGTCGAGGTCAGGGTCGAGTCCGAATCGATGACTGGCTGCGCGCGGATGCGGGCTGGCCGGTCGACGACGAAACCGTGGGAAACCACCATATGGGCGGGACTCGGATGTCACGTGATCCGCATGAAGGAGTCGTCGACCCGAACGGCAAGGTGCACGGTCTGAGCAACCTGCATGTCGCAGGCTCATCCGTGTTTCCCGGTTGCGGCGCAGCCAATCCCACACTGACCATCGTGCAGCTCGCCCTGCGGCTGGCCGATCATCTGATCGGGCAGCACACATGACCCCGCGCGCCACGGTGGGCAGCCACGCAGCGCCCGGCCCTTCGACATCGCGTTCGACGACCTCGAGTCATGCCCATCGTCTTCGACTTCGGCTGGTCCGTCTGGCAGCCCTGTTGCTGGGTCTGCTGGTGTGTGTGGCGCTGGCCGCCACGCTTGCGATCCGCACACGCTCGGGCGCGCCCGGATGGTCGGAACGCACCCCGGCACGCGAGCCGCGGGTCATCCCGCGTGCCGACATCCTGAACCGTTTTGCCGGTGCCGCTCAGGGTCTGGAGCGCGAGGACTATCGGCAAGTGGCGTTACACCTGATTGAGGGTTGGGCGCTGTATCGAAGTCCCGAGGGCGCGCGGGCGCACTATCCGGGACTGCCCAGCGACGCTGGCCGCGAGGCTGACGGCCTGGAGGGTTTTGCACGCATGCTTCCGCTGGCTGCCACCCTGCTGATGCGTGGCGAGGATCCCGAGGTCGCAGCCGGACTGAAACTGTCGCAGGCGCTGAGGGCAGGTCTGATCGCCGGCACGGCGACAGACCATCCCGCACGATGGGGCACAGTTCAGGCCTACAGCCCACAGTATGTGGAATCAGCGGATATCGCTCTTGGCCTGTGGCTGGCTCGCCCGGTGCTCTGGGAGCCCTTGTCGGCTGAACAGAAGGTTCGGGTCGCACAGTGGCTTGCCGGAACGATGGCGAATCTTCCGCATGACGGAAACTGGATGGTGTTTCCCCTGATGGTTCATCGCAGCCTGCGCGCCCTGGGGGTGGACGTCAGTCGGTACGACGCGCGCATGCAGACCCACTGGGAACGCCTGATGCATCTGCATCGCGGTCGGGGATGGTTTCATGATCCGCCCCACGGCTTCGATTACTACAACGCGTGGAGCATTCACAACGCGTTCTATTGGTTGCGGCGGATCGACCCTGGATTTGGCGGAGCCTTGGTCAGCGAGATTCACGGAGAGTTCGCCGGTTTTCTGCGTCATCTGATCAGCCCCCAAGGCCATCCGCCCCTCGGGCGCAGCACCTGCTACCGCATGGCACTGGTTGCGCCGCTGCTGGCAGCCCTGGAGATGGCGCCCGGGGCATTGCCGGCGGGGCAGGCGCTGCGCGCGCTCGACCTGAGCTGGGGGTGGTTCATTGCTCACGGTGCCGTGCAGGCCGGCGGCGTCACGGCAGGCCTGTGTCAGGCGGATCCGGCGCTGCAAGCGCGCTACAGCGGCCCTGCAAGTTGTCTGTGGGCCTTGCGATCACTCACCATTGCACTGGACCTCGATCATCGTATGGGCCTGCTCGATGAGCCCCGTGAGCGCTTGCCTGTCGAACGGGAAGCGTTTGTATTGCGTCATGCCGCAACAGGATGGCGGGTCGAGGGCAATCCAGCGACCGGTCAGGTCTGGATCGACATGCCCCAGGCGCAGCAGCCCGAACAAGTGCCCCGCCTGTTGGAGTACACCTGGACCGACCGTGCGATGGAATGGCTCACCCATCAGCCCCGACGCCCGGACAATCGTGTGGCGCTTTATCGGCGTGCCCGATACGGCACGGACGATGACATCGCCCTGCGATGTCATCGTGCAACAGAGCCCGCCGGAGATCGGCTGGTTTCATCCGTCGATCGGTAAACAGGGCAGAACAGCTTGACAATAAGACCCAGCTTGGCTGCCAACCGTCCCCGATTTTCGTCCGGCCGTCCCGGCGACCCCTTCGCAGCCCCGACCCCTTCGATAGCGTGCCGTCAAGGGCTGCAACCGCATGACCCTTACGCCCCGCAACCCGGGCTGGGGTCCAAGGGTCCTGAATGGACTCGCGTCTCCAAGCCTCGAAGCGGTTCTCGACCGGCGCATGCGTATCCCCTGGATCCGCCTCGCGTCGTACGCCTGGATGGACGTTCGACATGCATCACCCACACGCTTTTTCCAACCCGACGGGCCAGACGCGCTGGCCACGCAACTTGATCGCCACGGCACTGCTCGCCGCACTTGCAGGTTGCGGCGGTGCAGAGACCGCCAACACCACCTTACAGTCCGTCGCCAATGCTCTGAACAGTGCGGCCACCGCGCTGGCGGCCAACGGAAATCCCGTCACACCATTGCCTGAACCCGTGACCCCGGGGACCTCCGGGACCTCGTCAGGTTCAAGCACAGGATCGACCTCGGGCTCGACCTCAGGGGGCACTGCGACGACGCCCCCGCCCGCGAGCCCAACCATCAACACCATCGATACCCTGATCGGCGACATGACCCTCGCCCATGAGGGCACCCCCATCGCCTTCGCGGGCTGGGGCACGCTCTCCGGACCCGGTCTGGACTTTGGCAACAACCCGCCCATCGAGTGGAGCTATGCCCTGCCCTGGGGGGTGATCTTCGTGGCCCGGGAGGGCAGTCCGGCCACCAACACGCGCGTCCAGGTACGCAATATGCGGTTTTACGTCTTCAGCAAGAGCACCCGCACCTGGCGCAGCCTGGGCAGCTCGGCCACGGTTGATGGCTCGATGTACAACGAGGACTTTCGCCAGGGCAACGATGTGCTGCCGGCGGCCGTGCGCACCGAGGCCAGCGGCGGACTGTCCGTCAAACCGGTCTGGCCCTACGCCTATCACTTCTGGTGCTGTGGCCGCCAGCCCTTTGACCGGTCCGATCTCGGGGGCATCTACGCCACCTTCCAGGCCCGGCTGGTGGTGGATGATCCGGCACGCCCCGACGATCGCTCGAGCGCGCGCTTTCTGGGATACACCGGTCTGGACTACTGGCGTGACCAGACTTCGGGCTGGGCTCCTGGGCAGCCCAACAATGGCGAAGCGGGCCATGGCCGCATGAAGTACGTCACCAACGAATGGCGTGCCTTCAACCTGACCACGGTCGATGCCGCCACCCTGCGGGCCTCACCGCCCCCCCTGGAGTGAAGGCGTGGCCTGGCCTTCGCGCCAGGCCTGCAGGTCGGCAAAGGCCGATTCATGGGCCTGAGCCACGGCATCCCAGCTGAACGTTCGGGCCACCCGCTCTCGTCCGCGGGCCCCGAGGGCCGCCAGTTCGTCGGGCGCATCGAGCGCTCGACGCAGGGCAGCCCTCAAGTCTTTGACATCGCCGCGTGCGAAGGTGATCGCGCAGTCGTCGACCACATAGCGGTTCTCGCGGATGTCGCTGCAGATGACTGGCGTACCCAGCCCCATGTTCTGCAGGATCACGGGCGACAGACCCTCGATATCCGAGGGCTGCACATAGGCGTACGCATGATGCATGAGAGATCGCGCGCGCGCGCCATAGACATAGCCTGGAAAGACGATACGTGGATCCGAAGTCGCACGACAGCGGCGCTCGAAATCCGACGGATTGGGTGCCCCTCCGACCAGCACGAGCCGCTTGTCGGTCTGCAGACCTTCGAACGCCGGGATCAGATACTGCAGACCCTTGTCCGGAATGAACCGCCCGACAAACAGGAAGTAGCCTCCGGGCTGCAGATGAAGTTCGTCGAGCACCGAATCATCCAGCCCATCCTGATCGAGATCCGCGCCGAAGGGAATGAAGTCATAGCGCCGGCCAAAGCGCTGCTCGAATGCCGATCGAACGAACACATTGTCGAAGATCACGGCATGAGGTGCGAATGCAGTGAGCCATTGTGTGAGCCACAGATAGGCGCGCGCATGCCACGGCCATTTGGCCCGCTGCCAGTCCACGCCGTCTTGGGACAGGTAGACCCGCTTGCCCGCCAGCCGCAGCACGAGGGCGAAGGGCGAGTTGCCACCGTTTTGCAGATGCACGACATCGGCACGATCGTGGACGATGATGTCCCAGGTGCAGCGGGCGCTGTGCCACAGCGTATCGAAGCCTCGAGTCCGCCAGGGCACTCGCACATGCCGCAGTCTTACCC
>Ga0255087_1000254_pt1 | contig 23402 bp, 13 predicted proteins | sample Colum_Miss_RepA__FD_188561 | JGI IMG/M metagenome (GOLD analysis project Ga0255087, IMG submission 188561) | Freshwater microbial communities from Columbia River, Oregon, United States - Colum_Miss_RepA_8d | ecosystem: Environmental > Aquatic > Freshwater > River | place: USA: Oregon | collected...
GGCATGGAATTGACCATGACAAAGATTATTCTCGTTGCCTTTATCGTAGTATTCCCGATTTTTGCCGATGCTTCTGACTTGCTATCCTGGCCGTGCTACCACGGGCCCAACGCAAACTTTAGTGCCACAGACTGTGGTTTGACACTGATTGACGATTTGAAGGATGCCAGGCTGGTGTGGAAGAGTCAGGAGCCAACGCCTCCGGGAGCTGCGCAGAGCCCAAGATATGGCGGTCATGGATGGCACAATTCACTCACAGACTTTAAACCAATTAAGATTCCACTTATGGGTGGAGGCGAAGCAACCTCCGGTGGTGGCATTCCATTGCCAGGAGGTGGAGCAAGCAGCCTGCTTGTTGCCGATGGGCGCATCTTTGCCAGCTATTTCGTACCGAGTGGCGAGGTTGTGGATGCTGTAGAACAACAGAAACGCGATAAAGGCCTGGGTACCTGGTCTCCGGACTACTGGCGAGTGTCGGCCGATGATGTGGTTCTGTGCATTGATGCAAAAACAGGAAAAACATTGTGGAAACAGGTGTTCCAGGGCAAGGGATTAAACTGGACTGACCACAAGAGTATCATTACCAATCATACCGGGGCGGTTTTTGGCGGACGGGTGTATGCCATCGGTTCAACCTGCCGCGTTTATTGCCTCGATGCCGCTACTGGCAAGCCCATCTGGGAGGGAAATCTCGAGGCCGAGTATGAGAAACTAGAGGCGATTAAGAAAAAGGGATTAGAGGAGAAGAAATCTTTTGGTGGTATCAACCGCGGGCATTGCAACGGTTGCACATTCGCTTCAGGCGTCCTTGTCTGCCCGGATTTTCAAGGCGGGCTGATGGGGTTCGATGGCAACACAGGTAAAAGGCTCTGGCAGGTACAGAAGTGCCTTGCCCATCATGCGACTCCAACGCGCTGGGTTCACACAGGTGGAGAGTCGGTCCTGTGCGGTAACATTGACGGCAAAGTTCGATGTCTCGACCCCCTTACCGGCAAGGATCGCTGGACTCTCGACACGGGCCGGCAAGAAGCCTCACTTTCCCTTGCTGGCGATGTGTTATTATTGAATGCCGGCATGGAAAAGATGGGACCATGCGACGAGAATCTACTTGGCCGTGCCAGCGGTTGGAAGATCACCTTGGCGAAAGCCAAGAAACTCTGGGAGCACACGGGAGAAGAAAAAGTTGGGTTCGTGAGTGGGGGCATGAGTGGCCTGCCGATTTGGAAAGATCGGGCCTTCATCCGCAACAAGGCTGGTACGAAAATGATTGATGTTACCACCGGCAAAGTGTTGGCAACTGCCCCCGATGCCAGGACCGACCAAGAGAGCCATGGTTACTGCGCCGAGGGGCGTTTCTTCCACGAGCCGGACAGTCAGCACGGCAGAATTCACGATGTACTCATGTTAGGTACCACGGCTGATTCCTTCAAACCAAGCGGCAAGCCCTGGAATACGCCCCATTATGATGCGACTGGCTATGAGATGCCTATCAGCCACCCTATAGTTGCGGGGCAACTTTATCTGCGCGGTGCCGATGGTATCTACTGCTGGAACCTATGTAAACCCGCTAAATAGCAGATAGGAATACCAAGATGACTTGTGTCTTTTTTACCCTACTCTTTGTCACGAATGCTTTGATCAGTGCACCAGAACCACAGGCACCCGCAGGGGATTTCAACGCCCGCATCGAATACACGCTTAAGAACCCCCGCAAGAATGACCCAGTTCTAGGCGGACCAAGGGACAAGGTTTTCGTCAGTGCATGGATTCCCGAGGGATTGAAGGTCGTTCGTGGCGGAATCTGCAACCCCTTCTCGAAAGGCGATGATGTAAGCAAGCATTGGCAGGCCGCATGTCGGTACTGGCAATTCGCCTATGTGCAAGTAGATTTCGATGGGGTAAAAGACGAAGAGTATGCTTTTCTTACGACCGGGCTTGCCGAACTTGCGAAGAAGGCCGGACGCCCCGAATTGGAACATCTACCCCTATGTTTCATCGGTATGTCGCGTGGCGGTGGGATTAGCATGAAACTTGCCGAGATGATGCCCGAGCGCACCATTGCAGTTGCCCCGGTGTGTTTGGAAGTCGGGCCTGGGTCTGAAGCCACTCGCCGCATACCCGTGATCACTATCTTCGGAGAGAAAGACGGATCGCAAATGGCGAAGTTGCAGACTAAATTATCGTTAGAAAGGCAACTTCAAGCTCGTTTCGGGATTGCGGTGCAGTGGAATCGCAAGCACGAGTTTGCACTTGCTAACAATCTTTCGTTCGTTCACTTCGATGAAGCCATTTCCCGCCGCCTCCCAAAAATACCGATCTCTAACAAGCCCACCCCACTTGCAGATATTCCACTCGAGGAAGGATGGTTAGGCGATATATCCACCTGGGGAAAGGACGGGAAGATGCCGATGATTGCTGCTTGGAGAGAATTCAAAGGTGACCGAAATTTAGCATGCTGGTTTTCTTCGGAGCGGGTTGCAAGCGTGTGGCAGGGATTTGTCGGGGCAAGCAGGGATGTCACGATCATTGAACCACCTGGCTTGGGTGACAAACAACCTTTTATATTGTACTCGGCAGGAAAAAAGATGACCGTGAAAATCTCGATCAATAATGAAATAAAACCAACGCGTATTATACTTCGGGACGAAGCCAAACTGATCGCAGAAAAGACTGAAGGCCCCTGGGTATTTGAGATTTCTTTGAAACCCGGCATTCACTCGCTTATTGCGACAGTGGATGCCGGTGGGCAGAAGGCATCACGACCTCATACGATTGTCGTGGGGGATTAAACACCCTTATATGTTTTGTCCTTTCCTCACTGTTATTACTTTAATATACCGCGGACTTTTTATTTGCAGGCCACTTAAGCGAGGAATTACAAAAGGCCCATTTCATAATGTTGGATTAATAAGCCAAATACCGTGAGTATTGCCTGAAAAAGCAGGTTTTATAGGTGGATTAGTGCTTTGCAATAATTTTTCCAAGGGGGAATCTTTAGGTGTGATTGCGAGTTTGATCCCTCTTTTTTGTAATTCTAAAAGAAGTTGATCAGGGGCATTCATTTCCAGATGCATGGTTTTGGTAATCCAAGAGCCATCGTTCATTTCATCGCGAAAAGCATGAATTTCGCAGCGATCATCTTGAAATACCCTCCATTTGGGAGCATAAAAAATCAGAAAGCCGCCATCATTTAATGCATTGTAGATTTTGGTATCCGGGCCGTAATCTCGTGCAAGCTGTTGCATGGGTTCAATAAGATCGACTGGCCATTTTTTAGGATCTAGCTGAACCTGATACCAACCCAAAGCAGAAGAAATTAAAAGGCTTGCCACCATCACCAGTAAAGTTACGTTCATTTTTATGCTAGGCTTGGCGGGTTGACGGATAATCCAGTCTTCTCTTATTTTTTGCGAGCTAACAAGATTAAGCCAGATTTCTTCAAACATAACTGCTGCATTGCTTATGAAGATGGGTGCATTGCGGGCGCGCTTTAGAGCCAAGAAAAACCAGGCCCAAACACTTGCGATAATTCCTAGATGTTGTGCGCCTTTGCCAGACAAGAAAAAAAAGATCGTCACCGCAGCAAATACTGCATAAGCCCCCAGCATGTAAACATCTAACAAATTGGGTGCAGCGTGCTCAATAATATAGCTTGAAAGATCAAGTTTAAACCAAATTTTAAACCATTCTTCATACATCCCTATTCCGAAAGGCGAGATGCAAGGTGCGAGCAGCCAAATAAAATTGCCACACCATAATGTTAAAAGAGTACGAAAGTCTTTTATTGGTCCTTGTGAAAACAAAAACTGCGAGGTCCATGTTAATGTGGCCAAGCCGAGAATTGAAAGACCTCCTAGATATCCACCATGGCAGTTGGCCCAAAAAACAGCGAGGGGGAAACACCATAATAGCCAAGATGCCTTTGCTCTGCGGTTTTCAAAATCGAGAATAAAATAAGAGAGAAGAGTGATGCCGAGGTAGTTGATTAGTAAAGGCCTTGCGAGAAAATGAAGTGCTCCAATCATTAGCACTAAGGATGCGAGAAGCCAAACTATAGCGGGGTGCATGCCCGCTAAAAACCATCTGCGTGCCAAGATGGAAATCCAAGTTGCGATTATCAAGGATGAAAGAATTTTTAGTGTTGCAAACCCTCCTATTCGGTAGGAGTAAGCCATTAAAATTTCAGCAAGCCATTGGGTTGGAACCCAGTTTGATTCAGATTGCGAGAAGGGATCGGTGCGAAGAATTTGGAGATGATCGATCATCCATTCGCCTGTGCGAATATGCCAGAAGGTGCCTGGATCGGTTAGAAACGACGAAGGAATAAACAGCGCCAAGCTGATGAATGTAAATAGAAAGATGCCAGGCCAAGTACTGAGCCATCGTTGGAGAAGGGGTATCATTTAGGGAGAGACCTGATCCATTCAGTAAATAATTCAACCGCTTGCTTATCAACCATATTTCTGCTGATTTGAGGCATCTGGCCTGTACCCACGATGGAAATACGGTGCAGTAGGACGGATCGTTCAGGGTCCCCTGGCGCGATTATTTTCGCATCCTTGAAACCAAAAGTATGGTGATTGGGCTTTTCATCCAGGATCTTGATTTTGTCTTTGTCAGCAAAAAAGTCGAGATCCATTTGGGAATTGCCCCCACCTGCATTGATATGGCAATTAGCGCAATTGGAATGAAGGTAGGATTTGACACGTGCCTCAAGAGGGTTGGTTTTATCGTAGGGGTTCACCAACTTTTTCAATTGGGAAACGGGCAAAGGCAAAAGGTGGTCAGGGGTTGCGATCTTTCTTTGATCGGGGAAAGCCAGTTGTTTGTTCACCCACTCATCAAGTTCTTTATCTTTTTTGCCATCGGTTTGGCCCATTAGTTTAAGACTGGTGCGCAAATCGGGAGAGCGTGGTTTTAGTAATCGTAATTGTTCAAGGTGTTCCAATTGGTTTTCGGGGCCCGTTTTATAATCATGAGATTTGTTCATTTGCACTTCGCAAAGGCCAAGCACAAAGTTCGAAGCACGACTATGGCAGACCATGCATTCGGCCCTGCTGGGGTAATGCCAGACTTGCTTTCTAGTGCCCTCTTTTTCGCCTTTATCTGCGATTTGAAAAGACACATCGCGCCCTGCGGATTCAACCAGATCAGCATCGGTTTGTTCTTTGTTCCAGAGGTAGGAATAGCCGGCCCATTCTCCTTCTTGCCTAGTCATAAAACGAGTTTCAATCCATTGTTTACTTTGAGGATTACCTTGTTCCATTTCGAGAGCGAAGGATTTTACAATGACGGTACCGTTAGGAAATGTCCAACTTTTAGTGTTGGAATAATCAATGAAGGTGGGCTTGCCTTCGGAATCAAATTCGGGCAATGCGATGAAGCGAGCCTTGAATGCTTGATCAGACCAGAATGGTGCATTGACGGAATAGGGGATGACGCCTTCGACCATTTCGTGATTTTGAATGGATTGAAACAACCCCGATTCGGAAAGCTTTTTTGGGAAGTGAGGTTGGGGCAGATCCTTGGGAACAGGGGTAAACTTGTGGATGATGCCAAGTAGATCAACCACTAAGAGATTGCCATCGTTGTCTTCGCCAAAGCCTGTGATCTGAAGTGAGGTGTCTGCGATTTCTTTGTGCCAGGTTACTTTTTCGCCATCGTGCCTGATGCCCCAGATTTTACCTGTAGAGTGGTCGCCATAGATGTAGCAACCTTGCAACTCGGGGAATTTAGAGCCGTAATAAACAATACCACCGGTAAGAGAGCGAGCCTCGGAGTGATGATGCTCTGCGGTGGGTTTGACGAAGGGAGTAGGGCCTGGTTTTCTTAGGGAATAAAAGGGATGAGAACCTTCCATCACGCTCCAGCCGTAGTTGTCGCCCTTGCGAATGAAGTAAACTTGTTCCCATAAATCTTGGCCATTATTGCCCACCCAGAGATGGCCGGTTTTTTTATCGCAGTGCATGCGCCAAGGGTTGCGCAGCCCATAAGCCCAAGTTTCGGGAACTGCATCTTTGATATGCAGGAAAGGATTGTCTTTGGGTACCGAATATTGTTTGCCTTCATCGGGGTGATCCACATCAAGGCGCAATACTTTACCAAGAGGCCTGGTCATATCCTGCCCCGAAACCCAAGTGTCGGAATCGGAAGTTCCATCGCCACTAGTGACATAAAGCATGCCATCTTTTCCAAAAGCGAGAGCAGCGCCATTATGGCCATCGGAATGCCATTCTTTGATGGTGACTGCAGATTTGGGATCGATGGTGAATGGGGATTTATTGGAGATGGTGTAACGAACGACCCGGGTATATTTCTTGGCTTCTGGGCCTGGGCCATTGCAACCTAAATAAAGGTAACCATTCTTTTTATAATCAGGATGAAAAAGCATATCGAAAATGGTGTCTTTAGATTCGAGAAGCGTAAAAGATTCAGCAACATCTTCTCGTGAATCGAAGCGAACGATGGAAGATGGTGCGTAAGGGCGATCCATCGAGCTAGCAAGCATGATGTTGCTATCGGGAACGGGAAGTATGCAGGTGAGGTTTTTCAATTTCAATTTCGGGAAGGCATTAACGGTTTTGTAAGGAAGGGGAGGTTCAGGCGAGCCTAATACCTTCATGTTTTTAGCGGGAACCCGACCCTTGGAAGAGGTTGGTGCAATGGGGCCTTCAAAAACCATGGGGGCATAATCTTGGAAGAGATGAAAGTCTGCGTGAGTCTTGGATTTCAAGGGTGCAGAGGTTGAAAGCTCGGGGCCTTTTTCTTTTATATCGTAGTCGTATCTGCAAAGTGCGAAATTCCAGATTTCATCGATATTGGGCCTGCCCCCGGTCTTAGCGAAGTCGACCCAAGGAATACGGCCCTCCACCGTCCAACCCTTGTCGCGGTCATCTCGCTTGTTTAATGTGCCGTCTAGGGAGACCTTGGCTACCATGTGAAACTTATCTGCTTTAGCGATGTCAGCAAAATTCTCGGTGAGTTCTCTCTTCTTGGGAAAGAAGCAATCAAAAAAAGTGTTTGCAGCGTTTACTTGAAATTCGTAATAACCAGAGTGTTTATTAGAAGGCTTGATAAAGATTTCGAAAACATCGTTGTCCCAGGTTTTGCCATCGTGTTCGACAACATCAGCAAATAAGTCGTGATCTTCCATCTGGGCTAGGTAATAAAAGTTATCGCGATCCCAAAGAAGCTTAGCCTTGGTTTTGGTAAGGGATGGCCTATCTTTTTCCTGCAGCCAAGGAAGGTGAAAATTGTCGATCGCGATGGCTTTCTCCCAACAGGCATCTGTGGGTTTACCATCGATGATAGGCGGTGTATTTGTCCATTTGCATGTGTAAGGGTTTGATTTATCTTTAGGTTGCGGGGTTAAAACATCTGCAAGTGAAAAGCCATAAATTCCAACGGTTAGAATGAATGAGAAAACAAGGATCTTTCTGATGCTTTTAATGCTCATGACTTACCCCAATTATAAGAAATAGGCAGGTAGTTACTAAAATTACCAAATCAATTCATTGTTCCATACAGATTTATGCCTTATAAATGATATTAATTAATAAAGTCCTAATTTTTAGTGTGGATCCATCAATGAAACCAGAAGTAGACCTAGCAATTGGTGAACTAGTAAAGCATGGCGTAATCCATAAGGATGAAATTGACTCTGCGTTAGAGAAATACCCCGAAGCTGCAAGCATAGATGATCGCGATGCCTTGGGTGATTTTTTAGAACAAATTGGGCTGATCACTGCATTTCAAGCTGGTGAACTTCGTAATAAGCGCATTGCTGATTTGGCTATGGCCAATTATCTCATTCTTGATCGCCTTGGCGAAGGTGGCATGGGAACGGTTTTTCGTGCCAGGCACAAACGCATGCGCAGGATTGTTGCGCTTAAGGTGCTTAACCCGGAAATTCAAGAAAACCCAGATCACTTGCAACGCTTTCAACGCGAGATAGAAACCTTGGCTCGCCTTAATCACCCCGGGGTTATACAAGCTTATGATGCAGATTTCGGGCCATCTGGATTCTTTTTGGTTCTCGAACTTGTTGAAGGGAACGATCTTGACGGGATTGTTCGCAAGCATGGCCCCCTTCCCGTAAGCGAAGCCATCGATGCCATGATTCAATCTGCTAAAGCTTTGCAATATGTACACGATCAGGGGATGGTGCACCGCGATATCAAACCGCAAAACCTGATGAGAAATAGGCAGGGTGATATTAAGGTTGCAGACCTTGGGCTTGTTCGCCTAACCGAAGCCGAATCTTCGGATGATCACAACAAGCAAGGCCTTACCCAGCAATTCACCATTGCAGGCACATTGGAATTCATGGCTCCTGAACAAGCCGAAAACACCAGTGGAGTTGATAACCGCGCAGACATTTACAGCCTTGGTTGTTCCTTATATTACATCCTGGCTGGTAAAAATGTTTACACGGGTAAATCCGTAATGGATAAGTTGATGGCTCATATGACCCATCCAATCCCGAGCATCAGAGAATTAAGGACCGATGTATCTGAAAAACTTGATAATGTCTTTAAGAAGATGGTTGCAAAGACGGTTGATCAGCGATATCAGACAATGAATGAAGTAGTTGCCGATCTTGAAAATATCAAGATGTTGGAGAAAGTTTCTAATGTCGCCCCAACTAATATCGTAATAACTCCGCAGGCCAGCCAAACCGAAACAGATACCGGCACTGCTTTTTTTGAATCCCCGATAGCAAAGCGTGCCCCATCTGAATTAGAAGGCACTTTGATTTTCAACCCAGGCCAAAAAACTTCCATTCAGAATGATTCGAATATCGCTACAACTTCATTTATCGAACGACCTAGCCAATCCGGTGCAGAACTATCCCAAATCGATAGCGCCAAGGTTTTGCTTGTTGAACCTTCTAAACTTCAAGGCATGATGATTAGCAACCAGCTTAAATCGCTTGGTATTGCTGATGTAAAACTTGCGGTTTCAGGAGAGGATGCATTCGAACAGTTTAACAAAGGGGGCTATAAGGCCATTGTTTGCTCGCAAAATCTACCTGATTGTAGTGGTATTGAACTTGCTCAAAATATAAAAACAACACCTTCAGGCAAAGGTATTTCTTTTATCTTGATTACCTCGAACATTGATAATGAAATGGAATCCCTGGCTGCAAAAGTCGATTTCAAAATTCTTAGAAAACCCTTCACTCCAGAACAACTTAAATCAACTTTACCTGTAAACGCGCCTAGCGTTACCCAGCCTATTGTTTCACAGCCCACCACCAAAACCGTGCTTTTGGTTGATGATAGTTCCTTTGCCAGGAAAAGAATGGTGGGGATTTTAAAAACCTTGGGGTTCGATGATGTTGTAGAAGCAGTTGATGGTGCGAAAGGTTTGGCCATGGCCCAGAGCCGACCTTTTCTTTTTATCGTCTCTGATTTTCATATGCCTATTTTAGATGGTAAGGGCTTTGTCGAAAGCCTTAGCCAAGATCCTAAGCTGAAAAATATCCCCGTTTTGCTGATCACCAGCGAACCCGATTCTTTCCTGCTCGATCCTATTCGAACCTTGAAGTCATGCAGAATTCTTTCGAAATCCGCCGAGGCTTCTGCTCTTAAGATGGAAATCTCTAAGTTTATTGCCCTTTAAGTTTAAAAGAGTGCACTTAGTTAGTACAGTTTTAACGGTTATACGAATAAAAGCCCTTCACTGGGCTATTTTGTACTAAAAATCACGCTTTCCCTTAAAGTTTACGCACACTTCCTATGTTATCTTAATTGTTAACCTTAACTTTTATTTCTTACTAATAAGTTATTTATGAGCGAAATGGACGAGGCACTAGTAGAATTTCTCATCGAGTGTCAGGAAAACCTGTCTCGTATGGATCTTGAGCTTCTCGAGCTTGAGAAGTCCACGGATCCCGAATTGGTAAAAAGTATCTTTCGAGTAATGCATACTATTAAGGGAAGTGCAGGGTTTCTTGGATTATCGAAACTCGAAAAGCTAACCCATGCAGCAGAAAATCTGCTGAGTAAAATACGCGATGGCTCGCTTCAACCCACCACAGCAATTACTTCTGCTTTGTTAGCTGCAATTGATGGAACCAGAGCCATTCTTTCCAGCCTTGAATCGAATCAAAACGAAGGTAATTCAGATTCAGAAGCAATTATAAAAACGCTTAACGATTGCACTAAGCCGACACCTGCCATTGTAAAAGAAGCCCCCATCCCCGTTGCAAGCTCTGTAAATGTTGAAATGGACGAAGCCCTTAAAGAATTTCTCATCGAGTGTCATGAAAACCTATCTCATCTGGATCTTAAGCTTCTCCTACTTGAGAAGTCCACTGATCCCGAATTGGTAAAAAGTATCTTTCGAGTAATGCATACTATTAAGGGGAGTGCAGGGTTTCTTGGATTATCGAAACTCGAAAAGCTGACCCATGCAGCAGAAAATTTGCTTAGTAAAATACGCGATGGCTCGCTTCAGCCTACCACGGTAATTACTTCTGCGTTGCTAGCTGCGATCGATGGCACCAGAGCCATTCTTTCGAGCCTTGAGTCGAATCAGAACGAAGGTAATTCAGATTCAGAAGCAATTATTAAAGCACTTAACGATTGTACCAAGGCGCCAGCATCTGTTGGTAATGCGCCTGTTGCCAAAACACCTGCTCCAGAAATTAAACCGAATCCTGCACCGGTTATTGCGCCAACGATGGTGTTTCCGAATCCTGCACCGGTTATTGCGCCAACGATGGTGTTTCCGAATCCTGCACCGGTTATTGCGCCAACGATGGTGTTTCCAAGGGATGCTGGAACTTCTTTTTCAGATGCAGTAAAGCCCGTTCCTTCGACTGCAATTCCAGCAACTTTAGTAATTGAAAAGGCTCCAGATACTGTTTCTGTAATGAAGGAAAAAATTGAAGAACCACATCGAGAGGTGGCTTCTGCGCTTTCGGATTCCTCTGTTCGTATTCCGGTAGATGTTCTTGATAAATTAATGTCGCTTGCAAGTGAGTTGGTTTTATCGCGTAACCAATTGTTGCAGTGCTCTACAAGGTTGAACGATTCCTTGTTGCAGGTGGCATCAAGGCAATTCAATCTGGTGACTTCCGAATTGCAGGAAGCATTGATGAAAACCAGGATGCAACCCATATCGAATGTATGGAACAAATTCCCGCGCATGGTTCGTGAGGTTGCATTCAAACTGGGCAAACAAATCAACCTGCAAATGCAGGGTGCTGAAACTGAGCTTGATAAAACATTAATAGAAGCTATTAAAGATCCCTTGACGCATCTTGTGCGCAATTCAATCGATCATGGAATTGAATCTCCCGAAGGCAGGGCCCGGGCCAATAAAAAACCTGAAGGTACTCTTTTGCTTCGGGCGTATCACGAAAGCGGCCGTGTTAATGTTGTCATTTCTGATGATGGTAAAGGGATCGACCTTAACCGAGTCAAAGCGAAGGCGCTTGAAAAGCAGTTGCTTTCTTCTGATCAGCTTTCGCAAATGGGTGATAATTCGGTATTACAGTTGATATTCCTTCCCGGATTTTCGACTGCCGAAAAAATCACCAGCGTTTCAGGCAGAGGCGTTGGCATGGATGTTGTAAAAAACAACATCGAAAAAATTGGTGGCATGATTGATATTCAAAGCGAATTGAATAAAGGTACAACAATCCACCTGCGTATTCCGCTTACTCTTGCGATTATCAAAGCTCTTAGTATTACCGCTGCGGGCCAAAGTTTTACCATACCACAAACTCATATCACTGAATTACTCAGGATTAAGGATGATAGTAAAATTGGTGGTATTGAGTATGTGCATGAGACTCCCGTATTTAGATTTCGTGGCAAACTCATTCCCTTGATCAATCTTGCTGAACTTTTACAAATCAAAGGAAAGTCTGAAACTCAATCGAAGCCCAATCATTTGGTGATTTTGCAAGCTGAAGACAGGCAGTTTGGCCTCTTGGTGGATTCCGTCAAGGACACCAATGAAATTGTTGTTAAGCCTCTTCCTTCGAGGTTGAAAGGCGTGGGTTGTTTTGCTGGGGTGACCATCATGGGAGATGGTTTGGTACAGCTTATCCTTGATGTTTCCGGAGTGGCTAGGCTGGGAAGAGTTTTACCAAAAATACGCGACCTTGGCATTAAAGATCTTTCAGCACAGGACGAAATTAAAGCGGATAATCAAAGTGCAGGTGAGGGTCTTCTTTTGGTTAGTGCAGGTGGTGAAAGCCAGATTGCAATTCCTTTAGAGCAGGTGGTTAGACTGGAAGAATTCAGACCTTATCAATTGGAAAAGACAGGCGAAATGCATTTGGTTCAATATCGCGAAGGCATCATGCCAATTTACAATCTTGGAAATATTTTGGGAATCAAGGGTGGAGTAGAGATTCAGGATAAAACCCGAAAAATACAGGTTGTCGTTCATAACTATGCTGGCAAGTACGTGGGCCTGGCGGTTGAGAAAATTCTCGATACTGTTTACGAATCGATAAAAATCAATGGTGAGAGTACGGGGCAGGGAATAAAGAAAACAGGCGTTGTTAGCGGAAAAATCACTGAATTTGTTGACCTTGGAGTCCTTTTAGCCCTAACAGTTAAAAAATCGGAGGTCGTTTCTTGAGCAAGGAACTTTCTTACGCCACATTTACCATTGATGGTAAACTATTTGGAATTCTCATTGAGGATGTGCAGGAAATACTGCGCCCTCTTGAAGTAACTGAAGTGCCTTTGGCTTCCTTGGCGTTCAACGGGCTTATTAATCTTCGAGGCAATATTGTCCTTGCGGTTAGGATGCGCCAACAACTTGGTTTGCCTACCATGGAGGCCAAGTTTTGCATGAACATAATTATTAAGCTTCGAGATGAATTTTACAGTTTGCAAGTTGATTCGGTGGCAGATGTGGTTGTGGTGCAAAAAGATGATTTTGAAATCCCGCCTGAAACACTCCCCGTGGAAATTAGGCGATTCATCACTGGCACTTACAAAGTTGATAACAAGTTATTACATATTTTGGACATTGAGCAAATCCTTGAGGATAAATCGTTGTCTCTTAAAGAAAAACAAAGTGAGATTTTAGTATGAGCATTCTGCAAAGGCTTCTTCTTATTTCTGCAAGTTTCCTACTGCCGATTTCTGTGTTGCTCTATTTCACAGTTGATGGCATACAGGATCGCATTGATTTTGCAGGCCTTGAAAAACACGGTAATAGCTTTCAGAGACCGCTGGAGAAAATACTTCGCTCCCTGCTGGTTCATAAGAGCGCTGCCCTTTCAGTTCTTGAGGGTGACTCTACTGCCTTAACAACTGCTACCAAAGAGGAAGCATCTTTGGATTCTGCGATTCGAAATCTTGAAGTGCTTGAAAAATCCTTTGGCACCATTTTGCAATTCACTCAGGATGGCCTTGCTAAGAGAAAAAGAGAAGAAGCTAAAATTGATAATTTCTCGAGAAAATGGGATCAATGCAGGAAATTCTGGCAGACTATGACCCCCGAAGCTTGCAAAAACGAGCATGATAATCTGATTAAGATTGTTCGTATGATGATTACTCATTTGGGCGATACTTCCAATCTTATTCTTGATCCGGATCTGGATTCCTTTTACTTGATGGATGTAAGCGTTGTTGCGTTGCCTAGTGGCCAAGAACGAATTTCAACTTTGCTTACCACCTATGGTACGCTGATTAAAAAGGGTGCAAATGATCAGGAAGACAAGTTAGCTCTTGCGATCCAAAATGCCCTTTTTCAACAAAGTGATTTAGATAGGATTTTCTCAAGCATCGATACCGCCTTTAATGAAGACAATAACTTTTATGGTAAATCGGAATCTCTGCAAAAGAATATCAGTGCGCCTTTGGAGAAATTTAAAAAATCATCTGGTAATTTTACCAAGCTTCTTTCATCCCTTAAGGCGGAAGAACTTACTAAAGCTGATCCAAAAATTTTAGAAGCAGGCAATGAGGCTCTGGAAGATTCTTTTAGCCTTTGGGATACATGCTCTGCGGAACTTCAAGTGTTGTTGGAATCTAGAATTCTCAAGTTTCAAAATGACAGGCTTTCTTCTTTAATGCTTTCCGCATTAGCATTGGTTATTTCTTTCTTCCTTGTGTGGTACATAGGAAGAGGATTAAACAATTCCTTTATACAAATATCAGGCAATTCTAAAAAATTGATCGTGTCTTCTAATAACCAGAAAATGGTAAGCAAGAGCATGGTAGCCAACGCAACCGAAACTTCTGCCCAAGCTAATGCCATTGCAAGTGCTGCAGAGGAAGTCAGTGTGAATATTCAATCAGTTGCAAGCGCAGCAGAGGAAATAGGCGCAACAATCCGAGAAATAGCGAAACAATCGCAGCAAGCAGCCCAGGTTGCAAACGAAGCAGTTAGCATTGCAGAAACTGGAAATAAGGCAGTTCTTAGGTTGGGCGAAAATAGTAATATCATTGGCAATGTAATTAAAGTTATCACCTCGATTGCAGAACAGACGAATCTGCTGGCATTAAACGCGAGCATCGAAGCTGCCCGAGCAGGCGAGTTTGGTAAAGGTTTTGCAGTGGTAGCTAGCGAAGTCAAAGAACTTGCCAAGGAAACCGCCAAGGCGACGGAAGATATTCGAACGAAAATAGAGGGGATTCAATCGGATACCAAGGAAGCGGTAAGTTCCAACGAGAAGACCCGTAACATCATTAGTAGAATTCATGAGATTCAAAGTACGATTGCGGGAGCAGTGGAAGAGCAAGCTGCTACTACGAGAGAGATCACCCGAAATGCAGCGGATGCAGCCACGGGTAGTTCGGAAATCGCCAAGAATATTTCGGGGCTAGCAGAAGCTGCCCGAAGTACTTCCAAGGGTGCGACTGAATTAGAAACAGCAGCATTGGGATTGGATACCATGGCTTCTGAGTTGGAAAAGATTGTTAAAACTTTCCAGATAAAATCGTAGGATTTCAACAGAAAACAAACTTAGGTCAGACCTAGAAAATAACGAAAGATAAAGCGAGGGATTATTCATGAGTATTCTGCAAAGGCTTCTTCTAATTTCTGTCAGTTTTTTACTTCCAATTTCTGTTCTGTTGTATTTTGCAATCGATGGAATACAGGATCGGATTGATTTTGCAGAGCTCGAAAAGCAGGGGAACATCTACCAGAGGCCACTGGAAAAGATACTGAAAGCGCTTTTAATTCACAAAAATGCAGCATCAGCAGTCCTTGCAGGGGATAATGCTTCTAGCATCATTATTGCAAAAGAACAATCTGCTTTGGATTCTGCGCTTCGCACGTTGGAAAGTTTGGATAAAGAGATCGGATCGGTTTTGCAATTCACCCAGGATGGCCTAGCCAAGAGAAAAAGAGATGATGCAAAGGTTGATAACTTATCCAGAAAATGGGATCAATTACGAAAGTCTTGGCAGACATTGCCTATAGATGTTTGCAAGACTGAACATGATAACCTAATTAAAATTATTCGCACCATGATCACCCATTTGGGCGATACCTCGAACCTTATTCTTGATCCTGATCTGGATTCCTTTTACTTGGTGGATGTAAGCCTTGTTGCGTTGCCTCAAGCGCAGGAACGAATCTCAACATTGATTTCACTGTATAACGCAATCGTCAAAAACGATGCTAAGCAAGAAGAAAATAATATAGCAATGACTGCTCAGCTGACTCTTTTTTCGCAGAGCGATATTGATAGGATTTTTGCAAGTATTGAAACCTCAATGAATGAAGATAATAATTTTTATGGTAAGTCCGAATCCCTGCACAAAAATCTACCTGCCCCCACTGAAAAGCTTAAGAAAAACACTGACAACTTTGTGAAATTGCTACTTAACCTTAAACCTGAGCAACTGAACAAAGCCGACCCTAAAATTCTCGATGCGGGTAATGATTGCCTTGAGGATTCCTTCAACCTTTGGGATGCCTGCTCTGCTGAACTTGAAGAATTGCTTAATAAAAGAATCACGAAGTTTAAGTACGATAGATTTTATTCGATAATGCTTTCCGCACTTGCACTTTCAGTATCATTTGCTCTTGTTTGGTTTATTGGAAAGGGGATTACCGTGCCTATTCGCACCAGCAGTGCAAGGCTCGATAAACTTGCCAAGGGCGATCTTGCCTCAGTCGTTGAAATCCAAGGACAAGGGGAATTGGGAGCAATGTCGCAATCCCTTTCCAAAGCTGTTTTGGGTATGAATAACGCAATCGTTTTAATTTCAGTCAATGCCCAAAAATTGATCAATTCTTCCACCAATCAAAGGCAGGTCAGTCGGAGTATGGTTGCCAACGCAACCGAAACTTCTGCCCAAGCCAATGCCATTGCAAGTGCAGCAGAGGAAGTTAGTGTAAATATTCAATCAGTTGCAGGGGCAGCCGAGGAAATGGGCGCAACCATAAGGGAAATTGCAAAGCAAGCGCAGCAAGCGGCCCAGGTTGCAAACGAAGCGGTTACTATTGCAGAAACAGGAAATAAAGCGGTGCTTAGGTTGGGCGAAAATAGTGCCATCATTGGTAATGTGATAAAGGTGATCACCTCAATCGCAGAACAGACAAATCTACTGGCATTAAACGCGAGCATCGAAGCTGCTCGAGCAGGAGAGTTTGGCAAAGGTTTTGCAGTGGTAGCTAGCGAAGTAAAAGAACTTGCTAAGGAAACCGCCAAGGCGACGGAAGATATTCGAACCAAAATTGAAGGTATTCAATCAGATACCCGGGAAGCAGTAAGCGCCAACGAGAAGACCCGAAATATCATCAATAAAATTCATGAGATTCAAAATACGATTGCTGGAGCGGTGGAAGAGCAAGCAGCTACAACCCGAGAGATCACCAGGAATGTTGCGGATGCAGCTACCGGCAGTACCGAAATTGCCAAGAATATTACAGGGCTTGCCGAGGCTGCCCAGAGCACTTCTAAGGGTGCAACCGAGTTAGAGAAAGCTGCAATGGGCTTAGATTCGATGGCTACGGAGTTGGAGCAATTGGTAAAAACATTTCAAACCAAGGCATCGTAATCTTTGCTGAAAAGCGATTGATAAAGCTTTGATGAATTTTTTTGGTAATGGCAGTAATTAATCCTATAATGTTATTTGCTATCAATTATATGTTGGCAATTAACATACTTTTATTAGTGGAATAATTTATGCCTTTAATTCGTGTGCTAATTGTTGATGATTCTTCAGTAGTACGCAGAACCTTAAAAACAGTGCTATTATCTGATCCGGATTTTTCCATAGTGGGTGCAGGGTCTGATGGCAAAGAAGGAATAGAGCTGGCTTTAAAATTAAAACCAGACTTGGTTATTCTTGATGTTGACATGCCGAGGATGAATGGTCTTGAGGTTCTCGCTGAACTTAAAAAGAAAAATCCCGAATTAGCAATCATCATGTTTAGCTCCTTGGTGCAAAAAGGAAGCGTTATTACCCTTGATGCAATTTCCCTAGGCGCAGATGATTATTTCTGCAAACCTTCTACAGGGTCAGCAGAAGAAACCATTGAATTGTTGAAAAAAGATTTTTTGCCTCGCCTGAAAGCTGTTTTTAAAAAGAATCAGTCCAGCAGTGGGGTAATTGACTTGCCTCAAGCTGCAAAAAAAGTACTCAAAGAACATATAAAATCCGTCACGCCTAAAATCTTAGCAATCGGGGTGTCTGCGGGCGGCCCAGAAGCCCTTAAAGTATTGCTGACGGCACTGCCACCTTTACCAGTTCCCGCTGTTATTACCCAACATATGCCCGCAGGTTTTACCAAAAGCTTGGCAGATCATTTAAACAGCCAAACTAGGCATCCTGTTACCGAAGCGGTAGATGGGGATACCCTTGTTGTAGGGAAGTTTTTGCTTGCCCCAGGGGATTATCACATGGTGCTAGAACCATGCCTAGCAGGTAATAAAGTGCGATTAAATCAAAATCCCCCAGAAAATTATTGCAGGCCAGCGGTTGATCCGATGTTGAGGTCGGTTGCTAAAATATATGGAGCGAGTGCCCTGACCGTTATTTTGACAGGCATGGGGCAGGATGGCCTGGAGGGTTGCAAGGCAATTCATAAAGCTGGGGGGAAAATTCTGGTTCAAGATCAGGCCACCAGCGTTGTTTGGGGAATGCCAGGAACTGTCTATAAGGAAGGATTGGCAGAAGAAGCGCTTTCCATTCATGATCTTTCGGCAGCAATCATGGGTCGGCTGAATCAAAAACAAGCTCTTTAATAATTTCATTATTCGGATAATTCAATGCAATTTGACAGCGCAGCTATTACGCAAGAAAACTATCGTATTTTTGTTGATTTTCTCAAAATCAAACTTGGCCATGATTTGGGCGAGGGTAAGGAATATTTGATTGAAAACAGGCTAAACCCTGTTTGTGAAGCCCAGAAAATTGCGAATGTAAATGAGCTTGCTCGGGAAATAAAAATCAACCCCTACTCCGCCTTGGGGAACCTGGTTGTGGAGAACATGACCATTCAGGAAACTAGTTTTTTCAGGGGACCTAGAGTCTTTGACAATTTGAAGAAATACATCATTCCAAAATTGATCAACGAAAATGTTTATTCCCACACCATTAAAATTTGGTGCGCATGTTGTTCCACAGGCCAGGAACCTTATTCAATCATGATGCTGCTGATGCAGAATTTTCCGCAATTGGAAAATTGGAACATCAACCTTCTTGCGACAGATGTTTCTGAAAACGCGCTTACCAAGGCGCGATCTGGGATCTACTCGAGATTTGAAGTTATTCGCGGGCTATCCACTGACCTTAAAGAAAAATATTTCCTCGAAACCCCGGATAGTCAGTATCAAATCCGTTACGACTTGCGCCAAAAAATTAAGTTTCAGCAGGTCAATTTGCTGGAAGGATTCTATGCTCTTGGTGGCCCATTCGATATTATTCTTCTACGAAATGCTCTTATTTATTTCGCCCCTGAAGTCATCACAGGGATTTTTCAAAAACTCCGAGGCGCAATCAAGGATACCGGTTTCCTCATCTTAGGCGAATCTGAATCCATTATGGGAAAAACCACCATGTTCAACCTTCCAATTGAAGGAACGGATTATTTCACACCCACCCCACTTCCCTAATTCTTTTGGTATTTGAAATGGAAATACCCTTCGGATTTTGGAAACCCTCCAAAGATCAAATAGCCCTTGCTGCCAACAAGCAAATTTCTGATGTCATAGCACCAGGAATCAAGCTGTTGTTTTGTGGCATTAATCCGGGTTTGTATACCGCAGCAATTGAAAAGCATTTTGGTAGGCCAGGAAACAGGTTCTGGCCCGCATTATTTGCAGGTGGCTTTACGCCTCGACTTTATTCCCCCTTTGAACAACACCTTCTTTTGCTTGAAAATCTCGGAATTACGAATCTGGTGAACCGTGCAACCGCGCGAGCTGATGAAGTCGAAGATAACGAGCTTCAAAAAGGGGCAGAGTTACTTTCAGAAAAAATAGCAAGGTATAAGCCGGAAGCAGTTGCAATTCTTGGTATCACCACTTATCGTACTGCATTCAAGAGACCTCGAGCTAAATTGGGGCTTCAAGAAGATAAAATTTCCGGTTCCAAGCTTTGGGTGCTGCCCAATCCAAGCGGATTAAATGCACATTTTCAAATCAAGGAACTGGGATTGTTATTCTCCCAATTAAAAACTGGTGTTTTTGGTCTGTAGATGTGAAGATAACTAAAAGGAGATTATGATGAACGATAGTAAAATTGCTGATGAATTGATTGCATTGAACCAGAAGCTTTTAGATAGCATCGCTAACGCTGACTGGAAAACCTATAAAAATCTCTGTGATGCAAAAATCACAGCGATCGAACCTGAAGCACCAGGGCAGGTGGTTGAAGGCCTCGATTTCCACAAATATTATTTTGATCTTGGGTCTTCTAAAACCAAAGTGCAAACCACGATGTGCCACCCTGTTGTTCATCATAAGGGAGATATGGCTGTGATTGCTTATGTACGATTAGTACAAAAATTGAATGCAAATGGATCGCCCATAACTGCAGCATCTGCGGAAACCAGAGTTTGGGAATGCAAGGACGGGAAATGGTTGCATGTGCATTTTCATCGTACTCCGCTTGTTTGATAACAGCCGTGTTTATCAAATTTTAAAAGGTGTTTTGCTATGTTTAAAATCCAGATAAAAAACTCCACTCAAGATGCTTCATTCGAGCATTTTGAGGGTAAATTATTTGGAGGCAGAGCACCTTCAGGAGCGGGAAATGCCCTGATTATAATAGACCCTTCTGTTTCCCGTACGCATTTTTGTATTGAAGCTGGGAAGGATGGTAATTTCCTGCTCAGTAATATTAGTTCAGGAAATTCCATTGTTTTTGAAGATGGCAAAAGCTTGGCGCCAGGGTCTATTGCTGAGTTTTCAACCCCTAATCATTTTGTTATTGGCGGTACCAGTATTTTTATCCAGTCTGGAATACATGGTAATCCATCAGACTTTTTCAGCAGAGAAAAAAAAGCCACCACCGTCTTATATTCCCCTAGCAAACCAGAAATTCAGAAATCTACCCCCGTCATCGATTTTGAGTTCCCTTCTAATTCACGTTTCCTTGATAATCAATCCAACCCAATAAATTTAGAAAATCAATCTGCCCCCGAAGTCATTGGAAAAATTCTCAAGGCGCTAGAAAATATTAATAAATTGCAGGCTGAATTATCTGTAGGGGAGCATTACAACAATCAGATAGCCAGGCAACTTGTAGAAATGGCTGACCTTGATATTGGCATGGTTCTGCTGCTTATAAATGATAAGTGGGTTATTTCAGGTTGTTATACCTCTAATGAAAATGTTTCAGTTCGATACAGTACAACGCTGGTTAAAAATGTTGTGGAGCAGAAAAAAACCTTCTTTCAGGATCTATCAAACCTTGAAGAAAAAGGCCAGTCTTTGGTAAACCTTGAGGCTGCTGTCATTTCGCCTATTTTGGATTTTCACGACAATATCATTGGTGCATTGTATGGCGCACGCAGCAAAAATATTATTGCAAAAGGTGGAATTACAAGCCTTGATGCGCAATTGGTGCAAATGCTTGCAAGTACTGTTGGAGCTGGAATAATTCGGGATAGGGCGAGTAAATCCAAGGCTCAATTCGAACAATTCTTTTCCTCTGAGTTAGCTAAAGAATTGGATAGAAACCCCAATTTGCTCGCAGGAAGAGAGCAGGAAATAACTGCAATGTTTTCTGATTTGCGAGGGTTTACCGCTCTTTCCAACCTTCTAAAGCCCGCTGAAATTTGCATGCTCCTTCAAGACATCATGGAACATCTGAGCGAACAAATTCAAGTTGAAGGTGGCGTTATTGTTGATTATGCAGGAGATGGAATTCTTGCAATGTGGAATGCCCCGGTTGAACAGCCAGATCATGTAGAGAGGGCTTGTAAAGCTGCAATTGGGATGCACAAGGGGTTCCCTGATGTCTGTAAAAGGTGGAGCCATCTGCTGGGTGATTTTCCCATCGGATTGGGAATCGGTATTAATACCGGTATTGCATTGGTCGGGAATACGGGGAGCAAAAGAAAATTTAAATACGGGCCCATGGGCCTTACCGTAAATCTTGCAAGTCGTTTAGAAGCCTCGACCAAATTACTGGGTTTGCCTTTAGTTATTAGTGCAGCTTCTAAAGCAAAACTTTCAACAAATTATCCCACACGAAGATTAGGGCAGGCGATGTTCCCGGGCGTTTCTTTGCCTGTGGAAATTTTTGAATGTAAGGATTTATCCGCAACCAGCGAATGGCAAGAAAATAAAATTCTATACGAAACAGCACTGCAGCATTTTGAAGCTAAATCTTTTGGGCACGCAATTAAAACTTTGACCCCTTTGATCGAAAAACATGGTCAAGGGAAGTTGATTGATAGCCCCTCGCTTAAATTGATTCGAAAATCTTTAGAAGGTCTGGAATCCACCTCGGGAGAGTTTTCGTCCATACTTTGGTCTATGACTAAGTAAGTTTGCTTCGCTATATTCTCTAAATTTAAACCCAGACATCCCATCTTTACCTAATTTAATTAGTTTTTCAATTCACTCAGTTCTTATGCCCTTTTAACCGATATATCTTGTGTATCTTTTGCTTTGGATTATTCCGGTTCAGGGTTTTTATGCTGAAGGCTTTTTCGATAGTTCGAAGTCTCTTCCTTTGCTTGTTTATTCTAGCGGGCTCGGGTTGCCTTTATAATGTACATGAATTGATGGATCATTCGATTTGCGAACGCTCGAAAGATGTGATCGATTTAGAACCGTTGACTCATTTCGAGAAAAAATCTGAGCTGCTTAAAGCGAATTCAGAAATTAAGTCTAATAAAGAAAAAGCAGTTGATAATAAAATTGACGGAAGTTTGGAATTTACCAGATATGAAGCAGGCTCGAACTCCTCAAAAGATCGTTTAGTTGTGCCCGCCGACCTTCCGGGTGCTCAAGAACCTCCCATAAAACTCCCTAAATTTACTAAAGAAAACATGGAACAGAGGAAGGAAATTCTCGCCAAGTTGTATCCACCCCTTCCTGTAATGTTACCAGAACCAGAGTTGGCATTAGGGCCCGATGGCAAACCTTACTCCCTTTCAGATCTGCAGAAAATTGCACTTACCTCAAGTCCGAAAATCAAACAGGCGGTTGCAGCAGTTGCTGCAGCAAGAGGCGCTGCTATTCAAGCAGGCCTTTATCCCAACCCCGATTTTGGTTACGAAGGTGATACCATGCAAACCATGGGCACTGCAGGATACCAGGGCGGTTATATTCAGCAAACCATTGTGACTGCAAGCAAGTTGCCTACCGCAAGGCAGGCGGCTTTGATGGATGTTCGAATCACTGAACTTTCACTTCGAAAAGCTGAAACAGATCTTTCACGAGAAGTACGCAATGGCTATTTTGCAGTATTAGTTGCGGATCAGAATATTCGAGTATCGAAAGCCTTGGCGAATCTTTCTGGTGAAGTGTACGAAACAATCATCGAGCAAGTTAATAAAGGTGGGTTTGCAGCACCTTACGAACCATTTCAAATTCGAGTGCTGGCATTGCAGGCGTATGGGCAGCTTGTTCAAGCTAGAAATCGTTATACCAGTGCTTGGAAACAGTTGACCGCAGCAATGGGTGTACCAGGGCTTCCGCTTTCTCAACTTGCAGGTAATATTAATATTCCCATTCCTGTTTATAAATATGATGAGTGTGTCAAACGGGTTACCTTGTTGCATACAAGTGTAGCGACAGCAGAATTTGATTTGTTAAAGGCTCAGTCATTATTAAAGCTTGCTCAGATAACTCCAATTCCAGATGTAACAGTGCGAGTACTGATGCAAAAAGATTTTACCGCACCACCTTTTCCAATGTCGCCTTCTGTGCAGGTTGGCATGCCTGTGCCCATCTGGAATCGTAATCAGGGAAATATATTGCAGGCGGAAAGCCAGATGATCTCGGCTTC
>Ga0255087_1000261_pt1 | contig 22995 bp, 21 predicted proteins | sample Colum_Miss_RepA__FD_188561 | JGI IMG/M metagenome (GOLD analysis project Ga0255087, IMG submission 188561) | Freshwater microbial communities from Columbia River, Oregon, United States - Colum_Miss_RepA_8d | ecosystem: Environmental > Aquatic > Freshwater > River | place: USA: Oregon | collected...
CGCTGCGACCGCCCATCGCGGCCACTTCGGCGCGCACCACATCGAGCCCGACACCGCGGCCAGAAATTGCTGAGACCTGCTCGGCGGTGGTGAATCCCGGCAGAAAGATCAACTGAGCGAGCTCGGCTTCGGTCAACACAGAATCGACCGAGATCAGCCCACGCTCGATGGCCCGCTCACGAATTCGCGAGAAATCAAGACCTGCGCCATCGTCGGCGAGTTCAATGACAACGCTGCGACCTTCAACACGCACGCTCAAGGTCAACTGCCCTTCGGCCGGCTTGTCGGTCCGCTCCCGCTGCTCGGCCGGCTCGATCCCATGCGCGACCGCATTGCGCAGCAGATGCTCGAGCGGGCCCGCGATGCGCTCGAGGACCGCCCGGTCGAGCTCTGCCCGATCACCGGCAATCGTCAGACGAACGGAACGGGCCATGTCGCGGGCTGCCTGGCGCACAACCCGATGCAGCCGCTCGCCCATGCTGCCAAAACGTACACGGCGGATGGTCATGAGATCCTGCTGGAGGTCACGGGCCACCTGTGCCTGCAGATGCAGATCGCGCGACGCCTCCTCCAGACTGCGCAGCGCGTTTTGATGGACGGTGGCCACATCCTCGACCGATTCGGCGAGCAGTCGCGTGAGCTCCTGAAACCGGGTGTACTGATCGAACTCGAGCGGGTCGAAGTCGGGCCCTTCGGCCGTCTGAGCACGACGGACCGAGATGCGGCTGTCGGCCGCCACCTGAATTTCCCTGAGCTGGCCGCGCAGGCGCAGCACATTGTCGGACAGATCCGACAGGGCGGCCTGAACGACATTGAGTTCACCATCGAGACGTGCTCGCGCGATGGCCATCTCACCCGCTTCATTCACCAGCCGATCGAGCAGATCAGCCCGTACCCGAACGAGCGGCGGACTCCCCACGGCAGCCGCGGGCTGCGGATCCGGAGCACCTTCAGCGACAGGGGCTCCCGGGCCTGCAACGTCAGGCACCGTCTCGCCGCCCCTCATCGGCAACACAGGACGATCGGGAGCAATCAGGCTGTGAAGCAGTTCGGTGGCCTCATCCTGGCGCACAATGAGCTGGTCGATCAGCGCAACTCTCGATCGCAGCCCGCGCGCTGAGGCAGCCTCGGTCAGTTCGGCCGGGGCCGCGGTCAGATCGGCCTGGGCCTCGAGCAGACCTTCCATGTCATGAATGGCCTGCCCCAGGCGCATCGCCCCTGCCATTCGGGCGCTGCCCTTCAGGGTATGGAGCCAGCGCATCAACAAAGGCAACCACTGCAGATCTTGCGGCTCGGATTGCCAGCGATGCAGTGCTTCGTCGACCTGAGGCATCAGCGTTCGCGCTTCCTCCAGAAAGACCGGAAGCAGATCGTGATCCAGTTCATCCGCCCAGACTCCGGAGGGGTCTTGCGGCGAATCTTGCAATGGCGGGCTGGCCTGCGCCTGCCAATGCTCGGCCCAGGCCCGTGCGCGCTCGCGCAGCGCAAAGTCGTCATGCACATCCTGGGTCGCCGCAAATCGATGCAGTGCGGCGCGCAGTCCATCGAGAATCAACCGGAGGGTTTCATGATCGGAACCCTGCCAGTCTTGAAGACAGGACCGCTGTGCCTCGAATGAGTGTTCGATTTCCTGGGCTGCATATCCCACTGCATCCAGTTTCATGAGGCGTGCGTTGCCCGCCAGCGAATGCGCCGCTCGCACCGCGGAGTCACTCACCGGATCACCGGGGCGTGCCACCATGGCCTGAACGGCCGCCTCGAGTACCTCGAGAATCTGGTCGGCCTCCTCCAGAAACAGCCGAACCAGCGTGCCATCGAAGACAGGCCCGTGCTCAGGCCCGCCGCCATTCGCCCGCAAGTCTTTCAGACGCTCTGACCAGGCGGCCTGTTCGATTCGACTGGCTGGATCCAGATGCAGGGCATCGATCCAAGACAGGCACTGTTGCGCCCAGGCCTTGAGCAGTTCGCGCTGCCCGGAGCTCGACTCATGTTCCTGAGCAATCCAGTCAGTCAGCGCCTGTTCGCAGATCCAGGCCAGTTCGGCCAGATCATCCAGACCCACCATGCGGCTCGAGCCCTTCAGGGTGTGAACACACCGGCGGGCGCTCATCAAGGCCTGAAGGTCGCGGGGAGATTCGTCGAGCTTGAGGATCTGGTCCTGCAACTGCGCGATGACCTGCCTCGCCTCACCGAGAAAGACAGCGAGCAACTCGGCATCAGCCCCAGGTGCACAGAGTTGAACCGACTCCTCCTCGATCACAGCCAGAGGCTGCGGTCCAGTGGGCGTCCTGAGTGCCGCGCTGAAATGACCGGCGTGGTTCTGAAATTCGAAGCCTGCGGCCACTGAATCCAGTTGTCGCAAAGACTCGACAAAAAAACCGATGGAGCCCAGCTCGGCCGCGATCTGATTCGATTCCGCAAGACTGGGAACCGTCTGCCGCTCAAGCAGGCCGGACAGATGTTGCGCAATGGTCCGCAAACCCGAGGCAGCATCGGTATGGCCCAGCAGTCTCAGGGCCGCTTCAGCCTGAAGCAGCGGCTCTTGCGCGCTGTCCAGGGCATCGCGTTGTCCGGGCGCCCGAAAAAAGGTGTCGAGCCATTGTTCCGCACGCTCGAGATTGGCGGCAAGCTCATCGACCAGCGTATTTCGGGTGGCCGTATCCTGGGTCTGTTGCCCAAGCTCGCACAGCCATTGCGGCAAGGGCCCTAGACTGGCAGCCTGTTCCGGCAAGAGATCCAGACGCGAGTTCATCTCCCGGGCCTGAGTATCCATGCCATCGCCCGGCTCGAAGCCTTTTTGCAGAGCCATTTCGATGAACAGCAGGCAGGCTGCGAGCTCGATGGCCACAGGCTCGCTCATCGTGCCTTCAACGCCTGAAAGACGGCGCCTCAGACCCAGCAGACCCGCGCTGAGTTCCTGCATGCCGGGGAAGGGAAGGGCCGCCAGGGTCGCATCCAGGCGCTGCAGCGCTGCACCAAAGACCCCCCATTCATGCCCACCTCCAGCCGCGACCGACTCCCAGGCCGTCTTGGCCTGCGCAAGAGTCTCGATGGCCTGCGCCATCGCCCGGGGCTCAATCAGGGCCGGACGCTGATCCCGTGCTGCGGGTCGCACCAGCCCGTCCAGTCCGTTATCTCGACGAACCGCCTCAGCCAGCGCCGAACCCGGCCCACTGCGCGCCAGCAGAAAAAGCAGCTCGCGCTGCAGGCTCGCATGCGACAGGTCGTCGGCCACTTGCGCGGCCGCACGATCGTCATGACGGTCAACCTCGTCCGTTGCACAGTGTTCATCGCGTGCAGCCCGCAGTGACTTGCGCAGTTGCTGAGCGATCCGCGCGATCAGACGTTTGGCCGCGAGATCTGCAGCAAGGCTGGAATGCTGCAATGCGTCGACAAAAGCACAGGCCAACCACCAGGTGTCGCGGTGACTCTGCGGTCCGGGGACCTTGGTCATCCGCTGCAGACCGGCCTGCATCGCACGCAAGGCGCCCTCATCATGGGCATTGCGCAGAAAGCCGAGCAGGCCTCGTTCAAAGGCTCCCTGGACGGCTGCTGCATGGACGCCCGACAAGGGCTGCAGCGACAGCGTCTTCGGCGCCCCCTGGATCAGACGGACATGAAAGAGATCGCTGGCCTCGACACGTTCAACACCGCGCACCTGCAGCAGATTCCGATAGTGCTCAAAGAGATCCAGAGGCGAGACCGCTGTGCCGCGAGCAGCAAGCGATAACCACTGCATGAGCGCCGTACAGGTCCGTTCGATCGTCTGGGCGAGCGTCGCATCCAGCGCCTGCTCGCCCCGTGCCACAGACTCGAGCGCGTGCTCGATCTGCGCTGGAATCCTGGCGACTGCATCGAGCTGCAGAAAGCGCAACGCACCGATCACCTGGTGAGCCGCGCCCGAGGCCATCCGCAGTCGGTCGATCACCGCCGAATCGCTGACGGTCTGGGCCTCCTGAATCGCCTGTACCACCTGATTCAATGAGGCCTGGATTTCGCCCAGGCACCAGTTGAGTGCGGTCAGGTCAAGCTGCATCGACTGCGAGACCGGGGTCTCATGACTGATCACGCTCATCAGGAGGTCACCCGAAAACGCGCAACGGACGCTTGCAGCTCGTTGGCCAGCGCGCCCAGAGCCTGAACGGACGCCGCCGCGCTGTGGGACCCCTGACGGGCATGGTCCGTGTAACGCAGGATGCGCCCCATGCCCTGCGCAACATCGTCGGCCGTGCTCGCCTCGGCCCCGGTGACTGCAGCCATGCCTTCAATCAATACCGCCAGGCTCGATGACACCTGGCCGATCTGATCGAGGGCCTGACCTGCGGCATCACTCAGTGCCGTCCCGGAAACGACGCCCTGCGTACTGGTCTCCATGGCAGCCACCGCGTCCTGCGTATCCATCTGGATGCCTCGAATCAGTGCGGTGATCTGTCGCGTGGCGCGTGCACTGCGTTCGGCGAGTCGTTGCACCTCCTGGGCAACCGCGCTGAAGCCGCGCCCTTCTTCACCGGCTGAGGCTGCCTGAATCGCAGCGTTGAGTGCGAGTACATGGGTCTGTTCGCTCAAATCGGAGATGAGGTCGACGATTTCACCAATCTCCTGGCTCGATTCGCCCAGCCGCTTGATCCGTTTGGCCGTGGACTGGATCTGGTCTCGAATGCCATCCATGCCTGACATCGTCTTGGCAACGGCCTGTCGGCCCCGACTCGCGGCATCGAGCGACTCGCGCGCAACCTCAGCCGCCTCGGAGGCCCGGCCCGAAACCTCGCGCATGCGGGTTGCAAGATCGAGAATCGCCGCCCCTGTCTGCTTGATTTCGACCGCCTGCCGGTCGGTCAGAGCCAGCAATCGGGAAGACAGCGTCTGAGCCTGCTGGGAAGCCTGCCCCACCATCCCGGACGTGGCATTGACCTTGGCGACCAGGGCCCGCAGCTCCTCGATCGTGTAGTTCACGGAATCGGCAATCGCGCCGGTGATTTCCTCGCTGACCGTGGCCTGAACCGTCAGATCACCATCGGCGACCTCCTGCAGTTCATTCATGAGCCTGAGGATGGCAGCCTGATTCTGTTCGTTGGCACGCTTGGCCTCGCGCTCAAGAGCTTCGGCCTGTTGACGTTGCGACTCGGCCTGCTCGGCGCGGCGCCCCAGGTCCTGAATCACCGAGACCCCAAGCCCCAGCCCTGCGAGTATCGCCATCAGGAAGAGCAGGCCGGCCAGGATCCGCTGGGGCACGATGCCGGTTTGAGCGGCGAGCAATTGCGCCTGCAGTCCGAGCAGATCGGTCCGCAGGGCCTCATTGTCGGTCATGACCAGATTGGAGGCCTGGGCCGCGCCCTGCAATCCAGGCAGACTCTCCACCAGCCGCGCCAAAGGCGCACTCAAGCGAGCAAAGCTGGCCTGCATCTGCTTCAGGCGCGTGCGGATCTCGACCTCCCGAGGCAGAGCGCTTCGGCGGGCCTCGATCAGGCCCAGCAGCGCATCAAGGGCGGCACCATAGGCCGCTGCGTCGCTGCGCAACGCCATGGCCCGCTCAGCCACGGAGGCACCGGGCTGCGCAAGCTGCAACACTTCACGGGCCATCCGTTCGGAGTTTGCAAAGAGTCGGGCCGCCGCCAGGGATTCAGCGGCAGACGCCCCTGCATGGAGCAGCTGCGCGACCTGCTCGGATCGGTCCGCCAGGGCGGGCAGATCCGAGGCGAGCACCTCGAGCGACACTGCGACGCCCGAGAGCACCCCTTTTTGCGCAAGCAGGGACAGGGCAGCACGGTCGGTCCGGCGCCAGGCCTCCTCAACCTCGTCAAGACGCGTCAGCAATGCACCCGACACGGGACTGATGCTGCGCTCATCCACCGTACCGCCCGTGCGCAGAAAACGCAGCGCAGCCGAGATGGCCTCACGACTCTCACTGAACTGGCGCAGCGCTGTCGACTGCCCGCGCGACGCTGCAGGCGCGTTGCGGGCCAGACGCTGAGAGTGCATGAGTGCGTCACCGACCAGGCGGGTATGCACGCTCATCGAGACACTTCTGCGACTGTCAATCCAGACCGTCGCCCATGCAATCACCAGGGACAGCACCAGCACCGGGAAAAGAACGAGCCATTGTCGGCGCATCGGCCAATGCCCGATGAAGGGCAACTTGAGCGCGGCAAGATTCATTGGGCACCTGCCAGGACCGGCATCAGCCGACTGGCGGTCGCAAAGCCAGGCTCGCGAACCAGAGCAGCTAGATCGAGGGTCTCCCAGCACCTGGCAGCCTCGTCAGCCGCCGTCGCGGGGTCATGAAGGCCATGCACCTCGTCGACCAGAATCGCCACACTGCACTGCAGCGATGGACTGAAGGCGAGCGCGCGGGCTGACTTTCGGGATGCCGGTGTCGACCATCCGCGGTAGCAGGCAAGATCGACCAGAGTGAACAACTGACCCCGGAGGCTGAACAGGCCGAGCAGCCAGGGACGGGCGAGCGGGACAGGGGTCAGAGACACCGGTGCCGCGATGAGCTCGCCGGCCGTCTTGAGATCGACCAGACAGTCGTGCTCGGCAATACGCAGACCAAGATAGCCCCGCTGCGCTTCGCTCATCGCAGAATCTCCGCGATTCGGGCGAGCAGGGCCTGCCCATCGACCGGCTTGGTGATGTAGGCCCGGGCCCCTTGCCGCAGGCCCCAGATCCGGTCGGTCTCGGCATCCTTGGTGGTGCACAGAATCACCGGGATATCGCGGGTTTCGGGATTGCGGGCCAAAGCGCGGGTGACCTGATACCCGTTGGCACCCGGCATCACCACATCCATGACGATCAGGGCTGGACGACTGGCCCGGATGCGTGCGATGGCCTGGATTCCGTCCTCAGCGCAGCGGACTTCGAATCCGTGTCGCTTGAGCAACTCGGTGAGGTAGTGGCGTTCAGTCGCAGAATCGTCGACCACCAGGATTGCACCCGGCCCAGCCGATCGGCCAGGCCCTGTCGCTGTGGGCGCCTCGAGTGTAGGCATCTCGTTCGACATGCTGCGGGGCCTCGGCCTCAGGCCATTGCGACACGAGGCGCGTGCTGAGCCACCGCCCGCAGCAGACTGTCTTTTGAAAATGGCTTGGTCAGGTAATCCTGGCAACCCACCAGTCGACCACGGGCCCGATCAAACAGACCATCCTTGCTGGACAGCATGACCACCGGAGTGGCGTGCAGACGCGGGCTTTTCTTGATCAGTGCACAGGCCTGATAGCCATCCAGGCGCGGCATGAGCACATCGCAGAAGATCAGATCGGGTTCATGATCTGCCGCCTTGGCAAGCGCATCGAATCCGTCTTCCGCAAGGATGACCGTACATCCTGCCTGACCCAGAAAGATCTCGGCACTTCGACGGATGGTATTGCTGTCATCGATCACCAGAACCTTGAGTCCTGCAATCGAAGTGTGCTCGGTCATGACGGCCCCTTTTGCCCGTAAGTGGTGACCCGTCAGGGGACGGATACACCCGCGCTGCGACCGGGCAGGAGGCCTGGACACCCCGGTATCACACCGGGGCAGGGCTCAAAGCTCGACCATCTCGAAATCCTCCTTGCGCGCGCCGCATTCTGGACAGGTCCAGTTCATCGGCACGTCCTCCCAACGGGTTCCCGCGGGAATGCCCTCGTCTGGAACTCCGATCGATTCGTCGTAGATCCATCCGCAAATCAGGCACATGAAGGTTCGAAAGTTGGCTTGCTCGCTCATGCTTGGTCCGCACACTAGAATTAGAGGGTCAGGGTCGCGAATGTTACCTTCCCCGGCCGATCAGGGATCAGGATTGCCCGACAGGCGGAAAGCAATCTCCACTGGAACCTCCAAGCCATTCATGCCTTCTCAAGACCACGAGCGTGGGCCGCGCGGGCTCTATGCAATCACCCCCGATCAGGCCAGTCCGCTGCAACTGCTGCCGCTGATCGACCAGGCCCTCGCTGGCGGGATCGACGCCCTGCAATTCAGGGTCAAGCGCGCCCCGCTGGCTGACCCAGAGCGCTCGGCTTCGGCGCTGCGTGATCTCGCCCTGCAGGTCAAGCTTCGATGTGATGCCTTCGGGGTACCGCTCATCATCAACGATGATCTCGAACTGGCCTGCGAGATCGGGGCCCGCGGTGTCCATCTCGGACGCGACGACGGCGACCCGGCGGCCGCGCGCCAGCGGCTTGGCAAACATCGATGGCTCGGTGTCTCGTGCTACAACGATTTCGATCGCGCCGTGGCGGTGAGCGCCTGGGCAGACCATGTCGGTTTTGGCAGCCTGTTTGCCTCGTCAACCAAACCCGCAGCGGTCAGGGCGCCCTTGAGCCTTTTCGCACGGGCCCGCAGCCATGACTTGCATGCGGTCGGAATCGGGGGCATCAATCGTGACAATGCGGCCCAGGTCATGGAAGCAGGCGCACAGGCCGTCGCTGTCATTGCGGATCTTTTTGAGGATCCGGATCCTGCCCAGGCAGCCCGCTCGATTCGATCCCGAATCCAGCCTGGCCCTTGACGGCTCGGATCTGCCCCTCGTTTCGATCCGAGTCTGTCCGGGGGCGGCTTACCAGGGTTCGACCAGCAGGATCTCGAGCACCTGCTCCGACTTGAGCGACACCAGCACCGACGCATCGCGGGCGGGGCCGCGCAGGGGCAGCACCCGCAGATTGGCTTCGGACTCGCCCGAGTTCAGGATGGCCTGGTCGATCACCGCACGCGATTTCGGGTTCAGGCGACGGATCTGCTCAACGGGGATCCCACGGGCTGCAGCTGCAGCCAGTTGAAGATTGAGGGGCTCATACAGATCGGGATGATGCTGTCGGCCCCGACCGCCGCTCAGCGATTGCAGCACGGATGCCGGGGACACACTACCCGGTCCGGGGTCTTTGGTGGCCAGCCACTGTGGCGACATCGAGCGGCTTCTGATGATCGGATTGTTTCGCGCAAGCAACTTCGCATTCGCGGTCAATTCGGCAGGCGCGACCACCTCGAAGCGATCCTTCACGAGCACCACGAACTGTGGTCGGCCCCGCTCAATGACATGAACACCATAAGCGAGCGCTGCCACCTGCAGCGCCCCGATGATGGCCAGATCGGTCGCCAGGCTGCGCTTGCGGCGATCGAACACCAGGAATGTGCAGACCGGCCCGAGGACCACATCAACGCCTGCGAGCAGTGCGAGCATCATGTGAACCCCACTGATGTGGGCCAGCTCCTGCGGGTACCACACGCCGAGCACCCAGCCCACCACCGTGGCGGCGGCCACCAGGGACAGGCCCAGGTGAATGGCGGCGGCCTTGAGCCTGGGCTTCCAGGCATTGTTGGCGAACAGATGCACGACACGCTTGGCAAAGGCGTCGGAGTCGGTCGCTCGCCGCCGGGGGGAACCGGCGGGCATCGGGCTCGACTGGCCCGTCGACTCCCTGGGGTCGGACTGAACCGCTGCAGCCTGGGGTTTGATTCCTGTCCACAACCGTGCCATCAATCGTCCTGAAGTGATCGAATTCATTCATCCGCACCGGCGGTCAAGGTCACGCCCGTGCATCCCCGAACGATGGCTGCATGTCATGGACGGGTCGATTGTCATCCGACGATCGACCAGGGATCAGCGACATTCGGGGGGTGTGAATCGGGACGGCAGGCTACCTTGCGAGCCGCCCTTGGCACTGCCCTGGGCGTTGCAATGCCAGACAATCGGATTGACCGGAATGACACCCGCGGCCAGGGCTTGATTGCCATCACGTGGGGCAAGGACCAGAGTGCCCTGGCCCGCAGAAGGCGTCATGGTGAGCGTGATCTCACCGCTCGTGTTGACGCTCAGGTCGCTCAGGTGGGATGTCGCAAGAAACGCAGGTGCACCATCGACCCCTGGTGTGCCTGCATTCAGGGCCACTCCGTTCGCGGCATTTTCTGCAATCGTGTTCTTGTAGCCGGAAGCGATCAGCAGCGCTTCGGTCACCTTGGCCCGCACGGCATAGTCCTGGTAGGAGGGCAAGGCCGTAGCCGCGAGCAATCCGATGATGGTCACCACCATCATCAGTTCAATCAGCGTGAATCCGCGTTGGCGAGAGATTGTCATTGCAGTCCTTTGCTTCACAGTGCTGGGACAAAAAAAAAGAGGGTCGCAGTGCGACCCTCTCTGGGTTGGAGCGAAGCGAGGTTTTCAGCGCATCGCATCGCCCTCGTTCAACGGCACTCGGCCGGACGGTACTTGGCAGCCAGAGCACCGGTGTTGCAGGTCCACGAGATCCGGTCGGTGGGCACCGTGCCGGAGGCCAGGGCTGCGCCGCCCGACTGGGGCACCAGAATGATGTCGTTGGAACCTGCTGCGGCCACCTTGGTGGTGTAGGCGATGGTGATCTCGCCGTTCGCAGCGTTCACCTCCACACTCGAGACCGTGTTGGTCGCGGCGGGCGCAGTCCAGCCGGCGTCAAAGGCCACGCCGTTGGAGGCGTTCTCGGCCACGGCGACCTTGGCGGCGCCAGCCAGGGTCAGACCTTCGGTGACCCGGGCGCGAACGGTGTAGTCCTGATAGGCAGGCACGGCGACCGCAGCCAGGATACCGATGATGGCTACGACGATCATCAGCTCAATCAGGGTGAAACCGCGTTGTACTTTCTTGCTCATGAATGCTCTCCGGTCGAGGATCCCCGCGACGACCGCAGGGTGTAGCCGCTTCAGAGCGAAACCCGTGCCAAGCGCAGCGGTTTGCAACGCAGCCGCGAAAGGGCCGAAGTTCACCGATGACCGGTCGGTCCGGACCGGACGAGGGGGCTTCAGTTTTTGCATTGGGCTTTGCCCCGTCGCCTTGGGTGACCGTCCCGGTCCGAGTGACCGCACCAGGGTGACGCAATTGGTCAGTACCGCTGCAGCCAGGTGACGCAATGGGTCAGTCCGCGAACAGGAACGGCGGATCAGAACTGCAGAACTTCGCCGCGGGCCAGCATCCGCGGACGATATCGCCCGGCCCAGGCCTGAATTTCACGGGCAATCAGGCTGGCATCGGAGGGCTTGAGATGACTGACCCAGACTTGCGCTTCACGATCAAGCTGCCTCAATTGCTCAGCCAGTTCGATGGGATAAAGGTGCTTGGCGGTTCGCGCAAGATCGCGTTCCCGATTTGGAAAGGCAGTCTCGATGATGAGATGACGCAAATCGCCAATGGCGTTGACCTCACGCCAGAACGAGTCGGTGGGCCAGGTGTCACCGCTGAATGCGAGCGCGCCCTGCGGTCCGTGAACGGTATAGCCCACTGCGGGCACGGTGTGATTTGCAGCGATCGCACGAATGCGGCGATCGCCGAACACGCGGGACTCGCCCACGCGGATGGGCTTGAACACCATCCAGGGCCGGTCATGATGCGGAATCTGTGTGAAATCCGGCCAGATCACCCAATTGAATACATGCGTTCTGAGGGCCTCAATGGTCTCGGGCAGAGCATGGACCTGGATGGGCTGCGTACGACGGGCACCGATCGAGTCCACCATGAGCGGCAGGCCACTGATGTGATCGAGATGGGAATGGGTCAGAAAAACATGATCGATCCGCTCGAGCTGTTCAACGCAGAGGTCCTCGATGCCCGTTCCGGCATCGATGAGGATGTCTTCATCGAGCAGCAATGCTGTGGTCCTCGCAAAAGGCCCAACGCCACCAATGCTTCCGCTGCATCCCAACACCTGCATTTTCATGAGGTCGTTCCCGTTCGGCGGGTGGTGTCGCGCCCTCCGCGCAGGTGCGCCGCGCTTGGGGCCGTCGGTACCGCAGGGGCAAGCGCAGTCAGGGTACGCCGCTGCAGTTCGGTCTGCGGCGGCTGGTGCTGCGCCTCATCTGCGTGGGGCTGCACAGCGACATCGATGGATGACTGCAAGGGCTGCCAGACCTGGACTGGCTCATCGCGGCCCGCCACCCGATGCTCTCCCACCCATTCAAGCGTCACCAAGCCAACCTGACGACGGGTTGCATCCCCGATTGCCATCGAAAGGCCGTGTTGCTTGGAAATCGATTCCAGACGGGCCGCGAGATTGACTGCATCACCGATCACCGTGTACGACCGGCGCAATTGCGAGCCCATGTCCCCCACCCTCACCATGCCGGTGTTGATGCCAATCCCGATCGACAGTGACGGCCAACCGATCAGATCGAATTCCTGATTCAGCTCGTGAACTGCCTTTTGCATCGCCAGGGCGGCGGACACCGCATGATCGGCATGCTGGGGGTCATCCATCGGAGCACCCCAGAAGGCCATGACCGCATCACCGATGTACTTGTCGAGCGTGCCCTGATGGGCATGGATGACTTCGGTCATGGTCGTGAGGAATCGGTTCAACACCTCGCGCAATTGCTGCGGATCCATGCGCTCGGCCATACGGGTGAAGCCGCGGATATCGACAAAGAGGATGGTCAGCTCCTTGTCCTGACTCTGGATCGGCGTTTTCAGGGGGTCTTCGGTCATCTTCACGACGAGATGAGGGGCCACGTACTGTCCAAACAATCGGATGACCGCATTCCGGGCTCGTCCTTCCGACAGGTAACTGCCCACCAGATTGAGGAGGGCAAGCACCAACAACATGGTCAGTCCCTGACCGATCGGCGCAACCCACTGCAAATGGGTATAGGCAATTGCATTCCAGCCAAGCAGCAGGGATACGCCCAGCAACAGCAAACCAATCACGCCCGGTGCGAGCCTGACCGACATCGCTACAGCGATGGCGAATCCGACCAGCCCGATGAGCGTGGCCGAGACCAGAGAGCCCGAGGGGGCAGCGGTCCGCAAGGTGCCTTCGAATGCGGCCGCAATGATGCTCGCCTGCAATTCCACATCGGTGAACTTCTCACCGGTGGCAGTCGACCGCAGATCAGAAAGTACCGGCGAGGACGAGCCGATGAGAACGATGCGATCCTGGATCAGACGCAGATCGAGACGCCCGGTGAGCACATCAGCGGCCGAGACATGCCTGAACCGCGACGAGGAGGCGCCCCCGTCCCCCTGCGTCGGAAAGAACACCTTGCCGTCTTCGGCAAAAGGAACGAAGAGGCCCTGCGGCCCTTCGCCCACCAGAAGCGCCCCATGGTGTCGGCGATCAGACACCAGCCGAGGCGTACGGCCGGACGCATCCGCCTGCATCACAGCCACAGCCAGTGAGGGATACACCCCGTCCTTGTAGCGACTGAGCACAGGGGAAGATCGCACCAGTCCGTCCCGATCGGCGGTCAGACTGAAAAACCCACTGCCTCGCGCTGCATGAGCGAGGGAGGGCGTGTTGGCACTGAAACTTCGCCAGGTATGCAGCCCCTGAGTCAGCTCAGAGTGAGAGAAGATCGTCCAGAGGGGTTGGGGCAACTGCCCCGAGGGCTGCAGGCCGAATTCATTGGAAAAGCGAAAGCCGACAGCCGACGGATGGTTCGTAAGTGCCCGCCGCAGCCGGGCGCTCGAGACAGCACTCGCGTCGGGCAAGACCAGATCGAGCCCGAGGATGCGGGCGCCGTTCTCCCCACCCAACCGTTCGATCAGGGTCGCGAGCTTGTCGGGTGCCCAGGGCCAGGGGCCGATCTCGGCGAGGCTTCGGTCGTCGATATCGACGATCACGATCTTGCCGTAAGGGCGCGAGGGCTGCAGTTGAAGACGCAGGTCGTAGATCGCCAGATCGAGCAACCCCAGACCACGCTTGCCAAACAGGCCAACCTCGCTGGCTACGACCAGCGCAACGATCATCAACCCGAGGCCGAGCCGCAAAGCTCGCCGGGGAATCAAGGTGCGCCAGCTCATCGCCGGTGATTGAGGGAATCCGTGCCCATGCCGGGCACTGTAGCGGCCAGCCGGGCTGCAACCCGCCTGCGGATGAGTCAGTGGCGCGCCCGAGCCGCCAGGCGGCTCTCAGGCCGGGAGGATCAGTTCTATGCGGCCGAGGGACGGGCCCGTCGGGCCATGAGAACCTTGGCAATCAGCAAAACGAGGGCCGCGCCCACCCCACCCGCGAGTTGTTCCATCCTGCGGGCGGTCATGCCCAGGCTCTGAGCCTGTTGGGCCACCCAGTCGGAAATGGCCGGATCAGCCAGAGCAATTTCACCTGCGATGAAGCCAAGCAGCGCGGCCCCGGCCCAGACGATGACCGGATAGCGCTCGATCAGCCGCAATAGAAAGGTGCTGCCCCAGACCACAAAGGGGATGCTGATCAACAGACCCAGGACCAGCAGGAAGGTATCGCCCTTGGCGGCCGCCGCGACGGCGATCACGTTGTCGACACTCATGACAGCATCAGCAAGCAAAATGGTACGCACCGCCGCGAACATCGATCCCTTGGCCTCGATGCTGGACTCCGAAGCCTCTTCTTCGGGCATCAGCAAACCCACGCCGATGTAGAGCAGCATGGCGCCGCCGACCAGCTTGAGCCAGGGAAGCTGCATGAGTTGGGCCGCCACCAGGGTCAGCATGACACGCATGGCAATTGCCGCCCCCGCGCCGATGATGACCGCCCGCTTTTGCTGCTCGGGTGGCAGGGCTCTGGCCGCAAGCGCAATCACCACCGCGTTGTCGCCGGAAAGCAGAATGTCGGCAATCAGAATCTGCCCCAAGGCCACCCAGAATGCACTCGAACCGAAATCCACGACTCAACCCTCCTGGATGGCGCAGCAGGCCAAGCCGCCCACCGGCTTGATCGCCTTCAGCCCCGCGGATCAGTGTCGCTCAGAGCACACCCTTGAGCAAACGGCCCATTTCAGAAGGATTACGCGTGACCTTGATGCCACAGTCGGCCATCACCGAGAGCTTCTCGTCGGCCGTTCCCTTACCGCCTGAAATGATGGCGCCGGCATGGCCCATGCGCTTGCCCGGAGGAGCGGTCACCCCGGCGATGAAGCCGACCACCGGCTTTTTCATGTTGTCCTTGATCCACAAGGCAGCGGTTTCTTCATCGGTTCCGCCGATCTCGCCAATCATGACAACGGCATCGGTTTCGGGGTCGTCATTGAACATGCGCATGACATCGATGTGCTTGAGGCCATTGACTGGATCGCCGCCGATCCCGACGGCTGACGATTGACCCAAACCGAGTTCGGTGAGCTGGCCGACCGCTTCGTAGGTGAGTGTGCCGGAGCGCGACACCACACCCACCCGACCCTTGCGGTGGATATGCCCGGGCATGATGCCGATCTTGATTTCGTCAGGAGTGATCACCCCAGGGCAATTGGGCCCGAGCAGAATCGCGCGACGGTTTTCACGGCGCATGCGGTCACGCACCTCGACCATGTCTCGGACGGGAATGCCCTCCGTGATGCAGACCACGAGATCAAGATCGGCTTCGACCGCCTCCCAGATCGCCGCCGCAGCGCCTGCGGGGGGCACATAGATCACGGATGCGTTTGCGCCCGTGGCCTGCTTTGCTTCACGCACCGAGGCGTAAATCGGTACGCCCTCGAAGTCTTCGCCGGCCTTTTTTGGATTGACCCCGGCCACGAAGCAGTCGCGCCCATGGGCATATTCACGGCACATGCGGGTATGAAACTGACCCGTCTTGCCGGTGATGCCTTGCGTGATGACCTTGGTGTTCTTGTTGACCAGGATCGACATGATGTGTACTCCGGAGGTTCAGCGCGCAGCGGCAACGACTTTTTCGGCAGCCTCGGCCATGGAATCAGCCGAGATGATGGGCAGGCCCGAGTCGGCCAGCAGTTTTTTGCCCAGGTCTTCATTGGTGCCCTTCATGCGGACCACCAGAGGCACCTTGAGGCCAACGGCACGCGAGGCCGTGATCACGCCCTCTGCGATGGTGTCGCACTTCATGATGCCGCCGAAGATGTTGACCAGGATCGCCTTCAATTCCGGATTGCGCAGCATGATCTTGAAGGCCTCCGTGACCTTCTCGGCGGTCGCCCCACCCCCCACATCAAGGAAGTTCGCGGGCTCACCGCCAAAGAGTTTGATGGTGTCCATCGTGGCCATCGCGAGTCCGGCACCATTGACCAGACAGCCGATGTTGCCCTCGAGCTGGATGTAGGCGAGATCGAACTTGGAGGCCTCGATTTCGGCCGGGTCTTCTTCGTCAAGATCCCGCAGAGCAACGATTTCGGGATGCCGAAACAGCGCGTTGGAGTCGAAGTTGAGCTTGGCATCAAGTGCGATGACATCGCCGCCGCCGGTCAGGATCAGCGGGTTGATCTCAGCCAGGCTGGCATCCGTGTCCCAGAAGGCCTGGGTCAGGCCATGAAACACCACTCGAGCCTGCGCCAGCGAAGTCTCGGGAATTCCGATCGACCTCGCCAGGGCATCGGCCTGAGCATCGGTGAGCCCGGTGGCCGGGTCAACCGAGACCTTGTGAATCTTCTCGGGAGTCTTCTCGGCGACTTCTTCGATATCCATGCCGCCCTCGCTGGACGCCATGACGGTCACTCGCTGGGTGACTCGGTCAATGACCAGTCCCACATAAAGCTCTTTGCGAATGTCGGCACCTTCTTCGATCAGGAGGCGGCGCACCTTCTGTCCAGCCGGACTGGTCTGGTGGGTGACGAGCTGCATGCCCAGGATGCTGGCTGCATGAGTCTTGACTTCGTCCAGAGAACGGGCGAGCTTGACCCCTCCGCCCTTACCGCGCCCCCCCGCATGAATCTGGGCCTTGACCACCCACACCGGTCCGCCGAGCGCCTGCGCGGCCTGAAGAGCCTCATCCACGCTGAAGCAGGGCACCCCCCGCGGGACGCGCACGCCGTAACGTTTGAGGAGTTCCTTACCCTGATACTCGTGGATTTTCATCGTGTGCCTCTTGCGTCGCCGACTTGTTGAAAGCGGCGGGAGGAGCCGACGCGGTTTGCGTTCGCGTACAGCCTGACCCGGCGGACGGAGGTCGTTGGGTCGCCAGGACTGCCAACAGGTCAAACCCCGTGTGTCCGACCCAAAAACGGGCGCGACTTTAACATAGAAGGGGTCTGAGGGCAGTGCTCGCGGGCGATGCTCGGGACGAAACACCGGGATGCGACGGGCAATTGCTGGGGCCGACTCGGGAGTCCGCCGATCAGGGACGCCCCTCAGGAGACCGTATCGGAGATGGCCTGGCTGGCCTGCTGCAGGACCTGACGAACCACCTGCGGCGTGAATCCACGCTGCAACAGAAAGCGCTGCTGCTTGGACCACTCCAGCGCGGACTGGGGCGCCTGCTTGAACCGTCGGGCCCAGCATTGGCTCGCCCGTTGCGCTTCGGTCTGCTGCAAATCGGCCAATACCGCCGCCTGATCGGCTTCTTGCAGGCCATGCGTTGAAAGCTCGGCAGCGATCCTGCGGATGCCGTATCGCTGAGACCTGCGATGGGCCAGGCTCTGAGCGAATCTGGCCTCGCTGAGCCAGCCCTCCGAAGCGAGCTGACGCAACACGGTATTCAACTGCTCTTCGGACTCCGCATGGGGGGTGAGCTTTCGCGCCAATTCGGACCGACTGTGCTCCCTTTGCGACAGGTACCGCAACGCCCGCCCTTTGAGTGAAAGGGCGCGCCCGGGAGGAGTCGCTCGCTGCACGTCAGGCCGCCTCGATATCTTTTTTACCCCCCTCAATCACTTGCAAACCTCGAGGCTTGACACCGAAGTGGGCCCGCACCCGATTCTCGATGTCCAGCGCGATTTCAGGATGCTCGCGCAGGTATTCACGGGCGTTGTCTTTGCCCTGTCCGATTCGATCACCGCTGTAGCTGTACCACGCGCCGCTTTTTTCAACCACGTTGCACTGCACGCCGAGGTCGATGACTTCACCCTCGCGAGAAATGCCCTCGCCATAGAGGATGTCGAACTCTGCAGCCCGGAACGGAGGGGCGACCTTGTTCTTGACGACTTTGACCTTGGTTTCATTACCAATGACCTCGTCGCCCTTCTTGATGGATCCGGTGCGCCGAATGTCGAGCCGGACCGACGCATAGAACTTGAGCGCATTGCCGCCTGTGGTGGTCTCGGGGTTGCCGAACATCACGCCAATCTTCATGCGAATCTGGTTGATGAAAATGACCAGGCAATTGGTTCGCTTGATGGTGGCGGTGAGTTTACGCAAAGCCTGAGACATGAGTCGGGCCTGCAGACCGGGCAGGGAATCCCCCATTTCACCCTCGATTTCAGCCTTGGGCGTGAGGGCAGCCACTGAATCGATGACTATCATGTCGACCGAACCTGACCGCACCAGCGCATCGGCGATTTCGAGGGCCTGCTCACCGGTATCGGGCTGAGAAATGAGGAGATCCTCGAGGTGTACGCCCAGACGGGATGCGTACTGAACATCCAGAGCGTGTTCGGCATCGATGAAGGCGCAGGTGCCGCCCAGCTTTTGCATCTCGGCAATGACCTGAAGGGTCAGCGTGGTTTTGCCGGAAGACTCCGGACCATAGATTTCGACGACTCGACCGCGCGGCAATCCCCCAACCCCCAAAGCCACGTCCAGACCCAACGAGCCGGTGGAGACGACCTGGATGTCTTCTGCCACTTCGGCATCGGACAGCTTCATGACCGAGCCTTTGCCAAACTGCTTTTCAATCTGGGCGAGCGCGGCAGCAAGGGCCTTGGATTTTTCGATCTTGGATTTGGTGTCGTCCATGGTCTGACCTGGGAAAAGTGGGGTTTGTGGGGGCGGAAGGCGGGTGAGCGTGTGGGTCGTATTGTGGCAGCAAAGTACTGGATGTACAACCAGTCTTTCGGCCTAAGCCTTTTGTTGTAGTGGCTGGCCCCCGGACACCGGGCGGGCCGGCTCAGACTCGCGGCGGCTCATGGTGAAGGTTACGGAGCACCAGGCTCATGGCGTGATCCAGTGCAAAAGCGGCCGCCTGGCGTCGCACTGCCGCCCGATCCCCGTCAAATCGCATCGTCGTCGTCGCGTGGTCAGCCCCCCGGTCGGCCGGGGTCTCCTGCGCCGTGCCATCGAGCCCGCCCCGATGCCAAGCCCAGCCAAAGCAGACGGTGCCCACGGGTTTGCCCGGCACTGCGCCTCCCGGACCCGCGATTCCAGTCACTGACAAGGCCAGAGCGGGTCGACCTGACCGCTTGGGGGCGATCAGACGAAGGGCACCACGGGCCATTTCCCCTGCCACGGCCTCACTGACTGCACCATGCTGATCCAGTGAAATCGCGCGCACACCCAGCAGCTCCTGTTTGGCTGCGTTGGAATAGGTCACCACCCCGCGATCAAACCATGCGGAGGACCCTGCCGTCTCGGTCAGGGCTCGGGCAATCAGACCCCCGGTACACGACTCCGCCGTGCTGACCATTGCCCCCAGGGTTTCCAGCAGACGTCCGAGTCGCGTCGCGAATGCCACGACCTCCTCCTCGGTGAGGTCCCCGGGAGCGCGCGACGCTGGGGCGGGTTGAGGGTGATTCTCGAAGGAGGCGGTCGGTCGGGACATGGGGGGCTCGTGACGGGAAGGATGGCCATGACCAGGAGGATCAAACACACAAAACGACTGGACGGTCTGCTCCTGAGAGCGGTCACAGGACCTCGACTAGGTCGCTGGCGAAAACAACCGTGTCCAGAGGGCGATGACCAAAAGGGTATATCCCGCAGCAAGAAGGTCGTCGAGCATCACGCCGAGCCCCCCCTTGACTGCGCGCTCAACCGCCCGAATGGGTTGGGGCTTGACGATGTCAAAAAATCGAAAGAGCAGAAAGGCCACCCATTGCGAGGCTGCAGTGTCGGGAACGATCCACAGCACCAGCCAGAAGGCCACCACCTCATCCCAGACCATCGCACCGTGGTCGCAGACACCCAGATCTCGACCGGTGCGCTCGCAGGCCCAGACCCCCAAGGCAAAGGCGGCGGGCAGAACCACCGCCCAGCCGGCATCGCCCAGCAGGGGATCCAGCACCAGAAAGGCCACCCAGGCCCACAGGGTGCCGACCGTCCCGGGCGATACCGGCGACAGTCCGCTGCCCGCCCCGAACGCAACCCAGCGCGACAACCGGCGCCTCATGAAATCGAAAGTGGGCACGGTCACCCGCGTCGGACGCTTGCTCGGCTCTGTCATGCGTTCATCCCGGACTGGACGGGGTGAGGAAGTGATCATGGGCCTGCAGAGCCAGCGTCACCGCCTGACCGCAGGCATCAATCCATCGAAGGCGCGGCGTTTTCTCAAGCGAAGACGCTGCCTCTTCGATTGCACCAATGCGCGCCAGAGGCAGGCCCAGACGGTCGGCAATGGCCTGGAGAGTTGCCCGAAGTTCAGATGAGGCCGTAAAAAGCAGTTCGTAGTCATCCCCGCCAGCCAGGGCGAATCGGTACTGCACTTCGGGCGACAGACCCCGCAACACGGGATGCATCGGCAAGGCAGTCAGATCAACGCGGGCCGCCAGCGGTTGGCCCGCCGAAGCCGATGACTGCTGCAGGACATGATGCAGATCGCCGGCCAGTCCGTCAGACAGATCGATGGCGGCGCTGGCCACTCCGAGCAAGGCCCGACCCAGCGCAATCCGCGGCTGCGGACGATGCAGCGCAAGCAAGGCGGCCTCAAATCGGGTGCTGGCCAACGCCGCCGGCCGCGCCCAATCGCCACGGCTCTGACGATGGGCCACCGCCCAGGCTGCCCCACCCAGGTTGCCACTCACCCAGAGGTCATGCCCGGCCCGCGCGCCATCACGTCGCAACGCCAGCGAGGGATCCACCTCTCCCATGATCGTGATGCACAGATTGAGAGGGCCGCGAGTGGTGTCGCCTCCCACGAGCTCACAGCGATATTCATCCGCCAACCCAAACAGCCCCCGGGAGAAAGCGGTCAGCCAGGCCTCATCCACTGCGGGCAGGGCCAATGCGAGCGTGAATGCTTTGGGGCTCGCGCCCATCGCGGCCAGGTCGGACAGGTTCACTGCCAGTGCCTTGTGGCCGAGCGACTCCGGATCGACATCGGCAAAGAAATGCCGACCTTCGAGCAACATATCCGTGGAGACGGCCAGCGCCCCCCGGACTGGGGCCAGCAAGGCGCAGTCATCTCCGACCCCAAGCAGCGCCTGATGGGATCGGCCGATGCGCGTGAAATGTCGGGCAATCAGGTCAAATTCACCTGACCCTGCGTTGGGTGGCGCCGACGACACGGCGCTCAGCGCGCGGTGACTTCGGCCGGCCGCAGCCGGGCCGCGACCTTGTCGAGTACACCGTTCACGTAGCGAAACCCATCGGTTCCGCCAAAGGTCTTGGCGAGCTCCACCGCCTCGTTGATCACCACACGATAAGGAATCTCGGGATGGTGCAACAGCTCGAAACTGCCCACCAGCAGCGCCGCATGCTCAACCGGCGACAGGTCGGGAACCGGGCGGTCAAGAAGCGCAGCAAAGTGCTCGCGCAGGCTGTCAGCGTCGCGGATCGCGCCATGCAGCAGGACGACGAAATGTTCCCGGTCGATCCGCTCGATCTGCGGCGCGGTGGCGGTGAGGTGAGCCTCGATCGCCCCCGCATCCTCGCGCGAGACCAGCCACTGATACAGACCCTGCATGGCAAGCTCTCGCGATCGGCGACGCGCGCTCTTGGGGGGCGTGCGGGTCTCTGCCTGCGCGGGCCGGGGGTTTGAATTCACGAGCGCTCGTCGTCTTCGTCGTCATCAGCCTCGCCAAGCGAGGCCAACGAGGCAGAAAGGTTGGCCATCTCGACAGCCACACGGGCCGCATCAGCGCCTTTTTCACGTGTTCGCGCATGGGCCTGCTCGTCGCTGTCGACGGTCAGGATGGCATTGGCGATCGGCACGCCGTAATCAAGAGAAACCTGCATCACGCCGGCAGCACTCTGATCGGACACCACCTCGAAGTGATAGGTCTCGCCCCTCACCACGGCACCCAGGGCAATGAGGGCATCGAACTCCGCCGTGTGGGCGAGTTGACGCAATGCGAGCGGAATCTCGAGCGCACCCGGCACCGAACAGACCAGCACGTCATTGGCATCCACTCCCAGCCGCTCAAGCTCGGTCAGGCAGGCCTCCCGCAGTGCGGTGCAGATGTCCTCGTTGAAACGCGATTGCACGAGGCCGATCCGCAGGCCTTCGCCGTTACTTCCAGCGTTGAAGATTTCGATATCCACTGTGGGGTCCTTAGAGAGGATTTTTGGGCGCTTCGTAGCCGGTGACCTGCAGGTCATAACCCGCCATGCTCGGAATCCGTCGGGGATGTGACAACAGGCGCATCCGCCCTACGCCCAATTCGCGCAGAATCTGCGCGCCCACCCCGTAGGTGCGAAGGTCCATCTTGGCCTTGCGCGCGGGTCCCGGGGGGTGTCCTGCCAGGGCCTGGAACTGCACCTCCAGGGCGTCGGCAGTGCCCGCGCAATTGAGCATGACCAGCGCCCCGCGCCCGAATGCGGCAATGGCCTGCTGGGCCTGATGCACCGACCAGGCATGCCGGCCCCGATCGGTTTCGAGCAGATCGAGCACCGACAGGGGTTCATGCACCCGGACGAGGACTTCGTCTGACGGACCGAACTGTCCGAAAGTCATGGCGATATGAGGGGCGCCGCTGGGCTTGTCGCGAAACAGGCTCATGCGGAAGGGCCCGAATGCAGTGTTGACCGTGCGTTCGCCGAGTCGTTCGATCAGGCTTTCATTGGCACTGCGGTAGTGAATCAGATCAGCGATGGTGCCAATTTTCAGACCATGCTCACGACCGAACTCGATGAGATCGGGCAGGCGGGCCATGGTCCCGTCATCCTTGAGGATCTCGCAGATGACCGAGGCCGGGGTGAGTCCAGCCAGCTGCGCCAGATCGCAGCCTGCCTCGGTATGTCCCGCGCGCATCAGCACGCCTCCGGGACGGGCAGTGAGAGGAAAGATATGCCCAGGCTGGACCAGATCTTCAGGCCGGGCATTGCCGGCGACGGCCACCTGAATGGTCCGGGCCCGGTCTGCTGCCGAAATTCCGGTGGTCACCCCTTCCGCCGCTTCAATGGACACGGTGAAGTTGGTCCCATGCGCGGTGCCGTTGACCTGCACCATCGGAGCCAGGTTGAGCTGGCGAGTACGTTGCTCGGTCAGCGTCAGGCAGATCAGTCCGCGGCCGAACCGCGCCATGAAGTTGATGGCCTCAGCCGTGACG
>Ga0255087_1000265_pt1 | contig 22786 bp, 14 predicted proteins | sample Colum_Miss_RepA__FD_188561 | JGI IMG/M metagenome (GOLD analysis project Ga0255087, IMG submission 188561) | Freshwater microbial communities from Columbia River, Oregon, United States - Colum_Miss_RepA_8d | ecosystem: Environmental > Aquatic > Freshwater > River | place: USA: Oregon | collected...
AACTGCTCCAGATCTTTCAAGCCTGCGAGTTGCGCCATGCCAACATCGCTGAGCTTGCCATTGTTGGTGAAGCGCAAGGTCTTCAAGCGGGTGAGCTTTCCGATGTTCGGCATCCAAGCATCATTAAACTTCGTAGCGATAATATTAAGCGATTCCAGCGTGGTGATGTAACCCAGATGCTCGAAGAATGCAGCATCATAGGGATCAACTTTACGATGATCATGTGGCCCAGCACCTGGCACGGCTAGATCGACAAGCTTCAAGCTTTTACCATCTTCGGTCTTCTCGACTTTACCTTTTGCACCTTCGACCGCACGAATAACGGCTTCAACATGGGGATCGAGAGCAAAACCGTTGGCAGAGGTAAGCGCAAATAAAAGCGCAGCGAGAATAGCGGTATTGGCTTTCATAGAAATCAGAGTCCTTTTTTACAAGCGAAAGAGTAAGAGAGATCTTCCAAATATTAATATTTGGAAAAGATTGCGGGGGTTGGAAAGCGTTCTTCAGAAGACGCATCGTTAAGGTATTCTTCGCGTGGCACATCCACCTGAGGCCAGCTAGTTGGGCGTACACGGATAACTCTGCCTGGGCGAATGCCCTCGATGATAAGATCGGTCTCAAAAAAGATTTGGATGCCGCTGCTACCCAAAGGCACTTCGCCCGTCACCTTCTTAACATCAAGAATGGATCCGCTTGAAGCCATGTGGGCGGGGCCGTATGCGCCGTGGGTATGCTTCAATGTATTCGATACAGAATTCATCATTGCAGGGCTGTCTTTTTTAAAATCAGCATAAAGAGAAGGGTCCATGCCGCCGAACAAAGTTGCGGTCACCTTCGCACGGCCGAACTTCCCATACTCAACAGAATCAATCCATGCAGGCATCCAACGACTACGAATGAAGGCCTTATGCACTTCGGTCTGATTGCTGGCAGATCGTTGCATCGCAGCATCGTCTAACCAGATATCTGAGATATGAAACTGGGTGAATATTCCACCAGGCGTGGGCTTCCAAGTTACCCCCAGCAAGACGGGTTGCCCGCCTAGGGATTTCTTCCCTTCTGCAGGCCAGATTTTCTCTGCGATCAAGTCATCAATACCAAGGCGTTCGCGGCCGCGCCAAATGCGGGTCGCTGCATCGAAGGTCATCTTCTCTTCTGCAGCCTTACCATCTCCGCCTTGCTTTGGTTCGCAGGTGGCAATGATCATCCCTTTGCCATTATTGATATCCATTTCCTTAAGCTTCCAGACCTTGCCCACGCGCTGGCAATGGCTGGGCTCGTCTTCAAGAAGCAAAACATGGTTCTCTGCGGGGGCAGTACCAGCTCCTCGATTGTGGTTTCCATCCAGCTTCCTATTATTGATCGGCAACACCGGCACAGGAGATATCTTCGGGTCGGGTGGAAGAAAAGCCTTAACATGAAGCACGGTACCCAGCGGTATATCTCGAAGATCAGCAGGCGCGCCATGATAGCGCACGACACCGTAGGGAAGCAGCGCAATGGGATGCGGGTCGTTGCGGAAAAACATGCCCGACGCCTGCACACGAATGCTGCCCCGGCGATTCGCATGATCTAGGAACACGAGTTCGCCCCGGTAGGAGTATGCATTTTCCAAAGGAGGGAACTTCCCCGTCTCGGGCCGGAATGGCGTCTCCTGGGCAATCGCTGCAATAGTGAACAGCGACAAACCCAGACACAGGGCCATGAACCTTATCGGATACTGGATGCGCATCATAGTTCAACCACCTTGTTGCTCTCGCCGAATTTGTCAGTTTCCACACCCATGCGTTGGGCCATCATAAGCAACAGGTTGCTCATGTAAGCATTCGGGTTTGCAGGACGGCTGCAAAGCGAATAATGTTCGCCTGGCTTGTCAAGTTGGTAGCCCTTGAAGTGGCCCTGATTAAAGTCGAGATGTTTGCCATGCTTCAAACCAAGATCGGATCCACCCGCAAGAACCAGCGGGAGATTCGCATTTCCATGGCTATGGCCATAGGACATACCGCTACCGAAGAGCGCCATCGTCGAGCCAAGTAAAGGCTTGCCGTTGAGATCTTTGGTCTCTGCGAGTCGGGTGAGGAAGTAGCCGTATTGCTCGATAGCGAAGGTATCATAATTGGTGAGTTTTTCCATGTAGCCCTTATCGCCGCCGTGATGGCTTAGTTGATGGCGGGATTCGGTGATGCCGATTTCGGGAATGGCAAACGCATCCCCTTCACCACCCAAGCTGAAGGTAGCGACACGAGTTACATCGGTTTGGAAGGCAAGCACGATAAGATCATAGACAGTGCGGAAATAGTCGCCCGCCATGGTTGCAGGGATATCGCGATTAGTTCGCTGGCGATCTGCAGCAGCGACGGTAGGAAGCGGGGTATCAAGCCAGGCATCGGCACGCCTTGTACGAACTTCCGTTTCTCGAACCGAAGTAAGGTATTGATCCATGCGCCCTTTATCTGCTGATCCCATCGCCTGCTCGAGCCGGCGAACTTCCGCAAGGTTGGCATCAAGCACGCTGCCTTTGCGACGCAAGTTTCTTCTTTGAACCGTCTTGCCACCCTTAGGCTCTTCAAACAGCGATGCAAAGATCTCACTGCAACGACGCATCGAAGGCAACCGGACTCCGTCTGCCGTCCAACCAAGCGAATCACCCGTGAGTGCTATCTCCATCGAAGGATAGCGTGTGTGTTTCGCAGTGATCTCCGCCATCTTTTGATCTACAGAGATTGTGTTGCGATCCGAAGGCCCGAGCTTGCCGCCAGTCAGCCAGACGGAGATACAATTGTGATGATGGCTAAGGGCTCCTGGGTGATGCAGGCCGCTGATGGGCGTGATCACTTCACGATGCTTTTCCAGAGGCTTCAATGAACGAGAGAATTCATAATCTTTACCTGGTTTGGTGATCTGGTAGTTAAGCGAATGAACACCGTTGGCGAGGTAGATGAAAGCGCTGCGCTTAGGCGATGCACCCTGTTGGTCGATCGCTCGAAGCGGCACCATGCATTCCAAAAACGGAAGCGAGATGCAACTACCTAGTGCACGCAATGCATGACGGCGATTGATCAACCAGGATTGTCTCAGAATGTTGCTCATTGCAATTCTCCTTGTTAGCGTTTACGAATCAGATCTGAAAGGGCGACCGCACGGATGGTGTCCTTGATGCGGTATTGGTTTTTCTTCGCTTCGGCCTCAATTGCCTTAAGGTCGTCTTGATCGTCTACGGTTAGCACCCTGCGAAGAGCGTAGGTGCAAAGATGCTCGATGAAGGCCCGTGCAACTTTGTCGCGGTCCTCTAACAGCAGAGTTTTGAACTGAACAGAATCCTTAAACTGACGGCCATCAGGCATCTCGCCCGAAGGATCAATCATAGGATCTGAACCACGACCCAGCGCCACCTTTTCAAGTGTGCGCCATTGTCCGATGGCATCGTAGTTGTCCCAGGCAAGGCCCAATGGATCGATCTTTGCATGGCAGGCTGCGCAGTTCACATTATTGCGGTGCGCTTCGATCTTTTGGCGGAGAGTCGCCTTGGGGCTTTCTGGTGGGCTGGGTTCGATCGCGCTTACATTCGCAGGTGGTGGTGGTGGAGTTTTTCCGAAGATCGTTTCACTAACCCACACGCCTCGATGCACCGGGCGATGCCGTGTTCCGTCCGAGGTCAACCCGAGCACTGCGCCCATCGTAAGCAAGCCGCCACGATGATCTTCGGGCTTAAGGGCGACACGCTGAAAGCCATCACCCTTGGGCTCTGGCAGTCCGTAAAAATCGCAAAGTCGGGCGTTAGCCATGGTCCAGTCGGAATCGATCAAGCCATCGATGGGCAGGTTCTTCGAGAACATCTCGCGGAAATACTCGACCGGTTCAGAGCGTAGGCTCGTCTCAAGCCAAGCATCATAATTCGGGTACAGTTTCTTGTCAGGGGTGAACATACCAAGGCGGTGTAATTGAAGCCATTGCCTCGAGAAGTCGTTGACAAAGCGATTGGCTTTGCTATCCGTCAGAAGCCGATCCACTTCTTTCTTTAGGCCATCACCTTTTAATGTGTTGGCTTTGGCAGCAGTTAACAAGCCTTCATCGGGCATCGAACTCCACAAGAAATACGAAAGCCGTGAGGCGAGTTCTGCATCGTTGAGGCGATCACGAACCACCGTGTCTCCTTCGACAAGATAGATGAAGTGCCTAGAGGTCAGCACGCCTTGGGTCGCAATGCGATAAGCGTCGATCGTCTTTTCGCCCGCATCGCGCTCCGAGGTGTAAGCTTTCAGATAATCTGTCAACTCTTCCTTCTTAACTGGTCGGCGCCAGGCTTTTTCTGCGAAGCGTTGCAGATGATCTGCAATAACCTCGATGGTCGCATTATCGGGGGGCACCAAACCATTACGCCTAGACTTCTCCGCAGCAGTTACCAGCGGGCCCTCCCATTCAATCCAATCAAGTAACACGGTAGAGAAAAGGCCGTTTCCCTTATCATCAAACATCTGCGGGGCATTTGGATTCAGAAGCAGAGTCTCGCTGCTGTGGGTGAAAATATAACTGTTCCTACTACCGAGCGCACCGCGGAACGCAGCACCTTTTCTTCGGTCCACCACATCTGTAGCCACGACGCAAAAGTCTAGGGTAATAGGCATCTCAAGAAATACCTCGAACTCATAAACCTGTGGCTTGTCCTCCGGAGCAGTCAAGTCAAACTCGATCATGCCATCGACAGTTTCCTCACCAGTTCGCTTGCCAATGCTGAGGTGTGCTGGCTGACCACCAAGCGGGCGAATCCCACTAGCTTGGATGCGCACTTTGTAGAGCCCGCTTTGTTCTGGCCCACTCTTTCCGAACCAGTTGGGTGAGAGCGCATTCTGAACACTTCCGGGGAAGAGAAGGTATCGCAAAGGCCGCTTGATGCCGAAACGATCCAACGCTTCCTGCTGGGTCTTCCCGCCACCGTAACGCAAATCTGCTGCAGTCTTGCGAACCTTGGTCGCGTCTTTAGATGTGAGAGGAAATGCTCGGTCTAACACAAGCCCTGCTGCGCGGTAATAACGATCCACATGCGAAGGCGACAACGATAGCTGCGAACCGATGCGCTCAAAACCGTGCCACAATGTATCTTCGTTTAATTCACCAGGCTTGGCGGGATCATAGCGCACACCCAGTAAGTCATATACCGTATTTTGATACTCTTTACGGCTTAACCGATAATGCGACACAGAAGGCCGAGCCGCCATTCGCACCGCCTTGCCCTCCTTGATCCGTGCATCGAGATTCGTAACGAACGCAGCTATCTCTGCCTGAGTGGGCCGAGGCTGTTTCTTCGGTGGCATCAAGCCGGAATTCACTTGCTCGATTACCTCTGCCCAGTGATGGGTATCTGCGCCCAGTTTGAAATCGCGTGAGAATTTGTCGATACGCACATCGCCTTTATTTTTCTCTGGTCCATGGCAGGCGATGCAGTGCTTATTAAGGAAGTCTTCAAACGGCTCCGCCCCTTGAACAGTGTTGGCAAGGCTAGCGATGAAAAGCAATGGAACCAATAACTTTATAATGAAGGTGAGATCGCGTTTCACGGGTTGGTTCTCAGAATGCGGAGGGAAACCACGGGCACAAGTGCCCAGTCTGATCCTATATAATCTACCGGAAATTGCGCCATTTGGCAACATCATTAGGCTTGATAACAAAGGGGTTAGGTCTCAATATCCGGCAACAAAAGGGGTCGAGTACCCAGTTTTCGAGATTTAATCACTATTACAGCCCGCTTGCTTCATTTGCGCATGGAGGTAAGCTCTGTAAAAAGACCTGCATCCCATCTGATTCTGTTTATAGATTGCACAAAATGGTACGAGGCATGTTAAGATACAGCTAAAGGAGAATTAGATCATGACATTTGTAACGATGGAAGAAGCGCAGGCTAATCTGCCTGAACTGGTCGCTCATCTTGGAAGCGGCGAGGAACTAATCATCACTCAAGACCATAAACCCATCGCCAAATTGGTGCGTGAAAATCCCCCATCCCGCAAGCCGCGAAAAGCGGGAAACTGCATTGGCATGATCCGGATTGTCGCCGATGACGATGAACATTTGGAAGACTTTGCGGAGTACATGTAATGCGTTTGTTACTGGACACCCATGCTTTGCTGTGGTTCGTTTTGAACGATGGCAAATTGAGCCGAGCAGTAGACGCAATTATTTCCGACCCGACCAATGAAGTTTTCGTCAGCCCTGCAACTTTTTGGGAGTTGGCTATTAAAGTTCGAACAAAGAAACTCGACTTATTGTCACCCTACGACGATTTCATTCGAAATGGAATTGTTGGCAACGACTTCATAGTTCTGCCGATTGAAGCAAAACATACCTCGTTGTTGACAGATATGCCCTTTCACCACAAAGATCCGTTTGACCGGATTTTAATCGCCCAGGCATTGGTGGAAGGAATTTCGCTTATTAGTATTGATTCAATCTTTGATCAATATGGGGTAACCCGAATCTGGTAGTAGTTAACCCCAGAACTCAAGCCTCTTTTACATTAGTTGCTGCCATTCGCTGATGAAGCAAACGGACAGAATTATTGCTTCAATCGCAAAAACCTAAGAGCCACACTTCCGAAAAAGAAACCTGGTCTCTTTTTGATTCTTGACACCTTTTGATTCTCAGCGACCCAGAGTGAAAACACGAAGGATCTCGAGCGATTCATCAAGCATGTCCAGGGCCTTTTGCGGCCGGACTAAGGACCTGGTGTGAAATAACAATGTCTGTCCATCGGCCTCGCAACAAAATCTGCGTCCGCGCTGGGATTTAAGATACGCTCGGACTTCGTTGGTCAAGACGGCTTGCACCGCTACAACATCTGCCGCCTGAAGATGATAAGCATTATTAAAATCCGCATCGTCAGGATACTCAAAGAATGAAACTGCGGCCCTCTTCCCAACCAGCTTTATTATTTGCCGGGAAAACCAACTTGCAGGCTGAATGCTGAAGTGTGGAAGTTCTAGCAGTTTGGACCGGATCATGCAGACGGTCTGTCGCCTGTTGTCTTCAGAGGCAGCGATCATGTAGTCGGCAACGCAGCGCCAGCAGCCATTTGAATCGGATACCAGAACATCATAGCCGCATTCTATGCCAGTGAATGTTTCAAAGTGGGAATAACCTTGTAGAACGTCAGCACTTTCTTTCGTGTACTTGAAACCAGAGGCTTCTGCAATGTCGGCGCGCATTACAGAATTTCTATCCTTCAACAACCAACCGAAGATTGCAAAGGAAAAAATGATGGATGGGATCAGTATCAAAACACTTTGGGGAATATCAAACATAGGACAGACCCTCTACTAAGTATAAACGATGGAAGACTTAACTTAACCGCATGCACTCCTAAATGACTAAGTTGAAGGCAACATTCGTTTGGCAAAACCATATTTTTATTTTCAGTAATAATTAAGGCAGAAAGAATAATCCTTAAGGCTTTAAACTTAAAAACACAGTTCAAAATTTTATAACTAAAAATAGACTTAATTAGGCTGTAATAGAAGTCAAAGAATTTCTCAAGAATAATCAATCTGGGCAATCAAAGATCTCGGCTTTTGGGGCTGGAGTGTAAGATTGCGTTGTCTTCCTCATCATGGAACTTTGTCTGCTAACCTACCGCACTTTCAAATCTGTATGCCAAAAAGGGGTCAGGTGTCTTTTACATGATTTTCGAAAAGAGACCCGACACTCTTTTTATTTGGCAAACTTGTAGAGATGTTCATCAGTGCGCAAAAACATGGCGCCTTCTGAAAACGCAGGGGTCGCCAAGGTTCGGCCCGGTACGCTGTTCTTGCCTAAAACCGCAAATTTTTGCCCAACCTGCACCCATGTCGCCAAACCGTTCTCTGCTAAAAACAGCACTCGGCCATTCACAAAAATCGGCGATGCAGAGTAATTGCTGTCGCTACTTAATCTTTCCATCCAATAGCGTTCACCCGTCTTGGCATTCACACAAGATGCAATGCCTTTATCTGAAACGAAGTAGAGTTCATCGCCAATCAAAAGTGGTGAGGGCGAACTAGGCGCTCCTTGCTTAAGCCGCCACACGATGTTGGATTCAGTAACATCCCCCTTGCCACCAAGCTTGACCGCCAAGAGTTCGGGGTTGTCATAATCGTGGTTGTAGATAACTAGGCCGTGGCCTATAGCAGGCTGAGGAACAACAGACCAACCCGGGGCCTTAACGCGCCAAAGCTCGGTACCAGTTTCCAAATCATAAGCAGCGAAGTGATCAGGGCCGGGTGCCATTACTTGGGCTTTGCCATCAATCACCGCAACTGTTGGTGTTACAAAGGAATGATTGATTTTTCCAACAATAGAGCGAGGTTGTTTCCATGCAACTTTACCAGTCTTGGCATCGATAGCAGCAACAAAGGGCTTGGTGCTTCCATCACAAACAATAACCAGCTTACCATCATGGAACACAGGCGAACCACCGCTGCCATGCACTGGTGGATAATCCAACTCAAAATTGGTCCACTGAATGGCGCCATCTGCAGCAGCAAGACTTGCCATGCCTTGTGCACCAAAATGCACGAACACGGAACCATCACGAACTACAGGGGTCGGGCTAGCATGGCTATTCTTCGAATGAATCTTTGGCGCCTTGGCGATCGCCCTTACCTCCCGTTCCCAAACAATTTTCCCAGTCTTGGCATCAAGTGCCAAAGCTCGAAGAGATAATCCTCCCTCATTTGGCACGGCTGTGGTCAGAAATACCTTCCCTTGCGCAAGTGCAGGCGAAGACCAACCCAGACCTGGGATTGCCATCTTCCATGCTACACTTTTTGAATCAGACCATTCCAAAGGCGAAGCGATATTTTTAACATGTCCATCAGAGTTAGGGCCTCGGAACTGTGGCCAATCGCCTAGCTCGGCTGCCATTACAGAGAAAGCTGCCAATGGCATCAGTAGCATGGATGTGAAAAGTTTAGATGAATGATTCATGATTACCTTCTTTGTAAACTCGAGCTTTGGCAAGTTACCACTGCATTTATGGTACTGCACCAAACTTGTTGGAATGATCGTTGACCTCACCATTAAATATCATTCAAGTTGGAATTGTTGTCCATGATATTTTTGCAGATGATGTGAATTACTTTGAAAGATAAGCGATAACGGTGCCTAGGATGATGTACAAATGGTTGGCAATGTCAACACGCATGCCAACACAAAGAGATATTGGCATTGGGTAGGATTTCGGCGATCTTTATGCGAAGTTATAAAACGTTTTCATCGTGATTTGCGTGCCTCTTTCACAGCATCGATGGACTTCTGAATGTTCTCCTTCCAAACGCCTTTAAGGTTCTGGGGGTCGGCACGCTCGAGCGTCTTCAGGGCTTCATCAAACTGACCCTTACGAGTCTGAATTCGGGCGATGCCTTGCAACGCAGTAAACTCGTCCGCACTACCGATGTTTTTTCTTCCTTCGACAATGGCACGGTAGGTGTTGATCGCTTTTTCATCATTCTTGAAATTATTTTCACTATTCTGGGCAGTGGCCAACAAGATGGAGTCACGGGTGCGCGGATCGCCCGTCCATTCGAGGGCGAATATGAGATCAGATTCCGCTTGCTTGGCATCCTTGGTGATCGCATAGGCACGGCCTCGTATGAGATAGCCGTCGCCTCGCTTCCAGAAGGGCCACTTTGCAATATCCTCATTGGCAAACTGTGCAATCACTTGCAAAGCTTTGCCGGAATCTAGCAGCGATTGCATCTGCGCAGACTTCTTGACGGCATCGATGGGAATGCGTGTAGCAAGCGAATCGGCAAGGTCCAGTTTGCGGAGATGGCGTGCATAACCAGAGGCGAGTTCGAGTGCGTAAGATTTTTGCTCGGGCGTGCATTTGCGATCTGCTGCAGCGACGCAAGCTGCAAGCGCTTCTTCGCGCTTGCCTGAGCGTGCGAAGTCGCTAGCGAGGCGGATTGATTCAAGGAAATCTTCTTCGCGTGGCCCATGATCGAAATTAAAACTGTTTCCATAAAAGAAAGTTGCGAGCTTCATCACCTCGTGGAAGTTATCACTCCCTGTAGGTGAAAAGGCGCTATATTCGCTTCCGTCTTCGCGGATGCGCTGTCTGCAGATATTGATATGCCAGGGAAGGCTTTTGTCGGGTTTGCGACCGATGATTTGATTAAGCGGATCGTTCTCATCTTTCGTAATCGGTAGGCGTATCTCGATAGTCCAGTGATCATCAGCAATGTGAGTTGCAACTTCGGCGTTCGAGTTCCAAGTGAACCACTTATCGCGCCCTGCACTGCGATCCAGATCAGCGATGGCGCCGCTTGGGCTGATGGCGATCTGATAATAAGATCGTGATTCGGTTTCGAGCAGAAGTTCGACTGCATCGCCATACCAGAGCGCACTATCGTCTTTCTTCTTGGTACCGATGTTGGGCTTCTCACCCGGATGTTCATCGCAGCGGATTGCGAAGTAGAGATCGTTTCCTATCCATGCTGTCTTCACCGTGGTACCAAAGATAGGTTGCCTGCCGGTTTGCAGTTCACGAAGACTCACCGTGGATGAAGTTGGGCATTTGACCCATGCATCGTCATCGAGTTTGCCGTCAATGACTATCTTCTCGTGGGAATCATGCACGAGCCTTAGCACGGGCACTGGTCCGCGCACTTTGCCGAGTTGCTGGCTCTTGCTACGCAGGCCCTTGAGGAAATCATCCATGAATTTGAGGCGCTTGCCATAAATGCTCGTTGCATCAACTTTCGCCTTTGCTTTGGCGAAGAGATCGAGCGCAGTGTCCGCCTTAGCTTTATCCTTTTCCATCTCCTGCCAGTTGCCCTCGCAGTATTCAAAGAAATTGCGCATTTCCTGTTCTGCAGGGCCGTAGAATAGTCGGCAATACTCGCTGAACATCGCATCCACATCCGCATTCTTCCCACCCCAATACATTCTCGCAGTGAAATAAATCTGGAAATGATTGAAGCCAAGTCCGGAGGTGTCGGGATCTTGCCTCACGGTTAATGAGATGTCTTCACCTTGCGAAATCCCTTTGGTCGCATTCACACTTTCACCCATTACATGAGGAGTGAAGGCGGGCAGATACCAACCGCGATCGATGAAGGGATAGTTCTCGAAATTGATGATCGGGTTGTTAGTCTTCGCAGCCCAACTCTCGCGCAGCTTACGATATTCCTCCTGCTGCTGGGGTTTGTTGTTACGCGGTAGGCGTGCGCCCACGATAGAGACGACGACATTCGGCTCTAGCTTTTCTATCTTCAGCGGGGGTAGCGAATAAATGCCATAGGCGCAGTTGAGTACCTTGCGGTCTGGATGCGTCTTGCCGACTTCTTTGGCAACACGATTCACAAAGCCCCACACATAATCAGACGCAAGCCCTGCTTTTTCGCGCTCAGGCGAATCCTTACCCACGCAAAGCGGGCACTGGCAGATTGCAGTGTAGCCATCCGGCGGCATCACCGAGACCATGCTCATATTGTAATGATCGAACTGCGCACGAACAAAACGAACCGTCTCTTGGAACAGTTCCTCATTGGAGTAGCAAAGTTGATTATTCTCCTTGATGTCAAAACGCCTCTTCCCGCCATACATCCCAAACCAATCGGGATGCGCCGCAAACACCTCTTTACGATTCGTCATCGTATCGAGCCCGTGGGCGTCTTGAATGCCATAAGGATCGCGCACACCCAGCCGCATAAACCACATCGAATTATCTCGGCCATGCACTCCGCCGTGATAACTGAATCGACGCTGCGGAAAGTCAGGCCGTACAGTTTCATCGATCTTTGGCAACTCGATTGACTTCATCGCTGGCATCACTTCGCCCAGATCCCCGGGCCAATACCAGCGCGCACCAAGGCGATGCAAGAATCCATTCACTGCATTAAACGAGCCACGCTCATCGTAGTCCCAAAGCTGAAGCGGTGCAGGCTTCTCCCCTGCCTCCGCCGTGGGTCGGCCAATGGTACCGGGCAAAGTGAATCGGCTCTTGTACATTAAGATGTTTGGCACCCCCCAGAGTTTACCTGTGATCTTGCTCCACTCGGCTTGTGTCTGACCATTCACGATCCACCCATTGTTTTTCGCCCAAGGCTCGATTGGAGTGAACTCCTTGTCATTACCTAAAAGCGCAAGCCAATCCGCACCCGAAGCGATGCGATAGGCGCCATCCTTGAGGCCATCAGCCTTGATAGGCGACATAGAGCTAGCCCCGACGAATATCTTCACTGCCTTTCCCGTTGGCTTCGTAACAATAGGAAGGCGTGCGCCGCTGATCTTCTCCAGATAATCCTGCAACTCCTGTGCTGCAAGCCGCACGGTCCGCTCAGGTTTCTCTGCGATAATAATCTCCGCCCGAGGCTGACCGTTTTCAACAATGAAGCTGTCGGCAGCGTTAGCAATGCCAAGCGGTGAGAACAGCAGAGTAATAAAAAGTTTGAGTGTGTGTTTCATGGTGAGCTTACTTGGAAGCGCCCTTCTTTATGGGTGCGGGTTTGATAGACTTTGGAAACTTCGGTTCAAGCCCTCGCTTTCGGCAATCGGCATCCACCTCTTCGCTCCAAGCAGAATAGAGTTTCTTCAACTCTGCAAGCTTTTCTGGCTGTTTGGCGGCGAGGTCGTGTTGCTCGCTGATGTCGGTGGCAAGGTTGAATAGCATATCTTGCGCGGGCTTTTGTTTGGGGCCGGGAGACGCATCTCCTTCGGTGCTGTAAACGTATTTCCAGTCGCCCTGACGCGCACCATAGTTGTTGCTCATTGTGCGATTGCGCCAGAACAGGACATCATGCGGAGTGCCCGATTTTTCGCCTTTGACAAAAGGGAGCAGATCCACGCCGTCGATGGCAGAGGAGTCCGCGCCCGCTACAGCGAGTGCTGTGGCGCTAATGTCGAAGCTGATCGCTGGTTTTGAATAGGTCGTGCCGGGCATTATGACGCCAGGCCATTGCATCAGCATGGGAACGCGGATGCCACCTTCGAAGGTCTCGCATTTGGAGCCTCGCAAGGGCGTATTAATTGAACCGTTGACTGCGTTGCGCGTGGTCGGGCCCCCATTATCATTGCTAAAGACGATGAGCGTTTGGTTTAGTTTGCCCGTCTGCTCCAGCTTCTTTAACAATAGACCAATGGAATCATCCATCGCACTGAGCATGGCTGCATAGGTCTGGCGTTTGGGTTCGGTAATGCCGGGGAAGCGCGCTCGATATTTCTCGATGGCTTGCAACGGCGTGTGAACGGCATTGAAGGCGAGGTAGAGGAAAAAAGGCTTCTTCGATTCACGCTGGCGATCGACGAAGGAGGCAGCTTCTTCGCCAAATGCATCAGTCAGGTAACGCTTCTCGTTCAGAGGTTCACGATTGCGCAGGATGGGAGCATTATACTCGCCCTTTCCACCAGGCTGGAAGATGTATTGATGCCCGCCGCCAACAAAGCCAAAGAACTCATCGAAGCCCCGATCCACCGGTGTGAATCCTTCGGTAGAACCTAGGTGCCATTTGCCTACCATTCCCGTCACATAACCTGCTGCTTTGAGTCGTTGAGGCAACGTATTGGCCTGCGCAGGCAACGGCCCACCCAGGTCTTCAATGCCATAGCGATGCTGATACCTGCAACTCATCAACGCAGCTCGTGTCGGAGTGCAGAACGAACCATTCGCATACCCATTGGTGAACCGCACCCCACGCGCAGCGATGCGATCAATGTTCGGCGTCGGGATATCTTTGCAGCCGTGGGCTCCGATGTCGGCATAACCCATGTCATCAGCGAGGATGACGATGATGTTGGGTTTGGTTGGTTTAATGTCAGCAGCGCGGAGCGCAACCGGCGCGAACAGCAGAGTGATAAAAAGTGTGAGGGTATGTTTCATAATGTGTTTCTGTTTTGATTTATCTTTGGCAAGTTGTCAGTACTTAATGGCACTGGACTAATCTTGTTGGAATGGTCATTACATCCATATTATCTTAGCCATAGCTTACAATGGCAACATCGAGGCCCGAATTAGAATACAACTCCAGCGATCGGCTAATAGCATCCGTTATCCAATCAGGACTATTTCCGAAAGCACCGCCGCCAAGCCGTGTCAGGAACAGTCGGTTGTTGCGATTTCGGTCCCCATTCAAGATCGCTGCACATATCGTAGCTTCGTAAGCGGCCTCGAGTACGAGTTTTGCCAAAGGCGCCCAAAGCTCCTTTGTGTGATGTGTATAGGCTACAGGCATTGCAGAGCAATATGCTTGAGAAACCGTATGAGACGCATCGCCGAGTGTGACTTGCGTATCCCAGTGTAGTCCGATCTGAAGCGCTTGCCGAACAGTATCAAGCGCAGCTTCGTCCATGCTTTCTAGCTTCCGATTAATTTCTTCCAAGCCCTCTGCCGATGGCAATGCATAGCCATTTACCATCTTCCAAAGTCGTTGCTTTGAGTTGTCGAGCAATTTTGCAATGCCAGACAAGCAATCTATCTGGTTGTCGGCAGTTTGCCCAATGCGACCATTTATATCGACAAAATAATTCCTATAAATCGTACCCGCACCCGCTGCAATTGCGCAGGCAGGCCCTTGGGTAAAGTCGTGTTCGTATATACCAACGCCGCATTCAGGCGTCACCCTAGGCGATGTCATCTCCAGAAGATTAAATTGAGAAGCAACTTGGAATACGGCATTCTCATTCGCTCGATTAAGATGTAGGTTCTGCACATTACCAACTACATTGCAAACGGATATCGGAGCTAAATCATGTTTGGTGTTATGAACACGCTGACGCAATTGCGCTAATGTTTGTGTCTCCAGTTCGCCGCACAGCCAAGATTTTCCGTTCAAACGAGAACACAATCGCTGCCCATCAATGAAGAGATGCTTCCGCACGCTTTCGGGAGATTCCCCCACGCAACCTGTAAGATTCTCGAACCAAGTCATGATTCACCTGTGTGATAGAACTAGGTTTGTTGCATCCGCATATCGTAATATTTACCGAGGGACAGTATTGGCCACAAATTATTCACAAGCACTACCATAACAGTATCCGACCTAAACACACCCTTATTTAAGATGTTTAATCCCATATGATCTTTGTATTCGAGGAGAAGAGGGGGCAGGTTTCTTTATCGAGTTGTAAAAAGAGATCTGACGACTTTGTTTTATCAACGCTGATAAATAGTCGCAGACCAATCAGATTTCGCTCCATCATTACCGATTGCCCGCAGACGATAGGCTGCAGCCTTAAAAGATTCTTTCTCAACCCAGGTTTGAATCTGGCCATCAAGCTTACTTATGGGGCCCCAGTTACTCCATCCATCAGGTTGCAAAGTTCTGCGTTCTAGTTGCCAAGAAACTGCGCCACTAACAGCATTCCATTTTAAAGTATTTCCCTCAAGCGTGGGCATGGGCGTCGCCATCCATCCTGTAGTTTTTCCATTCCATCTGCGCACATGAATTGCATTTGCAACATAGTGCGGGGTATAGAGCACAAAGCCATCACTATTCTTGCGAACGATAAGTTCATGCATGCCATCCATAAGAGGCTTTAGCACTTGAGGCCCGAGATCAAGCCTACCAACAAGGGTAAGATCATCACGCCGATACACGAGCACCGTAAAGTGATGTGCGTAAGCAACGAATAGATAATCACCACATAAAGCAGCACCATAGGCTTGATCTTTATTTCGTTTGTCGATGATTACATTATGAAGCAAGTCGGCATTGTGGGTGGGCGTTAGTTTGCCATTATCAATGCGACAGCGCTGCATAAACCTACCAAGAGGCCAGTTCATACCACACTCATTTGGTTTGTCGGCAGGAAAGCCAAAGAGAAAAACTTCATTTCTAGCAGAATCAATTTCAAAGCCGCCAAAGCGGGCCTTCGGATCTTGCAAAGGTGCGGGCAGTTCGAAAAGCGCATTCTCAGGAGCGTCCCATTTCCACACAGGGCAACCATGTGGGTTAAGCCCTGTGAGCGCAATCTTTCGCAGGTAGCGCTTACCCTTCATACGACTAATGAACCAATAGTTACCATCATCATCAATGTTTTGAAACGCAGTATCGCTATCCTCACGCAAAGCCTTCGAATATTCGGAAGGTGCAAACTGGCCATCACCATCGCCATCGGTCCAAATAAAACTACCAAACCCTAGAGGTTGGTGTGGAGGCCATATCTTTGCCGTGTTGCGGGGAGAAATCACTGCACTAGGAATAGCTGCTTCATCACCATCTTGAAAACGAAACACACACATTGGAGAACCATGCTGAGTGGTGGTGATGAGAAACTTTTTCCCCTGCCAGCGCCTAACTCCATAAACAAGTGCATTTCCATTAGTACGAGCATCATCCGGGAAGCGTCTGCGATCCAATGTGCTTGCGATCCATTGCTCATTTCGGTAATGATTGAAGGAGGAAAACAGATCAACTTTGGAATCAGGGTCTGCGTCAACAGCATCAAGAAATGATGTACCAGATAGGTTCCAACGCGGTTCACCTGTTTGACTGAAGGATTGCAAACGGCTCTGGCACATTCCCGCCATACCTATATCGCAAACATAAAGGTTACCCTCGCTATCGGTGCCTATGCCACGAATATTCTCGAAGCAATTCGCACTGATTCGCCCTTTCTGCGAACGCCAACCACCCTTTACCCCAACGCTTGAGCCTCGTTTAATCACACCATCAAGCCCGGTGTAGGAATGCACTTGATGATCAGTTCCGCCATCGGCTACCCAAAGCCTCTGATGCCTTGCATCGAAGGATATATCCATAGGAGTTGCAATATCGTCAATACTTTGAGGCAACTTATTCCCATCAGGATCATATTTAAGCACCCGGCCCGGAACCATAATGGGTGGTGCAAAGGCTCGCATGCGGTGCATGCTAATTCCCGGTCCGAATACTCGTACACAGCGCACAGGCTTCATAGCATCAATCGTTACATATTCTTCAGGCCAGCTATAAAGTTTATCCTGAGGCGTTTCCACATCTATCCAAGGCCCATCTCGGCCAATGGTACTAGTTTGCACCTTCAGAGCCCTAAAATCTTCCTTCGCCATATCGCCCATGATGCAGAAGCGAGAGACCGCCTGCAACTTGCCGAAATCAAAACCCACAAAACCCTTCAGCTTATCCTTGGCGATAAAAGAATCTTTATCAGAAGGGCTGATCGCCTTCTCGAGCGCATGCTCAACATCGAGTGCCTCGCTGCCAAAGATCTCGCCGTGCAGTTCTTGATAAGCATACGCAGAGGTGGCCCGCTGAATGGCCCAAAGATTACCTGCAGAATCAACTTCAAGCTTACCCGCACGTATCAAAGGAATATTAAAATTCGTAAGCTTAAAGTTCTTGAGCGATACGACCTTCACACCTGCATCATCAGCCAAATAGATGCGTTCACGCTTGTCATCAAAGGCTAATCCAGTGATGGGAAGAATCTGCTGAGGGAGTTGGATGCTGCGTTTCTTTAATGGATCAACGGCTAAGCCCGGGTTACGCGGATACAAACTTAAATCAGTCCGAGGGCCATCTTTGGTATTAAGTTTTCGAACATAAGCGGCCCACTTCGAATTTACCGCAACCGCATCGCCTGAGTTAACCCCAAGTCCAGTAATTTCGGGCAGCGCATCTCCATCCTTATAAATGCCCGCAGCTCTCAGCCCCTCTTCCCAAGTAGTCGTAAGAAACACATAGCCCTCTGCGCTCACCGCCATGTCGGAAGTATAAAGCTGCATCCAAGTCTGAGATTTATCATTGAAGTCATTGCCACGAATCAGGGTGTTCCCGATGCCCGTGGTAGTAACGGGTAGAAAAGGTATCTTCTCAACTTTTGGCACGGGGATAATTTGCGCCATCATGAAGGATGGGCAAAAAAGAGTTAGAAACAAGACAATGGCACAATGTTTAAAACTAAACCATCGAATTGCAAACAATGGAGTATCAAGGATAGATTTCATAATTCCTACTTTGTTCAATTGAACCCAGCAAATTGACATTACTCTAATTGCACTGTAACAACTTTATTTTAATGCTCATTCCATTACACATATATCATTCAAGTTGGAATTGTTGTCTATGATATTTTTTCTAATCGCTGATTAACTCGCTAAAAAGAACACTCCCCCACAAATAATATTCTGCTGCTGACCTATCTATTCCAAATACCAACGGTAACATTTGATTATTGAACAGGTGACAAATCGTGGTTGTACATTATTTCATCCCGGGCAGAACGCCTTAACTCTTGATCGGAGACTTTAACATGAATATGGACTTAGTGGAAATCGCATGCGTTGTGGATCGTTCGGGATCGATGGCTTCCATTTGCTCGGATGCAATCGGCGGGTTCAACTCTTTTCTGGCCAGCCAGAAAACACAGCCCGGTTCGACAAAGTTTACCCTAGTGCTATTCGACAACGAATACCAAGTGGTTCACAACGGCACCGATATCAAACTTGTGGAAGACCTTAATACAACAACATTTATGCCCCGTGGTTCGACCGCATTACTGGATGCGATTGGAAAAACCATCGATGACATAGGCAACCGATTAAGCCAGACTCCAGAATCTGATAGGCCTGGTAAAGTGATTTTGGCAATCCTCACCGATGGAGAGGAAAACGCCAGCACTGTCTACACACGGAAAAAGGTGAAAGGCATGATTCGTAATCAACAAGAAAAGTATAATTGGGATGTGATGTTTCTGGCTGCAAATCAGGATGCGATCTTGGCTGCAAAGGAACTTGCGATACCTTCCGAAAATGCGATCAACTTTTCGCCCAGCGGTGAAGGTGTTAAAATGGCGTTCTCTTCTCTTAATGCTGACATCAACCATCGTAGGGAAAGCAATCGCAGTGCTAAACCTAAATAGGGATGAACAAAGAAAAGGGTGGGCCTCTTGATTGGTAGTGGGCCTACATCATTCTTGATTTTGAAAGCTGATGGATCATAAGCCTTTGCGATTGAAGGCGTGATCCATTATGCCAACTTTGTATGCGCATGGTAGTAATCCATGTAAAAGGTAACCTGCCTCTATTGTTTTCGGAAGCCGCATCTCCACCCTGCATAATCGCACAAACTTTATTTAGACTTTAAAAATCCGACTCTGTTTATCCAGATGAAATAGAGCTAAAAACCACACCTTAAGGCTTGTGATTTTAAGCGAGGGTATTACGATGGTGGTCGGGCAGTTTAACTGAAAAGATCATCTAGATTGATTTGAACATGCGCAACGCCCATCAATCGATAAAAGGATAAACAATGATGAGGCGTACCATTGCGATTTATACAGCCCACTTATTTACAATTTTTCTACTTGGTGGAATCACCAAGTTACAAGCAGAAATCCCCCAAAAAAGTTCAATAGATTTGCCCCCGGTTAGTGCTTGGGGAAAGGCTTTGGAGGTAGATGAGCCGCAGAGTGCGTTTCATTCGATAGGTGCAACGATGTGGCATATGGGTAGAAATCCAACACGCATCAAGTCGTTTCATGAATGGTTGAAGGCGAAGGGCATTAATGAGGAAAGCTTATTACCAAATGGATTGAAGGCCCCGATTGATGCAAGGCGAATGCTTATAGAACCGGAGCGGGCTCCAAACTGCGGTTGGACTGCCACGAAGGATTCAATCACCAGTAGGCCGGGGCATCGAGGCCCGGAGGCCAGACTTCCTCTAAAGGTGGAACGCACAGGAATGTACAGGCTCTGGATTCGGTACCAAGGACATGCTAAGGGTACCGCAGTTACAAGCCTGACTTTATTTCGCAAGGGGGAAGAGGCTGGGGCGCCATTGTTGTATGAAGAATTCAACACGAAGGTTGCAGTTCAAGATGGGTTGGCATGGCATGATTTAATGACAGACTTGGAGGCAGGGGAATACACCATAGTGCTGGGGCATGTCGTACGATACTACCACACGCCAACCAATGTGCCATTTTCGGAACACAAAATCGATTGCCTTTATCTGACCGACGAAATCTGGGCGGATGCCCCAACCGATACCACTCTGGCAGCACTGCGCGAATCTACCCCAGAAGTGCAAAATAATGATCGGCCGATCCTTGATGCAAAGGATCAGAAAAAATGGCTGCTATGGCAGGTGAGGCCAGGGCACTGGGAAACAGCCAGCGAAAACGAACCTCTGTTTCGACTCAGTTATGCGTTCTGGCGCGAGAAAATATCAGATATCGCAGAGCGGGAAGATTATAACGCAGCGCCAAAGGATCCGGTGAAAACAAACATCCCGGACTACCGTGAAGGCAGGCGGCAGGTAATCTTCGATCCCATCTGGAACATGGTTGGTAACCCATTCCGCATCAAGCAGCAAGCTGCCATCTTGAAAAATGACATCGACACCGATCCCTCTGCAAGCGATGCTGATTTCGACTGGATTTATCCGGGCCGTTTTCCTGTGGTGGCAGGGCAATGGATTCGGGAGGGAGGCGGTCTATCTGCGGATCATGCAGCGACAAACGCAACTGCGATTGGGCGCTACACGGTAAGCAGACCCGGTAAGTGGCATCTTTGGGTTCAGTTCAAGAACATCAATTACTTTGAGTATTACTCGGTTCATGCAAGCACCGAAACTGGACAAAAAGCATCTTGGGAAAGAACAGAAAGACTATATCCTGGCGGTCGTGCGGCATGGGCAAAGGTTGGAGCATTGGATATACCCGAGATGACCCCGGAACAAGTTATGGTGCACCGCGCCAAGGCTGCCAAGGGTGTTTTTGTCAAGGATGGTGAACCGGTTTTCGTGAATCGTTACGGAGAATGGAATCGGGATGGAAATGCCCTGACAAACAAATCGCCAGATACCTTCCTATGGGCAACCAGCGGACTGTTGGCCAAGGAGGATTTCCAAATCCGCTCGAGAATATCACTGACAGAAAAGCCAGGGGCGGGGTGTGGCTTTTTTTTCCGCGATGAACTCGGCCTGCGTGACAACTTCCTAGATTTCGATGGAACCATCACCGGGCCATCGATTGAACCGGGCGCCAAAAACACCATGATGGCCCACATTCTACCAAATGAACCGTTCGATCTGGAAATCACAAGGAAGGCCTCTGCTCTTTCCATCCGTATCAATGGCAAAGAAGCAGGCAACGCCAACCTTGTTGACCAACCCACCCGCCGATTCGGATTTCGTACTGGAAAGAACACGCTACGCATCCATGCATTTTCTGCCACAGGGAAGCTCGACGATGGCCTTCAAATGCAACGGGAAATAAACATTGCAATCCTCATCAACAAATACATCAACCCCCGCACCTACCGTGGCGTTTACAGACTGTTCATCACAAATGATGGAAACTACAAACCAGAGGGAAACATCACACCCAAGCCAAGCCTTGCCCGTTATGAATCGCAAATGCAGGCCGCCGGGGGAACCAAGGAAACTGGTTATGTAATGAACTTGGCTGCTGGAATCGGCTCGATCAGCCAGACTTGGATGCCCGCGCCCGAGCCAGCACAGCCTAAACTTGCCATGACGATGGCACAAGACACGACGCAATCTGCAAGTCTGTTTTTTCGAAATGTACTTAATGAACCGCTTGTGCTGCGTATATCGCCCGGCTCATTAAAGAGTGAGCAGCAAAGCTTTGAAAACCGCATCCGCTGGCGGGCAGTGGGTTTCGCCCCTTACGGAGATGGGCGCGAGGAATGGACACCATTCTTCCTACTGCGCCGACCCTTCCTGATAATTCCACCGCGCAGTGTGGCCCAGGCATGGCTCACCTTTGATTCCGCCGGCATGCCACCCGCTGATTATTCTTCAACCATTCGCATCGAAGCGACCGACCTTTCAGGCAAAATACTATTTCCCACCCGCACAATAAATACTGAGGTTCGCGTATTCGGGGTTCGTGTTGAGCCGCGTCAACCAATCCTTGTGCATGGCTGGGTGAACCCACCACCCGGTGAAGAATACCGCACAGATTGGTTCAAGCGCTTTAATGTCTGGCAGGGGCCATTCTTCTCAAAGCAAGAAATGGCCAAGTACGGTATCAAGCAGCAAATATGGTGTCAGCGTAGCATCAACGAGAAACAGCTTCGGGGTGTCGTTGCAGAAGCCAAGGCAAAGGGGCTAACCCATGATGATTGGATGATGTCCATAAATGATGAACCAACCGGCAAGACAGCCAAGGAGCTTGCAGATTATCTCGCCATAGGGAAGATGATCCGTGAGATAGACCCGCAACTAAAGATCACATTGAACCCAGGCGAGGCAGCCAACGCTGCTACTTTTCAAATCCTGCAACCATTTGCCGATCTTTGGAACCCCTACAAATTGCACCTTTCCTATGGCCCAAGCGGTCGAGACTATCTAAAAAAACCATGGATTTGGTACACCACACCATGCTACCAAGACAAATCCCCCGGCATAGCAACCGAGATGTACGAGCAAATTCGCTCAGTCCTGCGTCAACCAGCAGACTGCCGCGGAACTGCCTTTTTTGCACCCTACTATCCTTGGCGAGATCCGTGGGATACTGCTTACGAGCACATCAAGGATGTCTCGGTTTTCGTTCTTCCTTCCCGCCATGGCCCGGTTGCCACACCCGCATGGGAAGCCATCCGCGAATCCGTACAACACGCAAACCTTGCGCGCATGGTTCGTGAAAGAGCCAAGCCGGAAGATGCAACTGCAAAGCCATTGTGGGAAACCGGCAGCGTTGAGTCGCTTTGCAATTGGTTACTTGTCCAGCCATAGTATTGCCAAAATCTATCAAAAGTCATTACTATAAAAGCTATCGGAAACTTATAGAGATACAATTTAGGCCCAACCCCGAGAAGAAGATTCCCCTCATGGGTCGCGATCATCAACCA
>Ga0255087_1000280_pt1 | contig 22260 bp, 19 predicted proteins | sample Colum_Miss_RepA__FD_188561 | JGI IMG/M metagenome (GOLD analysis project Ga0255087, IMG submission 188561) | Freshwater microbial communities from Columbia River, Oregon, United States - Colum_Miss_RepA_8d | ecosystem: Environmental > Aquatic > Freshwater > River | place: USA: Oregon | collected...
CAAGCCTGCGTGCCAGTAGGTTTAAGCCGCCTTCTAATTTGCAGGCACCTTGGTTGGATAGAACATCTTGTAAATCGATGTACGGTGAGCGGTATCTGCTGCGCTTGTCGCTTGCGAAATAACTGGTTGCAGAGATTCCCTGATCGTAGGCTGCGAGTTCCAAAAGCGGGAGGTCGAACCCTCTGCCATTGAAGCTGACTAGGTTGGCACGCTTGTAGGTTTCAATGCCCAGCCAAAATAGTTTGACCATTTCGCAGGTGCGATATTGGGGCGTATCTAGGCAATTGAGCCCGATGGGCATGAAATTTTTGTCCACGGTAAGAGTGCAGATAGCGACGGGTTTTTGAAAAGTGAATGGAAGAAAATCCGACCCAGAAAAGCTTTTCGCCTTCGCCTCGGCTTGTGCCCTTTCGATTGCTGCATCGGGCGAAAGGTTTTCGGATGGGTATTTTACCGTTGCAACTAACTCACCATCGGGGATGCTTTCGGTATCGAACACAATATACGCAACTGCATCTTTAGGGCTGGCCGCCTGCTGAGTGACTTCTTTTTTGATATCGTTTGCAATTTGTGTCGAGTGATCCATGTTTTCTTTCTGCTAATAAAGTAAGATATTCCCATGATCACCTGCATTGTTGCAAAGGTCAAGCTTGGCGCATTCTTTTATTGATTTCAAAGGTGTACCTACGGTATGGAACGCAGCACCGTATTTTCCAAATGCAGAAAGTATCGCTACACGCTTTGGCGCCAGTGGGATTTTACTAACCCCAGTTATGCAATGTTTATCGGCCTTAACCCCTCTACTGCGGATGAAGTTCAAAACGATCCAACCGTTGCGCGATGCATTGATTATTCGATGCGCTGGGGTTTTGGCGCCCTTTGCATGATGAATATCTTTTCCTTCCGGGCGACCCTTCCTACTGTAATGAAGGCGCAGCCCAATCCCGTAGGCAAAGATAACAATCGCTGGCTCGTTGAAATCGCAAGGGATGCCTCGGTAATAGTTGCAGCTTGGGGAACTCATGGCAGCCATCTAAATCGCCATCAAGAAGTGATTGCTTTGCTTGGTGATAAATTGCATTGTTTGAAGGAGACGAAGGATGGCTTTCCTAGTCATCCTCTTTATTTAAAGAAGTCTCTTTCGCCTGTGCCATACATTGGAGTTAAGACATGTTGATCGTGCAGGTTGGCGATTTTGGAACCGATGGCGATGCTCATTACCGTATTCATGCTCCCGCAAGGTTCATGGGTTTGATTGCTGGAGTGGTTTGCGTTGATGTTCATTTTCATCATCATTTGCTACCCATGCTTGCAGAGAAGGCCGATGTGCTTGTACTGCAGTTCTTCTCAGATTGGGATCTGATTCCGCTTTTAAGTATGCGTAAAAAGCTTGGCAAAATAACCATCTTTGAAGCCAACGATTTCTTCTTCGATCTTCAACCTTGGAACCCGATTGCAAGAAGTTGGCAGGATCCAGAAATTCAAGAACTATACATGCAACTCCTGCGCCTTTCTGATGGGGTGCAAACCAGCACGGCTTATCTTGCTGAACAATGGCGAAGTATGGGAGCTAGCAAGGTAGAAGTTTTTCCAAACCAACTGGTTCACCTTCGGGCTTTACCTAAAATTGTTGAAAGGCCCTTCACCGTTGGTTGGGCTGGTTCCCCGGGTCACTTTGCAGATCTCTACCATGTTGCACCCTATTTGCAAAATTGGCTCGATGCCCACCCGGATACTCATCTTGCAATCATGACCAATGAACTTGCAATGGAGTTCTTCCATCTTGATCCCTCGCGCTTTCATTTCAGACCCTTCGGATCCATCGAATCCTACCTTGATTTCCTTGGCTCTATTGATGTTGGCATCGCCCCCCTTCTTCCCACGCAGTACAACAAGGGCAGATCGGATGTCAAGTTCTTGGAATATGCATCTTGTGGCGTTGCAGGTATTTATCAAAACCTTGAGCCTTATCGCAATATTGTCAAGGATGGCGAAACGGGACTGTTCTTCAACACCCCTGAAGAATTGATCAACCAGTTGGATCGCCTTTATCAAGATACAAAACTTCGTATGCATATTCGTGATCAGGCTTATGACTTTGCTAGCAAGCAAAGAAGGATGGAGGATCATATTGGCGATAGGGTTGAGTGGTACAAAACCTTTGATAAAAAGAATTCTGTTTCTGAGGGTGTTGATGATCAAATATTAATTTCATTGGAAGGCGCAGGGGAAAAGCAAGCTGGGTATTTCCAGCTTCGTGCAGGAGTTGTTGAGAAGCAGTTTCTTGAAGCATCCGCAAAAACATCTGCCAACGAACAGGGCGAGTCGTTGAAAAATCTGACCCAGCAGCAGCCCGCATATTCTTTCGGATGGTTGAAACTGGGCGAGTGCCTGAATGGTTTAAGGCAGCCCGGCGATGCAATTAAGGCGCTGGAAAAAACGCTCGAGTTGATGCCTTATAGCGGCAGGGCTAAGATCGAAATCGCCCGTAGTTATTTTCTGTTGGAAGATCGTGATAAGGCGGTGGCTCTGCTTAAGCAGGTATGCCTTTCTGAAACATCTTTTCTGCCAGCGTGGAAGTATTTGTTGCGCTTACTTGCAATTCAAAAAGCGGGTGATGGCATTGGTTGGTGTAAAAAAGCTGATGCGGGATTTCCCAGTTGTTATTCTTTGTCATTGATCGGACTTGATAATTATTCGCCTGAGGAAAAGCCTGTAGCCTTGCTTGAGATTCTTAGCAGGGTGGGTTCAACTTTTTCCATTATGGAGCATCCTTATGCAAGGGATGTACTTTCTAGGGCTGTTTTTGGAATCGTCGCGCTTCCCCTGCAGGATAAATCTGCAGTGATAGCCTTGCTGCAAAAGGCGCATGAGGTTTTCCCCGAATCCACAAGGATCGTTGCAGAACTGGGCAAAGTGCTTTATGCCAAGGGAAAAGGGGTCGAAGCGCAGAAATATTTTGACTTTGCTTGTTCCCAAAAACTTGCCTCGGATCTGTGCCAGCAGGAATATCCAACCAAGGAAATTCCCTACCTATGGCAGTTTTCGCAATTCATTCGCCAAGTGCTTGCCCAATGATTCCCGGAGGCTTCTTTCTTTATTTTCCAGCTAATCACTCCCTTCGGCGCCATTCAGCGGGTATAACTACTCTTGGTTCCATTGTTGAATAAGGAAATTGTATTCATGACCGAGATTAATCCTGCCCCCGCTAAATCAAACAAGTTTGCCCTTTTGATGGTTTTTCTTGTTGTCTTCATCGACCTTCTTGGCTTTGGCATTGTTCTGCCCTTGCTTCCCATTTATGGCGATCAATATGTGGCACGGGTTCTTCCAGAAGGCTCTTCTAGTATTTTTCATGGCATCATACTCGGCTTGCTGATGTCTTCTTTTTCCATGATGCAATTTCTCTTCGCCCCGGCTTGGGGAAGGTATTCGGACTTCATAGGAAGAAAACCCATCCTTCTTCTGGGCCTTCTTGGGTCCATTATTTTCTATACGCTCTTTGGCTATGCCTCCACCCTGCCCAAGGAATCCGCTCACCTTGCACTTTTTCTACTCTTTGCAGCACGCATTGGCGCTGGTATTTGCGGGGCAACTATTGGCACCGCTCAAGCTGTTATTGCAGATTGTACCTCTAAGGAAAACCGTAGCAGGGGCATGGCATTAATCGGCGCAGCTTTTGGTATTGGTTTTACTTTTGGCCCCTTGGTGGGCTTTGGTGCTCTCACCTTTTTCCCTGATCAAGCAGGAGCTACGGGTTATATTTCTGCAGGCCTATCGCTTTTTGCTTTTATCCTTGGTCTGGTGAAGATGCCCGAAACCAGAGTCCTAGGCGGCCATAGTGCAAATCGAAAGATCTTCGATGTTTCAGCTTTTAAGAGTGTCCTTTCTAACCCTTCACTTGGCCCCATTATTTTTGTCTTCTTCCTGGCAACTATTGGCTTTGGAGCTTTTGAATCCACCCTGGCGATGATCAACCAAGATGTTCTTAAGTTTGGTAAGACTTCAAACTTTCTTCTCTTTGCCTATGTCGGCCTTACACTCAGCCTTGCCAATGGGCTTTACCGCCCACTTTCTCGTAAATTTTCTGTCTATTTTTTCCTTACCTTGGGCATTCTGCTCATGGGTACGGGCGTTGCAAGCCTGGCTGGTATCACCTATATTTCCCGAAATAATCTCCTCGCTGATTTGCTTCTTCCACTCATGATGGTAAGCCTTACTATTTCAGTTGTTGGATTTGCCTTTCTCACCCCCAGCGCTCAGGCACTTGTTTCGCAACGCGCAGACCCCGAACGACAAGGTGAAATCCTAGGCGTTAATCAATCCTGCTCTTCTCTTGCTCGCATCTTCGGCCCAATCTTTGGGCTAACGCTTTATAAGATCGATAGCATGGCGCCCTTCCTTTTCGCTGGGGTGCTTGTGCTTGCTATGCTTCCCCTTGTTTCTCGCATCCGAAATTTCAAAGAAGCTTGAGAAACCATTCGGGCTAGGTCTGAAAAGGTACAATTGTTCTGATTGATGACCTTGGATTATAAAGATTGTATTGGTATGATAATTTTGCTGAACAACTGACCAAATTTAAGTTGTAAGGGGCGTTGGTATCATATGAATGAAATCGAAAAGATGGAATCTGATGACTCGAGAGCACTGCTGAGCGTGAGAGTTATTTGGTTTTCTTTGGTGTACGGTCCTACTAGCTTTGCTTTCATTGTAATATTCTTAAATGGGTTGCCCCAATTAACTGAGCTCAATATTTTTCCAGCAGGTTTTGGTGTTATTCTGACGTTTATTGGTGTCGTTTTAGTGTGTATATTCTTGAGGAATCCGATCAAACAATTGGCAAAACCTCCACAAACCAACACCATTGCAAATCCAGAAAACTCTTCAGAAGAGTCGTTGCTCAAATATAAAAAGACTCCTAAAGAACTTGAAGACGCTTCCAAAATGACTGAATCTTATGCCTATGATTTTGCCTTTCAAGAATGGTGCAATAATTGCATTATTCGTTTGGCAATTCTTGAGGTGTGCGCTTTGTTTAATATGGTAGGTGTTTTTGTGTCTGGCAATGTCATCAATTTTGCTTGCGCCGGAGTTCTCGTTGCTTTTATAGTTTTACTATTTCCTTCGAAGTATCTCTGGGAAAGTTACCGTAATGAAAGGGTGCCTCAGCTACTCTCCGATGGCTGGCAATCATCCCAATCTCCCGGCACCGATGCTTGAACCGAAATGGCTTAGCGAGATTTGTTAAGTGTCGTAGGCATTAATGGTTGCGTATAGGTTGCAACTTGAATCGGTGTTTACAGAAATATGACATTTTCTTATTGGGTAAAATTAAAATAAACTAGCATCTTTTTAATAGATAAATTAAGCTTTATCATCAGTTTAAATGTTGATTTTAAGAGTATCCTACCTATGAAAAGAAAAGCTTTCACCCTTATTGAGCTTTTGGTTGTTATTGCAATCATTGCAATTCTTATTGGGTTATTGTTGCCTGCAGTGCAAAAAGTTCGTGAAGCTGCAGCAAGGTTGAGTTGCACCAACAATGAAAAACAAATGGGATTGGCTTTGCATGCCTATCTTTCTTCGGCGGGTACATTTCCACCAGGGACCATGGCGAAAACCCGATTTTCCTATGTCTGGGATTTAAACACCACGGGAGGGTATGAATGGCCCTATTTTATTCATTACCTGATGCCCTTTATTGAGCAAGACAACTTTCATAAAGCACTTAATGGAAATAACTTTGATTTTCCTAACCCTTGGGATAAACCTGCAAACTGGCCTGCTGCTGCCAAAGATAAACCCATCAAATCTCTGATTTGCTCCAGTGATGGTGTGGGCACAGGCCTTAAAAATGCAATTTCTGGCGGTTCCTTGAAGCTTCCCTGCAGCAACTATCTTGGCTTTTTCTCTGGCCTTAATGATGGTGAAAATGTCAACAAAACTTTTGGAACCCAGCAGGGTTTATTTCGCATGGGCATTGGGACTAAAATTACTGAGATTCAGGATGGAACCAGCAACACGATGGCAGTTTCCGAATATCTAACGGGCATCAACGATTCCGATTCTAGGGGATATTTTTTTACCAACCGCGCAGGTTCGCAGTTTTTATACACCACACTTTTACCCAATTCCACCAGCCCGGATAATATTTACGCGTTTCATCCCGATTTCTGCCCACCTGACAATAGTCATAACAAACCTTCTATGAATTTGCCCTGCATAGGCGGTGATAATGATGCCAACTACGCCAGCCCGCGAAGTCGTCATACCGGCGGGGTCAATGCTCTTTTCTGTGATGGCTCTGTTCGATTTGTCAAAAACGCTATTGATATCACTATTTGGCGAAGGCTCGGGGCAATTGCTGATGGTAATCCCCCTGCTGATTTTTAAAGATGAGGGATTCATGGGATTTTTAAGCAAGCTTATGTTTTTTTCTGCCCTCCTTTTTATCTCAGGGTGTGGTGGAGAAGTTGGGATTATCAAGCACCCCTTAAATGGAAATGTCTCGTTGGATGGCAACCCTTTGGAGCGAGGAACTATTTTTTTTGATCCATTGCCCGGCATAAAGGGAGATCCCGCAACGGGTGCCATTTTGAATGGGGCTTATAAAGTGGAGCTTTCTGTGGGACAGTATCTGGTGAAAATCAATGGCTCAAAAAAGACAGGCAATAAAATGCAAAAGGCGATGGCGCCCAAAGGTGAAATGATCGATGAAGAGGTGGAGGCTGTTGGAGCTGCTTATAATTCTAAAACCAACTTAAAGCAGTCCGTAGTGGTTGGTGATAACAAGGGTGATTTTGTAGTAAAATCAAAATAAACTAGCATCTTTTTAATAGATAAATTAAGCTTTATTATCAGTTTAAATATTGGTTCAAAGAGTATCCCCGCCATGAAACGAAAAGCTTTTACCCTTATTGAGCTTCTGGTTGTTATTGCAATCATTGCAATTTTAATTGGGTTGCTGCTGCCCGCGGTGCAAAAAGTTAGGGAGGCCGCAACCCGCACCCAATGTGTCAATAATCTTAAAAATCTAGCGCTGGCCTGTCATTCTCACGTGGATACTATGAAAAAGTTCCCCATTGATGATGATGGTGGTGGTCGTAATTCCCCCTCTTTTCAGCCTTTGACTTTCTATACTAGTTTGCTGCCTTACATTGAACAAAAAGATAATCCCCCTTTAGCCCCAAAGCCCATCAAGCTTTTTTTATGCCCTGCAAGAAGGGGTGTGGATGTCGGGCCGAAAAATGATTTCGGCACTTCCCATCATTGCCATTGGTTTGGTAATCCGGGTTGGTACACCATCCTTGGTGGGCCTTACCTACAATCTGGCGGAACTCCTCCCGACCATGATCCTCCCAATTTCGAAAAAATCACCGATGGTACATCCAATACCCTCTTGATGGCGCACAAAGGTGTTGCAAGAAAGTATTATTCCGGGGGTAGTCCCGCAGCTTATGGCCAAACCGGAATCGATATATCTTGGGCTTCGGGTGATCACTGGGAGCATAAGCGAAACCCCGATTTTCTGGTTCCTGAAGATTATGATGTTCCTAACATGCAGTATTATTTCTCTTCACCACATTCTGGTTCGATGCCGTGTTCCTTTGCAGATGGTTCTATCAAGGGCGTGCGCTATGGCATGAATGCCAACCAGCTTCGAAGGCTTTGGACTTATAACGATGGAGTCACTTTGCCAGGCGATCTGGAAACTAATTAATATTACTTGAGGCTTCTTCTTATGCGAATCGCATTCTTCCTTGTGCTGTTTCTTTTCGTTGCTGGTTGCGAATCGAAGAAATTGCCCCCAGATGAACCCAATCTTCCTACCATTGGTACTCCGCCTCCCCCTCCTGGCAGTATGATGGGCAAAAAGGGTGGCGATTACTCCAAAGGTATCAACGCCAAGCAATAAGGCTAATCGCATTAAATCAAGTAAAAAAGGTTTTCAATCATGCAGGTATTTTGCAGTCCGCTTCGTTATGTGCAGGGTATTTCAGCCAGCAATCAATTAGCACAGCAGATGGATGCGGTCGGTATGAAACCCCCGGTCTTGCTTGTAGCTAGCAAGGCTGCCCGTTCGCAGGCGGAAAAAGCTTGGCAAGAAAGTATGAAGCAGATGGGATGGGAGTTTGCCATCCTTGATTTTACGGGCGAATGTACACCCAAAGAAATTGATTCTGTTGTTGCCAAGGCGAAAACTCTTGGGGTTAAAAGTTTGGTGGGCGCAGGGGGTGGAAAAGTTCTTGATACTGCCCGCGCTGCTGCAAATATATGCAATATTTCAATCGCGCTTGCACCCAGCATCGCTTCCACCGATGCCCCCACCAGTGCACTTTCGGTCGTTTACGATGAACAAGGCAAAGTTCTTGAGTATCGTATATTTAAGCGTAATCCAGATCTTGTACTTGTTGATTTAAGCCTCATCGCTCAGGCGCCTGTGCGCTTTCTTGCAGCAGGCATTGGCGATGCTCTTTCAACTTACTTCGAATCCGATGCCTGCAGATTGTCGAGAAAGCCAAATATGCGGGGTGGCTTAAGCACGCAAGCTGCCTTTGCTCTTGCCCGGTTTTGTTTTGATTCAATCATTGCGGATGGTGCAGATGCCTGTGTTGCAGTCGCAAATAAAATCGTTTCTCCCGCCCTTGAACGGATTGTCGAGGCAAACACCTTGCTTTCAGGCTTAGGTTTTGAGTCTTCAGGCCTTGCTGCGGCACATGCCATTCATAACGGTTTGACCATGATTCCCTCAACGCATGATTTTTTACATGGCGAAAAAGTTACCATAGGGGTATTGACCCAACTGGCACTCGAAGGCAAGCCTAGGCCATTTTTTCAAGATATCGTTCGGTTTCTTAAATCAGTGAATCTTCCCACCCGCCTGAAAGACCTTGGTATTGATGCTAACGATTTAAATGCAATCAACATCATCGCAAAAAGGGCGGTCCAGCCGGGTGAAACCATTCATAATGAGCCATTCCCTGTTACTGCATCCATGGTTGCAGATGCTCTCCGAGCTGCAGATGCGCTTTCTGCCCAAGTTTAAAATGCAAGTTTCCAGAAGCTAGCCCACTTGAATGGGTTGGGTTATGCGAATTTTTGAGTGAAAAAGTTTCTCAAATAAGTCATTTTTATACTTTTATCTTTCACGAAATCTACTTAAAATAAAAACTCATCTCTATTCTTTTTATTAAAGTAGGAGTCTTGTCATGGTTAAAAGTGCAAGGATCATTCGGGGTTTTACCCTGATAGAATTGCTAGTCGTGATTGCGATCATCGCCATTCTTATTGGGTTGTTGCTGCCCGCGGTGCAGAAGGTGCGTGAAGCCGCGGCTCGGGCAACTTGCAGCAATAATATTAAACAATGGTCGCTTGCAATCCATAATTATCATGCGACTTATGGAACTTTTATGCCCGCAAGTTATGCTAACCCCCATCGAATATCATGGCCTATTTTCCTTTGGCCTTATGTAGAGATGGAAAACGCTGCCAAGAAGTACGATTTTAATAGGGGTTTCTGGGAAACTAATAATATCATTCCCAACACCCATACCGGGATATGTTCTACTACATCTAAGGTTTATTTTTGTGGATCGAATCGTCCGGATGCCAAATGGCAGGGTGACCAATATTGGCGGGCGCGTGGAAGTTATGTTCTTAACTGGGGCCCGGTAAGAATGCCTGCTGTGCTGCCTTTGTCAGGGGGGAATTCGCCTTGGGGTTTTACCGATGGTGTGACCCGGGCATCCCCAAGAATTTCAAAGCTTGACTCATTCACTGATGGAACCTCCAACACCTTGGCGTTTTCCGAGGTGCTAATGCACGATAACGATGCTGCCGCAGATTTTCGTGGCGATATGATCAATGATGATAATCAATGTGGAAGGTTTATGACGATTGACACCCCAAACAGCGGAGTTGATGAAATGACGGGGTGGTGTGTCAACGATGCTGCGAATAAATTGCCGTGTATTAACAGTGGAAATGGAAAAATCGCAGCACGCAGTAAGCATACAGGTGGCGTGAACGCTAGTTTTTGTGATGGATCCATCCGCTTTATTTCTAATTCCATCCCCCTAGTGACCTGGCGGGCTATCAGTACCATGAATGGCGCTGAAGTGTTCGATCCCAATTACTAACCTTGAAGTGATCATGAATAAACTATTGTTCTCTTTCGTATTTATTTCTTTTTTAGCATCGGCCTGCAGCAGTGGCCCTGTTAACTATCCTGTTGCTGGAGAAGTGATCCTTGATGGGAAACCTGTCGGGAATAAGGATGATGCAGTTATTCGTTTTGAAACCACCGATAAAAAGGGTAACACTGCAGAAAGCTTTGTTGTTGAAGGAAAGTATTTGGTGAAATTGACGGAGGGTAATTACAAGGTATCGCTGACTTGGAGTAAAAAGACAGGGAAAATATTGAAGAGTAAAATAGCAGGCCCGGGTCAGGAATCGGAAGAGATTATCCAGATGATCCCCGACAAGTTTGCTACTGAGAGTACTTTAAAAGTAGATATTACCCCGAAGAATCTGCGCCATGATTTCGATCTTAAGAGCAAATGATGGCTCCGGAAAAAGAGTGTTATAACACCCTTGCAGAAGGGGTGATTAATCAAACCCGGGAAGTCATAGAAACTTTTGGGGCTAGACCTCCTGCAAGTATTGGTGAACGAAATGCAATGCTTCATATTGCAGCGGGCTTGAAGCCTTTTGCTGATGAACCTGTAAAGCTCGAAGAATTTAAAGTTGCGCCTATAGCTTTTTTTCGAATGCAGATGGTGGGGGGTGTTTTTGGCCTACTTGCAGTAGCAATTTATTGGGTTTCTCCTGCCCTCGCGCTGAGTGTTTCTTTGCTGCCTATTTTAGTGCAATACTTTCAGCTTCTGCGTTATCGTCTTTTTCTCGATCCCTTTTTCTCAAAATCCACCAGTCTGAATCTCTCTGCAACACTCAAGCCAGAGGGGGCGATCAAGAATCGTATCATCTTGAATGCGCATCCTGATGCTGCGTACGAATGGCGTTACAATTATCATTTCAATAAAAGATTTTCGCTGATGGTGGCATTCATGCTTATGGGGATGTTTTTTGCACCCTTGATATGTGGCTTAGGATGGTGGTTTGAACATATTGGTAACGAAGAGTTAAAGCGTTATTGTGGGTTGGGGTTGCTCCTATTTCTGCCCGGATCATTGCTTGCGATTTTTTTTAACAACATGAAAGTTGTCGCTCCCGGCGCCAATGATAACCTTTCGGGCGTCTTCATTCACACCACGATTTTTAAAATGCTTGCACAAGAGAAAAGGCTGGCTAATACCGAGGTGATGGTGGTTCTTACTGGGTGTGAGGAAGCGGGGTTACGGGGTGCAAAAGTTTGGGCCAAGCTGCATAAGGAAGAGTTTGGTGGCCCTGAAACCATGGTGCTTACTCTGGATACCATTCGCGATCTTGACCATATGAAAGTTTATGCATGGGATATGAATGGCACCGTATCGCATGATAGGGAATGCTGCAAGTTAGTTCAGGAAGCGGGGAAGGGCGCAGGGCTTGATCTTCCCCTTGGCACCATCTTTCTTGGTTCTTCAGATGCTGCAGCTTTCACTCAGCAGGGGTATCGTTGTGCTGCGTTGGCAGCGATGGATCCCGCGCCTGCCTACTACTATCACACCAGGCACGATGATTGGCGCATCATGGATAAGCATTGCATCGCTCGTGCACTTGAAATTGTATATCGCACTATAAAGATGTCTGATATAAAGTAATAAGCCTTTATTTAGTGTGTGTTGCATAGATAAAGAATATGTTTGAGCATATCCCGAACAGAAATCATTGCGATGGGTTTGCCATCCTTTAATACAGGCAGATGTCTGTATCCGCCATTATCCATTTTGTGAAGAACAAAAGCCAGCCTATCAGTGGTTCGAACCGTTTCAGGTTCTTCGGTCATATAGTCGGAAATGGGTTTCTCTGCATAATCAGTTGGGTCATCAAGGACATGGTTAAGCATGTCTCTTTCGCTAAAGATTCCGAGCATTTTATTTTGATCATCAACAACAAGAAGTGCACCAATGTTTTGATCGATCATGATATCGAGGGCTTTGGAAACAGGAGTGGATGCATGAAGGATCACTGCGGGTGGTGGCTTTACAACGCCTACCGGATCTTCCATAAGGCTTCGTTCAACCCGATCATGAGCCACGGGGACATCGAAAGAAGAAAGGTCGAGCTTGCAGTTGCTGCAAGAATCAATGCCTGGATAATTTCGTTTGTTGCAATGAGGACAGATCATGGTTTATTCCACAGGAAAGGAGTCGGGGCCTTCAAGGTCTAGTTTGGGTATTTCTGGGTTCGGAGTATTGGTGCCACGGTAAAAAGATTCATGATGGCAAATTCTTGTAACAGCCCGAAAAACCCCAATACATTCAGGGAAATCAGGGTTTTCAAGGGTTGCGAGCATCTGGGCTGCGAAGGGGCTTTCACAAGTCTCATCATGAATCGCAGGTGCGGTTGATGCAGTATGGTTAGGCTGTACAAGGCTGACCGATGCGTTCTGGAATTTGATTCCTTGCCTACTCTGTGCGCCGTAAACCATAGGCTTGCCATGCTCTAGGTAAACAAGATGCTCTGGCCGATCATGTTGGGTTGCAAGATTATCGAATACGAGATCGTTGTAGACTTTACAGTTCTGAAGGATTTCAACAAATGCAAAGCCCTTGTGTTCAGAGGCCCGTTGCAAGATGGTGCCCAGATGGTCGACATCAACATCAAGTGATCGTGCGACGAAGGTAGCGCCCGCTGCTAGTGCGAGTGCGCATGGGTGCCAGGGGTTATCGGAGGAACCTTCGGGGCATGTTGCGGTGAGGGTACCAGGTCTGGTAGTTGCAGATTCCTGCCCACGGGAGAGTCCGCGGATTTCATTGTTGATGAAAAGAACTTTGATATCAACATTGCGTCTGCAGGCATGCAAGAGGTGTTGGGTTGCTGCGCCAAACCCTTCTCCATCGCCTAAAACAATCCAAACTGTGAGGTTTGGTTGGGCAAGTTTAAGCCCCATTCCCGCAGAAACTGCACCACCATGCAGCCCACGAAATCCGTAGGTGCTAAGGTAGTTTGGCATTCGCGAGGCGCAACCTATGCCTGAAAGAAAAACTTGTTCCTCTCTAAGTAGTGGCATGTCTGCGAGCATTTTTTTGATTTGTGCGAGGATTGCGAAATCGCCACACCCCGGGCACCATCGCACCTCTTGTTCCGAGGCAAAATCAGTGGGTTGATTTTGGGTGATCATGAAGATTCTCCCCGAGCGAATTGAACGATGGCTTGTTCCACTTGGGAGATGACAAAGTTTAGCCCATCCTGCCTAGTGAAGCTGATGCCATTGAATTCAAATTTTTCTTTAAGTAAAGCAAAGAGCCTGCCTGAGTTTAATTCTGCGACGATAACTTTAGGATAGGAGTTAAGAACCATCTGCATGTTTTTCGGAAGTGGATTGAGAAAGCGGAGGTGTGCGAAGGCTACGCTGATGCCGTTTTTTCTTGCCAATGCGGTAGCTGCTTCGAGAACATTTTTAGTCCCGCCCCATCCCAGTAGAAGAATCTGCGCATCGTTGTCGCCAGAAACAGGAAGTGGCCCAAGAAATTCTGCAATTCTTTGCATGCGCGCAGCACGATGGCGGTTCATTGCAAGGTGATCTAGCGGAAGAAAACTAACCTGAGGACTATTTAACTTGCGTTCGTTACCACCCAAACGGTGCTCTTTACCTGGCGTGCCCGGGGTGATCCATGGCCTTGCAAGATGATCATCGCATTCGTAAGGGCCGGAGGAGGAATCCGAGGCGAAGTGTGGGAATTCAAAATCGGGAAGCGATTCGGGTTCGGGTATAAGCCAAGATTCACTGGCCCGCGAATTCAAAAGATCATGAAGGATGCAAACCGGTGCGAGAAAGCGCATTGCAACTTTGGCAGCAAGCAGGGTTAACGCAAAACAATCCGAAGGAGAATCGGGTGCCAGCACTACAAGAGGGGCTTCCCCATTTCTTCCCATCAATGCCATGCCTAGATCGGATTGTGCGACTCGCTGGGGCAATCCTGTCGAAATTCCTGCGCGTTGGTATTCAAGCAGTAATAATGGAAGCTCTGCTGCAGACGCCAGGCTTACAACTTCTGATTGATGCGGAAACCCGATGCCTGAAACTGCGGTGCATCCCAGGCCCCCGCCATACGAAACGCCAATTGCGATGGAAGCAGCAGCGTGTTCATCATCAGCAAGAATGAAGGAAAACCCATCGCCAGTATTCTTGGCAGCGAGTGAGCTGATTTCATGAGAGGGCGGCCTAGAGGTTGATGCGAGCAAAACGGGTCTGTTGGTTTTTAAAGCAACATGTTTGAGAGCAAGAAGCGAGGCATCGTTGCCCGAGATCATGCGACACATCCGCCCTTTTTTACTCAGAGATTCTACGGGGTGGTAGGCGGGAACTTGGGGAAAGACATTTGCAGTTTCAGAATAGATGAACCCTGCCTTGAAGGCTTTTTGCGAAGCATCGAGAATCGAAGGGTTCACCGAAAACTTTTGTTTTAACCAGCGCAATACGGGGTCGATTGGAATGGAGTAATACCACAAAAGCATACCTAGGGCGAAGAGGTTTCTGCAGCGATCAACTTCGCGGTAGGAAAGGAGCGCACCTTTTTCGCCTGCCCGAGTCAGGTTGATTGCATGGTTCGTAAGTTGTGCCATGGGGACCGAGATGGTGCGATGGAAAAGCTGGTTCTTTCCTGCGAGTGGATTTTCGAGGTAACCTGCACAGGCAAGCTCATCTGGTCCAAATGAATCCGAGTTGGCGAGCAGAATGCCATCTTTTTCAAGACTGCTTTCGTGCAACTTTAAACCTGCCGGGTTCATCGCAAGGAGGAAACTGGTGCGGTCATCGATCGGCTCATGGTAGGGCGCAAAGGCCAGGGAACTTGTATAAACGCCTGCAAGGGTGTTGGCATGAGCACGAATTTCAGCAGGGTATTCTGGTACCGAATAAAGATGATACCCGCGCGAGCCTGCTGCCAAGGCAAACAAGTGCGATAACATTGCTATGCCATCATGCGCATCGCCTGTCATTCGGAGCGCATGGGCAGGAGCTAAAGGCAACGAAGGTGCACCAAGATCTGGTTTACCTGGGTTGACAACTTTTTCTTCCATGCGATTCGCTTGCCTTTATTGAAATTCAATTATCGTTTAAAATCATGCCCCTTCCGCACAAGGCGGGTACTGAGTCGGATCGGGGGGCAGATTAAATACCGCGGTGGGAAAATGCCCAGCGAGGTAATGCACGATTCTTTTAACCGATAAGATGCCCATCGGTTTATTCTGGTTATCTAGCACGGGCAGATGCCTGTAGTTACCTTCCTGCATTTTACGAATTGCAGAACTGATGGAGTCGGTGGGAGAGACCACCTCAGGGCTGGGGGTCATAACTTGTTGAATGGGGGAGTCTAGTGGAAGCCTGCGGGCAAGTACTCTGCGGATGAGATCTCGTTCGGTAAAGAGGCCCAGCAAATGATCTTTTCTGCAAATAAGAACGCAGCCTATTTTTTTTTCGCGCATTAAACAAATAGCTTGCGAGACCGTGGCTTCAGGCAATAAGCGATAATCTTCCGTAGGCTTAAGCCTGATTACGCTTTCGACTTTTAAATTTCGGGCAAGTTCCATGCAGCAGTCCAAAAAAGGTTGGTCTGAAACAGCACATTAAAAAGGTCTGATCCCCAAAAAAAAATCGTTCATCAATCCAAATTTACTAGAATCTCTGTTAAAATTAGGTAAGTTAATTCTAGACCTTAAAAGAATGTAAGTTACCTTACCTCTATATTATTGAAAATTGGTCATTTGTTAATTTGATGAATCAACATTATTGAACAAGACCGCTTTATAAAACAGGATTTATGTCATGCACTCTCCCTCCCAGTATGATTCAGTTCTTCCAACCACCAGAACCTTGGCACTAATCGATGAATCCGCTCTCCTTGCTGCTGCAAGGGCTTGCAATCGTAGTCTTGACTGGCTTGCAATTCGCAAATTCCTCATCGATGAATCCATGGGAAGGTTTGGTGAAGCCGCTGTTTATGTCGGCCTTCCTCCTTCTAGCCATGCTGAATATCAGGAACAACGCTCTAAAAAACTTCGCTTTTGCCATTGGTTAAAAACCCATGGATTCATGGTGATGACCCGGGATGGTGCGCCTACCGGCGATGGGTATTACAAGGCTAGCATCAACCTGATGATGGCGGTGGATGGAATGGAACTTTGTGGTGAATTTAAACCCCAGGTTTTGATGATAGTCACCGCAGATCCTGATTTTGGCCACCTTGCTTTGACACTGCGTAAAAAAGGAGTTCGCGTTGAACTAGCTGCAATCGAGCAAAATGTCAGCAGCGATCTTAAGGGGTCGGTCAATCATGTGATCGATTTACGCCCGTTATTTAACAAATTCGAAAATCTTAGAAATGAAGGTTCAGGGTCAGGGCCTACCAATGGTAATGCCCCTGGCACTTTGCCTTCGGGCAGATATATTCCTGATGTTGAGGATGAACTTGAAGATCTCGGCCCTGCCGATCATCAGGGTTATTCATAACCTATACTATTGAGAATAGAGCTTTATTTTTTCTCAATCATGCGCTAATTGGTTTAGGGTTTTACGATTTGAAAGGTAAATGAATCATGGCAAATGCAAATGTAATTAACTTGACGACTGAAAATTGGGAAGCTGAAGTTGTAAACAGCAAAGTTCCTGTTTTGGTTGATTTTTGGGCTGCTTGGTGCGGTCCTTGTAGAGCTCTTGGGCCCACAATCGATAAAATTGCTGATCAGTTCGCTGGTAAAGCCAAGGTGGGTAAGCTTAATACCGATGAAAGCCAAGAAATCGCAATTCGATATGGAATCAACTCCATTCCTGCAATTCTTGTTTTCATGGGTGGTGCAGATCCGGTTGATCGCACCGTTGGCGTTCGCCCTGAAGCTGAATTCGTTAAAATGTTGAATAAGCAGTTGGGCCTTTAGCAACCCTGCTTAGTAATACTTGAAAAGCTTAATAATCTCGGGCCTTGCAAACAATGTATTGCGAGGCCCTTGTGTATTTTTATTGTCTTAGTGCCTCTTTTCTGATTACATTTTCTAGTGCAATAACTTAAACTATTGTAGTTTCAATGATTCGGTTTTTTCCTTCCTTTGTTTCAACTAGGGGCATTCTCCCATGCTGCGCTTTCTTTCTATCGCACTACTTTTGCTTTGTTTTTCGAATGCTAACGCACAGCCCTTTCCTTTCCAAAAAGGTGATCATGTCAGCATTTTGGGCAACACCCTTGCTGAGCGCATGCAGCATCATGGTTGGATGGAAACTTTGATTCATTCTCGGCTACCCGGGCATGAACTTTCTTTCCGTAACCTCGGGTTTTCAGGAGATGAACTTACTTTAAGATTAAGATCTTCAGGGTTTGGCTCTCCCGAAGATTGGCTCAAGCAGACTAATGCAAATGTGGTCTTTGCTTTTTTCGGTTACAACGAATCCTTTGCGGGCGAAGAAGGCCTTCCCAAGTTTGAAAAAGACCTCGATTCTTTTCTTAAAGAAACCCTTTCTAAAAAGTACGATGGTAAAAACAACCCACGCATCGTTCTCTTCTCTCCCATCGCTCACGAAAATATCAAAGATCCAAACCTCCCCGATGGAATTGCAAATAACAAGCGCATCGATCTTTACACTAAAGCCATGGCAAAGGTTGCTGCAGCCAACAAGGTTTTCTTTGTTGATTTATTCACCACGACTCTCAATCTTTATTCTGTCTCAGAAAAACCCCTCACGATCAATGGTATTCATCTGAACGAGTTTGGTGATAAGTTGGTTGCTCAGATCATTGAGAAGCAACTCTTTCAGAATGATGTTCAAAAAAACCCAATCTTTTTGGATAAACTGCGCGCTTCGGTGCTTGAGAAGGATTTTCATTGGTTCAATCGCTATCGCACGGTAGATGGGTATTCCATTTATGGTGGGCGTGCCGATCTTCGCTTCGTTGCAGGCCAGACCAATAGGGTGGTGATGGCAAGGGAAATGCAAATCCTTGACGAGATCACTGCTAATCGTGATAAGAAAATCAGTGCTGCTGCCAATGGCAAAGTTCTGCCCAATGATGATTCCAACACTGCGCCCTTCCTTGAAGTTGTCACCAACAAGCCCGGCCCTCTTCCAGGAGGCAAGCATATTTTCCTCGATGGCAAAGATGCTATTTCCAAGATGACGATTGGCAAAGGCCTGAAGGTCGAACTCTTCGCATCTGAAAAAGAATTTCCGGATCTTGCAAAGCCCGTGCAGATGGCTTTTGATCCTAAGGGGCGCCTTTGGGTTGCGGTAATGCCCTCTTATCCCCATTGGAAACCCAAAGAAGAAATGAATGATAAAATCCTTATTTTCGAAGATACCGATGGCGATGGCAAAGCTGACAAATGCAAAGTCTTTGCAGACAGGCTTCATGTTCCTACAGGCCTTGAATTCTGGAACGGTGGCCTTCTTGTTGGCCATCAACCCGATCTCTTGTTCCTTAAAGATACCGATGGCGATGATGTTGCTGATGTTCGTGAACGCGTTTTGCATGGTATCGATTCTGCCGATACTCATCATGCATTAAGCAGCTTTGCCTATGAACCAGGTGGCGGGCTTTATTTCCAAGAAGGAACCTTCCATCATACCCAGGTTGAAAGCCCTTACGGCCCACCCCGTAGATGCGCCAACGCAGGCGTTTTTCGCTACGACCCACGCAGACAACTTTTCGATGTCTATGCCTCTTATGGTTTTGCCAATCCCCATGGTCATGCCTTTGATCGCTGGGCTAGGCAGATTGTTACCGATGGTACGGGTGCTGTTCCCTATGATGGTGCTCTCTTTTCAGGCAAACTTAATTTCCCCTCTAAGCATGGTCAGGCCCCTACTGTTTACAAACAGCGCACTAGGCCTTGCCCCGCTACGGAGTTCCTCACTAGTAATCACTTCCCTGAAGAATTTCAAAACAACTACATTGTTCCCAATGTGATTGGTTATCAGGGCATCATGCGATACAAGATCGAAGAAGATGGTGGAAGTTTCAAGGGCACCGAACTTGAACCCATTCTTTCTTCCTCGGATCCTTCCTTCAGGCCTTCGGATATCGAAACCGGACCTGATGGCGCTCTTTGGTTTCTTGATTGGCAGAACCCCATCATCGGCCACATGCAGCATAATCTTCGCGACCCTAGCAGAGATAGAAACCATGGGCGCATTTACCGTGTCACCTACGAAGGAAGGCCTCTTTCCAAGCCAGCAGCGATTCACAATGAACCGATTCCAAAACTCCTCGAACTTTTGAAATCCAAGGAAGATCGAGTTAGGCATCGCACTAGGTTAGAGCTTGATACTCGCAAATCTGCAGAAGTTGTTGCAGAGCTTGCGAAGTGGATTGCAAAGCTTGATAAAACCGATCCCGATTTTGAACATCAAATGATGGAAGCTCTTTGGATTCATCAAAGGCACAATATTGTTAATGAAGCCTTGTTGCAAAGAATGCTTAGCTCAACCGAGCCCAATGCACGGGCTTGTGCAACTCGGGTGCTTTTGCAATGGCGCGATCGCATTTCGGATCCGCTTGAAAAATTCAAGATGATGGCGGGCGATGAGCATGGGCGGGTTCGCATGGAAGCGATTCGTGCTGCAAGTTATTTTGATGTTCCCGAAGCGATGGAAGTTGTTTTCATCGCAATGGATAAACCTTCGGATGTTTACATTGATTATGTCAGAACTGAAACCCTCAAGATGCTTGATCCTATTTGGAAGGATGCCATTGCAAAGGGTAAGGATGTAAAAATCAAGAGTGAAGCGGGCGCCCGCTTTTTGCTTCGCAGCCTTCCTGTCGAAAAACTCATCACCATGGAAAAGACGAAGCCCGTCTGCTTGGAATTGATATCGAGACCCAATGTTCGCGATGAAGTCAGACGCGAAGCTTTGCGAACCCTCGCTTCGCTTGAAGCCAAGACTGAAGTTCGAATTCTTCTCGATGCTTTTGTGGCTGTCGATGCAAAATCTGATCAAACCGATTCTTCCGTATTGTTTGACATGGTCAGGCTTTTAGGCGGAAGAAGTGCAAGCGAGTTGGGTTCAGTTCGGGCAGATCTCGAAAAACTTGCCACCGCTGCTAAAACCCCGCTGCTTCGTCAGGTAGGGTTTGTTGCACTTGTCAACATTGATCAATCTATCGAAAACACATGGGGCCTTGCTTCGAAGTCGATCGCTTCTTTAAGAGATCTTCTTGCAGCAATTCCTCTTATTCCCGACCCTAATCTGAAAGCGCTATTTTATTCTAAGGTTGAACCCCTTTTGACATCTCTACCCACCCACCTTGCTACCAAAGCAGGGAAGGCGGGCATGGGCCGTTTTGTTCGCATCGAACTTCCGGGCAAACAACGCACCCTTACCCTTGCAGAAGTTGAAGTCATCAGCGATGGCATCAACCTTGCAAGAAAAGGCAAAGCTACCCAGTCATCTACTTCTAACGGGGGCGATGCTTCCAAAGCAATCGATGGTAACAAAAGCCCTACTTTTGCGGATGGGGGCCAAACCCATTCTGCAGAGGGTACAGATAACCCTTGGTGGGAACTTGATCTCGGCTCTGAAGCAGTGATTGAATCCATCATCATTTATAATCGTGCTGATGGTGCCCTCGGATCCAGATTGAATAACTTCACCGTTAAGGTGCTTGATAAGGATAAAAAAGAAGTCTTTAGCAAGGTCAACAATCCTACTCCTGCAGTCAAGGTTGCATTCGAAATGTCGGGAGTTGATCCTGCAACACTGGTGCGCAAATCTGCGATGCTTGCGTTGGTTTCAATTCGTGGTGAAGAAACCAAAACTTTCAACACGCTATCGAAATATGTTAAAGAAGGAGTGGATCGCAACTCTGCGATCAATGCAATGCAGCGCATTCCCCGTAATGCTTGGGTCAAGGAAGAAGCTGCGCCCTTGGTCAATGCGCTTTTGGAAAGTATTCGCAAGGTGCCCGCCACCGAACGATCCCAGCAATCTGTTCTCGATTCCATCGAGTTCACCGAATCCCTCGCATCGTTGCTGCCTGATGATCAAGCACGCAAAGTTAGAGCAGAGCTAGGCGAGTTGGGCGTGCGTGTTATTCGATTGGGTACGCTTTTAGAACGCATGGCTTACGATAAAGAAACTTTAGTGGTCAAGGCAGGCAAGCCTGTTGAGATCATTCTTGAAAACTCCGATCTCATGCCTCATAACTTTGTGATTCTTACTCCAGGCAGCTTGACTGAAATCGGTATGCAATCCGAGAATGATGCCAACAAGCCTGAATTCCAAGCTAGGCAGTTTGTTCCTAACTCGAACAAAGTGCTTGCGAAGAGTGGTTTGCTGCAACCTCGCGAAACCCAGCGCATCAGCTTTGTTGCGCCTACCAAGCCAGGCGTTTATCCCTATGTCTGCACCTATCCTGGTCATTGGCGCAGAATGTATGGCGCACTTTATGTCGTTGCAGATCTTGATGCGTATCAGGCTAATCCTGATGCCTATCTCGCTTCCAATCCTCTTAAGGTTGAAGATGAAGTTCTCAAAGATCGTAGGCCCCGCACCGAGTGGAAGTTTGCAGATCTTTCTTCTTCGATCGAAGAAATGAAACATGGCCGTTCGTTTGCAGCGGGCAAACAAATGTTCACGGTTTCTGCGTGTATCTCGTGTCATAAGATGGAAGGCCTAGGCCAAGAATTCGGCCCAGACCTAACCAAGTTAGATCCCAAGTACACCAAGTTGGATCTTTTACGTCATATTCTTGAGCCCTCTCTTAAGATCGACGAAAAGTATCAGACCTACATTTTCGAAACCAAAGCAGGAAAGACCATCACAGGCATGATCGTTGCGGATGCACCGCAGGCGATTACCATTATTGAAAACCCGCTTGCGAAAACGCCACCCAAGGAAATTAAGAAGGCGGATATCGAATCTAAAACCAAGTCGCCTGTCTCCCTGATGCCCAAGGGGATGCTGGATAAAATGACTCGGGATGAAATCATCGATTTGCTGGCATATATTCTCGCCAAGGGCGATGCCAAGCACCCGTTATTTCAAATGGATGCGAAACATGGCAACCATTAAGCAGTTGCATTGGATATCCGCCACCACTTTTGTCACCCTCGCTGAAAAGCGGGGGTCCATTCTTCTTTTTAAGTTTCTTTAAGCCCACCCACAAATAC
>Ga0255087_1000281_pt1 | contig 22258 bp, 16 predicted proteins | sample Colum_Miss_RepA__FD_188561 | JGI IMG/M metagenome (GOLD analysis project Ga0255087, IMG submission 188561) | Freshwater microbial communities from Columbia River, Oregon, United States - Colum_Miss_RepA_8d | ecosystem: Environmental > Aquatic > Freshwater > River | place: USA: Oregon | collected...
AAAAACCAACCCCAGTGCCTGATATGACGAACAGCGTAAAAAGTCAAAATTTCTTTCGATATATTTATTTAAAAATAGACGTATTTTTAAATTTCTTTGAATTTTCTGTAAAATTTTTAGAATTTTAAGTTTTTTCGTTATCTCTAGCACCGCTCCACACCTTTGAACAACAAACATAAAGATAGCTCTCAGTAAAAAAATTAGCTCTTTTTATAAATTTTGATAGCGTTAGATCTCAAACTTAAACACCTTTTTAGGGGGATTCATGATCAATAGACGATCTACTTCAAAAACAATCGTGCTCCAACTCGGCGCATGGATTGTCTCATCAGGATTCTTAGGCTTAGGCGAAATCTCTGCTCAAGCAGCAGGGTTTGAAAAGTCCGTACTTTGGTCTGCTCACTGGAGTGCTGTTGGGGGTGCTGCCGCCTCTAGCGTTTCAGGCCCTGAAGCTCTTTTTTACAATCCTGCAGGCTTAGCCTCAACTGAAAGCTTACAATTCAGCGTCAACGGCACAGGAACTTGGACGAAGGCAACTGGTCCTGCAGAGGGAAATAATACTTCTGTAGACTCCAAACAAAGACTATTCGTTCCAGTGGCAGCGTTAGTCAGCTATTCTCTTAACCCAAGATGGGGTGTTGGCGCGGGATTCTACACCGCAGGCGGAACACGCACAGAATTTAATGCACTCAACATTACTGGCTTTCCTTTGAAGCCTACCCCAAAAAGTGACCTGAGCTTGAATGAAATTTCAGTGGGAACAGGTTATGAGATTATGGATGGTCTCAAAGTCGGTGCAGCTTATCGTATCCTTATGGCTAATATGGACCTCCAGTATGGTGGATTATCAGGAACAAACCTTGTCCAATTTAACCTCAATGGATTAACAGGCACTCGCTATAATGGTTTCCGATTAGGTGTACAGTATGCTCCTAAAAACGAAGGCTATGGATTTGGTATCGAGTGGAGAAATACTGTAGATTTCACACTGAAGACCTCAAGCTCAAGTGCTCATGTCGGTGCTTTAAATGGAGCAGCAGTAGCTACCTTTACAGGGGGTGAAGCATCTGTGAGCAATAAAATGCCTCAGAATATATCAGTCGGTGGCTTCTATGACCTGATGCCTGGCAGGTGGAGAGTTCTTGCTGAGTACACCTTTACTGAGTACAGCCTCAATAAAATTGTAGACGTGACAGGAATTGCCGGAGCTGTTCGATACTCTTCCATCGAGCAGAACTGGAAAAACATGAGTAATGTCCGTCTTGGAACGGAATATAAAGGATTTGAAGATTGGGCACTCCGAGCAGGATATGTCTGGACTTCCCAAGTCACTCCAAAATCCGATGCGTCTACACTTTTCTCAGCTCCTGGCTCAGGCAACACCGTAATTATCGGAGCTGGAAAGCCGATCATGCAGGGACTCACGTTGGATGGCGCATTTGAATACAGCTGGGCAAATGGAAACGTTACAGCTGCAGACAACCCTGCTACCAATACAAAACTTGGAGACTATAACACTAAAGCTTATGCGGCTTATTTGAGCTTGAATTACTCCATGTAAATGAAGTTCTAATCCATAGATAGAGAGAGAGGATGCTTCATCATTGATGATACAGCATCCTCTTTTTTTTGATTTTTGGCTCTCGCTCATTCTCATGTACTCATTTTATTGCTTCTTCTTACCCAGCTGCGCTATTTCATCAAACAAATAGACCTGACTCAAACAGGCCTTTTTAAAGTCACTAAGGAGCAGACTCTCATTCTCCCCGTGCGCATTCGTGTAGGGGTCTTCAACGCCAATAAGAAGAGCAGGAGCTCCACCTAAAGATTCGGCGAACGGCTTAACAAAAGGAATACTCCCTCCTGTGCCTATCTTATAAGGTGCGTGACCATATCCCTGCTTAAGTGCTCGCTCTGCTGCTTCAAACACTGGACCTCGGGCTTCAGTAGACCAAGGCCCATTACATGCTTCAATCTTGAGCTTGAGTTCTAAACCCCAGGGAAGTTTTGCTTCTAAGAACTCCTCAAGCTGGTTCAGGACTTTTTCTGCCTTCATATGATCTACGAGTCGAATCGTGACTTTGGCCCAGGCCACATCATTAATAATATTTCCAGCCTGCGCTCGAGAAGAGGCCTGAATGGCATTGACCGTTAAGCTGGGTAGCCGCCAAACTTGAATCACAGGTGACGGGTCATGCTTCAGAATGTGAGCTCCAGCGATCAGTCCAGATTGTTTTCTAAATTCTTCCTCAGAATAGGGAATACCCCTAAACTCACGTGCCTCTGTCTCATCAATAGGTTTGACCTCATCTAAGACTCCTGGAATGGCAATTTGCCCCTGATCATCGACCAACTGAGCAAGCATCTTGGATAATGCCATAGCAGGATCAGGGAGAGGCCCCCCCCACATACCTGAGTGCACAGTCTTATCTAATGCTCTTACTTCCACCTCCAGACCCACGAGCCCTCTCAAGGCTACAGTCAGCGCTGGAATCCCACAATCAAAATTACCTGTATCAGTGAGCACAAGAATATCAGCCTGAAGCCTATTGCGATAGGTTTCTAAAAATTGAGTGAGATGCGTACTTCCGATTTCCTCCTCCCCTTCAATCACAACTTTAACATTCACAGGGAGCTCGCCTACTGTTTTCAAATAAGTATCAATCGCCGAAGTGTGGACAATAATCCCTGCCTTATCATCAGCTGTGCCTCTACCAAAGAGCCTCATCCCTGAAGGCCCTTCTTTTTCTGTGGGCTCAAAAGGAGGCGTCTTCCAGAGCTCTTCTCGTCCCGGAGGTTGAACATCATGATGAGCATACAAGAGCAAGGTGGGTTGACCAGGAGCCCTCAATCTTTCGCCGTAGACGTAGGGATGAGCGCCGGGAAGATTGAGAATCTCAACATTTTCAAGCCCCCTTTCCTGAAGGAGTTGAGCAACCGCTTGGGCACTTCGTTGAAGCTCCTGCTCTGGAAAGCCAGAAAAGCTCACACTTGGGATTTTGACTAAGGATTTTAAATCTTCGAGGTATTGGGGAAAATGTTTTTCAATCGACTGGGCTGCTTGATCTTTAGAGAAGGTGTTCATCATTTTTGCAATCTGCACACAGATGCAAGGCTTGACAACAAAAAAACTTCCGTCCACAGTGGGCAAATCATGGCAAACCCGAATTCAACCCGAGTCAAGCTCAACGCCTCTTTTTGGAGGCACGCTGGATGCGTTCCCTTTTCAGAAGATGTGATTCCATCCAGTCTTTTTCTCAAACATCGTCACTTCCTAGTTCTTGACATTGAAACTCAGCGATTAGTGCAAGAAGTGGGGGGCTGGGACCATGTAGATAAGCTTGGAGTATCGGTGGCATGTGCTTATGACAGTAAGACAGATGAGTTCTTGGCCTACCGAGAAAATGAGTTATCTCAACTCGTTGACCTCTGCGAAGAGCGTCTGGTTGTAGGGTACAACATTCGAGGATTTGACCTTCCAGTACTTGTTCCCTACGGCCTGGATCCCAAGAAGCTTGATGTTTTTGATATCATGTATGACCTGGAGGCTCTGACTCGTCAGCGTTTCTTGAAGCTTGAAGCGGTAGCTCGAGGAACCTTAGGCACCGGAAAATCTGCCGATGGCCTTCAAGCTGTTGAGTGGTGGAAATCTGGGCAAGTTCAAAAGATCATTGATTATTGCATGCAGGACGTCAAGGTAACTCGAGATGTTTTTCAGTTTGGCAGACAAAATGGATATGTAAAGATTCAAAGATCGGCAGAAGCTGATGCAAAAGTAACTGAAGTTCAAGTTCAGTGGAACTGAGGTTCCACAATCTTTTTTCAAAAAAGTTGAGATTTGAGACGCTCTGCGCAGTGACACATCCAAAAGATTCGATACAATCATGAGACCAGGGACGGAATGAATTGAAACCCATGGAAGGGTTTCATTATACAACTGCCTAAATTTACCTCCTTCACCCCTCAGCTCTCACCCATCACAACTAGAGATTCAATCACGCAGGAAGCTCAATTGCTTTACTTCAGACCTTAATTGACACCCCCGACTCAACCGAATTGTACGAACTCAGCCCCTCGCAGAGTCAAACCCCCCGGTAGAACTCACACAGAGGAATTGACTCTTCGGCAAATTTACAAGATGATGCAGGCATTAAGGAATCACTATGACCCAACGCCTCCTTCTTCTTTTTGTCTTCCTTCTTGCGTCTTGTAATACCGCTCAACAAAAGGGTTCAATTGCAAGCAGCACCGTAGATGCGTCCAAGAATGGAGTTCAGACTCTTGCCATATTGGGAACGAATGACATTCATGGAAACATTGCGCCCATGAAGAAAAAGACCCGTGATACTCAACCTATTGGGTATGAAACTGGAGGACTAGCAAACATCGCCTCATACGTCGATATTCTACGTTCTGAGTTTGGATCCAATTTTATTTGGCTAGATGCAGGAGATGAGTTCCAAGGCACGGTAGAAAGCAATCTCAACTTGGGTGCTCCTATGGTCCAGTTTTTCAATCAAAAAAACCTAAATGCCGCGGCCATTGGAAATCATGAATTTGATTTCGGACAAGAAGTTCTCAACACCAGAATGCAAGAAGCTAAGTACCCTTATGTTGCAGCTAACATTCTGAGTCGACAAACAGGAAAGCACGTTGACTTTCCTAATACTCACCGCCATGTACTGATCCAAGCAGGAGACCTTAAAGTAGGAGTGATTGGACTCTCCACACTAGACACCCCTACAACGACTCGGCCTGCAAATGTCACTCATCTTAACTTCGAGGAGCTGAAAGAAGCCACTTTAAGGGAAGTGGCAGCCCTGAGAGAAAAGGGAGCCCAAGTTATTCTACTCACTGCTCATGTAGGATTAGTCTGTGATCTTGAAAAAGGTCTTTTAGGCAACCAGATGAGAAAGCCCTCTGATTCACAGGGAGATTGTGGCTCAAGAGATGAGATGGTTCAGCTTTTATCTTCTTTACCTCAAGGAACTATTGATGCAGTAGTCGCGGGACATTCTCATCAAATCATTCATCACTGGATCGCAGGCGTACCCGTAATTCAAGCAGGTGCTTACGGCACATACCTCAACGTGGTCTACCTCTCCTATGATTGGTCTCAAAACAAAGTTCTACCTGATGAAACTCGAATTGAGGGTCCAATTCCGGTGTGCACCCAGGTGTTCAAGAATCAGAACGATTGCAATGGCGATCGTCCTTCACCTAAACTCGGTCGTGGTCCATTAGTTACCCCTCGTTTCCATGGCAAGGAAATCCATGCGTCACAACAGATCAAGAAATGGGCAGAGCCAATATTGAAAGGTTCCGAAGCTGAAAAGAAGAGAGTTATTGGATACGCAAAACATAAGATCGAACATCACAGAATGAAGGAATCCCCACTTGGAAATTTAGTAGCCGACGCCTTACGAGAACATAGCAAGTCTGATTTTGGACTTGTGAATTTTGGTGGAATTAGGACAGATCTAGAGGAAGGAAAAATCACCTATGGTGATCTTTTCAGAACTTTTCCATTTGATAACACCTTATCTATCTTAAAGGTCACGGGTCAGGAGCTTCTGCATATCCTCCAAATCGCTGAAAGTGGATCCAGAGGATTAAATTCAGTTTCGGGTTTAAAGATCAAGCTGATTGACCTTAAGCTTGAAGCGCCGTTTCAAGACCTTGTGGGAGATGGAAAATTTGAGCGTTGGAAGGTCAATCGCCTCATTGATGTCAAAACCTCTGCCGGAGACCCCATTGATCCAAATCACTATTACCAGTTAGCTACGGTCGATTTTTTAGTTCAAGGGGGAGATGATCTCAAGTGGGCTATGGCCAGAATTCCAACTAGCCGAATTCAGTTAGATACGGGATATCTCATTAGAGATGTGATCTTGAGTTACATTCAAAAGCATGGGACTGTAAACACAGAGAGTCACCCTTGCTTTAACCCTCAAGCGCCGCGCCTTGCTCAAGAAAAGGCTCCGAGCATAAAAAAAAGAAGCAAGAATCATAAAAATGTAAGCAGGAATAAATCATAAGATTATGCTAACCTCGGGTTATGAACCAGAGGACTCACTCATTTACAGGACAAGAAGCATTAAACTTAATCGAACAATCCGTAAAAAAGGAGTTTGACTCAAATCGCAGAATTCTTAGCTTCTCAGAATACTTATCAGTGTTTCGAGAGGGTCCAGAAAAACATCTGCGAGGATCTGCTCAGTACATGGTTGATATGATGGACTTCTACGGGACTGCACCTGTAGAAGAAGGGGGCTCTTTATCATCATCCGGTCTTAAACGATTCTTGGTCTTTGATCACCCTGTAGATGGAAAGACCTCACAAATCGTGGGTCATGAGTGGGTTCAAAATCAAATCTACCGTTCACTGAAAGCATTTGCTCGCCAGGGAATGAATAATAAATTAATCCTACTCCATGGACCTAACGGAAGCGCAAAAAGCTCAATTATTCACACCCTCATGGATGGCCTTGAACGTTACTCTCATGAGAGTGAGGGAGCAATCTACAGCTTCAACTGGATTTTCCCGCTCGAGAAGATTACAAAAGGTGGAATTGGAATTCACACCTATCACGCTGAAAAGGAACCTCTCAACTCTTTTGCAAAGCTTCCTGAAGAAGCAATATCTGCTCGAATTTCATGTGACTTAAAGGATCATCCCCTTCTTCTTATTCCTCAAGCACATCGCTATTCTTTCCTCGAGAAGCTTCTTGGAGAGGATCAGGCTCATTCTATCTGGAAAGCCCTCCCTCATTACATGACGCACGGAGATGTATGCCATCGATGTAAGCTCATCTCGGACGCATTACTCACCTCTCATCACGGTGATTTTCAGAAGGTGCTCATGCACATTCAAGTCGAGAGGATTTACTTCGGTCGCCGCTATCGCAAAGGGCTTGTTACCATTGAGCCTCAGCTGCATGTCGATGCACAATATCAACAACTGACGCTCAATAGAAGTATTGGGAACTTACCCACCTCACTTCAGAGCTTAAATCTATTCACCGTCACAGGAGATTTAATTGAAGGCAACCGCGGTGTTGTTGAATTTAGCGACTTACTCAAGAGACCTGTCGACTCCTTTAAATACCTACTCACAGCCTGCGAAACAGGATCTATAAACATTGGCAACAGTATAGCCTACCTAGATAGCGTAATGTTAGGCTCTACAAATGAAGTCCAGCTTGATGCATTTAAGGAGTTTCCTGACTTTACCAGCTTCAAAGCCCGCATTGAATTGATCCGAGTTCCCTATCTTCTCTCTGTAAGCCAAGAAGAGAAAATCTACAAAGGGCAGCTCCAACAGACAGCTGGTGACAAGCATGTCACTCCACATGTTGCTCGCACCATTGCTTTGTGGTCAGTACTCACCCGCTTAAAGAAGCCTAACAGCATTAACTATCCACCTCATGTCAGCGGATTGATTGCAAGCCTCAACCCCTTGGATAAGACTCGCCTCCTAGACCAAGGAGATCTACCCGCTGCTCTTTCTGCAGAAGATAGAAAGGTTCTCAAATCATCGATCAAGAAACTGAAAGAGGAGTACACTAACGTTCCTTATTATGAAGGCCGTATGGGTGCTTCCGCACGAGAAATTAAAACGATACTCTTTGAGGCAGCACAAAATCAGGACTTTAAGTGTTTATCTCCCCTTGCTGTACTCAAACAGCTGGAGGACTTCGTCAAACGAACCTCTGAGTATGAGTTCTTAAAACAAGACGTCAAGGAGGGCTACCATGATGCCGTGGACTTCATACAAACGGTCCGATCCGAGTACCTCAACCAAATTGATGGAGAAGTAAGGTCCTCCATTGGACTCTACGACTCCACTCAATGGGAGGAGTTTCTCAAGAAGTATGTCATGCAGATCTCTTTTGCTTTGAAGAAGGAAAAAGTCAAAAACCTCATCACTGGAAAGCTTGAGGACCCTGATTTTGCGTTAATCTCAGAGTTTGAGAGAATCATCGAAGCTCCTGAGGACGCTAAAGAAAAAGAAAGCTTTAGACAAGGCGTGATTTCACAGGTTGGGGCTTGGTCACTTGATCATCCAAAAGAAACTATGACTTATGCACGCGTTTTTCCTGAGTTTTGGAAAAAACTTGAAAAACACTACTTTGAAGGCCAAAAAGCTCTTCTCGTTAAGATGAGAGATGCGCTATTAGTATATGACACAGATGAGCATGATCCTTCTTCTGAAGGAGGCAGCCTAGCCAAGAAAACGATCGACAATATGATTTCTCGCCTAGGCTATTGCCAAAACTGCGCACGTGAGGTAATTGCGTTTCTTCTTCAGCAAAGATATAAATAGGTTTTATTGAATGAACGTATCCCACACTCTAACCTCTGATCAGTACTTAGTTACCCATGCAGTTGGTCCTCATCAGCATGGAATCAGATTAGATAACTTCTTAAAAGAGCGTTATCGAAAGAGATCTCGGGAGCAACTTAAAAAGGCCATTGACTCAGGTGCAATTACCGTAAAGAGAACACAAGGACCTCATTTGATGCTAGGTAAAGCAAAGCCAAGCTCTCACCTTATCCCAGGAGATGAGGTTCTCGTTCTCACTGAAAGAAAGCCTGAGCCTGAGGTGTGTTTTGATTACAAAATCCTATATGAAGATGATGTTTTATTCGTAATCAATAAACCTGCTCAACTCCCTGTGCATCCTGCTGGCAGGTATTTCTTTAATACCCTCCTCATTCACCTCAAAACAGAGGGACATAAGAACCCTCTTCGAAGCGAGGAGGAATACTACCTTGCTCATCGTATTGATAAGGAAACGAGTGGAGTTCTTGTCCTAACCAAAGACAAGGATGTATGCGCAGATATCACTCGCCAATTTGCTGAGCGAAGGACCAAAAAAAGGTACCTAGCTATAGTGCGAGGCATTTGTCCTGAGTCCTTTGAAGTAGGACTCCCGCTTAAGCGAGCAACTCACTCATTGATTGAGCTTAAGATGATCACTTGCTCAGAGGATGAGGGAGGGCAACCTTCCTTTACGTCATTCAAGAGACTTAAAACGTTCGGCGACTACTCACTCGTTGAGTGCTTTCCAAAAACAGGCAGGCAGCATCAAATCAGAGTACATCTTGACGCCTTCGGGCACCCCATCGTAGGCGATAAGCTGTATGGCATGCCTGAGACTGAGGCACTTCGATTCTATGAAAGAAAACACCTGACTCCTGAAGCTGAGGCAAAACTTCTCCTTCCTAGACATGCTCTCCATGCTGCATCTCTAGAGTTCTTTCATCCCCTACTAAAAAAATCAATGATTTTTGAGGCTCCCCTCCCCCAAGACATGCGTGACTTTATCGCAAAGTCTGAGTAAGAATATAGTTCACTGATATGAACACTCAAAAAAATCTGACTTTACTCGCGGATCCGTTTGATCAATTTCAAGAATGGTTTGAACTCGCAACCCAAGTTCAAGCCCAACATCCTGAGGCAATGACGCTAGCCACATCCAACTCAGACGGTCAACCTCGAGCACGTATCGTCTTATTTAAGGGAATCAACTCAAATCGATTCATGTTCTTCACCAACTACACGAGCAAGAAAGGACAAGAGCTTGAACAAAATCCAAAAGCAGCCCTGCTATTTCACTGGCTCCCCTTAGCTCGGCAAATTCGAATTGAGGGGGTCATTGAAAAACTCTCTGAAGACGAGTCCGACTTATATTGGGAAGGTAGACCCAGAGAAAGTCAACTAGGAGCCTATGCCTCGGAGCAATCTTCAGTGATTCCAAATCGTGAGCATCTAGAACGACTCTATTTTGAATACCAAAAAAGGTTTGAGGGACAAAAGATACCCAGACCCTCTCACTGGGGAGGCTATGGCCTGGCACCTAAATCATTCGAGTTTTGGATGGAAGGAGCTCATCGCTTACATGATCGCTTCCTCTACACCGCCGCAGGCACTCATTCATGGAAAAGAGTAAGACTATCACCCTAATCTCTAGATCACCAAGCTTCAGAGACAAAAAACTAAATAAATGAGAATAACTTAAGATAAAATTATTCTCATTAAACTATTCTTTAACTAATTAATCAAATATCTCTTCTCTACGCCATCAAATATGATTTGAAGAAAATTTAACCTAAACAAAGAGCCTACAAGCCCCATTACATTCCTTAATACACAAAGATACGTACTGACCAACTTTCAGTCAATGTATAAAAGTTCGGCAAGATTGAGCGATAAACCTAAAATTTTTTCGCTGTGTTTTCGAATACTTAAAATTTAATCCTCCTTGGCATAGATCATGCTTTTTCCCTCTTATCACTCTAATTAAATTTCTAATTAAATTTTCAACTCATGTTTCTGCAAATTTTCCCCCGGAAGGGGTATTTTCATGAAAGAAGAGCAGACTCACACTCACTCCCTAGACTCCACACTTCAACCAAGAAGTCTAGAATCGGAGAGAACAACGCAGCTCCCTAAGCCTGAACGCACCACTGGAGCTTCAGCCACAACTCATTTTGAAATCAGATCGTCCCTTGTTTCTATACAAGCCTATTTTTCCATAAATAAAATAGGATCCAGACCTTATTTACTTTTTCATAAGTATATCAAAAACTTTATCCATGTTTCTTTTCATGCGTTCCTTGCATTATTTTATCTCTTATACTCTCAAACTGCTCAAGCCGTTCAGTCAGGTTCTCTTCATCATGACTCAGCCCCCATGAGCGAAAAATGCAAATCAGCAATTCTTAATTATGTGGCTAAAAAAACTCCAACTACTTCATCAAATGAAATATTCAATCAAAGTACCTCTGACATGACCTCATTTAAGGAGAATATCAACCCTGGAAGTATTTCATCTCTGTATCCGGGAATACTTAGAGATGAATATGATTACTACAAATCGAAAAAGGATCTAAAAAACTATGAAATGATTACCCTTAAAAAAGACGAGATCAAAACAAGGTCACTTATACAGGCCCTTGATCGAGACATTCAGCAGATTGACAAAAGAGGAATTAATCGAGAAAAGCTTGGTCACCTCTTGGTTCGAAAAACAGAACTGAATCAGAAACTTTCACGAACCAAAGACCGTCTTGATTTGAGTTCAAGCCAAGCTCAAGACCTAGAGGAGCACATTAACATCCTCAATTTTGAGAATCGCTTTCTTATTTTTGCCTCTGCAATTTCTTATCGTGAAAGCAAAGCCTTCTCAACTTATGTAAACTGGATGAAGTTCATAGAGCCCGAGACAGCAAGAGCAAGAGCCTGCTCCGAGGAGCTCCTCAGAAAACGAATTAAAGACTCTAAACCTTTCTATACAGAAAATAGAATTCCAAGCGAGATGCATTTAGCAGATCGAATTCTCGATGACTTAACACTCAGAAGTTTTGCTGAAAAATCAAAAGAATACAACAATTACGGTCAACCGACTAAGCAAATACAAAGAACAACTGCTAGTGTGAAGGCAAAACCCATCAAGAATGATTAAGTTTTTGACCACGAAATACAAAAAAGCCCTCAGATTACTCTAGCACTAATCTGGGGGCTTTGCTTATGATCTAAAAGTCATCGTTAAACACTACAGCACTCTTGCTGGATTCAAACCCTTTTTGATACTCGGTGACTCTTTTCTCAAAAAAGTTAGTCAAAGGCTGCAAATCCTGAAGAACCATAAAAGAGAATGGATTCTTAGCTAGATATGCCTTTGAAAACCCTAACTGAGTCAGTCTCTGATCTGCTACATATTCCAAATACTCTCTCATAAGTGCTGGAGACAACCCACTTACACCAAAACTTAGAGCATCTTGACAGAAGTTCATCTCAACCTGAATAGCTTCCTCAATCATAGCTTTCACACGAGACTCCAAACCTTCATCAAATAAGCTTGGATACTCTGATCGAATCGAAGCAATCACTGCCATTGCACCTTCAATATGGAGTGTTTCATCTCTGAACACCCAGTTGGTTGCAGTAGCTAGTCCAGGCAATAGTCCCTTATTACGTAAAAAATAAACATAAGCAAAAGAACCAAAGAAGAATAAGCCCTCTACACATGCTGCAAAACAAATGAGGTTCTCTAGGAACTGTTTTCGTTTCAACTCCGTATCTAAAACATCGAGTTGATCGATTGAGTCCATATACTTAAAGCAGAAATCTGCCTTTTGCTTAATGGACGGAATGTTTTGATAAGCATCAAAAGCAGCTTTTCTCTCATCCAAGTCTGGAATGTAATTATCAACCAACAAGAGATAAGTCTCAACATGCAGCATCTCATCAAAGAGTTGCTTACCTAGAAACATTCTATATTCAGGTGAATTGATATGCTTGTAAAAGTTCAATACGAGATTGTGGGCCACTAGATTATCAGCTGTCGCAAAAAAAGCGACTAACCTTTTAATCAAATGAGCTTCTTGCGGAGTGAGCTTATCTCTTAAGTGCTCGTAATCTACAGAAAAATCAATTTCATCAGTTGTCCAAATATTCTTGATAGAATTCTTGTACAGCTGAAAAAACTGAGGATACTTCATGGGTCTTAACGTCAAATCAAGATCATGGCTTAAAATCATAATAATGTTTCTCTCTCAATTTTTTGTTAAAATTCTAAATCTTAAACACTTTCATTACTGGCAAGCTTCACATGCTTCTGGATTCTCTAAAGAGCATGCTATGGCTGCAGTAGTTTCTGGCGTTTCCACCGTTGTTTTCTTAATTGCAGTCTTAGCACGCGACCTGAGATAGTAAGTCGTTTTCACTCCTTGTTTCCAGGCATACATATACATTGAGGATAACTTTCCTAGGGTAGGATTCTCAAGGAAAAGATTTAAGGACTGTGACTGACAAATAAATGTAGATCGAGCTACAGCCATATCAATCATCTCTTTTTGAGGAGTCTCCCATACTGTACGGTAAAGTTCCTTAAGCTCTTGAGGAATCTCATCAATACTTTGAATTGATCCATCAGCTGCAATAATCTTTGAGCGCATTGAAGCATTCCATAGACCTAACTTCTTCAAATCAGCAATGAGGTAACGATTGACTTGAAGGAATTCTCCACTCAATGTCTCACGCTTGAAGAAGTTTGAAATCTGAGGCTCAATACTTTCAAACACGCCTACAATGGAAGCAATGGTTGCAGTCGGAGCAATAGCAATCATTAAGCTATTTCTCAGTCCATTTTTCTGAACCTGTTTACCTAAATCATCCCAGTCAAAGTGCATTTCAGGCATAATTCCTTGGCATTTTTCTGCCAAATGCACCTGCAGCTCGCCTTCTGTGTATCGAGACTCAGAGAAAGCTGGGAAAGATCCCTTTTCTTGAGCAAGCTTCATACTCGTCTTTACCGCTTGATAATAGATGGTTTCTGAAATCTTGGCAGAAAGATACTGAGCTTCAGTTGAGGTAAAAGGAAGTCTCAACTTAAAGAAAAGATCCTGCAATCCCATAATTCCTAAACCAATAGGGCGCCATCTTTGATTCGAAGCTTTTGCCTCTGTAGTCGGATAAAAGTTAATGTCGACTACTTTATCTAGAAATCTAACCGCTCTATCTACAACCTGAATTAACTTATTAAAATCAAACTCTCCATTTACTCCAACATAAGAGGCTAGATTAATACTTCCTAAATTACAAACTGCCGTTTCCTTGGCGGAAGTGACCTCTAGAATCTCTGTACACAAATTAGAGCTATGAATAACATTCTTGCCCTGTCCAGTTTGAGAGGAACGGCGATTTGCTTGATCTTTGAAGCACATCCAGCCATTCCCTGTTTCTGCAAGAGTCTGCATCATTCTAGCATATAGAGTTCGAGCTGGAACCTGCTTCTTGTACTTCTTCTGCTCTTCATACTGCTGGTAACGCTTTTCAAACTCATCTCCAAAAGTATTCAATAAATCTGGCACTTCACTCGGTGAGAAGAGACTCCAATCTCCATCCGTCTCTACTCGCTTCATGAAAAGATCAGGCACCCAGAGTGCAAGATTTAAGTTGTGGGTTCTTCTTTCTTCAGAGCCTGTATTATTGCGAAGCTCTAAGAAGGACTCAATATCCGAGTGCCATGGTTCAATATAAATTGCGGCAGCTCCCTTGCGCTTTCCACCTTGATTGACCGCATGCACGGATGAGTCAAAAACCTTCAAGAAGGGAATGATCCCGTTACTGAGGCCATTAGTTCCTCGGATTAGAGAGCCTGATGCACGCACAGGAGTCCAATCAATCCCGATACCGCCAGAAAACTTAGAGAGCTTCGCACAGTCCGTGATGGACTTGTAAATTCCTTCTAAACTGTCATCCTCAACCGTGAGCAAGTAACACGAACTCATTTGAGGGTGACGTGTACCAGAATTGAAAAGAGTTGGTGTAGCCGGCATGTAGTTGAACTGGCTAATCATGTCATAAAACGCGATTGCTTCTTCGACAGTCTCAGATAAGCCGAGTGATACTCGCATGAACAACCACTGAGGGCGCTCAATCAATCGACGAGTCTGTGGGCTTCTCAGTAAGTATCGATCTGCAAGAGTTTTCAAACCAAAATACTCAAACAAATCATCCCGCTCGTGTCGAATTGCATACTCGATAGATTTGATATCCTTTTGAGTTAAGACCAAAACTGATTCATGGAGCAAACCATAATCAGAAGCAAGCTGGATATAATCCCTAAATGCTGTGTCTCGACCCACTTCCTTACGAATGCTCTCAGCAAGCATTCTAGCGGCAACCTTGGAGTAATTTGGCTCATCTGCCGTTAGAAGAACTGCGTTTGAAATGGAAAGCTCATCCAACTCCCGTGTTGTACTTCCTTCATGGAGGCCATTAATGGTTCTTTTTGCAACTTCTAGGGATTCGACACCCTCAATTCCTCGACAAGCACGGTTCACTGCATGGAGGATTTTTTCAATTTTTACAATTTCGCGAGACCCATCTCTTTTTATGACTTCCATTACAATTCACCCTTCCCTAACGAGCAACATCAATTTGCGTATGTGCATGGCTTTTACTCGGCTCAAGATAAAACGATCCCCGCGACTCTGAGCACACCAGAGCCCCTCAGTAGGATGCATCTCTCCTTGAGAAGAGGCAATTACCACGCGGGTTTTAGCCGAGTTGGCCTTCGGATTTGAGAAATACTTCTTTACCGTTGCGGAACAGCGCCGGATTATCACCGGTCTCTAGCTTAAGTCGAACATCAATGCTGTACGCCCTTCTTAAGCTAGTCTAAAAAAACACTCGCTGTCAAACTCTTAGAAATAAATAGTGTGACTAGCAAAAGTTTTCAAGAATGTTTTGAGTGAATTTTTTTTTTTGGCGCCGAGAAATAAGTTGTTTTTTTCTAAAACTCCGCTCTTACTTTTTTCTCAATTCATCTCATTAAAAAGATGACAAAAATAGATTACTCTTCTTTCAAAAAAGAACATCTTTTTGTTCAACCATCTGCATCATTTATTTTTTCTTGACACGTTTTTTACCTAACCACCTAGAAAGTAGACTACCGACTCATGATGACCATAAAAAGAAAAACCCATCCTGAGATCAATCAGAATGGGTTTGGAAGATCAGTTGAATTCAACTGTTACCACTCTCAGCGAAAACTACTAACAGAAACAGCTATCACTCCTTATGAGCACTCAAAAAAGTCTTGGCGTATACATTTGATGGACTGATAATAATCAACTCACTCACAACTTTCCTAGCAAGTTCAACTTTTCCACTCTCTGCAAGAGCAAAGGCCTTCTGTTCTAAAAAAACTGGGTCTGTTGGATATAACTTTAAAGCAGCCTCTACCTTTTCCAGCGCTGCATCGTAGCTCTTTAAACGGATGTTACTCAATATGAAGCGCAAATGGCCATAATAGCTTTTAGAATCTCTCTTAATCAGCTCCTCAGAGTAACCCAATGCACTCTTCCAATCCGCCAAATTTACCATCAAGGAAGACAATGCTAACCAAGGCTCAACAGAAGTCGGATTGTTAATTGCAGCACGTTTATAATGATCTACGGAATTCTTGTATTTTTGATCTAAAGAAAAAAGCCAACCGAGCCTATAATTCACAAAATAGTCGTCAGAATTCTTTGAGTAAATCTCAGTCATTTTTGCAATAGCATCCCCATACTTCTTCTGTGCCTCGAGATTATAAGAATCATAAATTCCCGTGTAATCGACAGTAGAAGCATAACAAACAGAACCCAATAATATTAAAAAAAGAAACGCAAATCTCTTCATATTAACCTCACTTTATTTAAATTTTATAGCCAACATCGCGAAAATCGAAGTCATTTTTGATCTTACATTACTCGCACTCAAGGATTCGCTTGAAAGAGTGGTGTGAACCCTAATATCGGGAGTAATCTGATAAGCAATATTACCCCCATAACCTCCAACATGCTCCTCGACTCCTGAATAAACAACAGCGCCATCACTGCGAACCCCAAAAACCTCGTCACCCAACCAATAAGTTCCACCAAAGAATAAATTCATCCACCTGAAATTAACCTCACCGAAAATTCGATTGTAGATTTTATTTTGAATAAAAGACGAACCATTACCAACATCTGCAGCTCGGGCATGAGTCACTTGATCTCCCACTCTCACCCAAAAATCAGACACTAAACTACCATGAAACCAATGCTCCCACACCAGACTACCCTGGTAAACTCCCATATTTCCGAGAGATGAGTTAGGATAACTAGAGTAATAAGTATCAAAAATAATTTTATTAAAATTACTTACCCACTTACTCACTCCTAAGCCCAACACTTGTATACCTGTCTGACTTTGAGTTGAGCTAAAGATCTGCGCATATCTACCAGACCAAGTCGTTCCAAACTCCGAGGTTCTTGAAATGTTAGCGACAGCTTGTGTCTGAGAGTAATCTGAAATATTTTCTCTGAACCTCAAATCAAAGGACTCTCCACCTGCGCTAAAACTCCACAAGTTTTTTGCAAAAGATGCGTAAGCACCGTAAAATAAAGCATTAGACTTTGTAGACTCTGCGCTGTAATTGATAATTCCTATATAAGGCAAACCCCAGATCCACAACTTGTCCCTCTGCTCCTCATAAGCAGTCCTGCTACTAAATGCAGTATTATAGTAATTGCCCAATAAGTATTTTAACTCTTTAAATAATTCTTTTTCCTGACTCAAAAGAGTATATTGATTGACCCAAGCAGCATTAGAGGCAGAAAACTTTTTATTCCCCAATTTTGCCTGAGTCAATGATAAGTAAAACCTTGCTTTATTGATTATCTCGGGTTGTCCTTCGCTCACCGTAGCTTGATAGAATGACTCAGCAGCAGCACCGTATTGACCATCCAAGAAGTCCTTGTAGCCCATTAAAAAATAAATATCGGCATTTTCAACCGTCTCAGAATCCAAATCTAAGACTGAAGCAGATAGTGAAGCTGAACTCAATAGCGCGTAAAGAAAGACTAGGATAACCCTAAATTCTCTCATAGCTAATATCCCCAACTTTAAAGTGGGTTATACCCCTTTGAGCATCCCAGCTCATCAGTGTGGTAGCCTCCCTACCATGGATCTGCACCTCTCCCTTCAACGTCAATTTTTTTGGATCAAACTCATACTGGGCCTTCGACCTGTACAGATATCCAGTGAAGAGTTGTCTCAACAAAATAATGATTCTTTGGTGTTTACTTACAGAAACTTTCAGTAGTAAATCATCTCTGAAGATCATCTTACGATCGACAACAATAGGGATAACTGGAGCTGCAAGATAAAAGTCCCATAATGGAGAATAAACTCTTCCCTGTAACTCGTAAAAATAAAAACGAGCCCCACGCCGGTAGTAGAATAATTTTGAAACCCCATCAGTCCAGAAGGTTCTTCCTGTCTGAACATCAAGCTGATGCACAAACTCAATCCGTTCTTGATAGCCTTTGGGGTCCTCCCTCAATAGAATCATCTTTTCATCAATCTTAAAGTTCAAACCTAAGCTCAAAGAATGATTAAAAGTAAACGCAGAGATAGGATCTCCAGAACGAGGGATCCCGTGGAAAACTGCATGTCCACTTTGAGGATCGTAGTAGTTCATCAGATGAAACGGCCTAGTATAAGAACCTATAGAAGGTAGCCATTGGGCCTGCATGTGTAAATGTGGCTCCCTTGAATATCCGGAGTTACCACATTCAGCTAGCAGATCTCCAGCATTAACAAACTGATTCACTTCCACCTTCAGGGATTTCTTTTTAAGATGAGCCAACTGTATATAAAATCCATCTAATGATCTAATAATTACGTAGTTTCCCCAATTATTCTGATTATCAACTATCTCAATCTTGTTATCGATCAGTGAGTCTGAAGCAGCCACAATATATCCGCTCACAGGGGCATAAACAGGCTGACCAAAGGCGTAGTAATCATCAAGCTCAAGACCGTGATTCTGATAGGTCTTACCATCTCGCTTAATAACAAAATCAAATGCATGTTTCCAATTACCCTGATGAGTCCATAAACCTTTAAAGCCCTGTTGAATCACCCAATCACCCATTACTGGCAAAAAGGCACCGATCTCTCCGTGGGCAAATCTGAGTCGGGTCAGTCGATCATCCTCTAACACCTCTTCCGGAGAAAGTTTTGAGTAAAAATTGATCCGCAGGGGAGCAACGGATCTCAACGTTTTTAGGACGAGCAGTGCAGTCAGGTTAAACGGAAATGCCATGACTGGAACATTAAAAACCTGTAAGATTGATGATAATCCTGAAAATACGATCACTGAAATCAGGGTTGCAACTACTGCCCAGATCATTGAATAAAGGGACGGAACTAGATAGACTCCTGCTATGTAAGCAAATATTATTGAGTAATTGAAAAAGTAGTTCTGTTCAAAGCTCTGATTGACAACCAAACCAAAAAGCCGATCCCCATGCACTCCTATAAAAAAGCCAGAAATAAGAAAAAGAGCAATCATTGGAGAGTATAAAAGAACACTTATGAAGCACAGCAGTCCAAACCCTGAATCTGGAATACAAAACAGATAACCCAAAGACTTAAGAAATAGAATAAGAATGGCAGGTAGCACGGAATTAAGCTCCGCAGAGACCTCATGAAAATATGGATATTCATGACCTAATAATAAAAACTTATTATGAGCAAGAGTAACTAATGAAGCTATTAATGAAAATGGTAGAGACAACAACGGGGAAGATGCTTCAAAAGAAAAACATAAGACGAGATTAATCCCCATAACAATAGCTATTAAACCAAGAGCATGCAGATCGAGCGAATAGAGATGCCCAATAAAAAGACCCAATAAACTCGCATTAAGATACACTGCAGTCCTAATCGCATTGATCGGATCTACCCTCAGAGCTCTCATGAAAAAAGCGCTCAATATAAATCCAAATGCCCCTCCTAATATGGTATTAGGATGTAAGAATGTGGCAGTCAAAATGAGCACACCTACTCTCAGATCGCCCACCATAATGACAGCACCTAGAGACGACCCAAACGGACCAAAGGACTTTCCAATCCAGTCTCGTATCTGATCTAACCTATTCTTTTTCCATGCGATTGATGTCCTCAAGAGTTTCCGCCCTTCTTAGAATCTGCACTGATTGATCTTCTCGGATCAGTACCACGGCTGGACGATATTGGATGAATTGCATAGATTGGGTGATATTGTAGGCACCTACTGGAGAGAGAATCACCCTCTGATACCTCTTCAATCGAGGAAGTAAAGTAGCTTCCTCTACAACATCAATATTCATGCATAGCGGGCCATTCAAGATACTGGGCTCCAATATCCCTTTGACTTCCTGATCCAACTCAATCTTAAACTTATACCAAGTTGATGTATAAAGAAGATTAACGCCTGCATCGAGTACATAGGAACGCCTACCATCAGACATGAGTTTATCACTCACAACCTGGGTAATCAGATAACCGGCCTCGTCCACTAGATGTCTTCCCAACTCCAGGTACAATAGAGGAGGATTTCTTCTCTTGGATAGCGGCGATAGCTCCTTGCCAATAGCCTCTGCATAATCTTGCACGGAGGGGACAACAACTTCAGGTGACTGATAAACCCCCTTGAGGTGACTCAAGCTTGCAAATCCACCCCCAAGATCGAGAAAATCAAGCTCATAACCGAGTGTACTCTCTGACTCTTCCATGAACTGAACAAGCTTTTTTACTGCTGTCGTATAGGCATTTTTATCAAGAATGAATGTCCCTATGTGAGTGTGAACTCCTGATAACTCTAAAAATGAACTCAGACTAATCCTCTCAACAGCTGCTGCCGCTTGACCCATCTCTAGATTAAAACCAAACCTTGACCACAGAGGATAAATCCCACAATTAAGATTCACCCTGATACCTACGCGAATCTTCCTTGATAGAGATCTGGCTATATCCTCGATGTCATTCAACTCATGGAAGTGATCCACATGAATCTGAGCCCCTTCCAGAATTGCCTGCTTGAGAGAGTGCTGATCCTTATAGGGCCCATTATAGATAATCTGGTTTCCGGGTACTCCAAGCGCTCTAGCCTTTTCATACTCAAAATGACTAACTACCTCGGCAATAGCACCCTCTTCATGAAAAATCTTGCAAATACCGTTAAGGTAATTCGTCTTATAACTCCACCCAAAAACGACCTTCGGATAGTGTTGCTTCACCGCAGAGTAGGCCTCTCGATACTTCTTACGCAAAGTACTCTCTGAAAACACAAAAACAGGACTACCCCAGTGGGCTACAAGACTTGAAATTGAGTGTCCATCAATTTCTTTTCTTACCTGCTGGTAGACCTGGTGAGCAGGGCCATGCTTTGCATAAAGGGGATTACCCACTTTTACGATAATCGGCTTAATATACTGCTTTTTCATAGTCCGTTCCTATTGTGTGCTACAAGAAGATTCTGAAAGTATGAAAGATCCGATATAAACTCTGTTGAATAGCGCACCAGGTACTTCCCTAGGGGATATTCGAATACCGGCTCAGGGTCTTTACCTTGGATGATTTTAACAAGCATATCAGGTAGATTAATCCCAACTCCAGTCGCAAAATAAACCCACGCCGGAAACCTTGGGTTAATTTCTATGAGATAAATTCCGTTTGAATTTATAATACACTCAAGCTCAAAAGGTCCCTGCCATTGGGTAAGCTTACAAAATCTCTTACACAAATCATCCAACTTTTGATCCCGAATCGTTACAGCAGTCCACACCTTGCCCAGCTGCGTAGTGAGCTGCTTCTTGATCGATACATGTCCCATGATCTCGCCATTCTTATTTGAGAGACCAATAAGATTAATCTCTTGTCCATCAACTTTTTCTTGAACTAAAAGAGGGAATCCCCACTCTGCTGCGATCTCACTTCCTCTAAAAACTGCTGACTCAAGATTGTGGACAATGTATGCTTTATAGTACTTTCCCTTAACAACAACTGGTAAATAAGCTCTTGTTCTTAAGACTTGAACTAATTCATCAATACTTGAAACTATAAAAGTTTTAGGATGCAAGCAACCGATCTTCTTGACCAAATCAGGAAGCTGGTCCTTACTTCTAAGTTCAAATTGAGAAGGAGTAGGAAGAAGCGTCGCAACACCCATAGACTCTAATTCATTCTGATACTTCATCATAATAGGAATTTCTACGTCGAGACATGGAACTAAAACATCTAATCCATCCTGCTCTTTTATCCTCTTCAAAGTAGTCTTGATCCCACCCCATCCTTTTGAGGGATAAGGCAATAGGTAACTATTATCGAATAGATCAATCATGTAGTTACCTGGATCATGTACATCATAACTTAGGCCAATGAGCTTAGTACTTTTAGAGGAGGACTTTAGACTCAAAGCCACAGCGACTCCTGGACCCGGATTATCGGTGGCATTAATACCTGAAACACCAATACTCAAACTACTCATGGCAGCATTCCAAGAACCCTGAGTTGCAATTTGAACTCGAGAAAATCAGTTAGAGCTTCCTCAAAAGAAATGGCATAAATTTTTGTTATTTTTTTAATCACTTCATCTTGTGAATTTCCATCCTGCATGAGTTCCAGAATGATCTTGGCAGTCTCATTGATCTGGAAACTATCGCCAGTTTGAGGGTCAAAGACCATACCTTTAGTTGTGATATGGATAAACTTGAGTTCGGGCATACTGATCCACCTAGTCTTAAATAATATTAATTTTTTCTCATTTAACTTTTATAGTCAAGGATATGATTTCTATCTGTATATTGAGACCGTAATCAAAACCTAGATTTGGAATAAAGTTAGAAAAAATTAAGGAATTCATGTAACGACTGGATTGCTACACCAAGG
>Ga0255087_1000283_pt1 | contig 22209 bp, 26 predicted proteins | sample Colum_Miss_RepA__FD_188561 | JGI IMG/M metagenome (GOLD analysis project Ga0255087, IMG submission 188561) | Freshwater microbial communities from Columbia River, Oregon, United States - Colum_Miss_RepA_8d | ecosystem: Environmental > Aquatic > Freshwater > River | place: USA: Oregon | collected...
CTCTCCATGCGTGTAGGACATGTGGTTGGTCAATGGGGTTACCGGAAAACGTCACGTGATCGGCGTTTGCATTAACAATTCCACGCACCTGAACATGGGGTGGAGTAATCGCATTGTTGTTCACCAAAACTGCTCGAGCACCATTGCGTTCGCCACACCACAACAACATGTTTTCGGCAATAAGTGACGGGCCGCCGGCAACGAGCTCAACCCATTTGTCGTCGCGCTCCACATGCAGCGATTCTGTTTCGCCGGTGGCGTGCACTTTTCGAATGTCGAGCAACTTTTGATCGCGCGACATTACCGATATGACGAGCCCAGCCTTGTTCCACTGCACAGAAGTCAGATATTCGAATGTTTCTGCGTCCCAGACAATGTCGGTTGAACGTGCCTCAAGGTCGATGACATGCAACGAAGTACGTGCGTTGCTCGTTCCTGCAAACGGATACCTGCGAGTTTGCGGTTCAACTGTTGGTTGCGACGGGTCGGCAATGGTGATGAGTTCGATTGGGGAGTTGTCGACGCGTTCAACAACGAGTGCATCACTATTCGGTGACCACCAGTAGCCGCGCTGCCGATTCATTTCTTCTGCGGCCACAAATTCGGCAACGCCCCATGTGACGTCACTCGCTGTTTCAGGAGTGAGGCAACGCTCGTTGCCGTGCATGTCGCACACGAATAATGCGCTGCCACGTATATAGGCAACATGTTTGCCATCCGGGCTGATGCGAGCGTCGTAAATAGTGTCTGGTGCCGGTTTGTTGATTACGACTTCGCGAGCATTGTGCATGTCGCCAACAAACAGTCGGCCACTTACGGCAAAGGCAACATGTAGTACTTCGCTATCGCAGGAGAATGAAACAATTCCTGCAGCACCTTCTCGTGCACGCTCACGCCGTGCACGTTCTTGCGCGGATTCATGATCAGTTTTCGAGTTGCTGAGCAGCGTGCGAATATCAGCAAGACATGTTTCGGTGTTGCGATCGGTATGACAGATCCACAGCGAATTCACCGTGTCGTTACCGACAGGTGACCGCAGAAACAGCACTCGTTTTCCATCTGGGGAAACAACGATGTTTCGTGGTTCGCCAAGAGTGAGGCGCTGAGTTCGCGCATATTGTCGAGGAAACGTGTCGGTCATGCGAGCAGTGTTCCCGATTCATCAAGTCGAACAGGCACGCCAACCCATTCGCGTTCGCACATTTCAATTGCTAATTGCGGGTCATTCGATGTTGCCCAGGCGCGACGAGAATCGGAGAGGATGACCGAAGCACAAATGGTTTCGGGGTTTCCATCTCGCCCGTACATCACGCTGTATGCCTCAAGTTTTGCTGGCCCAACCGCTTCGGCAGCAGTTGCCACTTGGCGTTTTGGCAATGCATCAACTTGGTCTTGCGGAGACGAATGGGCAAATCCGTTTTGTGGTGGTGTCGCCGCATATGCACCGAATGAATGCTTGGTTGCGTATCCGCCATTTGCCCACACGAAACCGTGAGCATTTGGCTGTTCGCGGACCATGTGCATGGTGGTGGCTATGGCGTGCATGACGTAGTTATTGAACGGTCCCCCCGCAAACGAGAGTCCACCAGTTTGAGTGAGTTGTTGGTTCAAGCTGAGTCCGAGCGACCGGGCACCAAGTTGCACTGCAGATGGGAAGCACGAGTACAAATCAATGAAGTCGTATTCACTCGTCGGCTTGCCTGTGAGTTGTTGGAGATGCTCGCCGCCTAAACGAATTGCCGGTGTATCAGTGAACGTCCAACGATGAGAAATGAAGTTGTGTTCGTGACAGTCGGTGCCAGCTTGTGGGAACACCCATTTGTCACGCGCGATGCCAAGAGCAGTCGCGCGTTCTACCGAACACAACACCAGCGCTGCCGACATGTCTACATCGTTGTTTGAGTTCATCAGTTTTGTGTACGGGTATCCCACCATTCTGTTGGTTGGGGAAGCAGTGCGAATCTGTTCTGGTGTGTACGAATTACGCAACCATGCATGCGGGTTTCCTTCTGCAACGTTGCTGAAACGCGACCAGAGTTCACTGATCAATTGTTGATGCTCGCTGACCGAACGTTGTGCTGCGGCACGAAGCGCTGTTTCAAACATCGGATAGATCTGAATTGGAAGTGCGATCTTCAGTGCAAGTTCGACTTCATGGTTCATCACCAATTCCTCTGCAACAGCAGTTGGAACTTCATCTGCTGCAGACTCCGGTGATGCGTTCATCCACTTGGGTTGAACTTCAGATTGTTTGGCGCGACGTCGAGATCGCGACGCTTCGCCGCCCGTAAGCACGACCATGTCAATTTCGCCACGAGAAATCGCCAGCGATGAAAAGTTCACGAGAGATTGCGGAAGGTTTCCACCGTGCGGAGTAAGGCCGGTAACGCGAACATTAAGTCCGAGTTCTCGTGCCACGCTGCGTGCGGGGTTTGGCTCGCGAGTAGACAACGAACGTAAAACGTGAAGTGCGTCGATTGTGCCGAGTGATGTCACGCCAGCGTCATGAATGGCGGCGTTTACTGCCTGCGCCATGAGTTGGGTGGGGCTCAATGCCTGCGATAAGTCGTCTACATGTTGCGAGATTTGGGCTTGCCCGACAAGAACGGGGGTGCGTGGGTCGAGCGTCACTTCACAAACTCTACTTTTCAATGATTGCAGGCGATCTATTGGGTAAAGCCCTCGTGACCTATGCTCGCATGCGGTATCTCTGATGAATTCTTCGCCTTCACCTCGCATCATTGCCATCGGATCTGACCACGCTGGATTCGAACTCAAGCAGCATCTTGTGGCTGTGTTGTCGAAGGCTGGGCACACCGTTATTGATCACGGTACGAACTCCACGGAAAGCGTTGATTACCCGCCGTTTTGCGCGGCAGTTGCCCGCGATGTGCGCGATGGCAAAGCAGAAATCGGCATTGTTATGGGTGGTAGTGGCCAAGGCGAGCAGATTGCAGCAAACAAAGTGCATGGCGTTCGTGCTGCATTGTGCAACGACCTGTATTTGGCAGAAATGGCACGCTCACACAACGATGCAAATGTGTTGAGTATGGGTGGGCGAGTAGTGAGTTTTGAATTAGCAGAACAAATCGTTGAAAAGTTTTTGACGACACCCTTTGAAGGTGGTCGACATGAGCGCAGGGTTGCGCAGTTAGCAGAAATAGAACAACAAGAAGGAGGACGCTAATGCCTTGGCCGTCGGAGACTCAGAGAGATACAGAAGTTTTTGGACTCATTGATAAAGAGCGCGAGCGCCAAACCACTGGACTGCAACTCATTGCGAGTGAGAACTTCACTTCACCAGATGTGATGGAAGCAACTGGTTCGGTGCTCACGAACAAGTACGCAGAGGGCTACCCGGGCAAGCGCTACTACGGAGGCAACGCGGTTGTTGACGATATTGAAGCGATTGCAATTGACCGCGTAAAGAAATTGTTTGGTGCAGATCACGCCAACGTGCAGCCTCACTCGGGTGCAAGCGCAAACATGGCGGTGTATCTCGGACTCATCAAACCTGGTGACACTGTTCTTGGACTGAGCCTCGACCACGGCGGTCACCTCACGCATGGTTCGCCGGTGAATGCTTCAGGAATTTTGTACAACTTCCAATCGTTCCGTGTTGGAGATACTGACGAACGTTTGGACTTTGACCAAATTCGTGAGCTTGCAATTAAGCACAAACCAAAAATGATTGTTGCAGGAACCACTTCGTATCCGCGCAGACTTGAGCCACAGCCATTCCGTGCAATCGCCGATGAAGTTGGCGCGCTCATGATGTTTGATATTGCTCACATTGCTGGACTGGTTGCTGGTGGCGCACACCCGAACCCAGTGCCATACGCCGACGTCGTGACGTTCACTACGCATAAAACATTGCGTGGACCACGCGGCGGTTGCATTTTGACCACTGCTGCACACGCTGCAGCAATTGACAAAGCGGTGTTTCCAGGAAGCCAAGGTGGACCACTTGAACATGCGGTTGCAGCAAAGGCCGTTGCATTTCATGAAGCTATGCAGCCAAGCTTCAAGGACTATGCGCAGCAAATTGTGAAAAACGCTGCGGCGCTTGCAGAAGCCCTATCAAAACAGGGTTTCCGACTGGTTTCTGGCGGAACCGACACGCACATGATGGTGGTGGACTTGCGGCCATTCGATGCCGATCTAACAGGCAAAGAATCGCAACTCATTCTTGATGAAGCGGGAATTACCTTAAACAAGAACAACATTCCAAATGATCCGCGCAGCCCATTCGTCACCAGTGGTGTGCGAATTGGAACTCCATCAGTAACAACACAGGGCATGAAAGAGCCAGAGATGGCATTGATTGCTGAATACATTGCAACAACGTTGCGCAACCGTGCCAACCCAGCTGCAGTTGCAGAAGTTCGCGCCAAAGTTGCAGCTTTGTGCGCCAAGTTTCCTGTGTATACGAAGCGTGCGTGATTGATCTCACCGGCTATCTGATCGTTGGCCTTTGTGCCGCGGTGGTAACAGCAATTCTGACTCCGCTTGTCGAGCGCTATGCGCGCAAGCGTCGATGGATGGCTGAACCCGACGAACGACGAGCACACCCTGTTCCAACTCCAAACGTTGGTGGTTTGGCGTTTATGGGTGGACTCGTTGCAGCACTCATACTTGCGTGGCGAATGGATCGCTTCTCGCCGGTCATTTCTGGTAACTCTGAATTGATTGGTGTCGTGCTCGCAGCAGGTTTGATCACCGCACTTGGTTTTGCAGACGACATTCGTGATTTATCTGCACCAATGAAAGTGACCGGGGTAGTAGTTGTTGCGTTGGTGTTGGTGTGGTTTGGCGTGACCATGTTTTATTTCCGCGTGCCATTCCTTGATGTGTTTGTGCTGTCGAATGATTGGATCCCACTCTTCACGGTGTTGTGGTTATTAGGAATGACGCAAGCGATCAACTTGATTGACGGACTTGACGGTCTGGCTACAGGAATCGTGGCAATCGCTGCAGCAACATTTTTTGTCTACAGCAAGCATCTTGCAGATCAAGGTTTACTTGCTCAGCCAAACATCGGTCCGCTCATTGCCATCATCACGCTTGGAATTTGTTTGGGCTTCTTGCCGTACAACTTCAACCCTGCGCGAATTTTTATGGGCGACGTTGGCGCGCTCATGCTTGGTCTGTTGATGGCAGTATCAACGAGTGTTGTTGGAGGTCGTGCAGACCCTCAGTTGCAAGGTGTGAGTGGGCAAACATATTTCTTTATTGCGCCATTGTTTATTCCACTGCTCATTCTTGGCGTGCCGTTCTTCGACGTGCTGTTTGCCATTTTGCGACGCACGGTGAGCAGGCAGGGGTTTGCAACCGCCGACCGAGGACACTTGCACCACCGGCTGATCGCTCTTGGGCATGGACCGCGCCGAGCCGTGGTCATTTTGTGGGCATGGACGGCGTTGCTGTCTACCGTCGCCTTGTACCCGGCGCTCATTTCCAGCAAGCCCAACTTTTGGCCACTCATTGTTGCAGCCGTGCTTTTGGCGGGTTTTACGGTGTTGCATCCCCGTTGGCGACCTCACGCTGACTCGCAATAGGGCACAAGCGCACGACCAGTTTGGTGGGTTTGGCGGCGTCAAACTAGTTTGTACTTAGTTTCACAAGCGGTTCGAGCCTGAGGGGCATTTTCTCGTTGAAGTTCTTTCCTAAGAAGTTGGTGCCCAAGAAGGCATTGGAATCTGGCATCACCGACACACTTGGTCGAGGCCCAGAGATGGCGCTGAGCGTGTTGGTGTTTACCGTTGTCGGTCTGACAATTGACTCACAAGTAGGAACGATGCCGATCGTGACCATTGCGTTGGTCGTGTTTTCAGTTGTTGGCAATTTTATTCGGATGTACTACACCTACGACGGTCGAATGAAAGCGTTGGAAGAACAGCGATCGAGCGCTTCGAAGGCGCACCAACACGAAAGGAGCCTCAGTGAAAACTGACGATCCTCAATACGTGTCAATACTTTCCATGAATGACCAAGGCCCAGCTCCCGAAGCTGCAATTGTGCGCGACATCATTAAGCACGGCTCAATAGTTGCCCCCATCTTGATTGGGCTCAGTGCTGTATTTTGGGGAGTGAACGGTGCGTGGTCGGGTGCGTACGGCATCGTTTTGGTGCTAGGAAATTTTGCCGTTGCGGCGTGGATGGTGTCTTACACCGCCCGTATTTCATACGCCCTCATGATGGGTGCAACGTTGTTTGGTTACATTTTTCGCTTAGCGGTAATCGCCGCCGCCGTGTTTTTTGTCCGCAATGCCACGTGGGTTGAACTCGTGCCTTTGTGCATGACTATTGTCATTAGTCACGTTGGGTTGCTCTTCTGGGAAATGCGTTATATTTCTTTGTCGCTTGCTTTCCCCGGACTCAAGCCAAAACATGTAGCAAGCACCACCGTCCAAGATTCAACAAGTAACTAGTCGACAAAGCAGGATCACAGTGTTCTCAAACCAAATTGCAGTAATTCTTGGTGAAAGCTCGGGGCGCGGTTTTAGCTTCCCTCCGATCAACACCATTCTTCGTTGGAAAGATGTTGTTCCAGGCATTAACAAAGTTGTCATCATCGCAATCTTGTCAGCGTTGATTGGAACAGTGTTGTTCCTTGTTGCTTCATTAAAAGATGCGCGCAAGGCTCCTAAGGGCAGCCGCAACTTGGCTGAGATCATCGTTGAGTTCATCGAGAAGAACATCATCATGGAAACCATGGGTAAATCAGGAATGGGTTGGACTCCGTTCTTGCTCACCATGTTTGTATTCATTTATTTGTGCAACTTGCCAGGAATTATTCCGTTCATTCAAATGCCAGCAACTGCTCGAATGGGCATTCCTGCGTTTATGGCGTTGCTTGTTTGGGTGGTGTTCAATGCAACAGGTATTAAGCACCAAGGTTTGTTCGGTTATTTCAAGAACGTGTTGTTCCCACCGGGAGTTCCAAAAGCGCTGTATATCTTGGTGACACCAATTGAACTCATCTCCACACTTGTTGTTCGTCCGTTCTCGTTGGCAGTTCGACTTTTCGCCAACATGCTTGCTGGTCACCTTTTGTTGGTCATCTTCGCCTTGCTCACCCAGTCGCTCATTCAGGCAGAGACACAGAAGTTTTTCCTCGTACCAATCGGCATTTTGCCATTCGCCCTGCTCATCTTTTTGACGGGCTTTGAGATCTTGGTTGCATTCCTCCAGGCGTACATCTTCACGGTTCTCACCGCGGTGTACATCGGTGGGGCAACGCACCCGGAGCATTAATTCAGATAGATCGAATACCGACAGATACCCACAAAAAACTAAACAACTAAACAGGAGATAAAAAATGGAAGCGTTAACACGAATCGCACACGCGAGCATTCGCGTTGCAGCAGAACTCACACCAGCTGAAGCAAAGGCAAATGCCGCTGCTCAGATGGCGGGTCTTGCATACGGTCTCGCAGCAATCGGACCTGGCATCGGAATCGGAATGATTTTCGGTAAGGCCATTGAAGCAATGGCACGTCAGCCGGAGTCCGCAGGTATGGTCCGCACCACCATGTTCCTTGGTGTTGCATTTACCGAAGCTCTTGCTCTTATCGGCTTCGTTGCCTTCATTCTGTTGAAGTTCGCCTGATCCAATGCGAGTTCACGTAACGACACTGCAAGGTGGCCTGGTTCAGGTACGCATTGCTTCTAAGACCGCTGAAGGCGGTACAGAAGCAACTGCTGCTGAAACCACGGGTCCGAACCCGATTGCACCAGAGGGCAAAGAGCTCATCTGGGGCGCTGGTTCGTTCCTCGTGTTCCTGGTCATCATGCGCGTGTTCTTGTTCCCTCGAATTAAAAAGGGAATGGACGCTCGTTACAACGGCATTCGCGAAGACTTTGAGTCGGCCGACTCAACTCGATCGGCCGCAAAGTCGGACGTGTCGAAGTACGAGGCTGAAATTGCAACGGTTCGCGCCGAAGCAGCAGCACGCGTTGACAAGGCACGCCAAACATTGGATCAAGAACGCGGCAGCAAGATTGCAGAAGCCAACGCACGCATCGCTACGAAGCGCGCAGCAGCAGAAGCAGAACTTGCAGCAGCACGCAACGCAGTACGCGACCAAGTGGCCGCAGCCGTTGCATCGGTAACTGAACACACCACGCAGCTTGCAGTGGGCAAGTCTCCTGACGCGAGTGTGGTTCAGAAAGCCGTGCAACAAGTAATGCAGACTGGAGCACGTTCATGATTGCGCACGTCATTTCATTGTTGGCGGCAGAAGACCCAACTCAGACACACAGCTGGATATTGCCGGAAACCGCCGAAATCATTTACGGCGGCTTGGCAACAGTCATCGTTGTAGGCGCGTTGGCGAAATTTGCTGGACCAATGATCAAGAAGAGCTTCTCGGCTCGCACTGAGAAAATTCAGAAAGAGCTCGACGATGCGGCAGCCGCAAAGGTCACTGCAGAAAGCGATGCTCAGAATATTCGCAAAGCATTAGGCGATGTTGCCGGAGAGCGCGCACGCATTTTGGCTGAAGCAGACGCACAAGCTTCTGCGGTGTTGGCCGAAGGCCGTACGCGCATGACTGCAGAAATCGCTGAACTAGAAGCGAAAGCAGAAGCTGAAATTGCTGCTGCTCGTGGACGCGGGTCAGATGAATTGCGTAATGAAATTTCGGTTCTTGCATCGCGCGCAACGCCAATCGTGGTTGCCGCAACGCTCAATGATCAGATCCACAAGGATCTCGTAGAAAACTTCATTTCGAAGGTTGGAGCAGGGCGATGAGTAACGCAAAAGTGAAGGCATACGCACAGGCATTGTTTGCCATTGCGCAGGCTGAAGGTGCCGCCGATGCAATTAGTAATGAGTTGTATGCAGTTGCACGCGCGTATGAATCAAGCGATGAGTTGCGCAACGTATTAAGTGATGCAACCATTCCGTCCGAGCGTCGTTTGCAAGTTGTTGAGCAGTTGATTGGTACTCGTGTAAACCGCGCAACCGTGCAGATCGTTTCGATGATCGTTGCCAGTGGCCAGGTTCGCGAACTGCCTGCAGTATTTGATGAAGTCATTGCACTTTCGTCCGCTGGCAATAACCAAGACCTCGCTGAAGTACGCAGCGCAGTTGCACTCACGGACGATCAGCAGACTCGTTTGGCTGCAGCGCTCAGCAAAGCAACTGGTAAAACCGTGAACCTAAAAGTTGTTGTAGATCCAAGCGTTATTGGTGGGCTTGTCGCCACCGTTGGCGACAAAGTGATTGACGACACTGTTCGCACCCGCCTCGACAATTTGAAGACCCGAATCTGATTTCGTTCTGAAAGGACAAACACATGGCTGAACTAACACTCTCCGCAAGTGACATTGCGGCAGCGATAAATAAGAGTCTCGATGGCTTCCAGTCGTCAACTGAAGCACGCACCGTTGGTCGCGTGACAGAAGTTGGTGACGGTATTGCTCGCGTAAGCGGACTGCCAGACTGCGCTGTAAACGAATTGCTCGAGTTTGAAGGCGGAATCGTTGGACTCGCGTTGAACCTTGACGAAGACTCAATCGGTACCGTAATTCTTGGCGATGCCGACCTCATTGAAGAAGGTCAGCCCGTGAAGTCAACCGGCAACATTTTGTCGGTGCCAGTTGGCGACGCAATGTTGGGTCGCGTAGTTAACGCACTCGGCACGCCAATTGACGGCAAGGGTGACATCGTCGGTGCAATTTCACGCCGTGTAGAAATTCAGGCGCCTGGAATCATGGGTCGTAAGCCTGTGCACGAGCCATTGCAAACCGGCATCAAGTCGATCGACGCGATGACCCCAATTGGCCGCGGACAACGCGAGCTCATCATTGGTGACCGCAAGACCGGCAAGACCACCATCGCAATTGACACCATCATTAACCAGCGCGGTCTTGGTGTGAAGTGCATTTACGTAGCCATCGGTCAGAAGGGTTCAACCGTTGCACAAACTGTTGAAGTACTTCGCCAATACGGTGCACTTGAATACACCGTTGTTGTTGCTGCTCCAGCATCAGACCCAGCACCGTTTAAGTACTTGGCACCATACGCAGGTTGCGCAATGGGTCAGCACTGGATGGAAAACGGCGAGCACGCACTTGTTGTGTACGACGACTTGTCGAAGCAGGCCGAGGCCTACCGCCAGATGTCGTTGCTCCTTCGTCGTCCACCGGGCCGCGAAGCGTACCCAGGAGACGTGTTCTACCTACACAGCCGCTTGCTTGAGCGCGCTGCAAAGTTGAGCGATGCAAACGGCGCTGGCTCACTTACTGCCTTGCCAGTAATTGAAACCAAAGCTGGTGACGTTTCGGCATACATTCCAACCAACGTGATTTCCATCACCGACGGTCAGGTGTACTTGCAAGACAACCTCTTCAAGTCGGGTGTTCGTCCAGCAGTAGACGTAGGTATCTCGGTATCGCGCGTAGGTGGTGCTGCACAGATCAAAGCAATGAAGAGCGTTTCAGGAACACTGAAGCTTGACCTTGCTCAATTCCGTGAACTTGAAGCATTCGCAACATTCGGTTCAGAACTCGACGCCATTTCGAAGGCACAGCTCGAGCGCGGTTACCGCTTGGTGGAATTGCTGAAGCAACCACTCAACAGCCCAATGCCGGTTGAAGAGCAAGTGGTTTCAATTTTCACTGGAACCAAGGGTTACTTGGACGACATTGCAGTAGGTGATGTGCGCCGTTTCGAGAACGAACTTCTCGACCACATGCGTACCCGTCACTCGTCGGTATTGTCAGGAATTCGTCAGGACCCGAAGGCCGATGTGCCTAAGGATCTCGCCGACATCGTGAAGGCATTCAAAGCTTCATTCGTTACTTCATCCGCATCGGCAAGCGCTGACCCAACCGCCACATCTGCTGGCGAAGTTGGTGACGCTGCAAGCGCCAAGACACTCGCAACGGAGTAAGTAAATGGCTGGCGGTCAAGAGCGCATTCTGCGCGGACGAATTCGTTCCGTGCAGGCGACGAAGAAAATTACACGTGCAATGGAGTTGATCGCTGCTTCGCGCATCGTCAAAGCTCAGCAACGTGTAATTGCCGCCGTTCCGTATTCCGAGATGATCACCGAAGTGGTGAAGGACTTGGCTGCAAGTGGCGCTGGCAGCGATTCGCCATTTTTGAAGACGCGTGAAAACGTCAAGACCACCTGTTACGTGGCCATTACCGCTGACCGCGGTTTGTGCGGCGGTTACAACTCGGGTGTGCTTCGTGCAACTGAAGGCGAAGTTAAGGCTGACGTTCTTGCTGGTAAGGACTACTTGGTAGTTCCGGTAGGTCGCAAGGCTGAGGGCTACTTCCGTTTCCGTGGATACAAAATCGGTACCGGTTTTGCTGGTTTTTCTGATGCACCTGGATATTCAGATGCAAAGTCAATTGGTGAATACGTTGTCGACTTGTATGTCAAAGGAATTGTCGATCGCGTAGAACTTGTCTACACACGATTCGTTTCTGCAGGAACTCAAGAAGTCGTTCGTCGTCCACTCGTTCCCCTCGATCAGCAAGTTGTTGAAGGTGGCGATGGAAAGTCGGCATCAAACAGTGACTACGAATTTGAACCAGATCCGTCAGTAATTCTTGAAACTTTGTTGCCTCGTTATGTTGAAGCACGCGTGTACGCAGCGCTTCTCAACGCGGCAGCCAGTGAGCACGCTGCACGTCAGCGCGCAATGAAGTCGGCAACTGATAACGCAGAAGAGCTCATCAAGACTCTTTCGCGCATTATGAACCGTGCACGTCAAGACTCGATTACAACAGAAATTATGGAAATTGTGGGCGGCGCTGAAGCACTCGGCTCTGGCAAGTCCGCTTAATAGTTTGAGAAAGAGGAGCACATTATGAGCACAACATCACCAACTGCTTTGAAAGACGGAAAAGTCGTCGCGATTGCAGGTCCAGTAATCGACGTGGAGTTTCCACGTGGATCATTGCCAGAGCTGAACCAAGCGCTGGAGTTCACCATCAAGTCGGACGGCAAAGACGTCACCGTGCTTGCCGAAGTTGCTCAGCAGCTGGGCAATAGCCGCGTGCGCGTTGTGTGCATGAAGCCAACCGACGGTTTGCGCCGCGGTACGCCAGTGCGCAACACCGGACACGGCATTCAAGTTCCAGTAGGAGACAAGACACTCGGTCACGTATGGAACGTATGGGGCGAATGCCTCGACGGAAATAACGACGATTTCAAAGATATTGAGCGTTGGGACATTCACCGTCCAGCTCCAGACTTCTCAGCACTTGAGCCAAGCCGTCGCATGTTCGAAACCGGAATTAAGGTCATCGACTTGCTCACCCCGTACCTCGCTGGTGGAAAAATCGGCTTGTTCGGTGGTGCTGGTGTAGGTAAGACCGTTCTCATTACCGAAATGATCAACCGCGTGGCCTCAAACCACGGTGGTGTGTCGGTATTCGCCGGAGTGGGCGAGCGCACACGTGAAGGCACCGACTTGCGCATGGAAATGGAAGAGTCGGGAGTGTTCGAAAAGGCAGCACTCGTGTTCGGTCAAATGGACGAGCCACCTGGAGTTCGTCTTCGCGTTGCTCTTTCAGCCCTCACCATGGCTGAATACTTCCGCGACGTACGCAACCAAGACGTGTTGTTGTTCGTAGACAACATTTTCCGTTACGTGCAGGCGGGATCAGAAGTATCAACACTTCTGGGACGTATGCCTTCGGCCGTGGGTTACCAGCCAACGCTTGCTGACGAAATGGGTCAGTTGCAGGAACGCATTACCTCAACACGTGGTCGTTCAATCACTTCGTTGCAGGCTGTGTACGTACCTGCTGACGACTACACCGACCCAGCACCGTTCACCACCTTTACGTTCTTGGATGCAACCACCGAGTTGTCACGCCAGATCGCATCGCTTGGTATTTATCCAGCTGTGGACCCACTTGCTTCAACGTCGACAATTTTGTCGCCAGAAGTAGTTGGAGATCGTCACTACGCAACTGCTCGTAAGGTGCAGGAAATTCTGCAGCGCTACAAGGAATTGCAAGACATCATCGCCATCTTGGGTCTCGACGAACTTTCAGAAGAAGACCGCCTCACCGTTTCGCGTGCTCGCAAAGTACAGCGATTCTTGTCGCAGCCGTTCTTCGTTGCTGAAGTGTTCACCGGTTTGAAGGGTGAATACGTCAAGACTGAAGACACCGTAGAAAGCTTCGAAGCAATCATTAAGGGTGAACTGGACGAAATTCCAGAACAGGCCTTCTTGAACGTGGGTGGCGTAGACCAAGTGCTCGCAAAGGCGAAGTCACTGCAGGAGAACGCTTCATAATGGCTTCAACCGGTGCCCTTCGCGTAGAACTGGTTTCGCCAGAGCGCGTGCTGTTTTCAGGTGAGGCCAAACAGGTCATCACTCGCACGCTCGATGGTGGCGAAATTGCGTTCTTGCCTGGGCACATTGCGTTCCTTGGCGCTCTTACCGAGTGCCATACGCGCATCTACCTTTCTGATGGGAAAGTGCAAGATGTTGCGGTGCATGGTGGATTCGTAGAAGTTGCACCCGATCACGTCACGATTCTTTCCGACTCTGCAGAACTGGCAGAGTCGATTGATATCACCCGTGCTCGTGCTGCGAAAGAGCGTGCCGAGACTGCGCTTCGTGGAGAACACGATGCAACAGTCGAATCTGCTTTGCGTCGTGCGCATGCGCGACTGTCTGCTGCTGGCGGACTAACCGAGACGCGTGCCGCGCACTAACTATCCATTTACGCAAGCACTCATTACGGGTGCTTCAAGCGGCATCGGCGAACAGATGGCGCACATGTTGGGCAAAGCAGGAGTACCGATGGTGCTCGTTGCCCGTCGTGGTGATCGTTTGCAAACCATCGCCGATCAATACAAGAACGTTGAAGTGTTGACGGCAGATCTGTTGACTGCAGAGGGTGTGGCAGCCGTTGAAGCACGATTGCGCGACACGGCGAAACCACCGATTGATTTTGTGGTCAACAACGCCGGCTTTGGAACTTCGGGCCCGATGCATCGCATTGACCCAAATCGTTTGGCAAACGAAGTGCAACTCAACGTGGTGGCGCTCATGCGCATTACTAGCGCGGCGGTAAACCTCATGTTGCCACGCGGTCGCGGATACATCTTGAATGTGTCCAGCGTCGCCAGCTTCCAGGCTCAACCAGGACTAGCCGTGTATTCAGCAACAAAAGCATTTGTCACCAGTTTCACTGAAGCGGTACATCAAGAACTTGCAAATACCGGCATTCGCATTACTGCTTTGTGCCCGGGCCTCACCAAAACTGAATTTCAATCGGTGTCAAACACCAGCAAATACGAGAGTAAGTTCCCAGCGGTGGCATGGACCTCCGTGAAGTTGGTTGCACGCACAGGAATTAATGGTGTGATCAAGGGCAAACCAATTGTGGTGCCAGGCATTTTGTACAAGACGTTGGTCGGAATCACCGACGTCTTACCACGCAGCGTGGGCCGCTGGTTTATCGGCCTCTTTATGCGCCGCTAAATCGCGCTTATTTTCTATCTGTTGACGAGTATGCCGCGAGGCGATCGTGGCGATGATGTGTGTCGATGTAACGAATGGTTCCGCTACGACTGCGCATCACCAAACTATGGCTACGTGCGCCGTAAGCGTCGTAACGAACGCCGCGCAAAAGTTCGCCATCAGTTACGCCAGTTGCAGCGAAGAAGATGTCCTCGCCGCTAATCAGGTCGTCAGTAGTGAGCACCTTGTTGAGGTCGTACCCGGCATCTTCGGCGGCTTTGCGTTCTGCGTCATCGCGTGCATGAAGGCGGCCAATGATTTCACCGCCCATTGCTTTCAGTGCTGCTGCTGCCACAACTCCTTCTGGCGTTCCACCAATACCGAACAAAATGTCGACACCAACTTCTGGTGAAGCAGCAGCAATTGCAGCAAAAATGTCGCCGTCAGAAATGAGTCGAATGCGAGCACCGGTGGAGCGAACTTCGGCAATGAGATCGTTGTGGCGGTCGCGCTCAAGGATCATGACAGTTAACTCGCTGACGAGCTTCTTTGTTGCGCGTGCGACTTCTTGCAAGTTCTTTGTTGGAGTCCAGTCAAGGTCTACTGCATGTGCGGCTTCTGGTCCAACGGCGATTTTGTCCATGTATACGCATGGGCCAGGGTTGAACATTGAACCACGCTCAGAAACCGCGATGACCGAAAGTGCGTTGCCACGGCCAAGCGACGTGAGGGTTGTGCCGTCAATTGGGTCTACTGCCACGTCGGTATTTGGCGTGCTGCCGTTGCCTACGCGCTCGCCGTTGTAGAGCATTGGTGCTTCGTCTTTTTCGCCTTCACCAATGACCACAATGCCGTCCATGCTCACGGTGTCAAGCACGTTGCGCATTGCATCCACTGCGGCGCCGTCAGCGGCGTTCTTGTCGCCACGGCCTACCCATCTGGCGGCTGCGAGTGCTGCGGATTCGGTGACACGCACCAGTTCCATTGCGAGGTTACGGTCTGGTCTTTCGCGTGCTGGCATGGCTCAAAATCTAGTCGCAATTCGCATTTGGACTGAAACGAAGTAGCGTTCGGGATATGAGCGATTGGAACCCCAAAGACCCAGAGGCGCTCACCACGCGTTACGACCTTTCCGATTGGTCAGTTGACGACAGGGCCGATGTTGCCGCAGCACTTGCGGATGCAGAAATCGCCCATTCATGGGATGGTTCGGAGTTGTTAGTTGCTCAAGACACCGAACAAGTTGTTGACGCAATTTTGGATGAGATTGAAGATGAACTCGACAATCTTGAAGATGGCGACGACGATTCGGGCGAAGACAACATCACCGAATACGAATTAGACGAATGGTCGGAAGGCGAGCGCAAGCAGCTGTGCGACATGCTCGACAATTTGGATATTGGTTACCGCTGGGATGGAACCATGCTCCTGGTTCCCATCGGAGCGGAAGCAGTTGTTGACTCTTGCTTGGACTCAATTGATAGTCGTGGCGTAACTTTTGTAGATGACAACAACTGAGACTTCAGGTCCATCTGAGGTTCTAGCCGAAGTGGAGTTTTGGCACTCCAGGCCGATTACTCCTACACGGCGGTTGTCGCTTGGTGGTCTTAATCTGCCAATTGATCCAACTCCTGGGCTTGGTGGAATTCTGCTTGGCGCGATCGTCGCTGCTCATGCTGGAGAGGTTCATGAAGATTTGATTCCTGACGTTCATCGATTGATTTCACAAATAGAGCAGGGTGATCGCATTGTGCAACCACGACTGCGTCATCGCTTTCAGGCTGATCGTCATGGTCTTGCTCGAAGCGTTCATCGCATGATTGGCGAAAATGATTCCATTCGATTTGAGTTTTCGGAAGGTGGAACACCGTTGCAACACGTGCTTGGTGCTGTGTATGTGTTGGAACGATTAGACCCAAGCATTCGCAGAAAACTTGCCCCAATGTTGTTGAAGGCAATGAAGTGGCGCGGACCACTGAACCAAACGTTTGTTGCGTATTTGGCAGGCAGTAATGCTTCGACTATTGCTGCAATGGCAGATCCGCGAGCATGGGCACTTGAAATGCTCGGTTTCCCTCCAGGAACGGTGAAGCCTTCCAAGCGTGAAATTCAAGTTCGCTTCCGAGAAAGTTTGCGCGATGTGCACCCAGACCATGGTGGTGATTCGCGAACGGCGAGTGCAAACATCAACGATTTAAGCGAAGCACGTCGCGTCTTACTGAGTTCATAACGCCATGGTGCGCGGGGTAGTGCTATTTCCTGGCGCAGGAAGCAGTCGCGACCATGTTGCACTTGTTGCTATTGAGAATCAACTCAGCTCACTTCCCATCCTGCGCGTTGATTTTCCGTATCGCAAGGCGGGCAAAAAGTTTCCTGACAAGGCACCGGTTTTGGTGCAATGTGTGAAAGATGAAGTGCGAGCGTTTGCGAAAGCAATTGGGTGCGAAACAGCCGACTTGGTGATCGGTGGTCGTTCAATGGGCGGTCGTATGTGCACCATGGCAGCTTCAGATGGAGAGGATGTGTTGCGAGTTGCGGGCGTGGTGTGTATTGGTTATCCATTACATCCGCCAAAAAAACCTGAACAATTACGAACCGAGCACTTGCCCCGATTGACCTCAAAGACCCTATTTATTAGCGGAACACGCGATGAATTTGGCACCCCCGAAGAGTTTTCAAGTGCGTTTTCATTGCTTCCTTCACCGCCGGTCGTGCACTTTATTGAGGGTGGTCGTCACGAGCTAAAGGGCCACGACGAGCGCGTGGCTTCGCTGTTACAGGACTGGCTACGAACCCTGTAGGTGAGCGTCTTCGGGGTTGATGTCTTCGAGATCGCGGTGTGCCGTTTCGGGGTATTTCGCTGCAACGAGTGCTGCAACGATCACTGGGCCCAGTGCAAAGGCGAGCATGACTCGACCATATGACATGCCGTTGTCGAGGAGATAGCCGGCAACGATCAGCCCAACGCTTCCGCCAATAAGTGAAGCAACCATGATGAGAATGGAAGCCATATTGCGGTGTGCGGTCGGGAAAAGTTCGCTGCGAAACACCGCCATCGCTGGGTACGAAATTCCAAGTAACACTCCGCCAACTATGGCAATCAACCACATTGCATAACCCTGCAGTGCAAATGACGAAGCAAATAGCAGAGTTCCTGTTGGCACGGTTGCAATTGCAACTGCTTTGCGTCCAATTTTGTCGGCTAGACGACCACCAACAACGAGTCCAACCGTTGCAGGGATGGTGGTGAGAGTAATGAACATGGAGATGTCAAACGCTGAATATCCACGTACATCTTTGAGATAGCGCGATTGGAAAATAGATGCAGTTGCTACGAAGATGTTGGTAAGCACGGCTACGACAACTTGAAGCCACAAACGGTCACGGTGAATGTGCGTTTCTACATCGGTGTGGTGAATCTGCTCCTCATGTAGTGCGAGGAAGCGTTCAGTTTCGGGTAGCGAGCGAGTAAGCACGTAGGCCACAGCAAGCCATGCAATGCCAACGAGATACACCAGGCGCCACGATGATTCGGAAAGTCCTGCAAGTGGAATTGCTCCTACTGCTGATCCTGCGCCAACACCACTACCTACAGCCAAAATGCTGAGAGCCCATGCCCGTGTGTTGTTTCCCATTTCTTCAGTTGCAAACACCAACACAAATACGGTGAGTGCGATGCCGAGTGGTCGACCGATTGTTTGTGTCGCAACGAGAAATGCAAACGATGGCGAAAGCGCACCTAAGGAAACGATGAGGGGAGCAAGCCAGGCAAGACCGATGATGACTCGACGTCTTCCAACTTTGTCGGCGTATGAAGCAATAGGAATTGCGATGATGACACCCCAGCGCACGATTGCTGCAGCAAGTCCCTGACCTTGTTCTGAAATATTGAATTCAGTAGATGCATACGCAACGGTTTGAGTAAACACAGTGTTCACGTAGGCGGCAGGAAGGCATGCAAGCCAGAGCAATTTGAGCACGCTTTTTTGCCGAGCGGTGAGTGGCTCAGGCGCCGAAAAACCCCATATTCGGCTGTTTTTCTTAGGGTAAGCGCTACTTATTGCCACTGCGCGAGCATACTGATTGCGTCATGCAGATCGTTGTTGAACATTCCGAAGCGCTTCGGGGCGAGGTTCAGGTTCCGGGAGCCAAGAATTCGGTTCTCAAGCTGATGGCCGTCACCCTGTTGGCTGAAGGCGAATACCGCCTGACCAATGTTCCCGACATTGCCGATGTTGACACGATGTGCGATCTGTTGCGGGCCCTTGGAGTGCAGTCAAAAAAAGTTGGCACACACGAACTGGTACTGACCAACTCGGGAAACATCACCCCAGTTGCTCCGTTTGAATTCGTAGACCGAATTCGTGCATCAATCAACGTACTTGGTCCATTAGTAGGCCGGTACGGCAGTGCAGATATTGCGATGCCTGGTGGCGATGACTTCGGGTCACGGCCAATTGATTTGCACGTAATGGGCCTAGAGGCGATGGGTGCAAAGTTTGAATTGAGTAAAGAGGGTATTCGTGCAACAGCGAAAGAATTGCGCGGTGCAACAATTGAACTGAAGTTTCCAAGTGTTGGTGCAACCGAGAATATTTTGACTGCTGCTGTCTTGGCAAACGGTGTGACAGTCATTGACAACGCGGCGCGCGAGCCCGAAATTGTTGACTTGTGCAACATGCTCGTAGACATGGGTGCAGCAATTTCGGGAATTGGCACTGACCGACTCTCCATCACTGGAGTAAAGCCAAATCAATTGCACTCAACCGATCACGAGGTAGTAAACGACCGTGTTCAGGCCGCTACCTATATTTCTGCAGTTGCAGTAACTCGTGGTGATGTCTTCGTTCGCGGCGCACGCGCCGAGCATATGGAAATGCTGATCAATCGCTTCTCTGAAATGGGCGTAGGTATCACACCGCAGCAAGACGGTTTGCATGTGAACTGCCAAGGTCGATTACGAGCAATCGATTTCGCAACTCTTCCGTACCCAGGAATTGCAACTGATTACAAGCCATTGCTTGTTGGCATGCTGGCAGTTTCAGACGGAACAGGAATTGCAACGGAGAATTTGTACCCAGGTCGTTTTCGTTATGTTGACGAATTAATGAAACTTGGGGCAGACGTGCGTATTGATGGACATCATGCAGTGGTGCGCGGAGTGGAACAGCTTGTTGGCGCGCCGGTGAATGCTCCAGATATTCGTGCTGGAGCCGCACTCGTTGTGGCTGGCTTGGTTGCAACTGGGCAAACCATTGTGAGCGACATTCATCACATTGATCGCGGGTACGACGATCTAGTTGGTCGATTAACGGCGCTTGGGGCCCGGATTACTCGGCGTTCGTAGCCGAGGCTTCAGCCGAATCGGCAATGCGCTTGGCGGCAATGCGCTCAGCGCGCCGAGTTGCCTTCCAAAGCACGAGCACAATCACGAGAATTGGTCCTGCAACGAGCAGGATTTCATCCCAACCACCTTGGTGAGCAAGCACCCCCGTATCGTAGAGGACTGAAGATGAATTGGAGTACTCAGTGAGCATGCAACAACAGGTTGAAGAAACCATCGAAGTGATCCGCCCAGCGTTGCAAGCCGACGGTGGCGACATTGTTTTGAAGGAAGTTGATGAAGCCACGGGGATCGTGAAAGTGACTCTTGTTGGCGCATGTGGAACGTGCCCTGCATCCGATCAAACCTTGAAAGCCGGAATTGAACGCATCATGCGCGATCGTGTTGACGGTGTAACCGAGGTTGTGGCGGTTTAAGGCGTGACACAACGCATTACAGATCCTTCGCAGCTATTCGAATTGGCTGTTGCAGGGGATCGCGGTGCGCTTGCTCGGTTGTTGTCGCTCATTGAACGCGGCGGAGAAGATGCGCGAACCATTGCGCGTCTCACATACCCAAAAAGTGGAAGTGGCTACACCGTAGGAATTACCGGCGCACCTGGCGCAGGAAAGAGCACGCTTACAAGTGCAACTATTGGTCACTTGCGTGCGAGCGATACAAAAGTTGCAGTCCTCGCAATTGATCCGTCGTCACCATTTACGGGTGGTGCAATTCTTGGAGATCGCGTTCGCATGCAAGACCACGCAACCGATGCCGGAGTGTTTATCCGCAGTATGGCAACGCGCGGACATTTAGGCGGTTTGTCACTAGCAACAAGCGAAGCAATCCATTTGCTGGATGCGGTTGGGTGTCCGTGGATTTTGGTGGAAACGGTTGGCGTTGGTCAGGTGGAAGTTGAAATTGCAGGCAAGGCCGACACCACGGTTGTTGTGGTGAACCCAGGCTGGGGCGACTCGGTACAGGCAAACAAAGCTGGTCTCATGGAGATCGCAGACATTTTTGTGATCAACAAAGCTGATCGTAAAGGTGCAGATGAAACACGTCGCGACCTAGAGCAGATGCTCGACCTGTCAGACATTGGCCACGACGATTGGCGTCCACCAATCCTGCAAACTTCAGCGGTGTCGGGTGAAGGTGTTTCCGAATTATGGAACACCGTGCTGGCGCATCGTGAATTCATCATGTCAAGTGGAAAACTTGCGCAACGCAGGTCATTTCGATTGCGCGAGGAATTGCGCGCAATCGTCGAGCGTCGTCTTGAACTGCGCGCACGCGAAATTTGCACAGGCGAGAAGTGGGATGGACTAGAGCAACAAGTGCTTAATCACACGGTTGACCCATGGGCTGCTGCCGACGACATGCTGAAAGGCATTGGCGCGTAAGCAAAAATGAAGTTCCGAATTGAGCCAGACGTTCGCCCTGTAGTTACTTCTGCACTTGCGCTAAGCGGAGCCGTTGGCGTATTTGCACTTGCATTTGGTGTGCTCGCTGTTGGCGCAGGAGCCAGTGTGTGGCAAACATGCGCGTTGAGTTTCTTTGCATTTACCGGTGCATCACAGATGTCGGCGATGTCAATTATTTCAACAGGTGGAACTGTTTCTGCTGCGCTGGGGAGTGGTCTGTTGTTGGCAGCTCGCAATGGTGTGTACGGCCTGGCGTTGTCACCATATTTTGGTGAGTCGTTGGGTAAGCGACTTCTTGCTGCACATTTTGTTATTGACGAAACCACTGCAATGATGACTGCGCAAACGAACCCACGATTGCAAAAGATTGCATTCTGGACAACAGCGATTGCGTTGTTCTCGTTGTGGAATTTAGGAACGCTGGTTGGTGCGGTACTTGGAGGTTCGATAGATCCACATACTTATGGACTTGATGTTGGGTTTACGGCTGCCTACATAACGATGTTGGTTCCACATTTACGAACAAAAAACGGCCGCATTGCTGCAGCGGGTGGAGGATTGCTCAGTGTGGCGCTTGCACCGTTTCTGCCGGTTGGGCTACCCATTTTGGCTTCGGGACTTGCAATTTTTGTCGGTGTTAAACCACAGCGAGCACAGGTATCAGCGTGAATATGTCATGGACGCTCGTGATCTGGTTGTCGATTGGTGCTTACGCTTTCAAGATGCTCGGATTCGTTGTGGTGGGCTCGCGCACGTTGCCCGATGTGCTGTCGCGATGTCTCATGCTCATTCCAGCTGCACTGCTGGGTGCAATGGTGCTCAATGGCACATTCACTGATGCACAATCAATTGTTATTGATGAGCGTGCAGTTGGATTGCTGGTGGCGGTTGTTGCTGCCTGGCGAAAACTGCCCCTCATTGTTGTTGTCGTGCTTGCTGCTGCAACAACGGCGTTACTGCGTATGGCTTAACTGCCCAAATGTCGCATAAATGGGTGTGACCGTTATCCCTCAACCT